>Ga0207684_10003005_pt1 | contig 16716 bp, 16 predicted proteins | sample KBSK5501metaG_FD_184342 | JGI IMG/M metagenome (GOLD analysis project Ga0207684, IMG submission 184342) | Corn, switchgrass and miscanthus rhizosphere microbial communities from Kellogg Biological Station, Michigan, USA - KBS K5-50-1 metaG... | ecosystem: Host-associated > Plants > Roots >...
GCGGGCGTGATGCAAACCGTGCAGGACATTGGTGGCGACTGGCCATCAGTCGCGCAAATACTCTCTCCCGCGTTGAATCCGTCCAATCAAGTCGCCACAGTAAATTGGCAAGATCCACTTGCGAGCTTAGGTTCGGCGGGTTTGCCCGCTGCAACGCCGTTCGGCCAAGTTGAGTGGTACCGTGACCCGAAGGCTAAAGATCCATATTCGGAGCAATGGAATTTTGGAGTCCAGAGACAGCTGAGCCCGAACACTATCATGACTGCGAATTATGTCGGCTCCCAAAGCCACCGCCTTACGGTTGGTGGCTTGTACAACGTTGCATTAACTCCGGGACCAGGGACGCCCGCAGAGGTTACGGCGCGACAGCCATATCCGTATATCAGTCCGACTTTTTATGATAGAAGCATCGGTAATAGCTCCTACAACGGTTTCCAATTCGCTACCAACCACCGTGCTTCAAACGGGCTTACTTATCTGGTTGCTTACACCTGGTCAAAGTCCATTGACGTCGGTTCCTCCGGGTTCTTCGGTATCGAAAGCTCCTCAGTTCAGAACCCCTACGACATCAGGGGTGACCGTAGCGTGTCCGGCTTTGATCTCAGGCATGTTCTCAGTGCAAGCGCGACCGCTCCACTGCCGTTCGGTAAGGGCAGGCGCTTCGCAAATTCCAGTGGTTTGGTCAACTATATTGTCGGAAACTGGCAACTGAATGGCATCCTGACTCTCACTTCAGGTTTGCCATACAACGTCTACATCTCGTCGGACATCCCCAATGTCGGCAATTTCGCTCCCTGGAGTGGCAACGTTCGGGCGAATCGAGTTGGAGATCCTAACGTGCCAAATCCGAGTACAAGGGAATGGTTTAACTCCCTTCCAGCCTGGCTCGCCAGAATTTGACTCGCACTCTTAATTGCACCCTATCTCAGGCCCCAGTTCCGTTAAATCTGACCTAAGGATAACCGAAGGTGTGTATCACTCAACTGAGGGCGACTGGTCTGTTAATTTCGAAAAGAAGCGGCTCGATGGGAGATTGCACTTAACCCGCGGAATAAACCCGGTCACACTCCAACTATCCGGAGCTGAAAGGGACGAAGCGGTCCGCTTCCGATGCCTGGAAGTTCTCCCTGCCCCGGCCACTCCTGAAATGGCGGCCGCTGAAGAACGTGCCCGCGCGCATCGAGCGAACACGGCCTGGTTTGTCAAGGCAGGGTATGGGGCCATGTTTCATTGGACAGATTCCACGCAACCGCGAGATGGCGTGAAGAAGCCGTATCCAGAGGCCGTCAACGCCTTTGACGTTGATGCCTTTGCAAGACTTATGGGAGAGATAGGTGCGGCTTACGTCATCTTCACTCTGAACCATGCTCATCCGCACTGCCCCGCTCCCATTCAGTCCTGGGAAGCCATCCATCCGGAATGGACAACGCGGCGCGATCTAATCGGTGATATCGCGGATGTTTTGGAGAAGCGGGGCATCAGATTTCTCCTTTATATCAACTCTCCTGTTTTGACGAAGCTTGGCGGACATCGGGACGAACGGCTTGTACGAGCTGACTTGCAGTGAGGAGCAGTTCACCGAGATTCACAAGAACGTTCTTAGCGAAATAGGCTCGCGATATCGGGACAAACTGGCCGGCTATTGGTTTGATTCATGGTATCAATCGCTGGCTGCCTACCCCGATGTTCCGATTGAGGCAATTTACCGTTATTGCAGAGTAGGAAACCCAGGCCGGATTACTGCCTTTAACTTCTGGATCTTTCCAGTCTTAACTCCCTGGCAGGATTACTGGGCAGGCGAGCTCTACGCTCTTCAAAATCCTTTTGAGTCTCGTTACATTCAGAAGGGGGCTGGCGCAGGATTTCAGGCCCACGGGATGGTATCCATGCTGCCATCATGGGTGCATAGCGAAGCCGGTCCGATTCCACCGCCTCAATTCAGCACGGAGGACTTGATCGCACATGTGAAGGCCAACATGGAACACCAAGCCGTCACGACGATCAACATCGGAATCTACCAGGACGGTACGATTGAGCAGAGTTCTCTTGACATGATGCGCCAATTGCGGCGCGCAACTAGGGAGAAGTAAGGCGAGTGATCACCCGTTTATCAGGGTGAATGTGCCCGCTACTCTTCCTCGGTGCGCACGCGCTCGGCCACCGCGCGATCAAAGACCACGTAAATAACGGCTCGACCAATAATGTGGGACGGAAAACAAAATGAAATACCTAATCATCACTGTGCTCCTAATGGGAAGTATGAGCGCTCAAAGCTATCAGCCTACCTGGGAGTCGATCGATAAACGACCCACACCCGCCTGGTTTGGCGACGCCAAGTTCGGGATCTTTATTCATTGGGGCACATATTCGGTGCCGGCTTACGCTCCAGTCCTGCCCGGGAAGCTTGCCTACTCGGAGTGGTATTGGAATGCGATGACCCGCGGTAAGGACGACCCCAAAGCTGACGCGATTCAGACCGGCACATGGACGTTTCATCAGAAGCGCTACGGCGCAGACTTTCCGTATCAGAACTTCGCGCCCCAGTTTCGCGCGGAGTTGTTCGATCCGGATCACTGGGCTGACGTGTTTGCGCGATCCGGCGCGAAGTATGTTGTGTTGACCTCGAAACACCATGAGAGATTTGCCTTGTGGCCCAGCAAAGAGGCCTCGGCGACCTGGGGCCGGCCCTGGAACGCAGTCGAAGTCGGCCCCAAACGCGATGTGCTGGGCGACCTCACCGACGCGGTTCGCCGGAGGGGCCTGCGCATGGGTTACTACTACTCGCTCTACGAGTGGTATGACCCGCTCTGGTTGTACGACAAGCCGCGCTATGTGCGCGAGCACATGTTCCCCCAGTTCAAGGATCTGGTCACACACTATAAGCCGTCTTTCATTTTCAGCGACGGGGAATGGGAGATGAGTTCCGCTGACTGGCACAGTCCTGAACTGCTCGCGTGGCTGTTCAATGAATCACCGGTGAAAGACGAGGTCGTGATCAACGATCGCTGGGGCGGGGACACCCGTCACAAACACGGCGGCTATTGGACTACGGAGTATACGGCTGGGATGAGCGGTATCGATCATCCCTGGGAAGAAAGCCGCGGCATGGGTGTCAGCTACGGCTACAACCGTGCGGAGAATCTCAATGTTTATCACACTGCCCGGGAACTGGTAATGATACTGGTGGACACGGTCAGCCGAGGCGGCAACCTGCTGCTTGATATCGGGCCCAAAGCCGACGGCACAATTCCGGTGATTATGGAGGAGCGGCTCACTCAGATCGGCGACTGGTTGAAGATTAACGGCGATGCCATCTATGGCACAAAGCCCTGGAAGGAGACGCGGCAATGGGGTGCCGGCGAAGTTCCGAAAGTCGAATACAACAAAGAATACTCGACACCCTATGACGTCACTAAGCTGACGGAAAAGCCCGAATCGGGGAAGGCGCGCATCGAAGCCTTCTTCACCACCAAGGGCAGTGACCTGTACGCGATTCTGCCGCGCTGGCCAGACCACAGTCTCCTTCTGAAGGACGTAACCGGCGCCAGGTCGGTAAGTCTTCTCGGGTCGACCATCCCACTGAAGTTTAAGGCTTCCAAGATGGGATTATCGGTCGAGCTTCCCGACCTTCCAGAAGAACTGCGTTCCCAGCCAGCGTGGGTATTGAGGATCAGCCGGTGAGACCGGGATGGCGTTGCCAAGTGTATCTCTCCTGTGCAAATTCAGGTATTGTCCATAACGCTTTTAGGAAGCTCGGGCACAATGCCCGCCGGAAACCGAAACCAATAGTAAGCGAAGGAGTAGTTGTGCGATTTGTTTGGGCGTTGCCGCTGTGCTGCGTTCTGGTGTCGATGTCTTCCGCGCAAACCGAGCCGGCCGACCCATCTCCGGCTGCGGTTCTCTCCGCTACCCGCCACCGTCTGGTGGCTGACATCAGCCACCAGCCCCGCTACACCTGCTCTCCTGGATAGGGTGCGTAAATGATCGGCGCTCCGGTTTTCCCCGAGTCTTCCGGCGTGAAAACGATTGTGCCCGGCAAGTAGAAAGTGCCTGCGCGAAAGTAAACCGATATGGTTCCGGAGTGCTCCTTCTTGAGATTGCGAGCCGCTGCTTGTGCAGCTTGAAACGACTTCAACGGGCGAGAGATCGTCCCCGGGTTCGTATCGTCTCCGGTTGCGCCGACAAAGATGCTGTTCTGCGGATGGGCTGCCGGCGAGGCACCGGTAGTATCACGCTCCAGTGCCTCGGCGATTTGTCCGGACCGGGTGAGTGCCAGGATCGCTCCAGTGGCTCTCCGCAAGAATGATCGTCTATTCATCGCTGAACTCCCCGTTTCACTCGCCGCAGCCGCTGGGGCACAGAGAGCGCCGCCGGACCAGGGGCCATCGCAACATGGCTGCACACTCTACAACAGTTCACCTCTGGGTAGTCTGCGCGATGCGAATGGCCTTATCTATATCCGGGTCGGCGGAGCTTCTTTGCTTCGAGCAGTTCCCGGAGTCCATCCTTTTTATCCCCTGAATGGAGATAGATGAGCCCGAGGTCCTTATGTAACTGGCCAAGTGCAATACAACCGCCCCAGACCTGAATTCCTTCTTGCAATTGTGAGATGGCTTGTGGCCAATCGTGCGCGGCCGCGGATGCGATGCCAAAGCGAAATTTCCCAAAGTCTGAGCCCGATCCATGATTTGTTTTTGGGACTGCAGCGCTTCGAAGCGAACTTGAAAACGCTTGGACTCATCGGGATCTGATTGCGCCAATTGGCGGGACAGGTTGTAAAGTGCCTCACCGTGCTCAGGATTCGTCTCGATCACTTTTCGCCAATGCGCGACAGCACCAGCACGGTCCCCATTGTGCAGAAGCTCTTGACCCAGCACGAAGAGCGTGTCGGGGTTCTTGGGGTCAAGCTCAGCCGACTTCTGCAGCGCCTGGACAGCGGCCGCGGCATCTCCGGCTGCTTTTTCGATCAGTCCCAGCAGATACCACGGTTCGGCATACTGAGGGTCGAGGTGGACCGCAGTTTCAAGTTCTGGTTTGGCGTCTGGGTAACGACGCAAGTCAAGTAGAACCCGGCCCTTGTTGTAGTGCGCGGGGGCGGAACTCGGGTCCAGATTCACAGCTTCAGAAAACTCTGCCAGAGCGCCTTCCAGGTTGAACTCGTCCGCATACGCAATTCCAAGATTCAAATGCGCGCCGGAAGATTTGGCATCCAGCTTGATGACTCGCTGGAAGTAGCTGATTCCCTCTTCACTCCGCTTCATTCGCATGAGTACCATCGCAAGCACAGTAAGCGCCTGGGAATTGTCGGGACTGATTTTAACGGCGCTCCGTATCGGTTGCTCCGCCTCAGGAAAACGCGATTCACCCGCGAGGATCAACCCGAGATTGATGAATGCCTGCGTGTACTGCGGATTGTTTTCTGGCGCCTGGCGGAAGAGTTCTTCTGCTTCTTTGTTTTTTCCCTGCTGACCGTATAGCACACCGAGGTTGTTCTGCGCCTCTGCGTAACCCAGGTCCAGAGCAATCGCTGCTTTCAGTTCTGTTTCCGCTTCAGTCTGCTGGCCGGCTTGCAGGCATAGCAATCCCAGTTGGTTGTGCGCCCGAGCGAGAGTGGAATCGAGGCTAATGGCTTCTTTCAGCGCTTCATGCTCCTCGGCGGTTTTTCCCAGTTGATCAAGAGTCAGGGCCATATCGTAGTAGGTGCGCGCACTCCCAGGGTTCTGCGCCAGAGCCTCGAGATACAGATCGGCAGCGCGCTGATATTCCCCAACTTGAAAATACTCGTTGGCCTGGTTGACCTTCGTACCGGCTACGTCCTCTTTGACGCTCTGCTGTTTCTTTTCTTGGAAGCCCTCCAGTTCCTCACGGGCTCTCTGCTCCTCGCCCAGGGTTCGCAGCACGGCCGCCAGCTGAAATCGAGCTTCGCTCGATGTCGCATTCAGCTGCGCCGCCTTTTCAAGATGAACCAGTGCCTCTTGCGGCCTTCCCAGCTTCGCAAGAACAAAGCCCAGATTGTAGCGAGTGTCGTAGTGGTTCGGGTCAAGTGCTATCGCCTGCCTGAGCAAGTCTTCAGCTGCTGTGTAGTCTCCAAGCCCGCGGTCAACCACTCCCATCAAGTAGAGCGCGTCAAAGTCGTGCGGCTTGCGACGGAAGTAGTTCTGGATTTCGGGCAATGCCGTTTGGAACTCCGCCAGGATAATCAATGCCTTCACATATGAAAGTCTGGTGACGTCATTGCTTGGATCCAGCCGCAACGCCTCACGGAACTCGTCAACTGCCTGTCGGAACTGAGATTCCTGCGTGTAGGCAATCCCCAACCTGGCATGCCGATCCGCTGATGAAGGGTTTTGTTGTACTAACTGTTCCAGCAGCTTGACAGCTTCCGCGACGTCACCGTTACTCGAGTAGGCCACCGCGAGGTCATCCTGAAGCACAGGATCGGGGGGGCCGTCTTTCAGATAGGCAATCGCGGCAGAGTAACACTTCTGCGCAATCAGCGCTTTCGCCAGCCCGTCCAGAGCAGGTAAGGACTTCGGGTCCGATTTCAGAGCAAACCTGAATTCCTCGATTGCGGCTTCATTTTGCCCCAACTCGCCTAATGCCTCTCCTAGTGCGGTGTGTCCCAACGGATCATCGGGCTTTATGCGTGTTGCAATTCTCAATTCCCGGGCAGCCCTCGCAGGGTCGTGCTTTTGTAAAAGTGCCAGCGAAAGATTGAAGCGCGCCTCCCATGAATTCGGGTCTTGGCGCACCGCAGCTTCAAAAGCGGCGATCGCGCACGACAACTGCTGCCGCTGGCCAAAGTAGGCGCCTAACGCATCGTACACACCAGCCGAGGGGTGACTGGCGATCACCTTCTCCAACTCCGCTGGACCTTTACATGCAGCGGGCATTTGCGCGAACAAGATCGCGCTGAATGCCTGCAGAACCCAGGCGCAGCAAGCAATTCGCCCCCATCGCCGCGTTCCGACTAACCTCATCGTCTGCTTCCCGCTAGCGCTCCATTGTACTTCCCACGCCCTGAGGTCTCCGGTTTTAATCGGTGGCCTCGCCAGATGATCAAGCACGAACCGCTGGCGGGAACCCCTCGCAGAGTCCACCGCAACCGGCAAATGCTTTGAATGAATCAGAAGATCGGTAGTCGAGCTCATTTCTTTGCGGAAGTGTAACGCTGCGTACGTACGATCCCTTTGCCTTCTTCGATTGTCAGAATTTGGCCCGCAGCTGCCGATTTTAAATTTTCCACTTTGCCGTCAGGCCAGCGGACTGATATGTCCGCTGTCGTGGCGCTGCCAACGCCAAAGTGCCGGCGAAGCTCATTTTGTGACATGTACGAGCCGCCGCTGCGCACTTCGTCAATTTGTTTATGTCCCACAGTAGTGACGGTGATGCGCGCGCCAATAGCATCTCGCCCGGAGGTAAGAGCGCGCACCAGCAGTGAATTCCCGCTACTGGCAGAGTTCTTGAGCAGAGATGGTGCTTCACCCATATTGCTGATTAAGACTTCTTCGCTTCCATCATTGTCCAGATCGCCCACGGCCAGACCGCGTGAGGAGTGAACATTCGTAATACCTGGCCCGCCCTGCGCAGAGAGATCAAAGAACTGGCCGTCACCGCGGTTCCAGTAGAGAAGTCGCGGCTGTTTGTACTTTTCGGCGGTGTGGCCAGTATCTACTTCCGGATACACATGGCCGTTCGCGACGATTAGGTCCTTCCAGCCGTCATTATCGAAGTCAAGAAATGCGGTTCCCTAGCCCAGATATTTTGTGTTCACTGCCAGACCTGAGCCGATGGTATCGTCTTCGAAGTTGTTTCCCCCGCGGTTCTTGTACATGGTGTGAGTGTCATCGGCGAAGTTTGTCTTGAAAATGTCGAGTTATGTCGAGTAGGCCGTCACCGTCGAAATCTGCGGCAGCGGCGCCCATACCGGCTTGCTCGCGCCCGTCTTCGTTGTATGCGAGGCCGGCGCGCACTCCGATCTCTCCGAACATTTTTCCTCCCAGGTTGTGGTAGTACAAACTCGCGGTCGAATCACACGCCACAAAGATGTCCGGCCAACCATCATTGTCGAAGTCTCCTGTCAACGGAGTGAATCCGTAGTAGTTCTTGGGACCTGAAATGTGAACCTGATCCGAAACATCAATGAAGTTTCCGTGTCCGTCATTTTGATAGAAGGAGATCGTTTCGGGCGGCAGACCGCGCGGACCGCACATGACCGGCTTTCCTTTCCACTGGCATTGGCTGGTCTGGCCAGGATGAGGGGTGTGGGCCAGGTCGAAGTCCACATAATGGACGACGACCAGATCCAGAAATCCATCTCGGTTGAAATCGAGGAACGCGCAACCTGTACTCCAGCGCGGTTTTGGCGAAAGCAGCCCCCGCTCCTTGGTCTCGTCCTTGAACGTGCCATTGCCGAGATTTCGATAGAGAACGTTGTGTCCCCACTGGGTGATGAACAAGTCCGGATATCCATGATTGTCTATGTCTCCGACACAGACGCCCTGTCCCCATCCGGTCGGCTTGATTCCCGCCTTATCGGTAACGTCTTCGAATTTCAGTCCGCCCAGATTGTGATAGAGGAAATGCTTCGGATGGACGGCGCCTGTCCCGAGTCTCCCTGAGTTGACCAGAAAAATGTCGGGCAGACCGTCATTATCAAAGTCGAAGATCGCGACGCCGTTGCCGGTCGCCTCTACAATGTATTGCTTTGAAGTTTCTGAGCCAGAGATGTTTACGCCGGTGAGTCCGGCTTGGGTCGCGATGTCGTGATATTCAACTGTTGGCGGTTTCATCCCGGCACGAAGCGGCTGCGCCGGGACCGCACTACCTCCCGTAGCCACCCCCTGTGCACGCGCGGGCTGAATGCTGCCGAGCGCAAGGATTATTAGGCCGAATAAGAAAAAAATCTGGCCAAACATCATTCGCCCAGCCGCTGGGTTCCCACGCGCATCATATCGACGATGTTTCACTCAGGACTTTGCGATCAGTCTCAATGCTTCTCCTTCGGGGTCGTTGCGCACTGCGCAGGGCGTGTCAAAGTACATGGTTGCCCGGTGTTCAGCTGTATATGTGGGCCAATGCGGCAGGCCGTCGTGATTGGGATTTCCTGTCCGCGCAAAATTCACCCATGCCGTGCTGATCTGCTTCGATAGAACGAATGCCTCGGGAGTGCCCCCACTGTAATGGTCACAAATTTCAGCATTGTCGAACGTGAACGCAATTTCACAAGCGTGGAAGGAACCGGGGCGATTGTCCAGCACCGGCGTCCGCCAGGAATATATATAAGAATATGCCGGCGCGCCACCCAAAGCAGCCTTCCTGATAGCCTGCTCGAAGGCAGGACGGCGAAAGGGAGCGGCGGCAATGAGGGCATACAGGTCAAATGGAGTCGCTTTAGGGTAATCGCGCCGGTAGGCGTCGATGATCGGCTGGCTGCCGCCGCCAAATTCCTCCTGAACCAATCGGTTAAGTTCTTCCACTCCCATCCCAATGGCATCGGGACGGCCGAGCCCACTTACTCCCTCGTGAAGATCTGTGCCGGTTAACAATGGAACGTCGGCAGATATTTCTGGAGCTCCTGGATCGAATGGATGGCGAGGAAGTATGAGGCCGTCTACTGTCGGCCCCCAATCGTATTCGCCGTAGGTTGTCCGAAGAGAGGATTTGGGCCGAGGCATTTTCTTCATGGCTTCCGCCGCAGCGCCCGAAAGCCGATCAACCGGAATTGCCTGAAGTTCGCTTAACTGAGACTTGGATAGCCCCAGCTCCGCGAGCAGCAGCTCAGCCAATCGCCCTGAGTAGTCAGGAGAAAGAGATTTAAGAAAGGGTCCGCTTTGAACGATTGCGCGGTGAAATAAGCCTTTGGCCGCCGGCATCGCCATAAGGGCGAGAACTTTTCCGCCACCGCCCGACTGACCAAAGATAGTGACGCTGCCCGGATCGCCCCCGAAAGTTGTGATGTTGTCGCGAACCCACTCTAAGACAGCTACCAGGTCAAGCATGCCGACGTTGGCGGAGTTGGCGTATTCTTCTCCTCCCAAGTGTCCAAGGTTTAGATAGCCATACACGTTGAGCCGATGATTGTGATTCACGACCACTGCATCATGATTGCGGGCGAGGCTCTCGCCGTCATAGGCGAGAAGATCATGTCCGCTTCCGGCGGTAAATCCCCCGCCGTGCATGTAGACCATGACTGGGCGCTTATGCGACGCATTGATCTCCGCCGTCCATACATTCACACGCAGGCAGTCCTCGCCGGGAACCGTGGCAGCCGCGCCGCGATGCAGCACGAACGCATCTTCATCGGAGTTCGCTAGGTTTTTCCCGTTAGTATCGAAGTGCGCGGAGTCCTGGTATGGACAAATACGGCCATACTGCAGCGCGTTGCGAATTCCCGTCCACGGTTCAGGCTTGACTGGCGGCATGAAGCGCCTTGCGCCGGCGGTTGACGCGCCGTAGGGTACACCTTTGAAAATGTATACACCGTTTCGTCTGAATCCACGGATTTTCCCTGCGGTTGTTTCTGCGACTGTTGCCGCGTCGGAAGCGATGACCGTGCTGTGTCCGCTAACGCCTGCGGCGGATTCTGTTTTCTTGTGAGCTTCCGGCGTGGGCTGCGCTAACGCTGTCGCGGGCAAGACAACCGAACCGGCTAACCCTGCTCCCAGGGTTGCCACCGCGCCGATAAAGGAACGCCGTTCCTTAAATGCCGACCCTGAGTCGCGACTTTGTAGATTTTTCGACGCCATTCCTACCCCCATGAATAGTTGTCTACTCAATTTTTCAGTAGTGGCCTGTTTCAGGAGGCCAGGACGAAGTTGCCGGGCGCCGACCGGTCCGATACCCTTGATGCTGATCAAGTTCTTGTGGCCGGCGCCAGTTTGGGGCTTCTTCGTCGATCACACCTTTTAGCCCCTCGCACTTTTCTATTACTGAAATAGTGTATTTGTCAATAAAAAGTGCTCTTGGCCCGCCTGAAGCCAACAAATACTTGACAAGCGCTATCGATCGAGCCTGCAAAGAGGTGTTTTATATGCGAACGTAGAAAGTCATATATAAAAATATTGCAGCTCGGAAGGGTTGAGAACCTTGAGAAGGTCTGCAAACCAACAGGTTTCCCTTCAATGTTTTTCTCGCTTCACACAGGCTCGTTTCTCTGGACTCACATATCAGAGACGCGTGATGAAACGCCCTTAATCAAACTTCGGCAGCGGACCCACGAGCCGCTGGGCTTCGTCCTGATTGACGGCTAGCGCCGTCAGCGCACCCCGGTTGCGCATGTTCCACTTCTTCAATCTGGCCGACCGCTTGAAGAGGCCAGCCGCCTTTTGCGGTATCCGCCACTTCTCCGTGAATGTCGGAGGGTCGAACTCGGATGCAAAAAAGGCTGCTATCGCGAGAACAATTGATGGTGCCGGGTTCGTTACGATTCCCGCAACGCTTAGCCACGTTGCCGTCGAATTGACGGCGGCATTCTTCAGATGAGTTGCGAGTTTTCCGTGGGGGCAGTTGGCCAAGAAGTACCCGTTTAGTTTTTGCTGATACTCATCGGTTGACTCGGCCATTTCCTTGGGTTGGACCTTTCCTGCTAGGTAGCGCGTGCGTAAATCTAGGTAGTTGGCCCGAGCTTCTCCTAGCGGTTGCTCTTTGACGAAGAGGGGAACTAGTGAATTCCCGTTCGAATAGTCCACTCCGCCCGGGAGTGTTAGCTGCGGTGGGATCGATTCCGGAGTGTTCAGTATCGGCTCGTTCGTTTTGTACAGCAGGTGCATGAACGTGCTGGAGATTCTCGTCTGGACGGCAATCTCTGAGCCCTCGGGCAGGTCGTCCTTTGGGGGGCTGGCGGTCATGGCGACGCCAAAGTTGTGATGATATACCTCGTTGGCCAGCTGCATGAGCGACTGAAAGTGGGCCTGCCCAACCTTCTTAACGATTTCTTCCCACCTGCTGCGCGGCTTGCTGGGATCCTGGCTCAAATCGTGGTCGAACCGGTTTACCACGTCTTGAAATATTCTATCCGGCACGTCCAGTCCTCGCTGTTCGTATGGAATCTGTGCCAAACGACGTATCAGCTGCAGGTAGGATAGACTGAGGTTGACGCGTGGCCACCCGCACAAATTCTCTTTCTTGAGGTCTTTTTGGAGCGGGTCCAAAACCTTCTGAACAACGGTCCACCTCTTCTTGTCAGCGAACAACTCCCTATAGCTTCCGATACCCTGTTTCGCGCCATCGATTACTACTTGAGAAAGCGAAAGTGAGGGCGATTTGTTTCTCGACAGCACCCGAACATAACGCTGGTTGATTAGGACTCGGAGAGGCGAATTCGGGTCGCTGAGCGAGTCGAAGCACGCCGGATTCAGGATTAGATAGCCATCATTTAAGAGCATTGGCGTGCCAGTCACCGCGCTGAGTGCAAGCCGAACATCGAGAGCGCGCTTATTGCTGGCTTCAATGTTTGGCCATGGGTAAAGCTTAACCATGTCATCCAGATCGCCAGCGTAGGTCCAACGCATGGGGAGATCGCTTCCCATGACGCACCTCCCATTTACGAGATCGAGTCTAGCACCGGTCGCCGCACGATTAGATGTGAGCCAGGGGCAACCGACCAACTGGCTCCTGACGCCGGGACTTGACCGAAATCAGCTTGTGGGAAGTTGGAGGCGCCATCGGTGCCTCCCGCCGATTGCGGGCCGGATCACGGGCAACCCGGAAGTAATTGATGGGAGTCGCGCTCCGGAATGGTAGGTCTCCATTCAAACAACAAAAAGCGGAGTGCCAAATTAGCACTCCGCCACAGATCAAGAAAATGGGTCGCGACTCAGTCTGCCGTCTTGCGAGCCTTCGGCTTGATTGCTTTCTTGTCTCGTTTCGCGGCGAACTCCTTGGCGACGGCTTTCTGGAGTTTTTCAGTGTCCACCCGGTAACGTTTGGCGGTATCCATGAGAACGTCGTCGCGGCTTGCGGCGGATCGTTGATACGCCGAATCGAGCAGGCTGACTTCCAGAACCAGTTTGCAAAGTTCGGCCTCATCATACGTGCTTACTTGCTTGGCCAGAAGTTCCTGTGCGGACGCAGAGTCCTTCTTTGCCTCTACCTTGTGCCGCTTCGCCAGAGCCGGGACTTGGCTGTAGGAGAGATGACCGATCAGGTAGTGGGCAACCGCCAGCAAGTCAGCCTTCTTTAACGGAGCCGATACGCGTTGGAGGATCGTGGCCAAGACACGATGGCGAGTCGTGATGGCCAGTTTCTCCTTCTCGATGCGCTTCCGTTCCTCCGCCCGCTCCCGCTCGACTTGCTGCGGAGAAGGCGTGTTGGGGTGGTGAACACGGCAGGCTGGATCGGCACACACCTTGACCACCTGTCCGCGCTTGCCGCCGTCCATGACGATGGCCTCGGTCATCTTGTCACAGGGTTTCTGAACGGGCGAGAGCTTGCTGCTTGCGCCGTTCGGCTTGGCTTTCTTGATCTCCAACTCCACATAGTGATTCCGTCCCAAGGGAGCGCCCTCGCGGGAATTCCACGCCGCCGAAATCTGGATTAGCTGCGGCTTGGTTTCCAGAGTCTTTTTCACGCAAGCGTCAATCTTGGCCCGGAAACAATCGGGAGACGTGCATGAATCTTTACGCACGTCCGGGAAGAGTAGTTTGTTGAATCCGGTTCGTTTCGGACAGTTCGCGCACGAACCTGCTTCGGGAACGAGTCTCTCATCCTGCTTGTCAAACGGCGCGGACGCCAGTTGTAGCAAGATGTTCGATTCAATCCACGCTGCCAACTCCCGCACGGTGCATGCGTATCGCGGGGAGTCTGACAAATCGTTTGAATGGCTGGAGCGTGCCTACAAACAGCGAGATACCGGACTCCCCTCACTGAACACCGATCCGCTGTTCAGAAATTTGCGCCACGACCCGAGATATACCGAACTCCTCAAGAAAATGCGCCTGCCTCAGTATCAATTCGCCAGCCACACGCGAAAGCGCTTCAATTGACTTCTCGAGGTTGTCGACCCGCATGAGGGTGGACGGGTCCGACCTCCACGTCGCACTTCTGCATCGTCTTTGCCAGGTCTCAATACGTGATTCTGTATTTGCAGTACCACCGCACGCAAAGCAGCTGATTTCAACAGAAAGACGTCGCCTAAAGATCGACATGGCGACTCCTCGATTTGCCTCTCCACCTTACATGGAGGACTGGTTAATGCAACAGAGCCATCATTCGAACTCATAGATTAATGAGCGCTAGCGAGGGAATAATTTGTCTGTCCACGGTTTCTATATACATAGCTCGTCACGTCTTCTATGCGGCATGACCGCTCAATGGAGATGCGAATCATTTCTGAACTAACCAAAACGAAAGCGAGATCCATGCATAAACGGAAAATCGGTAAGAGTTCTGTAGACGTTTCCCCAATCATGCTTGGCGGTAATGTATTCGGCTGGACTGCGGGCGAGACGACCTCATTCCACGTACTAGACGCTTTCGTCGACCACGGATTCAATTTCATTGATACAGCTGATGTATATTCGGTCTTCATCCCCGGCCATAATGGTGGCGAAAGCGAAACCATGCTTGGTAAATGGTTCGCTCGCTCCGGGAAGAGAGAGAAAGTCGTTCTCGCCACGAAGGTGGGGATGTAGATGAGCAAAGGCAAGGAAGGCCTCAAGGCGAGCTACATCCATAGTTCCATCGACGAATCACTTCAACGCCTGCAAACGGATTATGTCGATCTCTACCAATCCCATGTCGATGACGAGTCGACGCCGCTTGAGGAAACCCTCACGGCATATGACAAGCTGATCAAAGCTGGCAAGGTTCGCATGATCGGAGCATCGAACTACAGTGGAGCTCGCCTGACCGAGGCTTTGGAGGCCAGCAGGGCACTAGGAGTGGCCGAATACGTTACCCTCCAACCGAGCTACAACCTCCATACGCGCGAGAACTACGAGACTGATCTGGCTCCAGTTGTGGCGAAATACGGACTCAGCGTGATCCCATACCGTGCGTTGGGTTCTGGTTTTCTCACTGGCAAGTACAAATCCGTATCCGATATCAAGGGCTCCCAACGCGAGGTGCTATTAAGTAGAGAAGGTTACTTCGATGCGCGTGGCGAGAAGATTCTTACAAAGTTGGCTGACATAGCTGCAGAGGCGAACGCATCACAAGCCGCAGTCGCGCTGGCATGGCTACTTACCCAACCAGGTATTGTCTCCCCAATCGCAAGTGCTCGCACACCAGAGCAATTGAATAGCTTATTTGAAGCAGCGAAACTGGAGCTCACTCCCTCTGCCTTGAAGCAGCTGACCGAAGCGAGTGCCTACTAGGGCAAGAGGTCTTGAAGGGGCATCTGGCGGCCGGGTGTTCCTGAAAAGCTGATTGCCAGATGCCAGCGAGGTGCAATCGCTTTTCGGATTGCGTCCCCACCTCCCAGGCTCGGTCCCTGGACTCCGAACTGCTCTCATTCACAGAGTAGCGAGCGCCCGTAAGAAGGGCTTGCTAAAGAGTATCCTTTTTGTATATTCGGACTGTGACTGCGCCGATATTCGCTGGGCGTTACTCCGACGATCTGACGAAACGTGTTGGAAAAATGCGCATGGCTAGAAAAGCCAGAGGCCAGCGCGATATCGATCAGCGATTCGGAGTCCCGCCGCAACATAGTCTTCGCATGGTCCATTCGTAGCCGCGTCAACCACCGATGCGGCGAACACCCCATCGCTGCCCGAAACGTTCGTAAGAAATGGCTTCTGCTGTAACCACTTTCGGCAGCTAGCGTGTTGAGGTCAAGATCAGTGGCCAGACCGGTCGCACTCTGTCGCATGTTTAACCGCGCCATTCGAGGTCAACGCTGGTTGCCAAAGTACCTCAGCTCCGACCACGAGCGGAGGCGCCGAGCAGCAAATATTTATTGTTCTCGGAGTCTTGCTTCAGTTTCTCTCCACGCCCGAGCAAATCAACGACCAGATAAGCGTGATGCACGGAACGGTGCCCTCAGGAGGCGTGATTCCACTTCATTGGTTTCGGCGTCCATGCTGGCACGAATCTGAACGCCTATGCAGAACGCTGGGTCAGGTCGGTCAAGGAAGAATGTTTGTCGAAGCTGATCCTGTTGGGAGAGAGTTCTCTGCGCCGAGTGCTACGCCACTACGAGGCCCACTATCATGAGGAACGAAATCACCAAGGCAAAGACAACCTCCTGCTGTTCCCCTTGCGGACTCCCGCAGTCCCAGGAAAACAAGAACAGGTGCGCTGTCGGGAACGGCTGGGCGGCCTGCTGAAATACTATGAACGTAAGGCGGCATAAGCAGGTGGTGGTCCCTGTTTGGGATATTGAGTCTGGGCGCACAGCTTGAATACTGGTCGCGGCTTGTGAGCGGCTTCCAATCAAGACCGACCCTGAACCCATAACAATACTCTTCCGAGTAGTGCAGTCTGCGAACGACTTTTTTGACCATACGGGGTATCGACTAGGCCAGAGCCGCTTTATATAAGGCGACGAGTTTCCCCAGGCACGCTCGGCCTCAGGCTTGTTATAGATCGGCACGCCGTCGCGGACGGGCATATCCGGCACGCACCAGCCATGCTGGGCTGAATACACCTCGATTTCGGCTGGAACCTTGGCGGCTGCAAACGCTTCCTTCAGCTTGTTTTTAGCATCGGGCTGACGCTCGTCGTCGTTCGATGCGATCCCGAAATACATTCGCGCCTTGATCTTCGGCGCGAGCA
>Ga0207684_10003006_pt1 | contig 16715 bp, 14 predicted proteins | sample KBSK5501metaG_FD_184342 | JGI IMG/M metagenome (GOLD analysis project Ga0207684, IMG submission 184342) | Corn, switchgrass and miscanthus rhizosphere microbial communities from Kellogg Biological Station, Michigan, USA - KBS K5-50-1 metaG... | ecosystem: Host-associated > Plants > Roots >...
CTTCAAGATCGTGCGGACGGTCGAACGCCTGAACCGGATCATCAACCAGTCGCGGATGACGACGAAGTTCGTCTCGCTCTTTTACGGCGAGATCGAGGAGGAGGGAAACTTCATCTACGTCAACGCGGGGCATCCGCCGCCGTTCCACTTCCACTCCCGGGGCGTCACGACTCTGAAACAGACCGGCCTCGTGCTCGGGCCGTCGGCCACCGCGACCTACAGCCGCGGGTTTCTCTCGATGGAGCCGGGAGACGCTCTCCTCCTCTACACCGACGGAATGACCGAGGCGACCGACCCGACGGGACGGGAGTTCGGAGAGGAGCGGCTGAAGAAGGCGTTCCTCGCGCTGCGCGACAAGCCGTCCGACGAGATCGTTCGGGCTCTCGTCACCAAAGTCGGAGAGTACGTGCGGGTGCGCGCCCCCGAAGACGACCGGACGGTCGTGGTGGTGAAACGCGCTGCCAGATCGGATCGGGAGACGAAGCTGATTTCCGCCGAGACGTCGCCGGCGAAGCCGACCTAGAAGCTGCGGCGTCGCTCCTCTGCGCTGACCCTTGATCTAGACTTGGCGGCGATGGCCTACCGTCGGCGCCCGACCGTAGGCCTGATCGGAACGTGACGCGCCGTAGAACGCAACACGCCGCTCGGTCCGCGCAGGACGTCGATGCATGAGACGAGTCCTCCTGATCGGCGTTGCCTGGGTCGCAGTGCTGCTCGCCAGCTCCCTACCGTTCATTATCTGGCGCGCATTTCTTCGCCACAACGAAGCTCCAACGCGGATTCCGATCCTCCAGCTCGTCAGTCTTGGTGTGGTGCTCGCGGTGAGTTTTGGCTCGTCGTCCGTTCGGCCGTTGCGGGGTATGGTGCTGGCGCTGGTCGCTTTTGTGCTTGGCGACTGGATCAGATACGCAATTGAGAATACTTCGGCGGTGGTCCGGTGGTCGAAGGCGGCACCTCAATATCAATGGATCTTCCTCGATTCAGTGATCGCATTGATCCCCGGAGTCCTCATCGCGCTCACACTCGTCGGCAGTGGACTGAAGCGTCAGGACGTATTCCTCGTCAGGGGCAATGTGGCTGCTCCGAGCAGGATGCCGTTCGGACTCGGCCCGGTTCGTTGGAGCAGTCTGGGTCCGATACTGATCGCAGTCCTCAGCGTGCCTTTGGCCATGCAGCTCATCGCGACCTCGCGTCCCGAGCTCAGCCCCATCAAGAAAGTGATCGGGCACTTGCCTGTCATTTTGACGTTTGCGATCGTCAATGCCGCCAGCGAGGAGTTCCGATTTCGGTCCGTGCTTCTTGCCAGGATCAGGCCCGTCTTCGGCAATGGGCATGCGCTTCTTCTGACGTCAGCTCTATTCGGCCTGGGTCATTGGTTCGGCCATCCCTCAGGTCCTGCAGGCGTCGTAATGGCAGGAATCGCAGGCTGGTTGTGGGGAAAGAGCATGATCGAGACCAACGGGTTTTTCTGGGCATGGCTCATTCATGGGATTCAAGATGTCATCATTTTGACGTTCGTGGTTCTCGCAACGGCTTGAGCGGGCCGAGTATGAGAAGGAGCGCTTGCGGCAATGCGCGAGCGTTGAAGGGCTCTGGGGGTCGAGAATCGGACTCCACTCTTTCGGCGCCGGTATGTTTCCGGCGACTCTCTTGATCCTCGACGAGGAGGACGTCCGGCGGCTGCTCTCCATGGACAGGCTCGTCCCGGCCATGGAGCGGGCGCTCGCGGACCTCTCGGCCGGGCGGGTGGTTCAGCCGCTGCGAACGGTCGTTCCCGTCGCGGACTTCCAGGGTTTTCTCGCCGTCATGCCGGCCTATGCGGGGAGAGCCCTCGGCGCCAAGCTCGTCACTTTCTTTCCGAACAACCGGGACGTTCCCACGCATCACGCGACGATCGTTCTCTTCCGGCGGGAGACGGGCGCTCCTCTCGTCACGATGGACGGCCGCCGGATCACCGAGATGCGGACCGCCGCGGTCTCGGCAGTCGCGACCGAGGCGCTCGCGCGCCGGGAAGCTTCCGTTCTCGCGATCCTGGGCTCCGGCGTCCAGGCGCGCAGCCACCTGGAAGCCCTCCGGCTGGTGCGGAGGCTGTCCGAAGTGCGGGTCTGGAGTCCCCACCGCGCCGCAGAGTTCGCCGCGCGGTACGGAGTGCGCGCGGCGGCGTCCGCGGAGGACGCGGTCCGCGGGGCGCACGTCGTCGTCGTCGCGACGACCTCGAAGATTCCGGTCCTTCGCGGCGAATGGCTGTCGCCCGGAACCCACGTCAACGCCGTCGGCGCGTCCCGGCCGGACTGGCGCGAGCTCGACGACGCAGTTCTCTCGCGGGCGCGCATTTTCGTCGAGCAGCGCGAGGCGGCGTCGAAAGAGTCCGGCGACGTGATCGCCGCCGGCCGGATCGACGCGGAGATCGGCGAGGTGATCCTGGGCGCGGCGGCCGGCCGCGCCTCGCCGGACGAGATCACTCTGTTCAAATCGGTCGGGGTCGCCGTGGAAGACGTCGTCGCGGCCGATCTCGTCTATCGGGCCGCCGTCACGGAAGATCGCTAGGCGGAAGGCCGCCGCCCGCGCCGGAAGGCGTCCGCGGTGATCTCGATTCCCTTTTCGACCGGAGTCCAGGAGGCAACGCCCAGCTCCCGACTGGCGGCCGACCCGTCCAGGACGCTTCGCCGCTGCTCGCCGGGCGCGAGAGGCGCGTACTCCGGCGGTTTCGTGTAACCGAGCGCCCGGGCGAGGAGCTCGAACAAACGGTTGACGGAAGTCTCGACTCCCGTCCCGACGTTCCAGGTGCCGCTCTTTCCCGCCGCGAGCGCGCGGGCCGCGCTCTCGACGACGTCGCCGACGAAAACGTAATCCCGCGTCTGCTCTCCGTCGCCGCGGATCTTGGGGGTCTTCCCGGCGAGAATCGCCTCGGCGAAGATCGCGACGACGCCCGCCTCGCCCAAGCCGTTCTGCCCCGGCCCGTAGACGTTGGCGTAGCGCAGGACCTGGACCTGGAAGCCGTGGATGACCCGGTAGTAGTGGAGGTACTTTTCGATCGAAAGCTTCGCGCAGCCGTACGGAGAGACAGGATCGGTCGGATGGCTCTCGGGCGCCGGCCGGCCGCCCTGCGGCTCGCCGTAGAGCGCGCCGCCGGTCGAGGCGAACAGCACCCGACGCACTCCAGCCTGCCGGCAGGCCTCGAAGATCTTCAGCGACCCGAGGATGTTCGATCGCGCGTCGTCCAGCGGGTCCGACACGCTGTGGCGAACGTCGATCTGCGCCGCGTGGTGGGAGACGACGTCGATCTTCTCCTCGGAAAGGAGCGGCTCGAGGTCGGTTTCCGCGACGTCCGCTTCGATGAGGCGCGCTCCCTCCGGCACCTTTTCGCGGCGGCCGGTCGAGAGGTTGTCCACGACAACGACCCGATGGCCGTCCGCCACGTGGCGGGCCGCCATGTGGGAGCCGATGAACCCCGCACCCCCGGTCACCACGATGTTCATAGACTCGGCTCATGATAGCGAAGCCCCCTCCCGACGCCCGACTCCGGTTCGATCCGCAGTCGCTCAAGCTCGAGAAGCCCGCGCGGTCCTTCTACCGGCGAACGACCGTCCGGGTCGCGCGCGATCTCGTAGGCGCGTGGATCGCGCGGCGCTGGCGCGGACGCTGGTACGGAGCGCGGATCGTGGAGACCGAAGCGTACCTGGGACCGGCCGACGCCGCCGCTCACTCGTTCCGCGGCCGGCGGACTTCGCGCGTCCTTCCGATGTACTCGGACGGCGGGCATCTGTACGTCTTCTTCGTGTACGGCATGCACCACTGTGTCAACGTCGTGACGCGGCGGGCCGGGCAAGCCGAGGCCGTTCTCCTGCGCGCGGCCGAAGGTCCGCCCGGGGCGCCGCCGCGGCTGCTCTCCGGCCCTGGCAGGCTCTGCGCCGCGCTCGGGATCACCGCCGCCGCGAGCGGCCGGGACCTGCTCTCCGACGGGGACCTGCGCATCCTCCGGCGCCCGCGCGCGCGGCGCCTCCGGATCGGCGTATCGGCTCGAATCGGCGTCGACTATGCCGGAGGAGCGAGCCGCTGGCCGCTGCGTTTCTTCGACGTCGACTCGATGGCCGTGTCTCGGCGATGATCCGGAAATGAAGTCGCGAAAAGAAGGCTCCCGGATTTTCATTCGGCTCGAGACGGGCGACGAGGTCCACTCTTCGCTCGCGGAGGTTGCCACGCACTATGGTGTCTCCGGAGGGTGGTTCAACGGAATCGGCGCCGCGAAAGAGGTCGAGCTCGGCTACTACGACCTCGAACGAAAGGATTACGACCGAACGAAGATCGCGGGCGAGGTCGAGATCGCTCCGGCGTCGGGATCGCTCGGCCTCGTCGACGGAAAACCGTTCGTCCATCTCCACGCGGTCGTCTCCGACCGGCAGTGTGTGCCCCGCGCCGGGCATCTGTTCTCCGCGGTCACGGCGGCGACGCTGGAGTTCGTGCTGTTCGTCGCCGAGGAGCCGATCGAACGGACGAGGGACGAGGCGACGGGATTGAATTTGTGGCGGGTCTAGAGCGGGTCACGGGGACAGGCCCTGCGGGCCTGCACCCGTCGCAGTCCACAGAGATCCCTCGCTTCGCTCGGGATGACACGCGACGGCGCTGCGCGCTTCGCGTGTCACTCCATCGGGGGGTTGTAAGAGGGTACCCCGGTCACCGCCTCGCCGATCACGAGGGTGTGGATGTCGTGCGTTCCTTCGTACGTGTACACGCTCTCGATGTTCGCGAGGTGGCGGAAGACCGGGTATTCGTTGACGATGCCATTTGCACCGAGCGTCTCCCGCGCGAGCTTCGCGCACTCCCGCGCCACCCAGACGTTGTTGCGCTTCGCCATCGAGACGTGGTGCGGCTTCATCGTCCCCTCGTCCTTCATCTTCGCGAGCTTCCAGGCGAGGAGCTGACCCTTGGTGATCTCCGAGATCATCCACGCGAGGCGCTCCTGCACGAGTTGGTGCGCCGCGATCGGCCGGTCTCGCCACTGCTTGCGCGATTTCGCATAGTCGAGCGCGGTTTGGTACGTGGCCATCGCGCTGCCGAGAGCGCCCCAGGCGATCCCGTAGCGGGCCTGGTTCAGGCACGACAGCGGGCCGCGAAGACCCTCGACGCCCGGAAGGATGCTCTCCGCAGGGACCCGACAGTCCTCGAACGCGAGCTGCGAGGTCACCGACGCTCGCAGCGACATCTTTCCCTTGTGCTCGAACGTCGAGAATCCGGGCGTCCCGCGCTCGACTAAAAAGCCCCGGATCACGCCGTCGAGCTTGGCCCAAACGACCGCGACGTCCGCGATCGACCCGTTCGTGATCCATGCCTTCGCGCCGTTCAGCACGAAACCGTTCCCGTCTTTGCGCGCGGTCGTTCGCATGCCGGCCGGGTTGGAACCGAAGTCCGGTTCGGTCAGGCCGAAGCACCCGATGGCTTCGGCGGACGCGAGCTTCGGGACCCAGTGATCCTTCTGTTCGGCGGAGCCGAAAACGTGGATGGGATACATCACGAGCGCGGACTGCACCGAGACGAAGGAACGCAGGCCGGAATCGCCGCGCTCGAGCTCCTGCATGATCAGCCCGTAGGCGACGTTGTCGAGGCCGGGCAGACCATAGTCCGAGAGCGTCGCCCCGAAGAGGTGCATGCCGGCCATCTCCGGAACGAGCTCCTTCGGGAACCTCCCTTCCCAGGCGGCTTCCTCGATGATCGGCAGGACTTTGTCCTCCACCCAGCCGCGGACGGTGTCGCGGACGAAGCGCTGCTCCTCGGTCAGGAGCGCGTCGAAGCCCAGGTAGTCGACTCCTTCGAACGGCATTTTCGAGCGCCGAATGCTATCAGCTGCCGGGAGCGAAAAAAGGGAGAGCGGAGGCTGATACCGTATTCTCGTGAGCGTTTTCACGGGCGGCTCCGCCTACATGATGATTCGGGACATCGCCGACGGGTTCATTATTCCGAGCGAACTCACGTTCAAACAGTTCGGCGCCGGTGACTTCGCGCTCTTCTCGCAGGAGGCGGACAAGCTTCTGCGGGAGATCCGCGGCAACCCGCCCCCCGCGACGGACGTCGATGCGGCACAGAAGCGCCAGCGGCGGATGCAGCGCGTGCAACACGCCATGGTCCTCGCACGAAACGTCCAGACCCGGCGCGGCTGATCCGCGCGGCGCGGCAGGAAGCTTGGAAGCGGATCCGGCGATCGGGAAATTGCCGCGGGTTCGCGGGACCCTGCTCGCCGCCGCCGTCCTCCTCGCCGCAACGGTCGCTCTCACCTGGCCCCAGGCCGGCCGCATGGGAAGCGGCCTGGGAGACCTGTGGGACGCCAAGCTGAACGCCTGGATCTTCCAGTGGGATTATCACCAGACGTTCCGCGACCCGCTCCACCTCTTCGACGCCAACATCTTCCATCCCGCGCACTACGCTCTCGCCTTCTCCGAGAATCTGTTTGGCGCCGCCATCTTCGGCTTCCCGCTTTTCGCGTCGGGCGCGTCGACGCTCTTCGTCTACAACTTCCTCTTCCTCCTCGGCATGTTTCTCTCCGCCATGGCGGCGTGGGCGCTCGCCCGCGAGATCACGGGCAACCCCGCCGCCTCGCTCCTCGCCGGGATGGTCTTTGCCTTCGTGCCCTGGCGCCTCGCGCAGATCCCGCACATCCAGTATCAGTGGGGGCCCTTCCTGCCGCTCTCTCTTCTCTTCCTCCTGCGCTGGCTCGACGGCGGCCGCCGCCGCGATTTGTTTCTCTTTGCCGGGTTCTTCGCCTGGAACGCGCTCACGAACGTCCATTACGCGATCTTCTCTGGCGTCCTCCTCGGCGTCGTGCTCGCGTGGGAGCGGCTGACGGGAGATGCGCCCGGGTTGAGAAGGCGGATCCGTCAGACGGTCACGGCGACCGCGGTCGCGGCGGTGGCCGTGCTCCCGTTCTACGTTCCCTACGCGAAAGCGGCGAAGCTCTACGGAATGCGCCGCTCGATCGGCGAAATGCGGTTCTACTCCGCGCGGCCCTCGGCTCTCCTCGTCGCCGGTTCGCAGAACAAGCTCTGGGCGCCGCTCACGCAACGATTCGCCCGCCCGGAGGCCGAGATGTTCCCCGGGGTTGTGCCCGTCGCGCTCGCGGCGTACGCGGTCTCTCGGCTGCGCCGCGCGCGCGAAACCGCGGGGGCTCCGAAACGCGAGATCGCCGGATGGCGCCGGCGCGCCGCGACGGTTTTCGACGGCCTCGCCGTGGTCGCGTTCGCGGCGGGAGTCGCGGGACTCGTCGTCCGCCACCTGCGAATCGGCCCTTTGAACCTGGGCGATCCGGGTCGCTCGCTCGTTTTCCTGACCGGTTTCGTCCTCCTGCGCCTGCTTCTGGCCTTTCCACGCCGGTTCGCCCAGGCGAACCTCTCCGACTTCCTTCGCTCCCGGCGGCTCGACCGCCGCGCGGGACTCTTCCTGGCCGTCGGATTCGCCGGCCTCCTCGTCGCGGCCGGCGGGTACACGCCCTATTACACGTTTCTGTTCCAATCCTTCGGATTCCTGTTTCGAGCGATCCGGGTTCCGGCGCGGGGGATGGTCCTGTTCCACCTGGCGCTCGGCGTGCTCGCCGCGTGGGGATTGACGATCCTGCTGCGGCGGGTGCGCAACCGCGTCGAGCGCGGCGCGTTCGTCGCAGCGGCGCTGCTGCTTACCACGATCGAGTACCGGGCCTCGCCGATCGATTTCCCTCCGGTCGATCCACACCCCGCGCCGGTCTACCGATGGCTCGCCGGCGTAAAGATCCCGGGCGCGGTTCTCGAGCTCCCAATGGGGTTCGACTACGACGCGGAGCACGTTTTCCGCTCGACCGCGCACTGGCAGAAGTTGATCAATGGCTATTCCGGTTTCGCGCCAAAGCACTACGACGAGTTGAAAGACCTCTTCGAGAAGCGTCCGGTCCCTGCCGAGACGTGGGACCGCGTCCGCGCGATGGACGGCATGGTTCTGATCTTCCATCCGCACGAAGCGGAGGGCCGGGTGCGCCTGAACCTGGCTCGCGCGACGCGCCAGGCGGTCTTCGCGGGAAGGCTCGAGGTGCTGGGCGGCTTCCCGCACCACGGCGCGCGGGACTTCGTTTTTCGCTTCGCGCGGACGCCGCGTTTCGAGACCGGCATCCCGCCGTCCGAACGCGACCGCGCTTCGGCGGAGTTCGCGGGGCTCACCGAGTCGGAGCTTGCGCCGCCGTTCGGCGTGATCGACATTCCGGCCGAGAACGCGCAGGTCGCCGCCGGCAGCTTCGGGCTGGGATGGGCGCTCGACGACTCCGGGATCGCAGAGGTTCGCGTGGCGACGGAGCTGGGTCCGGGCGCGCCCGGCGTCGTCGGCGGCCCGCGTCCCGACATTCCGGCCGTCTACCCGGACTACCCCGACGCGGCGAACTCCGGGTTCGGGTTCGTCGTTCCGAGCGTCCCGCCCGGCTCGCACACTCTCCGGATCACGATCGTCGGAAAGGACGGCGGCCAGACGGTTCTCGAGCGGCGCGTGCGCGTTCGTTGAGCGGGTGCAGGCCCGCAGGGCCTGTCCCCGCGACATCTCTGAGGTCCGTCGCGTTCGCTCGCTCGGGATCTGGCTGACGCCACCGGCACTCGGCTCGGCGGCACGGCCTCGACCGAGCGTCTGATCCCTCGCTGCCCTCACGCTCCCGCGGCGCAAGGCTCCTCCGCTCGGTTACTTCGCGGAGACTCCTCGCGCCGCGAGCGGATCTGCCCCTGTTCTGCGAGATAATCCGGCGCTTTTATGACCGGAAACGACGTGACGTCCATATCCCATATCGGGGAAAAGAGCGGCTCGGAGGCGACCGTCCGGGGCTGGCTGTACAACCGCCGCTCGTCCGGAAAGATCCAGTTCCTGATCGTCCGCGACGGGACCGGCTACCTCCAGACCGTGGTGGCGAAGAGCGAGGTGTCGCCCGAGACCTGGGCCGAGGCGGAGCGCGCGACGCAGGAGTGCTCTCTGACGGTGCGCGGTCGCGTCCGGGAGGAACCCCGGGCGCCCGGCGGCTGGGAAATGAGCGCAACGGACGTCCGGATCCTCGGCCCGTCCGAGAACTACCCGATCACGCCGAAAGAGCACGGCGTGGACTTCCTGATGTCGCACCGGCACTTGTGGATGCGCTCCTCGCAGCAGCATGCGGTCCTGCGCGTGCGCTCGGAGGTCTCGCAGGGAATCCGCGACTTCTTCCACGAGCGCGAGTACACGCTCATCGACTCACCGATCCTGACCGGCTCGTCGGTGGAGGGGACTTCGACGCTCTTCGAGACCGACTACTTCGGCGAGAAGGCCTACCTCTCGCAGTCCGGGCAGCTCTACCTCGAGCCCGCGGCGGCGGCGTTTTCGAAGGTCTACTGCTTCGGCCCGACGTTCCGCGCGGAAAAGTCGAAGACCCGCCGGCACCTAACCGAGTTCTGGATGATCGAGCCCGAGGTCGCGTTCCTCGAGTTCGAGGGGCTGTGCGATCTCGCGGAAGAGTTCGTGACGTACCTGATCGCGCGGACGCTCGACCGCTCGGCGGAGGATCTGAAGCGCCTCGAGCGCGACACCTCGAAGCTCGAGGCCGTCCAGCGCCCGTTCCCGCGGATCACGTACCGCCAGGGGATCGAACAGCTCGCCGCGAAAGGGTTTCCGATCCAGTTCGGCTCTGACCTGGGCGCCGACGAGGAGACCGCGCTCACCACGGCGAGCGACCGGCCGCTCATCGTTACGCGTTTCCCGACGGCGATCAAGTCGTTCTACATGCAGCCGGACCCGGAAGATCCGGAGGTCGTTCTCGGCCTCGACATGCTCGCCCCGGAGGGATACGGCGAGATCATCGGCGGCTCACAGCGCATCCACGACCTCGAGCTGCTCGAGCGGCGGCTCGCCGAGCACAAGCTCCCGCGCGAGGCGTACGAGTGGTACCTGGACGTGCGCCGTTACGGGACCTTCCCGCACTCCGGGTTCGGGATGGGTCTCGAGCGGTTCGTCACCTGGATGTGCGGCACGCACCACCTCCGCGAGGCGATCCCGTATCCGCGGACGCTGAAGAGGATCTACCCGTAATCTCTGCTCGGTGCTTTGCCTTTACCATTCCCGTATGAAACGCACGATTTCTTCAAGAGGGCAAGTCACCGTCCCGAAGAGCATCCGAGCCCGCTACGCGCTAGTTCCGGGAACTGAAGTGGAATTCGAGTTTCGAAAGGATGGCGTTCTTCTGCGAAAGAAGATGAGAGGACCGCGCTACCCGAGGCGGAATGCGATCGGCTCCCTCAAGAGCTCTTGGCGCTGGCCGAAGGGCGTTCCCCACACAGTCGACGCCTATATCGACTACGTGCGCGGGGGATCCTACAAAGACCTGACCCGGGGAGAGCCGCGCCGGAGTCGGCGCAAGTGATCATCTCGACATGAGAAAGAACAACCTTCCCTCGGTCGGCGTCGTGTCGCTCGGGTGCGCGAAGAACCTCGTCGACACCGAGGTCATGCTCGGGCACCTGCAGCGCGCGGGTCACGAGATCGTCCCGGACGGCCGCGCGCGCGTCGTGCTGGTGAACACATGCGGGTTCATCGACAAGGCGAAGGAGGAATCGGTCGACGCGATCCTGGAGCAGGTCGAGCGCAAGCGCCGGGGCGAGATCGACCGCATCGTGGTCGCCGGCTGCATGGTCCAGAAGTACGGCCGCGAGCTCGCCGACGAGATTCCCGAAGTGGACGCCTTCATCGGCTTAGACGAGCTGGAGAAGGCGCCCGCGGCCGTGGCCGGCCTGCCGGTCTTTCCCCGCTTCACGGAGAAGCCGCTCGCGACGCGGCTCTACGACGAGGCGGCGCCGCGCGTCCTCTCGCGCCGGCGCGGCTACGCGTACCTGAAGGTGGGGGAGGGCTGCGACAATCCCTGCACGTTCTGCACGATCCCGCAGATGCGCGGCCGACAGAGGAGCCGCACGATCGAGTCTCTCGTCGCGGAGGCTCGCGCGATCGAGGCGCAGGGTGTCTCGGAGCTCGTGCTGATCTCGCAGGACACCACGCGCTACGGCGAGGATCTCGGCCTGAAGCGGAAGGGACTGACCCTTCTCGTCGAGGCGCTCGCCGCCGGCACCCGCTTCCCCTGGCTGCGTTTTCTCTACGCGTATCCGAAAACGCTCGACGAATCGGTGCTCCGTCTGATGGCGGCCGAGCCGCGATTCCTGCCTTACGTGGACATCCCGCTCCAGCACGTCTCGCGCGCGGTGCTGGCCGGCATGAGACGCGGAGGTGACCCCGGCTTCTACCGCTCGATGGTCGACCGGATGCGCGAGATCGTGCCGAACATCGCGATCCGCACGACGTTCATCGTCGGGTTCCCCGGTGAAGGACCAGCCGAGTTCCGCGAGCTGTGCGAGTTTGTCCGCGGCGCGGAGCTCGACAACGTCGGGGCCTTCGCGTATTCGCCGGAGCCGGGATCGGCCTCCGAGCCGCTGGGCGATCCGGTGACCGCGGAGGAGAAGGAGCGTCGAAAGGATTTTCTCCTTTCGCTCCAGCGGCCGATCGCGCGGAAGAAGAACCGGGCACTCGCCGGACAGACCGTCCAGGCGATCGTCGAGGGCCCCTGCGAGGAGACCGAGCATCTCCTCCAGGGGCGTCTGCCGTCTCAGGCCCCCGAGATCGATGGGCGTCTCCTCATCAACGACACCGGCGGCCGCGACGTCTCGTCCGGCGAGATCGTTCGCGTGCGGATCTCGGAGGCACACGACTACGACCTGGTCGGCGGGATCGTCTGAGCCGGACGGTCCGCCGGCGATCATGGCCCTGCACGTCGTCCGCGACCCGCTCCGGGAGACGGACCTTCCGCGCGGCGGGATCGCCACGATCGGGAACTTCGACGGAGTTCATCTCGGTCACCGGCGCATCCTGGAGGCCGTCGTCGCCCGCGCCCGGGAGAACGGCCGGCCCTCGATCGCGATCACTTTCGAGCCACACCCTCTCTCGGTCCTTCGTCCCGACCGTGCGCCGAGGCGTCTCCAGACGCTCCACCAGAAGGAGGAGGCGATCGAGGAGCTCGGCGTCGAGAACCTCCTGGTGATCCCGTTCACGCGGGACTTCTCCCTGATCGAACCGGAGGAATTCGTCCGGTCGGTGCTCGAGGAGCGGCTGGCCGTGTCGGAGCTTTTTCTCGGCAGCCACTTCGCCTTCGGACGGGGCAAGCGCGGAGACCTGGCGCTCTTGACGCGGATGGGCCCGGAATGCGGCTTCGTCGCCTCCGGGGTCGAGGAAGTCTTCTTCGAGGGGGAGCCGGTCTCCTCGACCCGAATCCGGACGGCGATCGCGCGGGGGGACGTCGTGCGCGCCAACGCGATGCTCGGGCGCGAATACGAGCTGGACGGCCTCGTCGCCAAAGGAGACAAGGTCGGGCGGAAGATCGGCTATCCGACCATCAACCTCGAGCCGGAGAACGAACTCCATCCCGCCGACGGGGTCTACGTCACGCAGATCCACATCCGCTCGTTCGGAAGGCGTTTCGATTGCGTCACCAACATCGGGCGGCGGCCGACGGTGTACGAAGACTACGCGACGACCATCGAGACGCACGTCCTCGACTTTTCGGCGGACGTGTACGGTGAGAAGGTCCGGCTGTTCTTCTTCGACCGGCTTCGCGAAGAGAGAAAGTTCCCATCCGTGACGGACCTCGCCGAGCAGATCGGCCGGGACATCCAGGCGACGCGCGATTACTTCGCGCGCGAGCGGAAGTGAAGGAGCCCGCTCCCTCGGGAGAGCCGGAAAGCCCGTCCCGTCCCGGCTTCGTTCGACGCTTCTTCTCGGTTCTCGGACCGGGGGTGATCACGGGCGCCGCGGACGACGATCCTTCGGGCGTCGCGACGTACTCGGTCGTCGGAGCGCGCCTCGGAACGTCGCTGCTCTGGACGGCGGCTCTGACCTGGCCCCTGATGGCCGCCGTTCAGATGATGTGCGCCCGAATCGGCATGGTGACGGGACGCGGGCTCGCGGGCGCGCTGCGAAAAAAGTTCCCGAGGCCGGTTCTCGTCGCCGCGGCGCTCGCGTTGCTCGTCGCCAACACGATCAACATCGGCGCCGACCTGGCGGGCATGGCGGACGCGGGGGAAATGCTGACCGGATGGAACTCGCATTTCTTCGTCGTTCTCTTCGGCGTCGGGATCGCCTGGGCGATCATCCGGTTCCGGTATCACCAGATCGCGCGGGTCCTGAAGTGGCTCGCCCTCGTCCTGCTGGCCTACGTCGCGACGGCCATCGTCGTGCGTCCGGACTGGTCTTCCATCGTCAAGGACGCGTTCGTGCCCTCCTGGCCCCGGGGGCGGGAGGCCTGGGCCGCGCTCGTGGCGATCCTGGGGACGACGATCTCTCCTTACCTGTTTTTCTGGCAGGCCTCTCAGGAGGTCGAGGAAGAGAAAGCCATGGGCCGTCGGATGCTCGTCCGCCGGTTCGGCGCGACATCCCGGGAGATCAAAGACCGCAAGCTCGACGTCGGAGTCGGCACGTTCTTTTCCAACCTGGTGATGTTCTTCATCATCCTGACCACGGCCCTGACGCTCCACGCCCATGGGCTCACGAACATCGAGACGTCGCGGCAGGTGGCGGAAGCGCTGCGCCCCCTCGCCGGGCACTTCGCAGAGACCCTGTACACGCTGGGAATCCTGGGCGTCGGACTCCTGGCAATTCCGACTCTCGCCGGCTCGGCGGCATACGCTTTCGCCGAGACCTTCGGATGGAAGCAGGGTCTCGACCAGAAGCTGAAGAACGCACGTTACTTCTACGGGGTGGTCGTTCTCTCGACGGTCGTGGGCATCGCGCTCGACTTCGCGAACGTCAATCCGGTCAAGGCGCTCTACTGGACGGCGATCGTGAACGGATTGCTCGCACCGTTCCTGCTGATCGGAGTTCTGCTCGTCGCGAGCGACCGAAACCTGATGAAGGGGCAGCCCAGCTCCAGGCTCGGTCTCGCGGTCGTCTCCCTCGTGACGCTCGTCATGTTCGCGGCGGCGATCGGCATGTTCGTGTTCTGATCGTCGCGGGACTGAGGCCCCCGGTTGTGGCACCGGATCGACGTTCGCGTCGACCGGCCGGAGCTCGTCGTGCGCGCTCGGAAGGAGTATTTCTTCGAATAGCTCCGGCTCGCCGTCAAGCCGTGCTGTTCGACACTCTCTTTCCGATCAGGATGCGCACGCCCGCCAGGATGAGGAGCGCCACGCCGAAGGTCCCGACGATCGTGGCGCCGGTCGGCAGGTCCAGGAGAAACGAAAGAGCAACGCCCCCGGCGGACACGATCGCTCCCATCGTCCAGCCGATTGCGAGGCGCGGGCCCAGTCGTTCGGAGAAGAGCATCGCGGTCACCGCGGGCACGATCAGGAAACAGAAGACCAGGAGCACTCCCGCGATGGCGACCGAGGACGTTACGACGAAGCCGAACGACATGTAGAAGAGGAAGTCCCAGAACCGGATGTTCCACCCGAGTCGCATGGCCTCCGGCTCGTTCATCGAGATCGTCAGGAACCGCCGGCGGAAGACATAGTGGAAGACTCCGACCAGCGAATACAGGATCGCGGTTTTCGCGAGCTCCTTCCAGGAGACCGAAAGGATGTTGCCGACCAGCATCTCCTTCAGGTGCTCGGTCTCCTGCGTCGCCTTCGACATCACGAGGATCGCGATCGCCGCCGACACCGCGTAGACGATGCCGATGATAGCCTCCTGCGGGATGCGGGTCTTCCGGTGGGTGCGGGAGAAGGCGAAGATCGCCGCGCCCAGAAAAGTGAAACCGAGCGAGAAGACGTAAGCGGTCGACGAGTGCACGTCGTAGCCGGCGAGGTACGCCACGGTACTGCCCAGGGCGGCGATCTGGGCGAGCGAGAGGTCCACGAAGATGACCCCCCGCTCGACCACGTGTACGCCGAGATAGGCGTGGATGCCGGTCAGGATGAGGCTGGCGACGAACGCCGGCAGCAGGATCTGAAAGATGCTCATTTCTTGTTCTTCATGGCGTTGACGAACGCGTCGATGTCGTAGTCGAACAGCGAAAAGTAGTCCTTGATCTCCGGTTTTCCTCCGACGGATGGGAAGAACATGACGACCGTCGCTCCGGTCCGGGAAGCGATCGAGTTCGGCGTCTTCGTGTCGAAGTAGGGCTCCACCAGAATCACCGGGATCTTTTCGGCGGTGATCAGGTTGATGATCTCCAGCGTGTGCGAAGGGCTCGGAGGAATGCCCGGCTTGGGCTCCACGTGCCCGCGGACCGAGAGCTTGAAGTGCTTGGCGAAATTGGGCCAGGAGTCGTGAAACGTCACGACCTTGGTGTCCGCGTAGGGCCCCATCTTGGCGCCCCACTCCTTCTCCTTGTCTGCCAGCTTCGACTCGAACGCCGCCAGGTTCTTCTCGTAATCGGCGCGGCCGGCGGGGTCGAGCTGCGAGAGCCTCGCCGCGATCGCCTTCGCGATGACGCGCCCGTTGTCCGGATCCGTCCAGTAATGCGGGTTGCCGAAGGGATGGACGTCTCCCATCGCGCGCGTGACGACGCCGGTGGGCCGCTGGAGGATGTCGCAGCCGATGGAGGCGTCGAGATAGCCGGGGCTGCCGGGATGGATCTTTTCGTTGCGGCTCTGATCGATGAGCGGCGGAAGGTATCCGATCTCGAGCTCCAGGCCCGCCGCGATCAGCAGGTCCGCGCGGGAAAGCTTCAGGACGAAGGAGGGTTTGGGATCGACGAAGTGGGGGTCCTGATAGCCCTTGGCGATGGCGAAAGTCTCGACCCGCTTGCCGCCGATCGAGTCGGCGATCGAGGCGAAATCCTGGAGGCTAGTGACGACCTTGACCACCGCGAAAGCGGGCGACGCGGCGGCCGAGAAGACGAGAGCGAGAAGAACGGCTTTTTTCATTTTTTCGGTCCTCAGAACGGATGGGCGCCGTGCGCGCCGATCGAGAATTGGAATTGGAGAAAGGCTTCGTTCGCCTTGATTCCTCCGGCATACCGCCGCTGGCGGAGCTCTCCCCGGATTTGCGAGAACTCGCTCGGCCAGAACGTCAGGATGGCGGCTTCCCCGCGGTCGCGCAGGCTGGCGTCATCCTTGTGGTCGGAGAACTCGTATCGACCGCCTGCGAACCAGCGCTGGCCGAGGCGGTAGTCGCCGGCCACGTAGAAGCCGCGTGAGTTCTGCTTGCCGTCGGGCTGCTCGCGCCGGCTGCGATAGAGCTCGCTGCGCAGAATGAACCCGCGGTAGGGCTTTCCCGTGAGCGGCCGCCAGCGGTAGACGAGGTGAACGTTCTCCAGCGTCGTTTCCGAATCGGCGGTCACCCCGTTATGCCCGCGACCCCAGGTTGCTCCGACCTCCACGTTGTGGTCGTCGCCGAGGTCCCGGTAGACGCGGTAGTGGCCGAGGTAGGAGAGGTCGTTCCGGGTGGGCGCCTCGAAGAGGCCCTCCGACTTGCCGCGGAAGACCTGCGCGGTCAGCTCCGAGAAGGTGTCGCCCGGCAGAGGAATGATGCGCGCGAGCGAGAGTCCGGCGTCGTTCCATCCGTCCTCGCTGCCGAGCAGGTCGATGACCGGCAGAGGCACGTCGGCCCAGGGGAGCACGTGCGCGTGCATCGTGTTGACCTTGCCGAACTGTGCTTTGAACTTTCCCACCTTCAGCAGCAGGTCGGCCGGCAAATGGGTGAACGTGATGAAGCCTTCCTCGACCTCGATACTCCCGTTGGAGAGCGAGATGAAGAAGTCGGCACGGGCGTAAGGA
>Ga0207684_10003007_pt1 | contig 16710 bp, 16 predicted proteins | sample KBSK5501metaG_FD_184342 | JGI IMG/M metagenome (GOLD analysis project Ga0207684, IMG submission 184342) | Corn, switchgrass and miscanthus rhizosphere microbial communities from Kellogg Biological Station, Michigan, USA - KBS K5-50-1 metaG... | ecosystem: Host-associated > Plants > Roots >...
GACGATCATGGTCCAGGACTGGGGTGGGCCGATCGGCCTCGGCCTTGCGGGTCGCCGGCCAGAGCTGGTGCGTCGGTTGATTATCGGCAACACCTTCGCCTGGCCTCTCAGCGGAGACCGGCGCATACGTCTCTTCAGTTGGGTGATGGGCGGGCCGATCGGATGGTCGCTCACGTGGGCCTTTAACTTTGTCCCGAAGGTCTTCTTCGCGCGCGGTCTCGCGCAGAAGACCGCGCCTGCGGTGCGCGAGATGTACATGGCACCCTGGAGGGACCGGGCTCGGCGTGGAGCAGCCGTCATTGCGCCTCGGCAACTCGTCAGGGCAACCCCTTACCTCAAAGAGGTCGAAGCGAACCTCAAGAGCCTGGCGGACCGACCAACCCTGATCGTGTGGGGGATGAAAGACTTTGCCTTCCGTGAAGCGGAACGCGCACACTTCGAGCGGCTCTTTGCGAGGCACCAAACCGTCCTGCTCGACGACGCCTCGCACTTTCTTCAGGAGGACGCTGGCGATCGTATCGCGGCGCTGTTCAGGGTATTTCGCAGTCAGGTGATGTAAATGAAGAGCGTAACATTGTAATTTTTGTCAGCGAGCTTAATAGGCCATGAAAGGATACTCACTCATATGAATGATCTGTTAGATCGTGCGGTTGAGGCTCACGGCGGCCTCAGTCGCTTCAACCAATTCCAGACGGCCTCCGCGTATCTGGTAATGGGCGGCGCATTGTGGGAGATCAAAGGTCAGGCCGGAGTCCTGAACCAGGTGCGCGTGACCGTCGATCTGCACCAGGAGCACGCCTCCTTCGCGCCGTTCAAACATCCGAACCAGCAGACGGCTTTCACCCCAGACCGTATCGCCATCGAGACTAACGAAGGAGCGGTCGTCGAGGAGCGCGCTAACCCCCGCGCCGCTTTCGCTGGCCATACCCTGCAAACTCCATGGGATGAGCTGCATGCGCTCTACTTTGGAAGCTATGCGATGTGGACCTACCTGACCTTCCCCTTCTCTTTGACCTGGGCAGGCTTCACAGTCGGAGAGATCGATCCGTGGCAGGAACAAGGCGAAACCTGGCGGCGTCTCAAGGTGACGTTTCCGCCATACATCGCCTCGCATAGCACCGAGCAAACCTTCTATATTGGCGACGATGGCCTGTTGCGTCGGCATGATTATGACGTGGAGGTAGTGGGCAACGCCCCAATCGCTCATTACGTCTCCGAATACAAGGACGTCTCCGGCTTTCTGATATGGACAGAGCGCCGCGCGTTCGTTCGTCAGCCAGACAACACGCCCGCGCTTGACATGCTGATGATTTCCATCGACCTCAACGATATTCGCTACGCATGAGTTTGGCGGATTAGTTAGGCCTTTCAGTGCGAAACTGACGTTATCTCGACGTTGATTTTGTATAGTCAACCTGGACTGAGAACTTAGAAGCAAGCTCACGTGGGCCAGGCTCCACCAGAATAGTTCCATCGGGGAAGACAGCTGAGTAATGCTGCACAAAAGACATTGGCCGCAGTTAGATGGTCCTGAGGAAGTCGCTGGCCTCTTACTCTCAGTCCCAGTCACGACGAAGCACAAGTGCTTGTTGGTCAGGTAGCTGGTTTAAAAGATGGGAGATTCCCGGAAGCTTCCAACCTCTAGGGGCCTGGCGAAGGTGATGTGATCCTCGAAAGGGCAGCAGAGGTGGCTCCCCACGACCATTCGGACGGCAAACAAAAGCGGGCGAAGAGTTCGGGAGACAGAAAACTGGTGGCCTCGGCAATGTGTCCCGAAGCCCTGTCAATGCTCAGCACTTGCAGGGCGTAAGCCCGATACGCCCCATCGGCGCTGGTACGGTGATAGATGGCCAGGGCGGGTTGCCCATTGGCATGGGTGGGGATGAGCCGGTACCCTTTCTGCTGGCCAACACCCGCAAACAGGCTGGTCGCGAGGAATGTGCTGATCGCCTCCCGCCCCTGATACCAGCTGGGAGAAGGTGGCATCGCCAGCACGGCATCAACTTTGAGCAGCGCAATGAGTTCAGAGATGTTACCAGTTTCCCAGGCGTGCATGTATGCGTTAAGCAAGGTGCGTATCGCCTCGTCCTTTGGCACAAGCGAGAGTGCCTCGCGTCCTTCAGCTCGATAGTGCTTCGCCATGGTCGTCCGCGCGCGGTGCAACGCGCTGTTCACCGCTGCAACAGTCATCCCCAGCAGGTGCGCCACTTCGCTCGCTCGCCAGTCCAACACATCGCGCAAAATCAGCACCGCTCGCTGGCGCGGTGGGAGCAGGTGCAGCGCGACCAGGAAAGCCAGTGAGATGCTTTCCTGCAGCAGATAGCGTGCCTCTGGGTTGGCTGCCTCATCCGCCAGCCACTCGTCAGGCAGCGGATCCAGCCAGATGGGATCTTCGATGGGGGCAGCGAAAGGCACATGTGGGTCGTCAACGGGGTAAGCGGCTGCTGGGAGGGTGCGCCGTGGTCGCTTCTCAAGGGTATCAAGACAGGCATTGGTGGCGATCTTGTACAACCAGGCGCGAAAGGAGACGTGGAGGTGAAACGTCGAGAGTCGTCGCCATGCGCGCAGCCAGGTCTCCTGTAAGACGTCTTCGGCATCCTGCAACGAGCCGAGCATCCGATAGCAGTACACAAGTAGTTCGCGGCGGTAAGGCTCTACGAGACTCTCGAACGCTTCATGGTCTCCAGCCTGCGCCGCATGCAAGTTCTTGACCTCATCTGTATTCACCATCAGCCTTCTTCAGATCTGTTTCTGTGTTGCTACTAGCTTCGACCAGCACGTCAGGCAAAGCCATCTCAATCTCCTGGAGCCACCACCTGCCGAGTTTCGATTCCGTGTCGCCTGTCTTGCCTCTCTCGCGCTCTTGGTAGCACCAGCAGCCACCAGCCCCACCGAGCAAAGCGATCACGCCCTACTGCTAGCTTGTAACTAGCCCCAACAGCAAGCACGACTGGGCAGAGAGAATGAGTGTGACGTTACCAAACAGATGTATATTACCAGGGGGAAGTGAGTTCCGTCAAATCTGGTTCACCTGGGACCGCAACGTTGGTTCGAGATCGAAGACGGGATCTCTTACAGTTGTGTACTTAGCGCAGCCGCAGAATCTCACTCTCTGCAAACAGAGGCCCCACTTGCAGGGCCAGGGCCGGCTCGACATAGAGGGATGGAGGGACGCTGATATCTGCCAGGTAGAGTTCGCCCACCAATGCCTCCACACCGGGAGCCCGCAGCCCTGCTTTAGGTAAAGCTAAGGTCATCGTTGCCGTCGCCTTGATCGCTGGATCAAAGACGGTCCCAGTTGTAGTGTCAATGCCAGAAGGCGTATCGAGGGCAAGGATAGGAGCAGGCTCCGCGTTTGCCCAGCGAATCAGATCAGAGACTACCCCACGGGGAGCACCCTTCAGCCGGTAACCGATCAGGCCATCCAAGATCAACGCAGGGCTTTGTATCTGGGTGATGGCGTCAGCCTGGGCCACAGGGACGTTCATCCGCTGTAGAATATCCAATTGATGAGCGGGGACCGGGGTAAAGTCTGTGGCGGGATGGGTCAGAAAGACCTGAATTAGAGCGCCCCAATTGTGCAGTCGACGTGCGCACACCAGCGCTCCACCTCCGTTTCCACCTGTCCCTGCGAGCACAACCACGTTTTTACCATGTGGATCGCCAGCGAAAAAGCGCTCTCTCGCAAGATGTGCCAGGTTGCGCCCGGCGTTCTCCATCATTTGTATCAGCTCAATGCGCACATCTTCCATCATTGCTCTATCCACCTCGATCATCTGCTCCGTAGTCACGTAAGGCAACTCGCCCGAGTAGTTAGGAATCGTCATACTGTCTCTCTCCTCTCCTCAAAAACTAGTACAGAACCCCATACCTTTCAAAGTGGACGAGATCTACTCTTATTCCTCAGCTTTCCACCGGCATGCCCGTGTGGCGCATTGACGTTCACAAACACACTACGGTAGTGCGGGACGTGGAAAAGTTTGCCTGTCAGCACATCGCGCCTGCTAATAATAAGGAGGCGAAAAGCTCCTACAGCCAGCAAAGCGCCAAGGGGAGGAGCGACCCAATAGAGCCACTGCTCATGCCAGGACTAGGAGACCAGAGCGGGCCCAAAGCTGCGTGCTGGATTCAGACTGGTACCAGAGATGGGCGCTGCAAGCCAAACCATCATCGCTATCAGAATCCAGACCATCAGTGGCGTCCAACGCATCAGACGATGGCTACTCACAAAAAAGAAAATGGAGAGCACAAGCAGGAAAGTGAGGCTCAGTTCTACCAGAAAGACCGCCCAGAGGGGATAACCTGCTCCAGGGATGGTCATCCCATTACCTACACTGGCAGCCTGTCCCCGCCAGAGGAGTACCACCAGCAGTGTGCCGATGATCGCACCGATAAACTGTCCAAGTATGTATCCTCCCCGATCGAAATGGTGCATCTTCCCTTGAGCCCAGAATGCCAACGTTACGGCAGGGTTGATATGCCCACCACTGAGCTTCCCAAGTGGCGAAATAGCAACAAGTGAACTACTCCCTGCAAACAAGAGTCCTGTGATGAGCAGGCGCACACTTTTATCGGGGACAACGGAGACCAGCGGTGAACCAGCGCCAAAATCGAAGACGACTGCACTCACTCCGGCAAAGAGTAGAAATGCGGTTCCTACCAGTTCTGCTCCATATTCAAACCAGTGGAGGTGTTTCCACCATATATGCCCCCGTGTGCTTTTTCGTTCTCGCATATGTCCTCTTCTTACTGTCTTTCTTCATTGCGCAAACGATAGTAACCCTTTTACCTACCTACAGTCTGCTCCAGCAACTTGGCCACCACAGCAGTCCAACCTGTCTGATGACTTGCACCGACGCCTCGGCCCGTATCGCCGTGGAAATACTCGTAGAACAACGGGTAGTCACGCCAGTGCGGGTTGGTCTGGAATAGCTCATGCGTGCCAAAGACCGGGCGGCGTCCGTCCTCTCCACGCATAAAGATATGCGTGAGTCGACACGAGAGCTGATCGGCGATCTGCCAGAGCGTGAGCTTCTGGCCCGAACCGGTAGGGCACTCCACTAAGAAATCGTCGCCATAGTAGTGGTGGAACTTCTGGAGCGTCTCGACGAGCAGGAAGTTGATGGGGAACCAGATGGGCCCACGCCAGTTGGAATTGCCACCGAAGAGTCCAGTGCTTGACTCACCCGGCTCGTACCTGACGACGTAGTCCATGCCACTCGCACGATAGTCATAGGGATGTGCCGCGTGGTACTTGCTGATGGCACGGATGCCGTAGTCACTCAAAAACTCTTCAGGATCGAGCATGCGCTTGAGCAGGCGCTTCATGCGATGCCCACGCACCAGTGCCAGCAGTCGGCGTTCCTCCATCCCCGGCTCGTGCCAGCGTGAAACCAGATTCGCCAGTTGTGGGCGATGCTCGAGGAACCACTCCAACCGTGCCTTGAACTCTGGCAGGGCATCAAGGAGGTCTGGCTCAATCGTCTCCACAGCCAGGAGGGGGATAAACCCAACCAGCGAACGGACTCTCAGCGGGACATGCGAGTCATCTGGCATATGTAGCACGTCGTAGAAGAACTGGTCTTCTTCGTCCCACAGCGAAATGCCTTCTCCCGCGATGTTGTTGAGCGCTTCAGCAATGTAGAGGAAGTGCTCGAAAAACTTGGTAGCGACATCCTCATAGGCGTGATTCTCGCGGGCTAATTCCAGGGCGATCCTGAGCATATTCAAGCAGTACATGCCCATCCAGGCGGTCCCATCGGATTGCTCGAGATGACCGCCTGTCGGCAAGGGTGCGCTGCGGTCGAAGACCCCGATGTTGTCCAGGCCCAGGAAACCACCTTGAAAGACGTTGTGCCCTTCGCTATCCTTGCGATTGACCCACCAGGTGAAGTTAAGTAGGAGCTTGTGAAATATACGCTCCAGGAAGTCGCGATCAGCCTTGCCGGTCGTGCGCTTCTCGATCTTGTACACGCGCCAGGCGGCCCAGGCGTGAACGGGTGGGTTCACATCTCCGAATGCCCACTCATAGGCCGGTAACTGGCCGTTGGGATGCATATACCACTCGCGCAGGAGCAGGATCAGCTGCTTCTTGGCGAATTCGGGGTCAACCAAAGTGAGCGGGATGCAGTGGAATGCCAGATCCCACGCTGCGTACCAGGGATACTCCCAAGTATCGGGCATGGAGATGATGTCATAGGTGTTGAGATGCCGCCATTCGTTGTTGCGCCCGAACGAATGCGAGTCTGGTGGTGGTGGTCCGGCCGGATCGCCATGCAGCCACATATCCACGTCGTAGTAGTAGAACTGCTTACTCCACAGCAGTCCAGCAAATGCCTGCCGCTGCACGGAGCGTGCGTCCTCAGACAGATTTTTCGCGCCGCAGGTCATATAAAAACTGTCTGCTTCCACTTGCCTCATCTCAAAGATTATTTCTGCATCCGCGAAGGGGTCATCGTGCTGCGTAGCGGATAGGCGGAGCATGACCTTCTCAGTCGCACCAGGGGCAACGACAAAGGTGTAGTGTGCGGCAACCTTGGTACCGAAACCTTCCGGGTTGACTGTATCCTGGGCTCCGTTCACCACTTTATCGTTAATGCCGTCCTTGACGTAAGGTGAACGATTCGGCACACCCCATAGCCGCTGTGCATTGCTCTCGTTCTCTGTGAAGAGCAACTGCGGCTCCTTCCCTCTCTGCTGGCACGCAAACCAGTATTCACCTAAAGTGCCATGAGTCGCTTGAACCAGACTGTGACCCTCCTCGCCATCGAGAGCCGAAGGTACATCAACGGCGCGTAGTTCCGGACGGGGTATTGGATCATGATCGTCATACCCCCATATCCAGGTGTTGCGGAACCAGAGCGTGGGCAACAGATGCAGTGGCGCTGCTTCCTGACCGCGATTTGTCGCAGTGATGCGAATGAGGATATCCTTTGGATCGACTTTGGCATACTCTATGGTGACATCGAAGTAACGATCCTCCGCAAAGACGCCGGTATCGATCAGTTCGTATTCGGGTTCGCCTCGCCCGCGACGGCGATTCTCACCTGCCAGTTCAGCGTAAGGGAAGGCGCGCTGCGGATATTTGTACAACGCCTTCATATAGGAATGTGTCGGAGTACTGTCAAGAAAGTAATAGTACTCCTTCACATCCTCACCGTGGTTGCCCTCGGAGCCGGTCAGGCCAAAGAGGCGCTCTTTGAGGATGGGATCTGCTCCATTCCACAGGCTCAGAGCGAAGCACATGCGACACTCTTCGTCGCTGATGCCTAGCAGGCCATCTTCGCCCCAGCGGTAGGTACGGGAGCGCGCATGGTCATGTGGAAAGAAGTCCCAGGCACTACCAGAAGGTGAATAGTCCTCACGAACCGTCCCCCATTGGCGCTCGGTGAGATACGGCCCCCAGCGATACCATGGTTGCGTGTTCTCATGCGCCTCGGCAAGTCTCAGGCGCTCTGCATTATGTTCCAGGCCCGGAGGCTGAGCGAGAGTTTTACTGCTCACCATCTTTGTCATCATCCTTTCTAACAAGGGTGTCCGTGCAGCTTGTACAAGGGGCATCCCTACATTTGCTGCGCGACCTCGACGTAGACCTTGATAGCTTCTTTGTCCTCGGTGAGGTGCCGGAGCATCTCAGCATAATTTTCCAGGCCTTCGACACGCGTGGTGAGCAACTTATTCAACCACCTGGGGTAGAAGGCTTCCGCCTTGACCAGGTCATTTACGCCGCTAACAAAGTCGGCACGAGAGGCGTTGACAGTTCCAACCATCACTTTGTTGCCCAGCACGAACCCCTGGTTGATCATGTCCGCATTCACCTCGACTTTCTTCTCACCTCCCGTCACACTCGAGAGCACCAGCACTCCATTTTTGCCCAGCGCCTCAGCTGCTTGAAAGACCAGCGGACTGAAGCCAGAGGCTTCAAAGATGATGTCGAACGGGCCATACGTCTCACTCGCTTCTTTAAGCGTCATCTGCTGTGAACTGACGTAGTGAGCGCCTAGCTCGGTCATGAGGTTGCTGTTCTGGTAGGGAGGCAATCGACGTGAGTAGCAAGTGACCTCAAGGCCACGCAGGCGCATCCCCAGGGTCGCGAGTAAGCCAATTGTGCCTGCTCCAACCACTGCTGCGCGCCGTGGCTGCCAGACCTTTAGCCGACGCTGAATCTCGTAGGCCTGGTTCAGGCCCTTCTGTGCTACGGTCGTAGGCTCCAGCAGTACTCCCACCTCGCGCAACGTCTCCGGCAGGGGCACTAGGTACTGCGCGTCCTCAACATAGTACTCGGTCAGGTAACCATGGCGCAGGTTGATGCCACGCTCGAAATACACATCATCGGTGGTCATGTCCTGCAGGCCAATCTGATCGTAGATGCTATGTCCGGGGCGGCGAACTGTTGCTACGACAAAGGTTCCCGGCTTGATCGTATCTGTTACGTTCGGACCAACCTCCTTGACCTGGCCAAAGTTTTCGTGACCGGTGATGAGGAAGTTATAGCCCTCCGGTGCCATGCCATACTCTGCCGCATTGATTTCCTTGTCTGTGCCGTCAACGCCTACTCGCAGAACCTTCACCAGTACGCCTTGCCCATTTGGAATGTCCATCACTTCTGGCATGGGTATCTCTTCCAAATGCATCGAATTCGGTTTGCCGGGATAGACTGTTATTGCTTTCATTGTGTATCCTCTCTTTTAGGATTTAGTTCAAAACATTCTCGTACTGGACGGCCATACTGCTTATGGCCATTCAGGAAGCATGGACATGGCACACTGGCGATAGTCATGTCTTGATCGGAGAAGAGGCATCGACGCTGAAGCCCCCACTTTCAAACGCTTCCACCTGCTGCGTATTCATGTCTTGGAGATATTGTCTTGCTACATGCTGATTCGTTACAGCTAGATCATTACAATTTCAAATCAATCCCGATCAGCAGAGTTGTAACGTTCAGCATCCCGGTGAGACTACACAAATGAATAACTGACTTAGCGAGTAGTTGATGTAAAGATCACACAGTTCATAAATCATCAGGAGTATACACAAATGACAACCAACCTTCACCTGAACGATAAGTTTCCCGACATTGCTCTGCCGAATCACCAGAACGAGTTGACGCAACTCTCACACTTCACGAAGCCCAGTCTCCTCGATAAGCACCTGGGATTCCTGGATGGCTACCCACTGATCCTCGTCTTTTTTCGAGGATTCTTCTGCCCGCGAGATCAGCAGCAGATGCGGCAGTTCGTGGAGTTTCAACACGAACTGAGAGTGAATTACGGTAAGCTTGTTGCTGTAAGCGCGGACCCGCCGCTCGTCCAGGCTGCGTTTCGTGCTGGTCTGGGAGCGCAGTGGACCTTCTTGTCTGATGAGCAGCGCACGATTATCAAGCAGATTAACATCCTTGATGAGACAGAAGGTGAGTACGCTTATCGTGCGCAGCCCTACACCTTTGTGCTGCGGCCCGATCTGCGCATCCACGCCATCTATAACGGTTGGTATTTTGTCGGTCGCCCCACCAATGAGGAACTGCGACACGACTTGCGTTCCATTATGGAAAGCCGTTCTGATTACCGCTACGAAGCGTACGACACGCCGGAAGTGAGAAAGATTCGCATTCCCCAGCAAGAATGGGCTAATGGCACGCCTTCACTCGGCACAAATGGTCTGCCAATAGCACAGGGCGTGATCAGCTGGTTCGATCTCAATGCAGGTATTGGCATGATCGCACGCGAGGGGTCAGGTGAGGATGTCTTCTTTCACTTTACGGCTCTTCCTGGGCAGGGGTATCGCACCATCAGGCCGGGTATTCCGGTGCAGTTTGAGGTTGTTGAGACCAGAACTGGTCCGACTGCCCGTAATATTCAGCAGATCAAGGAACCGGCGCTATGACTTCCCTTCTTTCCATATTTGTAGTTCGAGGATCTCGTCGGGTCGCTCCGCGGGTCAGAAGAGTGGATCTATGTGGAGCGAGAGGTCGATATCCGTCTCGCCCGCTAAGTTCAGGGAGGTTTACTGCAGTCAAATACCCCAGCCCTAAAGGGCGGGGCTTGTGTCTAGACTCCACCGCAACTCTGCATACCTCTTGAGGCGTGCAGCTTTGGCTTCGTTGTCCGACACATCAGGGGCAAGTGACAACTGCCCCGTGCTCACCCAGTCTTGCCGGATGAGCAACGTTCGCATCGTGATATTCCTGGCACCCACCAGGTCAGCATGGAGGACATAGTGACAGTTCTGGCAAACGAACAGCAATCCTTTGTTAGGACGATTGGCATCACAGGTATGGCCACACAGCGGGCAAGCCTTGCTCGTATAGTGGGCGTCTACCTTGAGAGCCATCGAACTATGCAAGATGGCTTTATAGGCAATCATGCTATGTAGTTCGGCAAAGGCCCATTTGGAATAGGTGGCGTTGGCTTTATGTTGCTTCGTGCTCGCCTTTTTGCCGTGCGTGCGTCGCGTGCGCTCGCGGATGTCTGTCAGGTTCTCCAATCCGATAAGCGAATGGGGATATCGAGTTACGATGCGCTTGGAGACTACATGATTGGCATCTTGCTTCAACCGTCTCTCTCGTCCACTAATGACGACAAGTCGTCGTGCAGCGGCACGAGTGCCTTTCTTTTGCAGACGCTTCCTCAGTCTCGCATAATGATTTGCTTTGGGGACAATAGTTTTCCCGCTATGGAAGGAATGTCCTCCCTTTGTCGTAGCAGTGACCGCCAGGTAGCGTACTCCAACATCTACACCAGCTACCCCCGTATGGGTTTCCGGTGTTGGGTTTGCTACTTTAAGCTCAAGAGAAACCAGCAGATAGAATTGCTTGCGAGGTTTGTCATACCAGAGTTTAGCCGCTCCAACCGTTGTCCCCTGGTGCAGCAATGCCACATGCTGGCTATAACCTGTATAGGGAACGATAATACGCCCGTCTAGGGTCAGGATACTCACCTGGTTATCTGGCTTCAGGCTATAATCCCGTTGATAGTTATAGGTCAGCGTGGGGGAAACATACTTAGGCGGCTTGTCCAGACCCTTGTAGCGTTTCTTAGTTTTGCCTGCCTTGCGAGCAGCAGCATTCTGCTTGACCTTCGTCCAGAGCGTCTTATAGGTGGCTCCTACCTGACGGGGGACATTGGTTGCCATCTGCGCTGGCAATTTATAGCTCGCCCGTATCTCATAGTATGTTTCATCACGCAAGCGTATTTGATTACTCATCTTGCCATGCTCAAACGAGTAACGGGAAACAAAGTTCAAGGCATCGCGATACTTCAGTTGTGTGGCACGCAATGCCTGGAACTGGGTCGCATCGGTATGCAATTTGAGCTTGGCGGTGATGATTTGCTTCATAGAAATATTGTACTATAGTTCAGAGATTTTGTCAATGTCGAATATATGTGAAACCAGTGAGTGTGCTAACGCACGCGGCAATTCCTCCCAGCGGCTGAAGCCAGGGGGCTCCTTGCCGCTCTTCGCTGAACTTTGGCCGCAATCTGACGAAGTTTCATTCGGTGGTCATCGTCTGTAAGTCCTTTACGACGGCTCCGCTCACCTTCTCTTCGGGTTCCTATTCGGGCGGCATCTCGCTACTCAATCGGATTACCTCTCCATCCATATGCAGCATCGCATCCCAGGTGACCGTGATCGCATCCTTGACGCTCTGGTGAGCCGGGCAACCTTCCGGGTGTATGCGGAGTGCACGTTCGGCCGCAGTGCGTGACTCTGTGGGAATCGTCAGGTCGTAGTGGACAGTAATCGACTCAATACGGATCGTCTTGCCAACGCCAACAATCCGTCCATCGACGGTGGCAGTATACAGCTGTCGATCAAAAGGAATCTTGCGCCCTGACAGGGCACCGGCAAGTGTGCCATACATTCAACCTGCGACGGCGGCGACAATGTGATCCAACGTAGAGGCAATTGCCGGGCCCTCTTTGGACCCATAATACTCACGTAATTTCCCCTGCACACCATAAACGACAGGAGTTTTGACTTCACCGAGATAGGCGTTGCGGTAGCCGTCCTTATAAACGAGGCTCGCATGTGAAATGTACTCAAAGGGTTCTGCCATCGTGTTCATTCCTCTCCTCAAGAAATAATGCAGTTGAGCGCAAATAGATCCATCTACGGCACCATATACCTGCGCTCGCCTGCATCCCATACACTAATAGAAAGATGTCCATTTTACCAGGCTCCATAAGTAAAAGTTACCTCATCGCAGAGCTAAAAGCAAATACCTGGGTTGCGCAACAGCTGCGAGAAGCGACTCCATAGGGAGTTCAAGCAAGCTACTCTACTTCCTACAGATAGTCTTCACGTCGTGTCATCCCCACAACCTGACCCCCCTTGAGGAAGCGCTTGACGTTTTCGGCGGCCTGCCGGGCCGCGTCCATCAGGACACCGGGAACAACGCCAGAATTATGCGGGGAGCCCAGCACATTGGGCAACTCAAGAAAGGGATACTCCATACGGAAGTGCTCATGCAGGAAGGGTTCGGTCCACCAGGCATCGATGCCGAGCAGAAAGCTGGGATGGCTCTTCACATGGGTGTAGAGGGCCTCTTCGTCGAGAATCGCGCCCCGGGCGACATTCACCAGGATGGCATCGGGCTTCATCCACTCAAGCTCCTGTTTCCCAATGAGCCCTCTCGTTGTCCGGGTAAGAGGTAAGGAGATGACCACCGCGTCGCTCTCGCTCAACACACGCTCGAGCTCTCGCAGCGTCCCAAGGAAGTCCGCCGGCTCGGGGCTGGTTCCGCTTGTATTGATCGCGTAGATCCGCATGCCAAAGGCGCGCATGAGCCTGGCCGTGGCTCGCCCGATCCCCCCATAGCCAAGGATGCCCGCTGTCTTGCCGGAGAGCATGCGGTTGGGGGTAAATTGATCGAATTCGCCATCCCTCAGTTTCTGATTTTCAACGAGCAAGCGTTTGGCGAGCGCCAACGTCATCGCCAGGACGTGTTCAGCCATGGGTGCGGCGTACGCTCCAGGGTTGCTGGCGATGAGGATGTGCAGGGGCAGGTCGGTAAACGGCATGTGGTCAGCCCCGGCAGACAGGAGTTGGATGAACGATATCTGTTTCAAGCGGGGATAGTCCTGGGGATGGATTTCTCGTGGGAAGTTCCACGAGAGGAGTACAGTGGCCTCCTCCAATGCCTGTTCACGCTGGGCGGGTGCTAGCTCGTTGAAAAAGGTGAGCGAGGCATCGCTTCCCAGCATCTCGAGCAACAGCGCTTTCTGCTCGGATGAAGCGTTGTAGGTAACCACGATGTTCTGCTTGTCCATCTCTTCTCGTTTCTCCGTTGCGTTCATAATATAAAGGATTAGTGCTGATGATGATGCTCATTATGCGTGTGATTGTGACCATCCGTACCGGACGGTGCGCTCCCCATTCAGCATCCTGGTTCACCTGGGTGCCCGCAACAGGTCTGGCGCAAAACCACTCGTCGCCAGAGGTTGCCCGTTAGCTTACTCAATTTCTCAGGAAAGGGCATAGATTGATCAAGATTGGTCAGGAACTGGCGAAATCCACCTCTTCTCGCCATCTTTCATTTTCTCCTCTTCATTTTTCCTCTATTGTATCACCCCTGCGTCCGGCCTGGGTAGCAAGAAATTGCCCGGCTCACTGTGGCTTTTGTAGGATACTAATTACTATCGATCAACAAGGATAAATTAGATAAAAATCCAGTTCTTTGTGGAAGCGTTGCCTCTCTCAGGCTCAGGTTGATTTACGCGGGATCAGCTGGGAGACGAGTGATCAAAAGAGGTCTTCTGAATGTGGCTGGCCTTTGTGCAGGTTATTTGTGACAGGTATTCCGTGGTGGTGATTGGCGCCGTCGTCGCTCTAATCGATACGCTGGCGTGGTTTGAGGAGCTTAAAACTCAACTGATGAGATGTTGAAAGCTATATGCGCGGTACTGGCTTTCTCAAGAACGTGATGGGACTGTGGCTTTTGCTGGAATGCCAGCGCCACTGGGAGCGTTAGGGTCATGTCACGGACTATGACACATTACTGGCGGATGTGGATGGTGTCCCGCCATTCGCCGCCCTGACGACCCTGACGATGCGCGCTTCCTGGCCCCGATAGACATGCCAGCCGCGATCAACTCTTACTTGATGGAACGCGGGCAAGCGCCGCTACAGGCACCGGCGGCCTTCGCGCGCTGCATCATGGAAAGCCTGGTGTTGCGCTATCGCGAGGTATTTCAACAGATCAGCCAGCTTACAGGTGTTATAATCAATCAGGTACATATTTTGGGAGGTGATGCGCACAATGTGCAGCTCAACCAGTGGCTGGCCGATGCGCTCGATGTACCCGTGATTGCCGGGCCAACTGAGGCGATGGCGTACGGTAATGCGCTCATGCAACTGGTGGGCCTGGGCGAACTGCACAGCCAGGAGGAGGTGCGTGCCTTCGCGCAGAAGGCGCCTACGCAGGTCTTCTCGCAGCGGACCGCCCAACTCGCCGAATGGCGTGAGGCGGCACAGCGTTTCAGCACCATGACCGATGCATACATTCAATGAAAGGAGCAGCCAATGCGGGTTGCGCTCTTCATCACCTGCTTCAACGATACGCTGTTTCCCACCGTCGGCATCGCCACCACGTGGCTGTTGGAGCGGTTGGGCCACACCGTGGACTTTCCGGAGGCGCAGACCTGCTGCGGGCAGATGCACTACAACACCGGCTATCAGCGCGAGGCTATCCCGCTGGTACGCCACTTTGTCGAGGTCTTCGGCGCTGCCGAAGTCATTGTCGCTCCCTCGGCATCCTGCGTCGGCATGGTACGCGATCTCTACCCCAGAGCCGCTGCACTCTCTGGGGACGCAGCGCTTCTCTCAGCCGTCGAACAGCTCACCCCTCGCGTGTACGAACTCTCGGAGTTCCTGGTCAAACGGCTTGGCGTCACTGATGTTGGTGCCTACTACCCGCATCGTGTGACCTATCACCCCACCTGTCATAGCCTGCGCGTGCTGCACGTTGGCGATGTGCCCCTACTATTGTTGCGCGCGGTCAAGGGGATCGACCTGGTAGAACTGCCCAACGCCAGCGAGTGCTGCGGTTTCGGCGGCACCTTCGCCGTCAAGAACGCCGACACCTCGCTCGCCATGCTCAGTGACAAGATGCGCTGCGTGCTGGATACCGGGGCCGAAGTGCTGTGTTCTGCCGATACGTCCTGTCTCATGCACATCGGTGGGGGGCTGCATCGCCAGCGTGCTGGCGTGACAGCCATCCACCTGGCCGAAATTCTGGCCAGCACGGAAAGCGAGGTTGAGTGATGACGCCCAAAGCCCTACCTATGTTTCCACAGGCCGCCAAAATCGCGCTCGCCAACAGTCAGTTGCGCCGCAACATTGGCAAAGCAACCTCCACGATTCGAAACAAACGCGCTTCCGTCGTCAGCGAACTGCCCGACTGGGAAGCCCTGCGTGCTGCCGGATCAGCTATCAAAGCGCGTACGATGCGCCATCTCGACGAGTACCTGCTGCAACTCGAAACTGCCGTTCAGCGCGCCGGGGGGCAGGTCCATTGGGCGCGCGATGCGGCGGAAGCCAATCGCATCATCACAGCGATCGTACAGGGAACCAGCGCGGATCGCGTGGTGAAAGTTAAGTCGCTCACGACTGACGAAATCCACCTGAATGACGCACTGGCGAAGGCGGGCATTCGTGCCATTGAGACTGACCTGGCCGAACTGATCATTCAACTCGCAGGTGAAACGTCCTCCCATATCCTGGTGCCCGCCATCCATAAGAATCGCAGCGAGATTCGCGACCTCTTCTGCCGCACCATTGCCAGGGGGCAAGACCTGACCGACGATCCTCACCAACTCGCCGCAGCAGCACGACGCTACCTGCGGGAGCAGTTCCTCTCTGCCCAGGTAGCCGTGAGCGGCGCCAACTTCGCTATCGCCGAGACCGGGACGATCTGTGTGGTGGAAAGCGAGGGCAACGGGCGTATGTGTGTCACGTTACCACACACCCTCATCACGGTGATGGGTATTGAGAAAATCCTGCCCACATTCCAGGACTTTGCCGTCTTCTTGCAACTGCTGCCGCGCAGTTCGACGGGCGAGCGCATGAATCCCTACACGAGTTTGTGGACGGGGGTGACGCCGGGAGATGGCCCGCAAGCTTTCTACCTGGTGCTGCTGGACAATGGGCGCACCAATGTCCTTGCCGATGAAGTAGGCCGTCAGACGCTCCACTGTATTCGCTGCAGTGCCTGTCTCAATAGCTGCCCGGTCTATTCTCGTACGGGTGGCCACGCCTATGGCTCGGTCTACCCCGGTCCCATTGGTGCCATTCTCACACCGCAACTCATGGGCGTGAAGCAGGCCAAGACCTTGCCCTACGCTTCTACCTTGTGCGGGGCCTGCTACGAGGTCTGCCCGGTCAAGATCAACATCCCCGAGGTGCTGCTGCACCTGCGCGGAGAGGTGACAAGCCAGGCATCGCCTATCAACCCCGAAGCGCTTGCGATGCGGCAATTGGCACGCATCTTCTCCAGTCCCAAGCGCTACGAGCAGGCGCAGCAACTGGCACAGCGTGGACAGCGGCTCTTCATGCATGATGGGGTGATCGACCACCTGCCGGGAATGCTTTCGGGATGGTCGGCGGCACGCGATCTCGCGCCGGTTCCTAAACAGAGTTTCCGCGATTGGTGGCGAGAGCGGCAGAAAGGCGTCTAAACATGAAGGAAAGAGCAAAGAACACAATTCTATCTCG
>Ga0207684_10003008_pt1 | contig 16710 bp, 17 predicted proteins | sample KBSK5501metaG_FD_184342 | JGI IMG/M metagenome (GOLD analysis project Ga0207684, IMG submission 184342) | Corn, switchgrass and miscanthus rhizosphere microbial communities from Kellogg Biological Station, Michigan, USA - KBS K5-50-1 metaG... | ecosystem: Host-associated > Plants > Roots >...
AGCCGGCACGAGCATCTCCGCCTTGGCGCTCGGGTAGTCCGCGGCATCCGGAGGACTCTCGGTGACCGTGATATAGCCCGTGAGCTCGACGAAGCGTCGGAACTCGGCATTCGTCACCGTGTAACGGTCCATCCAGAAGCCGTCTACGACCGCCGAGTGCGCAGGACCTTCCTCCGGATAGTGTTCATCGGACCCCATCTGGAAGCGGCCGCCGGGAATCCACACCATACCGGCGCGTGCATGACCGGAAGGCCGGACGTGCACGGCTTGAGGCATTACTTCACCTCGTAGTTGCGCCCGCTCATGCAGGCGCTATAGGCCTGGTCGTAACGCTGCAGGTTTTGCTGCTGCTGGGCCGTGGCCTGCTGGTTCGCCGCCGCCGCGGCCTGCTTGTTCGCGGAGTGCTGGCGCATGCCGCCGGCGGCCGCGCCGACGCCGGCGCCGACCGCCGCACCCTTTCCCGCGTCGCCACCGATCGCGCCTCCGATGGCACCGACTGCGGCGCCGCGGGCGCCGCCGCGCACGGCCCCGCCGCTTTGGGGCGCCGTCGACGGTGACGCGGCCACAGATGATTGAGAAGGGTCCACGCCGGTCTGCTGCTTGGCCCAGTTGTGACAGGCGAACTGGTCCTTCTCGAACTGCTCCTGGCTCTGGCCCTGTTTGGGGTACACGAACACCTCGGCGGCGGCCGGCGCGGCGGCGAAGACGCACAAGAGCGCGGCCGTGATGACGTGGCGTTCGACCGTCATGGCTGCTCCTCCGATCTCGTGACGTTCAGCGTGTCAGCGGAATCTCGGCGGCGAGCTCCGCCTGGATCTTCTTGTCGAGCTTGTTGTCCACCTGGTAGAAGCGCGCGACCTTGGTCGCCGGAAGCACGCCGAGGAAACGCGGCACGTACTGAGTCTTGATATCGAGGCGGGCGCGCTCGACGTCCAGGTAATCGTTCATGAGCTTCGCGGCCATGTCGTCGCTCAGCGAGTTGTAGTTGCCGGCGTAGACGATGATGAGATTGACGAGGCGGTCGTCCACCTTGGCCATGTCGGTCCGGTAGTCGCGGTAGAGTGGCCAGAACGCCTGCGATTCGGGCGCCGTGAGGTCCATGGCGGAGGTGACGATCGCCTGACGCCGGGTCTGGATGGCGGCACGCGTGAGCGCGATCTCGTCGAGAATGTCGCTGGATACGACGTCCGAGGCGCTCGCCTCCACACTCGAAGGAGCCGGTTGTGCTTGCGCCGTCGCCGACGTCGCACTCAGAGTTTGCGGTTGATTCGCCGCTTGCGGTTGTGGCTTCGTGGTGCAGGCCGCGGTCACGAGGACCGCCGCGAAGGCGACGATGGGGACGGGCCTGCCGAGATGTTCCATGACGCACCTCCTGCGTTGCAGACCAGTCTCGCGTTCGTCACTGACCGGCTCATAGGGCCATCCGGGCAGGGTGCTCGTGGTCATTGGCCATCGAGCGCCGGACGCTCATGACTTGCCGCTCCGAAGCGTCGGCGTCGACGGAACCGCCATCCATCCGATGAGCAGCCGCACGAGGCGAAGGGACACCTCGATGACGACGAAGAGCAGGACGGCGACATCGACGCCGCGGTCGGGAAACGCCACGATCGCGAGCAACAAGCTGAGGCCGGCGTTGCGCATGACCGTCGCCCGCGTCAGCAGCGCCCGATGCTGGCCTGACGGGCCACCGAGCAACCAGCCAGCGCCGGCGGCGCCGGCGATCAGCACCACCATCGCCACGGCGCCCTTCACGCCGACCTCGGCGACCAACGGCGCCTTCACGACAAGGGTCGTCATCGCGGCGACGACGAACAGAAGGACCGCCACCAGCGTCATGGCCTTGGACAGCACACGTGCGGCCGCCGGTGCTGTCCGCCGGAACAGCAGCCCCGCAACAAGCGGGACCGGGACGACGAGCACGGTGATGGCAAGCAACCCCCAGACGGATCCCATGATCGGCGCCCCGATCGGCTGAATCGCCAGCCGCACGATTGGGCTGAGCAGGCCACCGACGAATGACAGCACGAAGACGAGCGGCGGACCCTCGTCTGTCTCGCCATTCGACTTTTCGCCGAGCGCCAGGAAGTCGACGCCTCCCCCGAGCATGGCGAGCAGGAGGATCGCGAGCGCGGCTTGGGCCGGGACCCAGACCATGGCGGCGATCGCGATGCCCAGAGCGGGCACGATGATGAAATTGGCGACCAGGGCGCGAGCGACGAGACCGGGATCTCGGCGCAGGGCCCGAAGGTCCGCCGGTGCGACGCTGAGACCGATGGAGAGCATCCGGGTCGCTACGAACAGCAGGGTCATCGTGAGCGACACGGCCCAGAACAATGTGAAGATCAGCTCGCGGATCACTCTCGCCCTCCTCAGGCGTCGAACGCGCGCGCGCGGTCCACGCCTACGCCGCCTGCGGAGTCGCCTTCGACATCTTGTCCATCACCTCTTCGAGGTTGAAGCTCGCCGGCTTCTGGCGCGGCGGGAATTCCTTGAAGCTCGAGATCCACTGGGCCGCGATAGCCTGCGCCGGCACCACGACGAACATCCGGTCCGCCAACCACTTGTCGTAGAGGATGCTCTCGTCGCCCCGCTCGAACGGGTCGGCGCGGAGATTGAACGTCCTGGGGAAGCGGAGATCCGTGATGAACAGGATGTTGGGCTTCTTCACTGCTGCCATCGTTCGTCCTCCTGGGACAGCGACGCGCTAGAGTGCCGAGCGCTTGATCGTCAGCGCATGCTCGTACACTGACGGACGGACCTCGACGGCACCGCCGACGCCGCCGCCGCGGCGCGTGTGTCGTCTGACATACAACAGCGACACGAGGGCGCTGACGATGAGGTACAGCAGCACGGCGCCCATCACCGCCGTCTTTTCCGTGAAGTTCGCGGCGGCGATCGCCATGGCGATCGCCGGGTGACGGCACGCGGTCGAGAGCGCCACGACCGTGCGCTCGTCGGGGTCGGGTCCTCCGAGCCAGTGACCGACCGCGAGACCGACGGCGGTGAAGATCCCGAGCACCAGGAGCGTTCCGTTGCCGATGAGTGCGACGATCGCCGGCCACGCGGCCAAGAGGATGGGCACGGCGCCGACGACGAGGACGACGGCGGCGGCGATGGCCACGGGCTTGGCACACCGCTCGGCTCCGCCCGGCGCGAAATGTCGGATCAACAGACCGAGGGCCATCGGTGCGAGCACGCTGGTCGCCACGATCGACGCGATCGTCGTGACGGGCACGTGGGTCTCCCAGCCGAAGGCGCGCCCCAGCGCCGTCAGAACGACGGGTACCACGACGATGGCCAGCAGCGACGCGGCCGCGAGCAGCCCGATCGTGTACGACGCGTGCCCCCCCGCCTTCATCTGCTTCTTCGGCAACAGCGGCGGCACCGGCGCCAGGGCAAGCGCGACGAGGACGACCTTCACCACCGGGCGCAGATCGAACGCGACCGCGAGCGCCGCCGCGAAGAGCGGCATGATGACGTACATCGCCAGCAGTGATCGAAGCAGCAGGGCCGGCCGGCGCAGGACATAGAGCGCATCGGTCGGGCGCGCGCTCATCCCCAGCGCCAGCACGTTGAGAAAGATGCTGGCCTTGATGGCGATCAGGATCAGCGCCGACAGGCTCGCCATGTGTCGGTCACCGTGGCATCCAGGACGACAGCGCCGTAGGGCCGTCCGGGAACGTCGATGGCCCTGCCACCGGCGGCGAATGCGCGTCTAGCCTTGCCCCATGCACCGGCCGTCGGCGTGGTGGTTGGTGGCGCTCTCCGGGATGCTCGTGCTCGCCGCGGTGAACGGCGCTGGAGCGGAGCCGATCCGCGTCGTGACATTCAATCTGTTCCACGGCGGCCCCGTCGCCGGAGTCACCGGCGACGGCCATCGCCTGGAAGACCGTCTGGGCATCGTCACCGCCGAGCTGCGGCGACTTCAACCGGACGTCATCGCGTTACAGGAAGCGTCCATCGGTTCGTGGCGTGGTCACGTGGCGGAGCGGCTCGCGCGCGAGTTGGGCTACCACGTCGTGCATGCTTCGACGACCGAGCGAATCTTCACGTACGGGATCCTGAGTCGTCTGGCGGTGGCGTTGATCGACTTCAGCGAAGGGCCAGCCGTGCTGAGTCGCTGGCCGATCGTCTCCCGCGACGTCATCGCCCTGGAGCGCTGCGGTCGGCCCCTCGATTCGCGCGTGGTGTTGCGGGTCGCCGTGAACGGCCCCACGGGGCCCGTTCAGATCTATTCCACCCATACATCGGGTGACGCGTGCCAGCTCCATCACATCGAGCGCCTCGTTCGGGAACGACGGACGGCGTTGCCGTCGGTCCTCATGGGCGACTTCAACGCCTCGGAAGACTTTCCGGCCCTTGCATCCCTAAAAAGGGGATTCCTGGATGCCTTCCGCGCGGTCAACCCCGATGCGCCCGGCTTCACTGATCTCCAGCGGACCGGCGCGGCGACGGCGACCGTGTCGCAACGCTACGATTACGTTTTCGTGGTGCCGGGCGCGCGTGGGACAGGGGCTGTGCTCGCCAGTCGCGTGGTGCTGAACGCGCCCCGGCGGTATGCCGACGGCACGACGCTCTGGCCGTCGGATCATTACGGCGTGCTGGCCGAGCTCGAGCTCACCACTCGCTGAGGTAGCACCGGACCAAAGTCGCATTGTCAGACTTTCTCACAGCCTCCATGCTGCGTCCGTCGCGGCGGGCGCAACTTCCACGCAGTGGGGGGCGTCGACAAGGGAGGCTCATATGAAGACCGAGCGGATGATGGGGCGTGAACTTCAGGCGGCATCGGGGACGTTGTCCGAGGCCGGCGCCGGGCCGCTGTCAGCCTACCCGCCGTCGCCGCGGCGTCGGCGTCGCGATCAACGCGTCGAGACCAACGGGCTCGAGGCTCCCGCCGCCACCCGCGAGCCGGTCGGCGCATCCGACCTCGCCGCCGTCAGGCGTCTGCGCTCGATCGTCGAACGGTTGCTCGAGCAAACGCCGGGCGACGCCCTGTGTGACGCGTGTCTGGCATTCGCGGCCGAGGCGGCGCTGATCGACATGCGGCAGGCCACCGACGAGCTGCCGCGCACGAGGCCCGGCGTCGAGCGTGGCACCGCACGCTGCGAGAGCTGTCGGCGCGAGACGATCGTGACGGTGTTCAGGACGGCGGCTTCGGTGTGATGGACCGTCAGCGAAGACGCTGCCCGGCCACGTTGAAGACCCAGAGCACGCTCGCGGTCAGATGATCGGCAATCGCTCGGTGTTCGTCGATCAGGCGCTCCAGCAGCGGCCGACTCCGCGCGATCGTGTCATCGACGGTATAGCGGTCGTCGCCGAGATCGGCCTCGGTACCGACGACGATCAGGGTCAGGCGATGCGGATGCACGGACGAGTAGAGGTCGGCCCGCGCCACCGCAAAGGCGTTCAGCTCGACGTGATAGTCGATGGTGGCCGACGTGTAGTCGTAGTAGACGACGTTGCGGACCCGGCGGCGATCGACCATGAGCTGGTTGCGTCGCACGCTAGCCGGTCGATGACCGATACGTCTTGACCGCCGACGCCATTTCCTTGACCGCCGAAGGCGGGTGAGCACTTGACGACGTCACGGATCCGGACCGGGCCGATGATCTCGAGCGCCGCGGCGGCCGGTCTCACGGACGCCATCGAAGCGGCCGGCCGAGATCCCGACGAGATTCTGCGCGCGGTCGGGCTCGATCGGGCGGCCGTCGCCGACCGCCACGGGTTCATTCCGTCGGCGGCGTTCACGCTGGCCCTCGAGGAGGCCGCGCGCGTCACCGGCGACGAGTGTTTCGGTCTGCACTTTGGCGAGCGATACCATCCCAAGGACATCGGCGCACTCGCCTACGTCGTGTTGAATTCACCGACCATCGCCGTCGCGTTCGAAAACGTCGCGCGGTACTTGCGGATCTACAACGAGGCGGCGGCGGTGTCCTTCGTGCAGAGCGAGAAGAATGCTTTTCTGCAGCATCGACTTCGCGATGTCCCGCTCCAGCGACGTCGGCAGCACGAGGAGTGTGCCTTGACCGTCGCACTCGGCACGATTCGCATGATGGCCGGCAGCGAATGGCGGCCGCTCGAAGTGCGCTTCGAGCACGAGCCGCCGGCCCGGACGAACGAGCACGCGCGCATCTTCGGCGCGCCCGTGCTCTTCGGCGGCGATGGCAACGTCATGGTCATCGAGCGTGAGTTCTGTGACCGCGAAGTGCCGACGGCCGATTGCCGCCTCTATCCGATCCTGGAGGAGTATCTCGAACGACAGCTCGAGAACAGCCCGACCGAGGATCGGTTCGTCGTCGCGGTCCAGCACGCCATCGCGAATTCGATGAAGGATGGAGAGCCCAAGCTTCCGGACGTTGCCCGGACGATCGGCGTGAGTGTGCGGACACTCCAGCGACGGCTCGGCGAATCCGGGGTGGACTACAAGGGGCTGGTCGACGATATCCGTCACCGGCTCGCGCTGCGGTATCTGAAAGACCGCAAGCACACGCTCAGCGAGGTCGCTTACCTGCTCGGATATTCCGAAATCAGCGCCTTCAGCCGAGCCTTCAGGCGATGGACGGGCTCGACGCCCTCGGACCACCGCCGTCGCCGCGCCGGATGATCTCTAGGGCCGTCTGGGGAGGGTCATCAGGCTCTTATCGGTCTCCGGCCGCGGCGGGACGCTGAGCGCAACCCGGATGCGCGGCGACCGTGCTCAGCAAAGGAGTCGATCATGCGGACGAGCCTCTGGCTCGCCTTCGCAGTTCCGTTCGCCATCGTGTCCTCAGCGCCCGCGCAGCAGGCCAGTGTCCCTGCCAACACGTCGGTGGCGGCACTGCTGCAGAAACACGACGAGGCGATGAACCAGAAGAGCCTCGAGCCTCACGGGTCTGGTGCAACCGCCGGCGAAGTGAGATGGAGGAGAGATCCATGCAGGACAAGAAGGCGGACACCACTGACGCCGATCGGCGGAACTTCCTGCTCGGCCTCGGCAAGTGGTCGACCGTCGTCATCGCGTCCGTCATCGGCGGCGCACTGCTGCACTCGGCGGCCGAGGGTGGCTGGCTGAACAGCCGCGGCGGCTGGATCAATGGCGCGGGAGGCTGGATCAACGCGGGCGGTGGCGGCGGCGGCTGGATCAACAGCGGCGGCGGTGGCTGGATCAATCTCCGCGGCGGCGGCGGCTGGCTCAATGCGCGCTAGCCCCGACACGCGCATCGTGTACGACATCCCGCTGGACGCGCTGCCGGCCTACGGCGGTCGCAACGTCATGGTTCGCGCCCGCAGCCCTGCCGATGTCGTGCTCGGGTGTCGAGGCGTACCGGATGCCGACGTCGTCTGCGTGCAGCTCGAGGATCTGCCGACCGACCTCGACCCGCTCGCCGACTGGGAGTACGGGCTTCCCATCCAGGTCACGATGCGCGATCCGGCCGTGGAGTTTCCCGCGCTGTATCGTTACGCGCGCCTCGTCGACAAGCATCCGGTCCGCATCGTCATGCCTGTGAGGCAAGGCTTCAGCCGAGCCGTGAAGCTCGCCATATCTCTGGAGATGGCAGTCAAGCTCGACGTCGGACAGCCGTCTCCGGCGGCGGTGAACGAGCTGGCCACGGTGCTCGACTTCTATCTTCACGCGTCGTCGTGCAGCCAACCGATCGAGTTCTTCCACGGCGCGCTGCGCGCGCTCTACCGCGGCAATTCCACCACGCTGTGGGAGATCCAGGACGAGGACCCTGCCCGCGTGCGTCGTGTCGACGACGACGGCATCCACTGGCCGGGTCGTCGCCCGGCGCTCGTGGCCGAGACGGCCGAGTGTCGGACCTGCGAGTTCTGGGGAGTCTGCGGCGGGTATTTCAAATGGCCGCGGCGCGATTATGACTGCGCAGGTGTCAAGGATCTGTTTCGCGTGCTCGCCGCCGCCGCGTCGGATCTGCGGTCGGACGTCGAGAGGTTCGGCCCGTGATCGGCCGCCATTTCTCGCTCATCCTGTTGCCGACCAACGAGTGCAACGTGGCGTGCGACTACTGCTTCGAGGACGAGACGCGCGACGTCATGTCGCTCGCCGAGCTGCGCATCGTGACCGACAAGCTGCTCGACCACATGGAGGAGAAGGCGATCGAGGGGTTGACCATTTACTGGCAGGGCGGGGAGGTCATGCTGCTGCCTCCGGACTGGTTCGCGCGCGCCCACGCCATCATCGGTGAGGCGGTGGCCGGACGCGGCAAGCGTGTGCGGCACCACCTGCAGTCGAACATGATCGGGTACACGCCGGCGTGGACCGGCATCATCGCCGAGATGTTCGCCGGCAGCGTCGGCACCTCGATGGATTTCCCCAACCTCTACCGCAGGGTGCGTGGCCGCCCACCGGAGCACTACACGGCGCTGTGGACCCGCAACGTCCGCGCCGCGCGCGACGCCGGGATCCACATCGGAGCCATCGCCATTCCGAACGCGGCGACCGTCGAGCTCGGCGCCGAGCGGTTCTACGAGTATTTCGTCGACGACCTCGGCATCGACGATTTCCAGGTCAACACCGCCTTCTCCGGCGGCGCGCCGACCGCCGCCAAGCGCGAGCTGCTGCTCGACCTCGATGCCCTCGGCCGGTTCTTCATCGAGCTCGCCGACATCTGGATCGAGCGCGGTCGCAGCCGTGGGATCGCGCTGGGCCCCTTCGATGAGCTGACGAACCACTTCACCGGTCGGTCGGCGCGATTGCCGTGCATCTGGCAGCCGAACTGCGCCGACGAGTTCGTGAGCATCGACGCGCGCGGCCAGGTGGCGCAGTGCGACTCCTGGGTGCTGAGCGACCCGGAATATGGCTTCGGCAACGTGTTCGGACCGCAGAGCTTCACCGAGCTGCTCGAATCGAGGCCCGCCCGGAAGGATCCCTACTGCGAGGTCTACAAGGCGCTGTTCTCCCGCCTCGAGGCGCACGCGGCCCCGCGCCACTCACGCCACCCGCTGCCCGTGCTGAACGTCGTTTGAACGCGTCTACTTGATGACGGCGATCGCCTCCCATCGCCGCATCACTGGCGGTACTTGATCGCCACCGCGACGAGTCGGCGGCCGCTGATGGTGTACAGGGTGCGGTCTGACCACCACCAGCCGCCCGCGGCGTAGGCTCCGATCGGCTGCAGGCTGTCGGAAACGATGACGACCGCATCGGCGCCGAGCGTTCCCGCCTTCTGTCGCAGATTGTCCTCGAGGTCGGAGATCTTGGGTGCCGGCTTCGTCGACGCCGTCAACGAGATCTCACCCAGGCGTTCGTGCGGCTGCGCGGGCATGGCTTGAAGAATCTGCACGCTCGCAGGGTCGGTGGCCGGGCGCCGAGGTGCGCCGACGTATTGCATCGCCGTCGTCGAAACCGTGGCGCACGACGTCGTCGCCCAGGCAAGGATGATCGACGCTGCGTATCTCCGAATCTTCCGCGAATCCACAGTCATGTCCTCCGTTCAAGCGCCGTGAAGCCCGTTGGCTGCTCGCTTCTCGAAATTGGGCGTGTGGCACGGTCCTCCGAACGCCGAGGATGTGTCTCCCAGTGTCGGGATGACCCGCCGTGGACGAAGGGCCGAGTACGCCGGCGCAGAGACCGGACGGCCCTACGTCGAGAGAGCGGACCAGCTAGGCCGCCAGGGCCGAGAACTGGAACGGGCGCGCCCTCGTGAACCGGGCGGTGGCGTCGCCGATGATGTCGTAGCGATGAGCGAGCCTGAGCGTGCGGACGCCGGAGCCCGCTTTGAAGTCCAGCTCGTCGAGCTTCACCCACAGCGCCCCCGGACTCAGGACGTGCTCGTAGTAGTAGACGCGATTCTTCTGGTCGGCCACCGTGCGCCAGACTGTGGTGGAAAGACTCGGCTGATTCTCGACCTTGATCCCCGGCGGAACGCTGAGCGCGCGCATCACCGCGAGCGACGTCGCCACGGCCTCACGCGCCTCGCCCGTCTTGGTGACGGCGTCGATCAAAAACGATGCGCGAACGAACCGGTCGGCGGCGCGCTCCGTGCCTGGCAGCATCGTCATGCCGCCGATTCGCCTCCAGTACGTATTCAGAGCCAGCTGCTCCTCGAACACCGGCGAGTTCGTCATCACCTGGTACGCACGATCATGGTGGATCTTCAGGACGCCGCCGATGTACTCGAAGATCGCCGAGTCTCCCGAGGCGTCGGAGATCGCCAGATGCACGGACGCGGCGCGGCCGTTAGGCAGCGCGGGGGCGACGACGACGAACGGCTCCGACCGCAGCGCGGCGACGGCGTCGGCCACGGTCGCGTGGTTGTCGAGCACGTACTGGGCCCACGCCCCGACCGAGATGGTCGGCTTGCTCCCGTCGGGCCGGCCGTAATCCGATTCGGTCAGGTACAGCACGTTCGCCACGAGGCCCCGCTCATTCATGCCGTCCGCGGTGCCGACGTCATAGCCCGCCGCGACGACGCTGCCGAAACGGCTCCTCCAGGTGATGCTCTGCGCATCGATGGCGCCGTCGCGGGGCATCGCGCGCGGGAAGAGCCAGAGATTGGTCTGCAGGTCTTCCGCCCAGTCCATGTTGCGGCCGGTGATGACCATGTCGTCGAGTCCCAGATAGACCGCGCGCGTGCACATGCCAACAGCCCTTCGTGAGCGGCGCTATCCGCTGGTCATGGGCGTGCCCGTGGGACGACGTCGAACACGTGGGCGCGCCACGCCGGAACGTCGAGATAGAGTCCGCGCCGCGTGAGCTCCGAGCCGTCGCGCTCGTAGCGCACGGTCGGGTCGACGAGGTCGCGCATGACGACGCTCGTGCCTTCCAGCCCGGCCCCGAACGCGGGCCGCACATAGGACTGTCCCGGGCGCGGCGCGTAGTTCACCGCGATGAGCAGCCGCTCGTTGTCCCGTTCCCACGTGAAGGCGATGAACTGCTCGGCGGTCCCGTTGCCCTCCCACGCCGGCGCCACCTCGGCCAGCCGCCAGTCGCCCTCGCGCACGTCACGCCGTCGCATCGCGGCCAGCAGGCGGTCGTAGAAGGTCTCCAGCTCGCGGTCGACGGGCTCCGGGGCGCGCCGGCGGAGATGATTGGACGCACGGAGCCGCCGCCCGGTCGTCTGTCCCTCGTGGACGAAGCGCAGTCCAGGCGTGAGCAGGGCGATGACGGCCGCGGCGGAATGCACGGCGGGCGCGAAGGTTGCGGCGGCGCGCGGCTCGTCGTGATTCTCCAGAAACCGCGCCGACCGCCGCTGATACTCGCCGTCGGCGTGCAGATGGCCGCGGACGGCGCCGGCATGCTGCTCGGCGAGTCGATCGTACAGGCGCTTGTCGTACGTGTAGTCGAATCCCTGCTGCTGAAGCGTCCACTCCAGATCCCAGTACGCCTCGGCCATGAAGACGAAGCCCGGCCGACGCCGGCGGACACGCTCGATGGCCTCCGGCCAGAACGGAGCATCGGTCGGCGCGCTGCCATCGGCCGGCTGCGCACGCTCGCCCCACGTGCGCTGGATGACGTCGGGCAGCACCAGCATCGCCATGTCACAGCGCACACCGTCGCATTGATCCGCCATGTGCTCGAGGATCTGCCCCATCGCCTCGCGCAGTCCGCGGTGGCGATAGTTCACTTGCAGCGTGTCGGGCCAGCCGGGGAAGTAGGGATCCCGGCCGTGCGCGAGCACGCGAGGTCCGTGCGCGGTCTCCACGGCGACGTAATTCTGGGGCTCGCGCGCCCGATCGTCCGGAGTGCCCTGAACGTAGAACTCGGGATGCTGCCGAGCCCACCCGTGATCGAGCGCCGTGTGGTTGGGCACGAAGTCCAGCATCAGGCGGATGCCTCGCTTGTCGAGGCGCCGGCGCAGTCGAGCAAGCGCAGCCGGTCCGCCGAAATCGTGATGGACGACGTAGTCGCGCACCGCGAACGGTGAGCCGGTCACGTCGTCGCGCGTGTAGTCGATGAGGACGTGCCGGTATTCGGCCTGCCACTCGGGCTGCTGCAAGGAGACCGCCCGGCCGGCGTCCCCCGTTTGCCAGACGCCGAGCAGCCACACCCAGTCGAACCCGTCGGCGGCGAAGCGGTCGAGTTCGGCGTCGGGGATGTCGTCGAGCGTGGCCGCGCGTCCGAGCGCCTGGCCGTGCTCGGCCAGGCGCGCGCGCGTATTGATCTGCAGCAGGGACGGGTGCCGTGGTTGGTTCATCGTCAGCTCGCAATTCTCGCCGTGGCGCGGTGCGCCGGAGCGCGCCCGGGCCCGACCTCGAGAAACGTCTCGGCATCGAGGGAGCCGAACAGCTGCACGAGTGGCGCCACCAGGCCTGTCCAGCCCGTCTGGTGGCTCGCCCCGATGCCGGCGCCGTTGTCGCCATGGAAGTACTCGTAGAAGAGGATGAGATCGCGCCAGTGCTCGTCGCACTGGAACTTCCGGACTCCGCCGTGCACGGGCCGGGCGCCCTGCTCGTCACGCAGGAAGATGGAGACCAGTCGCCGCGTGATCTCCTGCGCGACCTCGAACAGGTTCATGAACTGCCCGGAGCCGGTGGGGCATTCGACGGTGAAATCCTTGCCGTAGAAGGCATAGAGGTTGCCGAGGGCGCGTATGAGCAGGACGTTCATTGGAAACCAGATCGGGCCGCGCCAATTCGAGTTGCCGCCGAACATTGCGCTCGTCGACTCGGCGGGCTCGTAATCCACGCGATAGCCGGCGCCGTTGACGTCGAACACGTAGGGATGGTCGCGATGCACCTTCGAGACGGCGCGAATCCCGAATGGACTGAGGAACTCGTCTTCGTCGAGTAGATAGCTCAGAACCCGACGCAGCTTTTCGTCGGTCAGCAGGGCCAGCAGGCGCCGGTCGCCGTACCCGGGGCGCGCCGGAGAGGCGATGCGCGACACCAGCACCGGATGGCGACGGGTGAACTCACGGATGCGCTGCATGAGCAGGGGCAGGCGCTCTCCCGTCGCGGGCGGGAAGACGGTGGAGGCGCACAGCGCCAGCAGACCGACCATGGACCGGACTTTCAGGCGAATCGCGCCGCCGGACGGCATGCGCAGCAGATCGTAGAAGAAGCCGTCCTGGTCGTCCCAGAGATCGGTGGAGGCGCCGCCGCGGTCCATGGCGGCGGCGATCCAGAGGAAGTGTTCGTAGAACTTCGCCGCCATCGTCTGGTAGACGGGGTCGTGCAGCGACAGCTCGATGGCGAGCTGCAGCATCGTCTGCGCGTAGAACGCCATCCACGCGGTGCCGTCGGCCTGCTCGAGTCGTCCGCCCGTCGGAAGCGGTGCGCTGCGGTCGAAGACGCCGATGTTGTCCAGCCCGAGGAAGCCGCCCTCGAAGACGTTATGGCCATGCGGATCCTTGCGGTTGACCCACCACGTGAAGTTCATGAGCAGCTTCTGGAAGACCGTTTCCAGAAACTTCACGGCGCCGGCGCCGCGGCGTCGCTGGTCCTCGCTGTAGATGAACCACGCCGCCCAGGCGTGCACGGGCGGATTGACGTCGCCGAAGTTCCACTCATAGGCCGGCATCTGGCCGTTGGGATGCAGGTAGCGCTGCTCCAGCACGAGCAACAACTGCTCCTTGGCGAAATCGGGATCGATCACATTGAGGGCGATCGTGTGAAACGCGAGGTCCCAGGCCGCGTACCACGGATACTCCCACTTGTCCGGCATCGAGATGATGTCGGCGTTCTGCATGTGGGACCACGCCGCGTTGCGCAGGCTGGTGTCTCGCGCGACGTACGGATCGACGCCGTGCTCCTCGAGCCATCGCGCGACGTCGTACTCGTAGTACTGCTTGCTCCACAAGAGGCCGGCCAGCGCCTGGCGCATGACGGCGGCAGCGTCGGCGCTGAGCGCCGGTGGGGTGAGCGAGCGATAGAACTCGTCGGCTTCACGACGGCGCTTGTCGACGAGCGCGTCGAAGTCCACCCCGAACGGCCCGCGACGCAGCGCGCCCGGCGCCTCCGCCGTCAGGCGCAGGCGGACCTCGGCCTGTCCGCGAGGCCCGATGGCGAATGGGTAGATGGCCGCCGCCTTGGTGCCCCGCTGGGCGGGGTTCACCGCGTCGCGCCGGCCGTGAACGACGTACTCGTGGAACGCGTCCTTCGTCCACGGGCTGGCGTTGGGCGTGCCGAAGAGGCGCGCCGTGTTCGTCTCGTTCTCCGTGAAGATCACCTCGCTCGGGCGCTCGCAGTATAGATACCGAGTACCGAGATCGGTATGCGAGGCCGCGATGACGACCGCGCCGTCCGGCCCGTCGGTGAGCGCGAGCTCGGGCTTGAGCGTCGCGACGCTCCACGTGTTCCGGAACCACAGCGTGGGCAGGACGTGCAGCGTGGCGGGTTCGGACCCGCGGTTGATGGCGGTGATGCGAATCAGCAGGTCCTCGGGCTCCGCCTTCGCGTACTCGACGACCACGTCGAAGTAACGATCCTCGTCGAACACTCCGGTGTCGGCCAGCTCGTATTCCGGCTCGTGCCGGCTTCGGCGGCCATTTGTCCGGACGAGATCGGTGTAGGGGAAGGCGGCCCGCGGATACTTGTAGAGGTATTTCATGTACGAGTGCGTGGGCGTGCTGTCGAGGTAGAAGTAGTATTCCTTGACGTCTTCGCCGTGGTTGCCTTCCGCATTGGTGAGGCCGAACAGGCGCTCTTTGAGGATGGGATCGGCGCCGTTCCACAACGCCAGCGCGAAGCACAGCTTCTGCTGGTCGTCCGACACGCCGGCCAGGCCGTCCTCGCCCCAGCGGTACGCGCGCGAGCGCGCCTGCTCGTGACTGAAGTAGTTCCACGTGTCACGCCCGTCGCCGTAATCCTCCCGGACGGTTCCCCACTGCCGCTCCGCAAGATACGGACCCCATTTCTTCCACGGTGTCCGCCCACTACGCGCGGCGTCGAGGCGCGACTCTTCTTCTGTCATGACCGACTCCTATTCCGGGTTTCAGGCTGTCCGAGTCGTCGCGGCCACCACAGTGCCGAACGGTGCGCGCGCCGCGGCCTGATGGCACTGGTCGGCGGTGACCCGGGCGGGCGACGTTCAAAGGACGATGAAGCGGGCGTCGGCGATCGTCGCGGTCGTGCTGCTGGTCGCCGGCTGCGCCGGCGCGAGGGCCAGCCATCCGGCGGCGCCCTCGACCGCGCTCACGTCGACGCAGGACTCCGCGCTGGGGCGCCAGCTGGAGCCGATCGCCGCCGAGCATCCAGAGGCGTCCGGCTTCCGGCTGATCAACGAGGGACGCGAGGCCTTCGCCGTGAGGACGGCGCTCGCGGAGGTCGCCGAGCAGAGCATCGATGCCCAGTATTTCCTGTGGGACGGGGACGCCGTCGGTACGATTCTGCTGCACCGTCTGATGCGCGCGGCCACCCGCGGGGTCCGCGTGCGTCTGCTCGTCGACGACCTCTACGTCAAGGGACGTGACGTCGCCATCTCCACGCTCGCCGCGCACCCAAACGTCGACATCCGGCTCTACAACGTCTTCGGCGGCCGCAACCGGCTCAGTCTCGGCCGTCGCCTCGACTTCCTGCTCGAGTTCGGGCGCTTGAATCACCGCATGCACAACAAGCTGTTCGTGGTCGACAACCAGGTGGCGGTGATGGGCGGCCGCAACATCGCCGACGCCTATTTCGGCGTCGATCCAAAATTGAACTATCGCGACATGGACATCGTGGCGGCCGGGCCGGTCGTGCGCCGGCTCTCGGCCGGCTTCGACGCCTACTGGAACAGCCGCGCGGTCGTGCCGATCGGGTCGCTCCGTGGACCTCCGTCGTCCAGAGAGGTGAACCGCGCCTACGAGGGGCTCGAGGCCAAGACCGCACGGCTGCTCGCCTCCTTTCCCTATGCGCTGGAGACGGATGCATCGCGGATCCTCGAGCGGATGAGGGCGCTCACCGAGACGCTGGTCTGGGCGCCGTGCGACGTCGTGTGGGCCGATCCCGAACGAGGCCCGTCGCAGTCGACTGATGGGGAGTCGAGCGCCGTGGCGATGAAGCTCGGATCGCTCATCGAGACGACGCAGGTCGAGCTCGTGACCGCGTCACCCTACGTCGTCACCGAGAACGACATGCCGCTCGTTCGGCGACTCCGCGCGCGCGGAGTCGCGACGCGCCTGCTGACGAACTCGCTGGCCTCGACCGACGAGCCGCCGGCGTACGCGGCGTTCGCGAGGGATCGGCGGCGCATGCTGCAGGAGGGCGTGGACCTGTACGAGATCCGCCCGGATGCTGAGAGCCGGCGCATCTACACCGCCGATCCCGCGGGGCACCATCGACTAGCCTTGCACGCGAAGCTCGCCGTCCTGGACCGGCAGACCGTCTACATCGGCTCGTTCAACCTCGACCCGCGGTCACGCGTCATCAACACCGAAGTCGCGCTGCTCGTGTACAGCGCCCCCCTGGCGGAGCAGATGCTCGAGTTGCTCGAGCGCGATTTCAAGCCTCAGAACAGCTGGCGCGTGATTCTCGAGGGCGACGGCAAGACCGTCGCGTGGGTGACGCAGGAGTCGGCGGAGGTGGTGCGATACCACCGCCCGCCGGCCACCGGGTTCTGGCGTCGATTCGCCGCCCGCGTCGTCGGGGTGCTGCCGATTCGCGGGCAGCTCTGAGTCGTCCCCCCCATGGCTAGAAGAGAAGCTTGGTGAGCACCTTGAGGACGTCCTCGATCGGAACGGCGAGAAACGTCAGCGGAAGCATCGGCATCAACGCGGACCCGGCCAGCAATGCCAGCTCTCTGACGTCGAATGGAATGTCCTTCATCTCGTAGACGTTCGCGGTGACCGAATA
>Ga0207684_10003009_pt1 | contig 16709 bp, 14 predicted proteins | sample KBSK5501metaG_FD_184342 | JGI IMG/M metagenome (GOLD analysis project Ga0207684, IMG submission 184342) | Corn, switchgrass and miscanthus rhizosphere microbial communities from Kellogg Biological Station, Michigan, USA - KBS K5-50-1 metaG... | ecosystem: Host-associated > Plants > Roots >...
AAGTAGGCCGACACGTTCATTAGATCGAGAATATTGTTTAATACGCCGATAATGAGCGCTCCAACAATTGTTCCTGCGACTGTGCCTATTCCGCCAGCTGAAAGAGAGCTGCCGCCGATGACCGCAGCTGCGATGGCATCAAGCTCGTAGCCTTGACCAAGCCCTGGTTGCCCCGAACCAATCCGGGAAGAAACCACCAAACCGGCCAATCCCGAGAGGAAGCCGGCATAGACGTAAATGAGCATCTTGTACTTCGCCGAGTCGATGCCTGAAACACGCGCCGCCTGTTCGTTGCCTCCAATCGCGTAGATGTATTTTCCGAACTTGGTATGGTTATAAAGGATGTGAGTGACTACCGCCATGATCACCAGAATCATGATCGGGACCGGGAGACCAAGCACATCCCCTTGACCGATGAAGTTGTACGCGTCCGTCAAATCGGAAATTGGACGACCACCGGTGTAGAGCAATGCCACGCCGCGGATCGCGGTAAGGGTGCCCAAGGTAGCGATAAACGGCGGAATATGGGTTTTGGCAACCAGGCTGCCGTTGATCAAACCAACCAACGCACCTACCGCACAGGCCGCTAATATCGGAACAAATATGGGAACGTGAAGGCCGGGATAAAATGGGGTCGCGAACTCCGGATCCTGACCCAGAGTGGCTGCAACGACCGCCGACAAACCAACGACAGACCCAGACGAAAGGTCGATTCCGGCGCTAACAATACATCCGGTAACACCGAGTGAGATCAGGCCGACGACCGACATCTGTCGGACAACATTGATAAGGTTAGTACTGCTCAGAAATGCCGGTGACAGCATCGAGGCCGTCACAACCATGAGGGCAAAAATCAGGAAGATTCCGTATTTGCTGAAGATGCTCGCAAGCACTTGAGAAGTCGACTGCGCCTCTCCAACCTTAGTTGCGGTAATGGCTCCAGTATCTTTCACAATGCTTCTCCTCTTATGCAGTTAAACTTAGTCCCGTAGCCAGATGAAGGATCTTTTCCTGGGTTGCTTCCGCCCGGGAAAGCTCACCTGCTTTGTCTCCCTCATGCATGACCATGATTCGATCACTCATACCCAGGATCTCCGGCAGTTCCGACGAGATCATAATGATCGCTTTGCCGGAACGAACGAATTCGGTCATCAGCCGGTAGATTTCGGATTTGGCGCCGACATCGATGCCGCGGGTTGGCTCATCCAGAATCAGCAGATCCGGTTCAGTCAATAACCAACGGGAGATTAGTACTTTTTGCTGATTGCCACCTGACAGGTTCTTGACGATCTGCATCAGGCTGGGTGTCTTGATGCGCATTAAGTCCCGCATCCTTGCACAATCCTTCTCGATTTTTCCAAACCGGACAAACGGTCCTAACAAATATCTTTTTATGTTCGCTATGAACATGTTCTCGCGAACGCTGGCGTTCATATATAAGCCGCTCAATTTCCGATCTTCGGTTAACAATGCCATACCACATCGAATCGCATCGGCGGGAGACTTGATTGTCACTTCTTTCCCCTCGACCTTTATGGTTCCGCCACGGGTCCGGGTCACTCCAAAAACTCCTTCCATCAGTTCGGTGCGCCCTGCTCCGATGAGGCCCGCGACTCCTAGAATCTCGCCTCGCCTGACCTGGAAACTGACGTTGCGAAACCCTTTCCCGCTCAGGTTTTGGACCTCAAGGAAGACCGAACCGATATCCACTTTCTCCTTGTGAAACATATCGGTAAGCGTCCGGCCAACCATCTTCTCGATCAGCTTGCCGTGGCTCATATCAGGCGTTGGGTCAGTTGCGATGTATTGACCATCGCGGAAAACGGTAATCTCATCGGTGATCTTGAAGATTTCGTCCATCTTATGGCTGATGTAGATGATCGTACGTCCCTGTGCCCTCAATGATCTGATGATATTAAAAAGTCCTTCTACCTCCGCCTCGGTGATCGCCGAGGTCGGCTCATCCATGATGATCAGGTCGGCGTCGTAGGAAACTGCTTTGGCGATTTCAACCAGCTGAGTATTGGCAATACTCAAGTCGCGCATTTTGGCGGTCGGCTTGATCTTGATGCGCAGCCGTTCCAAGAGCTCGGTGGTCATCCGGTTCATTTTGCGCATGTCTACCAGGCCATACCAGGTTGTCGGTTCGCGACCGAGGTAGATGTTCTCAGCAACCGTCATCTCAGGAATGGGGCTCAGTTCCTGGTGGATCATCGAAATACCCTTGGAGAGAGCTTGGTGGGTATTGGTGATGTTCAGTCGTTCACCTCTGAACGTTATCGTGCCCGTGTCCGGTACATATATACCAATCAAACACTTCATCAGCGTCGATTTACCCGCGCCGTTTTCCCCCATCAACGCGTGCACCGTTGCCTTGCGGGTACGGAGCTGGACGTCGCTAAGAGCACGTACGCCCGGGAACGTCTTGGAGATCCCCTCCATAGTAAGGACGTAGTCGTTTTCCATCGCTAGATTCCTCTTATGGTTAACCACCACTGTCTGCCGGTGCGAGCAGACAGTGGTCAAGGTAGGAGTTATTTTAGGAATGACTTATAATTCTCCTTGGTCACTCTCTGGTAAGGAATCCAAATCTTGCCATCCACCACTTTGGGATTCTGTTGTTTCTTGGCCAACAGATAGGCGGCGTTGACCGACTCTTCACCCTGGCCAACCGGATCCTGGAACACGGTGTCGTTCAGTTCACCTTTGTCCATCGCCTCCAAAGCGTCATGGCTGGCATCCGTGCCGCCAACGGGGATCTTACCGAGTTTTCCGGTAGCCTTGATTGCCTGTAGTGCGCCCAGTGCCATCTCGTCATTATTGGAGGCGACGCCGTTGATCTCCTGGCCGGAAGCCAGCCAATTTTCCATTATGGTTTTGCCCTGCTCGCGCTTCCAGTTACCGGTCTGTTCGCGGACGATCTTGATGTCCGGAAATTTTTCTTTGACGATCTTCTTGATTCCGTCGGTCCGGCCGATCGCGGCTTCATTGCTCAGTTCGCCCATGAGAATGACCAGGTTACCCTTGCCGCCCATTGCTTTCCCAAGCTCCTCCATGTTCATGATGCCGGCATCAATCGAGTTGGACCCACAATAGACGACCCCCTTTGGCAGGTTCGAAGGCAGGCGGTTGATATAAACCAACGGCTTACCGGCTTTAACGACGGACTTGGTCATCGGGCCAGTAGCGGCGGTATCAACCGGAAGAATGACCACAGCATCCATTCCCTGGGCCAGGAAGTTTTCCACCTGGCCTGTTTGTTTGGCGGAGTCATTGCTGGCATCGACAATAGTGAGGTCGACGTCGGGATGACTCTGTCCCCATTTGGTGATGGCATTTCGGACAAGGGTTAACCATACATCGTCAAACAGAGCCATCGTGACTCCGATCTTGACCTTATCGGCGGCCAGAGCGGGAGTGCCGCCCAGGGTCATTGCCATCATGGGAATGGTTGCAAGTAGGATTTTCGAAAGCTTCATTGCCTTTTTCAGAGGGGCTTTGGCGAAAACAGCCCGCTTGAAACGGGCCGCAATGTGCTCTTGGTGAATAAGGGACCGACTAGGGACTCTGCTTTGAATGGACATGGTCTGCTTCTTATTTTGAATTTGGGGGACACTCTTGACGTATCTTGACGTAGCTACGGCCGCGGGATGCTCGATCAAAAACGCTGGACCTACGTCGGACCGCGTTACTGATCTCCTTTTGGGAATACAAGGACAGAAAGAAAACCGAAATTGGAGGGGACATCGTACTCATGGTTCGGGGGCAAAGGAGTACTTCGTTTGATTTCGAATCGATTATAGAATGAAACCTTAATAGTCAAGCGCAATTCTTGCGGATAGAAACGCTGTTTTCCTGGGTGCGGCCATTCTTTCTCAGGTCCTTTCCAAGAGTAATTTTCTTCCGCATTGCATTGAAAAGCCGCCGGAGGTTTCGAAACGAAACTGTTTTCGGCATAAAGCGAAGCCGGCAGCGCCTCATCGCCGAAAACGTCGACCTGCAAGACAGGGTCAACCCACGGTCAACCCGGAGGGTTGCGCCCAAGCTTCCAGCTTGACAGTGGGCTGAGCTAGCTCGGCGCCTTTGCGCCCATCGCTGCGGTCCTTTCCCCTTTAGGCAGATACCCAGCTACCGGAACTGCTCGACTTATCAATCGCTTCAAGGATCTCCTGATTGCGTGTACCGAACTCAAAATCGGGAAACGACCTCTCATTCCGCCCGATGGCCTGCACCAGGTCGTGCACTTCAAATACCTTCATATCAAAGTACCCCAACCCTCCGCCAGCGAAGTCAAAGCCAAAGAAGGCTGAATATTGTGGGACTTGCGATCCGCAATAAATGGTTGTGAACCCGCGATCGCGCTTTGCTTCTCTCATTCGAAAGACCTGAAGCTCGTTGAATCTTTCGCCGTTGTTCACGATCGTTCCCTCTGTGCCGCAGACTTCCCAGAAAACACCGAAGACTCGACCGGCACAGATGCGCGATGCCTCGATCACACCCGCAGCACCAGAGGAAAATTTCACCAGAGATTGGATTTGATCTTCGTTTTCGACAGTTCGTTTTTTGGCGTCAGCTGCCACTCTGCTTCCATATCCCGCGTCGAACTCAGGTACTGGTCGATCTTTGAAAATTGTCTGGGCCTGGGCGGCGACAGCAGTGACGTCGCCCATTAAAAATTGCGCTACCGAAACGGCGTGGGCGCCGAGATCACCTAAGGCGCCGGTTCCCGCCAACTCTCTGGAGCAGCGCCAGGACCAGGGCAAAGAAGGATCATTAAAGAAACCTTGATCGAACCTGCCGCGGAAACGGACCAATTCGCCGATTTCTCCGCGCTCGATGATTTGCTTGGCCACCAGCGCCGCTGGCGTCTTGATATTATTAAAGGCTACCAGCGTCTTAACGCCTGCCTTCGCCGCTGCTGCTGCCATGCGTTGTGCATCTTCCAGTTTTACCGCCATCGGTTTCTCACAATAAACATGTTTGCCCGCCGCGAGGGCAGCCAGAGCCGGTTCCACATGCAGATGATTAGGAGTAGTGATGTCGACAACATCGACATCCGGGTCTTCAATTAACCGGCGCCAATCGCCATACGCTTTGGCAAATCCGAGCCGGGCCCGGGCCTGTTCAGCCAGGTCGTCGTTCTGATCCGCGATTGCATATAACTCCGGTTTGCGCGGAAGGTTCCGATACAGTATCCCGGCGCGCCGGTAGGCATCCGCATGAGCCTGTCCCATGAACCCGGAGCCGATTAGACCAATTTTTAACGCTTTTGACATATGTTGTGTTTTCCTAGCGACGCGTCAGGACAAGAGTTCACTGACATATTGATGGGCCTTTTCCGTGTATAATCTTGGTGGCGCCTTAGCAGGGTCTTGCTCCGCCTCGACCACAACCCAGCCGCGATACCCTGAAGTCCGGAGGAATTCTGCGATTGCCGAAAAATCGATGTCGCCGTCGCCTGGAACGGTAAACATCCCTTCTCTGACCGCCGAATTAAACGACCAATCGTTTTTGCGGGCCTTTTCCAAAACGTCGTGACGGACATCTTTGAGGTGGATATGCACGATCCTTGGTCCCCACTTGCGGATTATCTCCGCATATTCGGCGCCGGAGGCATAAGCGTGGCCTGTATCCAGGAGAAGCCCGACTGGTGCAGACTCGCAGAGAGCGTCGATCTCTTCTGCTCGCTCTACCAACATCTTTAAATGATAGTGGTAAGCCAAGGTAATCCCCGTCTCCTTCAGCCGGGCGGCAAATTCGCCCAGCTTGCCGGCATACTCGGAAAACGCGCTTGGCTTGAGATTCGGACGTTTGCTCAATGGTTCGTCCCAGGGCGAAGCGCCGATCATTAGTCCGCATTCGCCGTAGACCAAGATCTCGCTGCCGCACTCCTTCAGCAGCTGGACATGGGCGGCTGCTGCTGCCCATTCCTCTTCTACCGAGCGTTCAGTCAGAAACCCGGAATGCCAGCCGCCCACCAGGCGAAGCTGATAACTGGAAAGGATTGCGGAAAGCCTTTGTCCATCTCTGGGGAATTTTCTTCCCAGTTCCAGTCCCTCGTATCCTATTTCTGCAGCGTCTTTGAGGCAGGTCTCCAGTGGGATATCGCCCCCAAGCTCGGCTAACACATCGTTGGTCCAACTTAATGGACTCACCCCCACGCGAATACCCGTTAAGAAACCAGACATGTGAACGCTCCTACCCGTCAATCTTGATTGGTTGTCCTGTCCTGACCGACTCTGTTGCCTTGTCAGCGATGAGCTGAGCCCGTAAGCCATCCTCGAGCGAAGGGCTCGGTGGCGTCCCCTTCTCCAGCGACTTCAGGAAAGCGTCAATCGCATCGTAGTAACTCTGTTCGATGCGCTCGAACCAACCCTGATGAAGCCCGTCGGTAATGATCTCATGCCCTTTGTAAATGGAGCGCCCCCGGAAATTTTGCCGGGTGGACTCCACCATTCCCTCGGAGCCAAAGACCTCAATCCTTTCGTCGTACCCATAAGCGGCGCGGCGCGAATTATCGATTTGGCAAAGCGCCCCGGATGCCATACGGATTGACAGAATCGAGGTATCGATATCCCCTGCCTCACCGATTGCTGGATCTACCAGCGCGGCACCAATCGCATAAACCTCAACCGGTTCATCATTTGCCAGCCATCGTAGCAAGTCGAAAAAATGTATCGTTTGGTCCCGGAGTTGGCCTCCCGAACCTTTGATGTACGAAACCGGCGGGGGTTTGGGACCACGGGAGGTCAGTTGCACGATTTCGATCTTACCGACCTCGCCCTGATCTACCGCTTCCTTTACCGCCGCGTGGCTGGCGTCGAATCGACGGTTGAATCCAAGCATGGCAGGAACGCCCGCTGCGCGCACCGCACGAACCGCTTTCTCTGCCTCCGCATAATCCAATCCGATTGGTTTCTCGCAGTAAATCGCCTTCCCCGCTTCGGCTGCACGACGAAGATAGTCTACGTGTGTATCGGTAGGTGTGGCAATCAACGCCGCCTGGATATCCTCATTGGCAAATACTTCCGCGACGTCACTTACCGGAGTAGCGCCGGTCGCTGCAGCCACCTTTTTTGCAAATTCCAGGTTTGCGTCACTTACCGCCACCAGTTCAGCGCCCGGATGTCGCGCAAGATTTTTCGCGTGAACTGACCCGATAAAGCCAGTTCCAATAACAGCAATTTTCAGCATCTATTATCCTCGTTTAATTTTTTGTTCTTAACGCCTTAAATCGACTCGACCGGTGTCCACGCGCCGCCTTTCGCGTAAGAACGCATCGCGCTTTCTACGAAAGCCACGCCTAGTGCTCCGTCGGTTACACCCGGAAAAGAGAGATCGGTTTTGGCGTATGGCGTTCCCTCGGCCTTAGCCAAAAGAGCGTCGGCAACCTCCGTGTAGAGATTGGCAAACGCTTCAAAGAATCCTTCGGGATGGCCGAGTCCGACGCGTGTCCAACGTTGGGCATCCGGCGATAGCCAGCCAGCGCCTTGCGCCAACGCCTGAGGTGCGCCGTCGACCGGGCAATAGCGCAGGTGATGCGGATCCTCATGACGCCATTCCAAGCTACCTCGATCCCCGTAAACCCGAATCCGAAGTCCATGCTCACTTCCAGCTGCAGCCATTGAAGCCCAGAGAGTCCCACGGGCCCCGTTGGAAAACCGGAGCAGTAGATTGGCATTGTCCTTGATCGCGCGGCCTTCAACAATCTGGTTCATTTCCGCAGCGAGCTCGGTAACCTCAAGGCCGGTCACAAATCGGCTGAGCTGATGTGCATGGGTGCCGAGATCGTACAATACGCTGGCGTCACCCAGAACATTCGGATCGGTTCTCCACGCAACTCGCGGATGCCCCTCTTTTTCCAACAGCTTGGCTGCCCAGCCAGAAGCGTGTTCCGCTTGCACAACTTTCACTTGGCCGATATCACCGTTCCTCACCATCCGAGCCGCATGTCTCACCATCGCGTACCCGGAATAGTTATGGGTCAGACAAAAGATCAGTCCGTTTTCCTCGACGAGCGCTGTAAGCTCCTTCGCTTCGGCAAGCTTCAAGCATAACGGCTTATCGCAAATAACATTGATTCCGACCTCCAGAAATTTCTTTGCGATTTCGTAATGACTAGCCGTATCGGTCACGATCACGACGGCATCAATTCTGTTATCTTTTCGCGCCGATTCCGCTTCTGCCATAGCGCCGTAGTCCGGGTAAACTCTGTCCTCGGCGATGTGCAGTTTCTTTCCGGCAATCCGAGATTTTTCATGGTCGCGTGAAAATACGCCCGCGACGATCGTGTATCTGTCGTCCAGCCGCATTGCTATTCGATGAGTCTCGGCAATCCCGGCGCCGGGCCCTCCGCCAACCATTCCTACCCTGACTTTTCTATTTCCTTCTGGAGCCATATCAACGCGATTTCGATCATTTGTGCCGCTAACTGGTTCAGCTTGCCGGCAAGGTGTAGTCGCCCGTTTCTTCGATCATTGCGTTCTTCAGTAAATCAATCGATCGCCGCATTCCTTCCATGCGGGAAAGAACGATGTCTTCGTGCTCGATGGACAACCAACCGTCGTAACCGTTGAGACGCAGCCGATAGCAAAATTGCCGCCACCATTGTTCGCCGTGTCCATAACCGAGCGTGATATAGTTCCAGGCTCGATCTTTTACATGCTCGTGTCCGATCGTTTCCAAACGACCGGTCAGACTAAGCGCTCCATCGTTGAGCGATGTGTCCTTCGCGTGTACATGATGGATCGCATCGCCCAGAACATCGATTGCCGACAAAGGGTCGGCGCCCATCCAAAAAAGATGACTCGGATCGAGATTTGCGCCCACGATCGTTCCGATCCGTTTCCGCAACTTCAGCAGGGCCGGCACGTTATACACCAACTGGTGGCCATGGAGCTCGATGCAAAGCTTTGTTACACCACACTCTCGGGCGAATGCGACCAGCTTTTCCCAGTAAGGCACCAGCTTCGCCTCCCATTGCCAGTCCAAAATTTCTCTGTTCTCAAGCGGCCACGCGCATGTGACCCAATTTGGCCTCAAGTCGTCCGGCCCGCCGGCCGGCAAACCTGACATCAACACAATTGTGTGAACACCAAGTAATTCAGCAAGCCGGACCGTATCGAAAACCACTTTACTCTGACGTTCTCCATCGGTCGGATGAAGCTGATTCCCGCTGCAGTTCAGGGCCGCCAGCGACAACCCGTTTTGCTCAAACATCGACAAAAATTCTTGACGCTTAGCTTTGCTCCCCAACAGGGAGTCTAAGTCGGCATGAGGAGCAGCGGACCAGTTGCCCATACAGATTTCCAAGGCCGAGAGCCCAAGATCGGCTGAGATTTTAGCGGCCTCGTTAAATGACAAATTCCCTAAACTGTCAGAGACGGCGCAAAGCTTCATTTGTGGTCACCATTTTTTGGTGTTGAGGGGCGATGGCTAGATGCCAATTGCGGGGACAAAACCGGATTAACCATATTTTTTGAGTGATTATGACACATAAGGGAGGCGAAGCACAACATATGTATCGTTTTACATCATGTCAAACAGTTTAGATGATATTTTTTGAAATACTCTGAGTCGATCAGCTGGGAGGGCTCCATTTCGGGGCGCCCGCCAGAAAACCGCTGCTAGGCGGCCACGACCGGGGCTAAAGTAAATTCGGTGACTAGTTGAACAGGCAGGTGGTTCAGTTCGCGAACCGAACCATTCCGCCGTGCCAGATCAGTCAATACTTGCCTGCTTGTTCGAACCAGTGACTCGACATTTTGCGAAATCAGAAAATCGATGACCCCCTTTCGCAATAGCGGTTCGGTAACTTCATTTACTTCGTGGGCGATGTAGAGCGGGCGCCGGGCCAGATCTGCTTCGTCAATCGCTTTGGCAAGCCCGAAGTTTCCACCTGCCACATTGTAGATGCCGGCGGTGTCGGGACGGTTTCTGAGAAGACGTAGAGCGGCCTCATAGGTTGCTTTGCGCGAGTCGTCTCCCTTCACAACTTCAACGATTTCTATTTGTGGAAAGCGTTGTCGCAAGAGTGATCGAAATCCAATTTCCCGGTCTTCCTGACAGAGATAGGAGAAATAGCCCACGACCACCGCAACCTTTGCTTCCCCTGTTCGCTCCAGGCACCTGCCGAGAATGAAGGCTGCAAGCTGGCCGGCTGCCCGGTTATCGATTCCAACATAGGCATCCCGCACCGTTGCATCCAGATCCGACACTAAGGCGACAACGTTTTTGCCGGCGCTCCGCAACTCTTTAAGAACCGATTTGACCGGCTCGATGTTTTTGCTTACGACGGCTAATCCGTCCAGGTCTTTGCCCAGCCTCCGGATGAGTTCAATTGTCTCCTCATCGGACTTGCTGGCTACGGCTCTCAGGTTTGCACCGTTGCTATCTGAGTCTTTGAGCTTTTGGGCCATGTCCAGGACAGACCTGGTAAAGGTCTCACCGGCTTGAACCACGATGCCTAGCGCTTCGCGCTTTTCGAAATCAGCCGGCCTCCCGAGGCTCGGCTGGCCATTACCTTCCAATTGAGCGAGCACGCGAAGCACATGAGCATGCGTTCGCGGATGGACCCCTGGGCGTTTGTTGAGCACCCGATCGACCGTCGCCCGGCTCAAGCCGGTTGCCGCAGCAATCTCGCCTATCCTTACCCGTCGCTGAATATTCATGTTGCTCTTTGTCGGTCCCAGTTATCGAGCCTTTTGGCCTCCCCTATCTCAAATTCATCAACAACCCCGCACATTGAGGCTTCTTTGGCAAATTTCGGTCTACTATACACCTCAAAATGAATCATGTAAATCAACATTTAGATGACTCATTATGATGTATGCTCGTCAGACGCGTGCTTTTCGAATTTCAGTGCCGTGATCTACCGCTGGCAATCGGTGGTAGGGCGAAGCTTGCTGAGTCGTTCCGTGCGCACGCCCGGCTCAGCTAGCTTTTCGCCCTACCACACTGGGACGATCAGCGAGGTAGCGGTACGACGTTTCGCAGCCACCCTTAAAACCCATGCAACCTTCTATCGTCGATCTCGCTCGATCCCGCTCGATCCCGCTCGATCCGAAATGAGCCCCACCTTGACCTTCACCTCGTTCGTTCTAAGGTTAAGATGCTAGCTCGATTGCCTCTGCGGGCTCTGAATCTCTGACGTAGGTGGGCACCGGAGTCCGTTCCGGCTTGCATAAGACTAAAACCCCTACCCCCCTACTCGCAAAACCTTGGAGCACGGCCATGCAAATCGATACCCGCTTCCCAACAAAACTCGATACTGTTACTGACGTCCCGGAACCATTTCGCAGTGCGTTGGTAGAAAGTCTGCCATCAGAAGAGACCGTCCGATTAATCGTGCACGCACCGGCCTTTAGCACGGAGGAGCAAAAATCCCCAGCAACAGTGCTGGTGGTGACGAACAAGGGGTGGCTGCTGGCTTCGGAAACTGAAGACGGAGGCGGCACGCTGGAAAAATCCGACTTCAACAACACCTTGTTTCTTGAGCTGACGTCGATTTTCCTTTTTGGCCAGCTCAGAATTGGCTTTGCCGCGGTCAGCACGTCGTACTCCGCAACGGTCAAATTCGATACGGTCGAAGACGAGTTTTATCACGAGGCCATTGATCTGATACTTGCCGGTATCGATCCGGCACTTTCCGGCGGAACGGGAAAGGCGGCGGCTTCGATGTTTGAGGGGTGGCCGATAAAAATTCGGAATGAGGCTGAGCGTTTTTCGCCCAGAGGTCAGCGGTTTCTCGGAGCTGTGCAGTGGCCGGCCGTGTTCGGCGCGCAAAAGAACCTACTTGCTCCGCACGGCGCGCTCCTGTTCACCGAACGAGAACTGGTGGCGATTTCTGAGGACAAAGAATCTTCGTCCGAATCCCCACCGGATATTCGTTCAACAGAACCGAAGGAGAAATTTGGTGGGATCTTCACTTTTGTTCCTCGGGTCAGGATATCTGACTTTCATGTGAGCCATCAGGAGGGCGTCGATGTGCTTGCGCTGGAATTGCACGCGGAGCACGGGGGCCAGAAACTGGAATTTATGTTTGCGTCTGATGAAGCAATGGCCGTCCGGAAGGCTATGGAGCAGATGTTGGGGTCGTAGCGCTGTAGGGCGTGCCGCCCTACAGCGATGTTGGACTGGCACCGTAGGACGCCGTGATATGGAGACGCCCATCCACCGGATGCTTCGTTGCTATGCGGATCTGATGGCGGGGCAGATGCACGAGACTTGCTACGATGCGATTGGATAAACGTTATTCGTGCCAGGCTCGAAAAGTTGTAGTGTCGTGCTGGAGAGTGTGGCGGAATCGTCGAACATTCCTGTCCTTTCCCTTCGAATGATCTGTTTCTTCCTTCTCGAGAGTTTGACAAAAGTCGCTGAAATTCACGCCTTGGCCTGTCAAACGTTCTCCTTAGGTTGAGCGGCCACAGCCTCCAGGTTTCCGGACTGGCCAAAAGCCGGTACCTCCCTCCCTACCAGCCGGTAAAAGGTCGGTCCATCGATCGACTCCGTCTTAAGCAATTCGGCGGCAACAAGCTCGAGCTGGTCGCGATGTATCGATAAGGTTTCCTTGGCTTGCTCGTAAGCCAGGTCGAGCATCTTTTTAACTTCTTCATCGATTTCGCGCGCGGTTTCCTCGCTGCAGTCTCGCTGCAATTGAAATTCCTGGCCGGCAAGAAACGCCGGCTGGCGTTGGGCGCAGTTGGCCAGTCCGACCCGCTCATTCATTCCATAGACGGCGACCATTTGACGTGCCAGGGTAGTAGCGCGCTCCAGGTCGTTCTGGGCGCCGGTACTGACCTCACCAAAAACAACCTCTTCAGCAGCGCGGCCACCGAGCAGCCCGCGAAGCCGATCCAACAGAGCGCTGCGCGTCATCAGAAATTGGTCTTCAGAGGGCAGCTGAATCGTATAACCGAGGGCCCCTCTCCCGCGCGGTACAATACTGATCTTGTGCACCGGATCCGCGTGAAGAGTGTAGGCAGCCACCAATGCGTGACCAACCTCGTGATACGCAACGCGGCGTTTTTCTTGTTCACCCAGTCGACGGCTCTTGCGCTCCGGTCCGGCCACCACTTTTTCGATCGCATCTTCGAGATCGCGTTGGGTAGTTTCCGTCGCGTGCCGCCGCGCTGTTAGCAAGGCGGCCTCATTCAGCAGGTTCGCTAAATCAGCGCCGGAGAGTCCGGCCGTGGCCGCAGCGATGCGCCGCAGATCAACATCCGCGGCAAGATGCTTGTTTCTGGCGTGCACCTTCAGGATCGCTTTACGACCATCGAGGTCAGGCGCATCGACAATAACTTGTCGGTCAAAACGACCGGGACGAAGCAGGGCTCGATCCAGGACCTCAGGACGATTCGTCGCGGCAAGGATGATCACGCCGGCATTAGGTTCAAAACCGTCCATCTCTACCAGGAGTGCATTCAACGTCTGTTCGCGTTCATCATTGACGGCACCGACATGGACACCTCGCTGGCGGCCAATCGCGTCAAGTTCGTCAATGAAAATGATGCAAGGCGCATGTTGCTTCGCTTGCTTGAACAAATCGCGTACGCGGGCTGCGCCCACCCCGACAAACATTTCAACGAAGTCACTGCCGCTGATCGAAAAGAACGGTACTTTTGCCTCGCCGGCTACGGCTCGCGCCAAAAGTGTTTTACCTGTTCCGGGCGGGCCAACCAATAGCACACCTTTTGGGATGTGTGCGCCTAAATTTTCGTATCGCTTCGGTTCCTTGAGAAAATCGACGACCTCTTTCAATTCAAACTTTGCTTCCTCGCAACCGGCGACATCGTCAAATGTAACTCCGGTGTCACGATCAGCTACCAGCCTGGCGCGACTCTTCCCGATAGAAAGGATGGATTGGCCAGTGGGATTAAGGCGGCGCGCCACGAATGCCCAGATGCCGACCATAACGGCAATTGGCAGAATCCATCCCACCAAGAGCTGTGAAATAACGCCGGGTCGTGCAGCGGTGTATTCGACGTTCGCGGCTTGCATCTCTTTAACCAGATCGGGATCTTCGACGCGCTCCGTTCGGAAGTTGAATGGTTGAGTGTCTGGTTTGGGAGTAGCGCCAGGACTTGGTCCGGCCTTTTGATTTTCGGTAGCGGGTGACGCCGTTGGACTCGGCTCAGGCGTTTGATTTTTCGGAACGATGCGGCCATCGATTTCGTCCTGTTTGACAAGAGCCGCGGCGACTTCATGCCGGGCCAGATACGCTTTGAATTGGCTATAGGGAATGGTGCGAACTGACATCCGATAAAACGCGTCTTGCCAGCCCCAGAGAAGCACCATCGCAAAAAGAAAGTATAGAAACGCCCGAGGCCAACGTGGCTCCGGCTGATCTACCTTAGCCGGCTTTTTGATCGGAAGATCGATTTGTGGTTTTCCCTTCATGATAGTCAACTAGCTCTAGATTAGATTAACCGATGAAGCTCGGTTAAACCAATACGAGAACTGGCTATCTTTCCGGTTCGGCAGGTAACGCTGCAAACTGTTGCGGCAATTCAGGGAGTCTGGCTGTCAGGGTCTGCTCTCCGCCTTGGCGGATGAGTTTCATTTATACCTGAGAACCTGGGGCTTTCTCCGCCACCATCATTTGAAGGTGCCGGCTGTCTGTCGCCGGCTCTCCATCAAATTCGATCACGATATCGCCGGATTTGAGTCCCGCCAGCTCTCGCGGCGAGACAGGCGCAACCTCCGCGATTTGCGCGCTAGACGCGCGACATCTGAAGGGGAACGCCATCACCATAGCAATCTAGAGTTAGCGGCCCTACAATGATGGTCAGAAAACAAGTGGAATGGGCCGCTTCATTTTGCTCTCAGGGCCATCATGCGTCGGCAAAGGGCCGTTGCATCAGGCATTCAGCAAATTCTATCCGGAACTTGCGGGAAAGCTGAGAAAGCTTGTGCTCTATAACAGCAGGGCGCCTCGTCCGACGGAAATTGACGGGAAAGATTATTATTTTCGAAAATACCAAGAGATCGAATCGTGGCGTGGAAAAGAAAACTTCGCCGTTCTCGATGTCCGCGGTGATCTCCAGGCTGTCGATTTGGAACAAGCGAGTCAGGCGCTGGCTGAGGGTGATTTATTCTTTGAAGGCAATCCGTTCGTTGGCCGGAAGTTGCAAGGCGCCTTCGAGTCAAAGGTCGACATCGTGAGCGTTTTTCTTACGCCGCTGACCAAGGATGAAATTCTCTATTTGCGATCGCCGAATCGCAACGTGTCATTTCCTGACTTTGTCACGGATGTGATGCGACGAAAGCTTCTGCGCAGAACGCAACGTCAAAAAGGTATCCTCGCGCTGCCTGATCTCGAAAATATTGAGCGCCGGGCTAAAAGCGCTTACGACGAATTAAAAGAGGCGTGGCATTTTGATCACGTCATTCCAAATCACGATGGTGAGGACAGCGAAAATTGGGACGCTTTTTACTACCCCGTCGGCGACGCTCATCGCACGCTCATTGCTTTCGCTGACCTGATCAGCGGCCGGATTCCGCCATCTGTGGAAAAGTGGGAGCAGGATCTACTTCAGTAGAAGGCCTAGGCCTCGGTATCCCGGGCTAGCCTCTTAAACATTGAATTTCGCGGTTTGTGCGCCGTCGAATAAGGTGCGCCAGGTACGGCTGGGTTCACTCCTTAGGACGTTTTTTCGGTTCAGCATGAATCATTGGAGCGATGATGCGTTACGCAGTGCGCTGCGACATTACGTGTATAAATCCCGATTAAGTGAGTATCGCGTGGCTCAAATGATGGGTGTCTCGGTCAATTCTTTGAGAGACTGGTTGAAGGGCGGTACGCAACCGCGACCGCGAACGCAGACTACTATCAGAGAGTTCTTGCAGCGGCACCACGCGGCGACTGGATCCGTTGCTAACGAGCGAAGTACCGCGCGCAGCTGAGTCGCCACCACGTCGGCATCAGCTGTTTTCAAACTTGCTCGCCAGGATGTACGCTCGGCGGGTCTGAGCTTCAACCTCGGGGTATGGATCTCTTTCGATAATCTGTTCGACGGAGAATCCGGCCGCACGAAGAGAATCTGCCACCTGTTGCGAGTGAAAGAGATGAAAATCGAGTGACACCTTGACACCCCCGGTCTAATAGCTCTTGGTCAAGCGGTTTATCCTTTAGCTCATTATAGATCCGGCGGACATATGCGTCCGCCAGTCGATCGTAACTGAGCCGAGTGCCTTGTGTGTTTGCTTTTTCCGGTTGATTCACACTAACCGAATGTTTTGCCACCCTGAGCCCAGAAACGACGCGAGACGTCGACCAGAACCACGTAAATCCTTTCCGGAGAAATCGAAGTATGTTTGGAAATCTGTTCGGTCAGCTGAGCACAAAAAGGTTCCCGTGTTTCATCCGGAACACCGATACTGCTGAGCTCGACAAATGCCGCCGGAGAAGAATCTCCAGCAAACAACATCGGCAATCCTCCCACGATAGAAGCCATCACGTACTCTTTCGGTTTACCCAACTGCGACGCGACGAGATCGGAGACGGCGCCTAGCAAAAGGACCTGTTTTTCTTCGGGAATGACCTGATTCGTATGAATCGCGAGGTATGGCATAGATGTCGTACAAAGGGTGCGCAGGCTCAACGTCGGATCAAGCTAAATCCAGGTGTGCCGGGACTCAGCCGATAGAGAGGAAGGTACGAGTGACGTTGAAACAGGACCATTTTGGACACGAGAAACGAACAACTATTA
>Ga0207684_10003011_pt1 | contig 16706 bp, 15 predicted proteins | sample KBSK5501metaG_FD_184342 | JGI IMG/M metagenome (GOLD analysis project Ga0207684, IMG submission 184342) | Corn, switchgrass and miscanthus rhizosphere microbial communities from Kellogg Biological Station, Michigan, USA - KBS K5-50-1 metaG... | ecosystem: Host-associated > Plants > Roots >...
GGGTCGTCAGCACCGGGGCCGTCGCCCGCGAGGCGGCCTGCGCGGCGAGAGCCGCGCCGATCGCGGCGGTCTCCAGCTCCGCCTGCGCAGGCTGGCGGGCCACCGGAACATCGTTCTGCTGAATAAAGGCGGTGGTGGTGCGGCCGGAGAGGAATTCCGGGTGGCGCAGCGTGGCGACGAGAAAATCTCTGTTGGTGGTGACGCCCCGGATCCGGCTGCGCTCCAGGGCGAGGGCGAGCCGCAGCGCCGCCTCGCGCCGGGTCGGCGCGTGCGCGATGACCTTGGCCAGCATCGGGTCGAACTCGACGCCGACGACGCTGCCCCGCTCGACGCCGGAATCCCACCGGCAGGGCGGGTCGGCGGCCGGGGCCCAGTCGAGCAGGGTTCCCGTCGCGGGCAGGAAGCCGGCGGCCGGGTCCTCGGCGTACAGGCGGGCCTCGATCGCATGCCCGCTCATGACCAGTGCGGACTGGGTCACCGTCAGCGGCAGGCCCTGCGCTGCGAGGAGCTGCTCGCGGACCAGGTCGATCCCGGTGACTGCCTCGGTGACCGGGTGCTCGACCTGCAGCCGGGTGTTGACCTCAAGGAACCAGAACTCCCCCGAGGGCTCCAGGATGAACTCCACGGTGCCCGCGCCCGCATACCCGACGGCTTTCGCGGCCGCGAGCGCCGCCGCGCCCATCCGGTCCCGAAGTTCGTCGTCCAGCGCGGGCGAGGGGGACTCCTCGATGATCTTCTGGTGCCGGCGCTGGATCGAGCACTCGCGCTCGAAACAGTGCACGGCCGCGCCGTGGGTGTCGGCGAGGACCTGGATCTCCACGTGCCTGGCGCCGGCGACGTAGCGCTCGAGGAAGACCGTCGCGTCCCCGAACGCCGCGCGCGCCTCGCGGCGGGCCGCCGCCACCGCCTCGGCGAGCCCGCCGTCCCCGACGTCCCCCCCGTCCCCGCGGTCCCCGGCGTCCCCGCGGTCCCCGGCGTCCCCGCCGTCCCCGTCGCCGGCCGGCTCCGCGCCCACGATCCGCATCCCCTTGCCGCCCCCGCCCGCCGCTGCCTTGACGATCACCGGCAGCGGCACCTCGCCCGGGCCGGGCAGGGCCTCCCCCGCCACCTCCCACGACGGCAGCACCGGCACGCCCACGTCGGCCATCAGCCGTTTGGCGGCCAGCTTGTCGCCCATCACCTCGATCGCCTCAGCGGGCGGGCCCACCCAGGTCAGCCCGGCGCCCGTGACCGCCCGCGCGAACGCAGCCCGCTCGGCGAGGAACCCGTAGCCGGGGTGCACGGCGTCGGCGCCCGCGGCGGCGGCCGCGGCAAGCAACGCATCGGCGTTCAGGTAGGTCTGCGCGGCGGAACGCCCTGGCAGCGCCACCGCCCGGTCCGCCTCGGCGACGTAGGGCGCGCGGGCGTCGCCGTCGGCGTACACGGCGACCGTCGATATCCCCATCGCGGACGCGGTCCGGATGATGCGGCGGGCGATCTCGCCCCGGTTCGCGATGAGCAGCGAGGCGATCACAGCCGGAACACCCCGTACCCGCGGGCCCCCTGCACGGGGCCGCTGTGACACGCGGACAGCGCCATGGCCAGCACAGTCCTGGTGTCCCTGGGGTCGATGATCCCGTCATCGGCGACCCGCCCGGTCGCGTACAGCGCGAGCGACCCTGCCTCGGCGAACCGCTCCACCGCCTCGGTGATGGCGGCCTCGGTCTCCTCGCTGATCTCCTCGCCGCGGCGGGCGGCCCGCTCGCGCCGGACGATCGACATGACCCCGGCCATCTGTTTGGGGCCCATGATCGCGATCTTGGCGGTCGGCCACAGGAACACGAACCGGGTGTCGAACGCCCGGCCGCCCATGCCGTAGTTCCCCGCCCCGTAGCTGGCGCCCATGATCACGGTGACGTGCGGGACCGTGGAGTTCGACAGGGCGTTGATCATCTGGCTGCCGTGCTTGACGATCCCGCCGCGCTCGTAGTCGCGGCCCACGATGTACCCGGTGATGTGCTGCAGGAAGACCAGCGGCGTGCTGGTCTGGTTGCACAGCTGGATGAACTGCGCCGCCTTCTGGGACGAGTCGGAGAACAGCACCCCGTTGTTGGCCAGGATGCCGACGGGGAAACCGTGCACCTGCGCCCACCCGGTCACCAGGGTCGGGCCGTACCGCGGCTTGAACTCCTCGAACCGGCTCCCGTCCACCACCCGGGCGATGATCTCCCGGGCGTCCACCGCGGCGCGCAGATCGAGCGGCATCAGCCCCAGCATGTCTTCGGTGTCATAACGCGGCGGCTCGGGCTCGGCGGTGACCGGTCCCGGGCCGTGCTTCCGCCAGTGCAGGTGCGCGACCACGTCCCTGGCCATCCGGATCGCCTCGGGCTCGTCGGCGGCCAGGTAGTCGGCCAGCCCGCTGACGGTCGCGTGCATCTGGGCGCCGCCCAGCTCCTCGTCGTCGGAGTCCTCGCCGGTGGCGACCTTCACCAGCGGCGGGCCGCCGAGGAAGACCTTGGCGCCACCGCGGACGAAGATGTTGTAGTCGGCGAGCCCCGGCTGGTAGGCGCCGCCCGCGGTGGAGCTGCCGAACACCACGGAGATCGTGGGGATCCCCTGCGCCGACAGCTCGGTGATGTCGTGGAACATGCGGCCGCTCTCGGCGAAGTGGGTGAGGTTGCGCCGCATCGCCGCCTCCGGGTCGTCGCCGGACGCGCCGCCGCGCAGGTCGCCGCCGGCCGACTCCACGAACTGGACGTAGGGCATCCGGTTGTCCCTGGCGATCTCCAGAGCGCGCATCAGCTTGCGGATGCTGACCATGGTCAGGGCCCCGCCGAGGTCGGTCGGGTCGTTTCCGATGATCACGCACTCGGTGCCCTCGACCACCCCGATGCCCAGCACCATGCCGCCGCCGAGGTTGTAGTTGGTCTGGTAGCCGGCCAGCGGGCTCAGCTCGAGGAACGGGGTGTCGGGGTCGAGGAGCATCGCGATGCGCTCCCGGATCAAGAGCTTGCCGCGGCCCCGGTGGCGCTCGATGGCCCGGGTGCCGCCGCCGAGCGACGCCTGCCCGAGCAGGGCCTCGATCTCGGCGAGCAGGCCCAGCATCCCCTCCCGGTTGGCGCGGAACGCCTCGTCGCGGCGATCGACGGCGGTGGGCAGGACCGGCGCGGCCATGGCCTTAGTCGGCGAAGCCGTCGAGGCGGGCCAGGATCTGAAGCATCACCTCGTCGGCCCCTCCGCCGATGGACAGCAGGCGGCTGTCCCGGAAGTAGCGCGACACCCAGCTCTCCTCCATGTAGCCGAACCCGCCGTGGAACTGCAGGCAGGTGTCGGCGATCTCGCGCTGCAGCCGGCCGGCCTTGAGCTTGGCGATCGTCGCGAACCGGGTCGTGTCCTCGCCCCTCAGGTACGCCTCCGCGCAGGCGTAGTTGTAGTGGCGCAGCGTGTCCACCTCGGCGGCGAGCTCGGCCAGCCGGAACTGCACGTACTGCCGGGAAAGTAGCGGCTCGCCGAACGTGCGCCGGTCGCGCAGGTAGGCGGCGGTCAGGTAGAGCGCCCGGTCCATCGCGCCCACGGCCGTGTAGGCCGCGATCATCCGCTCGTTCTGGAACTGGGTCATCTGCTGCTGGAAACCCCGGCCGGGCTGGCCGATCGTGTTGCTCACCGGGACCCGGGCGTCGGTGAAGGACAGCTCCGCGGTGTCGGAGCACTTATTGCCGAGCTTGCGCAGCTTCCGGCTGACCGCGAACCCAGGGGTCGAGGTCGGGAAGACGATCTGCGACATCCCCCGGTAGCCGCCCTCGCCGGACGTGCGGGCCAGCAGGCAGAGCCAGTCCGCCTGGGTGCCGTTGGTGATGTACAGCTTCGACCCGTTGATCACCCAGTCGTCGCCATCGCGGACGGCCCTGGTCCTGATCCCGGCCACGTCGGAGCCCACGTCGGGCTCGGTGACCGCGATCGCCGCGACCATCTCGCCGCGCATGGCCGGGGTGAGGTAGCGCTGCTTGAGCTCGTGGCTGCCGTGGGCGTGCAGGGAGGGGGTCGCCATGTCGTTTTGCACCGCGATGGCCATGGCGACCCCGGCGCAGCCCATCCGGCCGAGTTCCTCGCCGAGGATCACCGTGTAGGAGTGGTCGGCGCCCTGGCCGCCGTAGGCCGGGTCGTACTCCAGGCCGAACAGCCCGGCCTGGCCGAGCGCCTTGAATAGCTGGTGGGCCGGGAAGATCCCGGCCTCCTCCCACTCCTGCGCGTGCGGCACGACCTCGCGCTCCAGCACCCCCCGTGCCGCCTGCCGGAACCCCTCGTGGTCCGCCGTGAAGTACATGCTCAAAACCTAGCCCCACGGCCCCGCCGCGCGCGCGGCCCGGGTGCCGCGGGGCGGGCCTAGCCGGGGGGCGGGCCTGGCGGGGGGCCTAGCCGGGGGGGCTAGCCGGGGGGCGGGATCTCGCCGGACCCCCGGACGATCAGCCGGACGGGGACCTCCACGACCTCCGGCGCGCCGGAGGGGTCGCGCCTGCGGTGCAGGAGCAGCTCCGCGGCCAGGGTGCCGAGGGCCGGCGGGTCCTGCGCGATTACGGTGATGCCGGGATCCACCAGCTCGGCGAGGGGGATATCGTCGAACCCGACGTGGGCGATGACCCGCTCGGCACCCAGGGACCGCAGCGCCGTCCGGGCGCCGATGGTCAGCAGGTTCTGCGCGGTGAAGATCGCGGTCGGCACCGGCTGTGACTGGAGCAGGTCCCGCGTTGCCTGCTCGGCTGACTGCTGTGAGTGGACGTCGCGCCGGACAAGCCGGTTGTCGGGCTCGATGCCGCCTGCCTCGAGGGCGGCCAGGTAACCGCGGTGGCGCTCGGCGGCTGTGTAGATCCGCCGGAGGTCGCCGAGGAACCCGATCCGGGTGTGCCCGCCGCGCATCAGATGGGTCACCGCGAGCCGGGCACCGCCGAAGTTGTCACTGATCACCGTGTCCGCAGCGACCGTGGGCGCGGGCCGGTCGGCGAACACTACCTGGGTGCCGCGGCGCAGTTCCGGCAGCAGGTACCGGTGATCGGGACCGCACGGGACGATGATCAGGCCATCGACCCGGCGGGAGCAGAACGCGCCGAGCAGGGCCCGCTCCCGCTCGGCATCGCCGTCGGAGCTCGCGCACACCACGAGGCAGTCCTGCTCGCTGACCACGTTCTCGACGGCGCGCAGCAGTTCGGCTGCGAACGGGTTGGCCACATCCTCCAGCAAGACCCCGATGGTTGCCGTGGGCTGCCCGGTGAGGCGCAGATGGCGCGCCGTGGCGTTGTGCCGGTAGTCGAGCTTCTCGATGGCGTGCCACACACGCGCCGCGCGCTCCGAGCCGACGCCGCCCCGGCCGTTGACCACCCGGGAGACGGTCATGACGCCGACGCCGGCCAGCGCCGCCACGTCGCGCATCGTTGGGCGGGCCGGACCTGGATTGGGATCGTTCCCCAAGCGCGTCCTCCCGTGGGTACGGCGGATTGCCCGCTCAGCAGATGGTTCAGCCTACCGGTATCAATTTGGTTGCAGGGGGTTGACGGGCCGGTTACGCCCGGCGTACGGTCGGGCCAAACTGAAGGTAACGTTACCAAACGACCGGGCGACGGCATACCCCGTGCCCTCGTGGCCGTCCCGGGTCCTGACCGGTCCCGCCCCAGCCACACCCCTTCTCCTCGTTGCGGAGGTTCGTAAATGAGATCTTCCCGGCATCTGCTCCGCAGGCTCGGGGCAGTCGGCAGCGTAGCCGCGGTGCTGGTGGTGGCAGCCTGTTCGAGTAGCGGCTCGTCGTCCAACAACGCCAATTCGGGCACGGTGACCGTGGCTGTGGTGTCCAACCCGCTGATCACGGGCCAGATGATCCCGCTCACCAAGTCGAGCTTCGAAAAGCTGTACCCCGGAATCACGGTCAAGTTCGCCACGTACACCGAGGGCGACCTGCGGGCGGCGATCGAAAAGGACGTCAGCACGCACAGCAACGCGTTCAACGTGATCATGATCGGCCCCTACGAGACGCCGCTGTTCGCGAAGAACGGCTGGCTGACCAACCTGTCCAGCCAGTTCATCTCGAAAGACGCGAGCTACAACGCCGGTGACCTGCTGCCGCCCATCGCGCACGCCCTGTCCTACAAGGGAAGCCTGTACTCTGTGCCGTTCTACGGCGAGTCGTCGATGGTCTTCTACCGCAAGGACATGTTCGCCAAGGCCCACCTCACCATGCCGCTGCACCCGACCTGGACCCAGATCCAGGGCTTCGCGGCCAGGCTGAACCAGCCGGGCAAGGTGTCGGGGATCTGCCTGCGCGGCCTCGCCGGCTGGGGCGACAACATGGCCGCGCTCGACACAGTCGTCAATACCTTCGGCGGCCAGTGGTTCAACATGGCCTGGCAGCCGCAGCTCACCTCGCCGGCGTTCACGGCCGCGACCAATTTCTACGTCAACCTGGTCCGCAAGTACGGCGAGCCCGGCGCCTCCAACGACAGCTTCAACCAGTTGCTGACGCTGTACGGCCAGGGCAAGTGCGCGATGTGGTACGACGCGACGGTCGCGGCGACCTCAATCGAGGGCAGCTTCCCGTCGGTCTACGGCAACACCGGGTACGCGTTCGCCCCGGTCGACGTCACCAAGTCCTCCGGGTGGCTGTGGACCTGGGCCCTGGGCATCCCACAGGGCACGGCCAACGCGGCCGCCGCCTGGAAGTTCGTGTCCTGGGCCACCGGGCCGTCTTATGACCAGGTGGTCGCCAAGAAGTACGGCTGGGGCGCGGTCCCGCCCGGCACCAGGACCTCCCTCTACCAGAACCCGGCCTACCTGGCGAAGGCCAAGCCGTACGCGGGCATCACGCTCGCCTCGATCGACGCGGCGAACCCGCTGCACCCGACGCTGCACCCGGTCCCGTACGTCGGCATCCAGTACGTGGACATCCCCCAGTTCGAGAGCCTCGGGGTCCTGGTCGCCCAGCAGATCGCGGGCGCGATCGCCGGCACGGAGTCGGTGAGCCAGGCGCTGCAGACGAGCCAGGCCGACGCCGCGGCCTACACCCCGGCGCAACTGGCTGGAGGATAAGCGCCACCGTCTGGAGGATGAGAGCCGAGCACGAGGGGGCCCCGGGAGTGGACCCACACCCACCGGGGCCCCTCGGTCCCGACACGCGATGAGGAGGCCCCCGTGACGGTAGTCGAAGACCTGGCACCGCCTCCCAAGGTCGAGATCCGGCCCCGCGCCGTAGGCCGGCGCGAGGCGTGGGCTCGCCGCCTGCCTTTGCTGCCCGCGCTGATCTACGTGGTGGTGGTCACGCAGATCCCGTTCGTGGTGACGCTCTGGTACAGCTTTCAGAGTTACTTCTGGGACGTGCCGGGCGGCGCGCACTTCACCGGGCTGAGCAACTACACCAAGGTGTTCACCAGCCCTGACTTCCGCGGCGCGCTGGTGCGCTCGGTGATCATGACCGCCTCCGCGGTGATCGTCGCGATGATCTTGGGGGTGGTGTGCGCGGTGCTGCTGGACCGGAAGTTCTTCGGCCGGGGCGTCGTCCGGACACTGATCATCACCCCGTTCCTGGTCATGCCCGCGGCGGCCTCGCTGGTGTGGGCCGGGCCGATGCTGGACCCGAACTTCGGGCTCCTGAACTACCTGCTGGCCCCGTTCGGGGTCAACCATGTGGCCTGGCTGTCCACCCACCCGCTGGGGTCCGTGATCGTGGTGATGATCTGGCAGTGGACGCCGTTCATGACCTTGATCGTGCTCGCGGGCCTGCAGAGCCAGCCCACCGACACCCTGGAGGCGGCCAAGGTCGACGGCGCCGGGGCGCTGGCCACCTTCCGCGAGCTGACGCTGCCACACCTGCGGCCCTACATCGAGCTGGGCATCCTGCTGGGGTCGATCTACCTGGTCAACACCTTCGACCAAGTGCGGCTAATGACCAACGGCGGCCCCGGGACCACCACCACAAACCTTCCCTTCTACCTGTACCAGCAGGTGAACAACGCCTTCGACATCGGCGGGGCCGCCGCCGCCGGCGTGGTCACCGTCGTTTTGACGATCATCGTGGCCACGTTCGCGCTGAGGCTGTTCGCCCGGGTCTTCCAGGCGCAGGAGACACGGGCATGATCGCCATCCGCGACCCGGGGCTGCGAGCGGGACGGGCAGGGCGGACCCGCGAGCCGACTCGGCAACTGCTGCGCGACGTTTCCGGCCGAATCGGTTGGGCGGTGCTGGCCTGGGCGGTCGCCTTGGCGTTCTTCCTGCCGGTGGCCTGGATGGTGCTCACCGCGTTCAAGCCGGAATCCGCCGCGGAAACCTGGCCACCCCAGTTCACCTTCTCCCCTACCCTGTCGCAGTTCCAGCTGGTCTTCTCCGGCTGGGGCCCGTACCTCACCCATTCGGTGATCGCGACGGTCGTCTCGACGATCTTGGTGCTGGCCCTGGGCGTGCCCGCCGCGTACGCGCTGTCACTGCAGCCGATCAAGCGGTGGCGGGACGGGCTGTTCTTCTTCATCTCCACCAAGATGCTCCCGATCGTGGCAGCGATCGGCCCGCTGTACGTCATCGCGCTCAAGACGCACCTGCTGGACAGCATCTGGGTGTTGATCATTCTGTACACGGCGATGAACCTGCCGCTGGCCGTCTGGATGATCCGCTCGTTCATGCTCGAGGTCCCCGGCGAGCTGCTGGAGGCAGCGCGGCTGGACGGCGCGGGCCGGATCCGGGAGATCCGCGAGGTGATCCTCCCGATCGTCTCGCCCGGGCTGGTGTCGACAGCGCTCATCTGCGTGATCTTCGCGTGGAACGAGCTGTTCCTGGCGCTCAACCTGACCGTCACCAACGCCGCCACGATGCCCATGTTCCTGATCAGTTCCGTCCCTCAGGAGGGGCTGTTCATCGCTCACCTGTGCGCGGCGGCGACCGTCGCCTCGGTTCCCGTGATCATCGCGGGCTGGATAGCCCAGCGCTCGCTGGTCCGCGGCCTATCGCTGGGAGCAATCAAATGAGTGGAGGTCCCCGGTGGCCAACGTGAGGTACGTGTCGGCGACCCGCGTGTTCGGGAAGGGCATGCCGGCCGCGGTCGACGGGCTCGACCTGGACATCAACGACGGCGAGTTCATGGTGCTCGTCGGGCCGTCCGGCTCCGGCAAGACGACGGCGCTGCGCATGCTCGCCGGGCTGGAGCCACTCGACGGCGGGCGGGTCGAGATCGGCGACCGGGACGTCACCTTCGTGCCGCCCAAGGACCGAGACATCGCGATGGTGTTCCAGAACTACGCCCTGTACCCGCAGAAGACCGTCGCCGAGAACATGGGCTTCGCCCTCAAGATGCAGGGCGTGCACCGCACGGAGCGGGACCGCCGGGTCCGGGAGGCCGCCAAGCTGCTGGACCTCGACGAGCAGCTGCTCGGCCGCAAGCCGAAGCAGCTGTCCGGGGGCCAGCGGCAGCGGGTGGCCATGGGGCGGGCCATCGTCCGCGAGCCCAAGGTGTTCCTCATGGACGAGCCGCTGTCCAACCTGGATGCGAAGCTGCGCGTCCAGACCCGCAGCCAGATCGCCGAACTGCAGCGCCGCCTCGGGATCACCACGGTCTACGTCACCCACGACCAGGTGGAGGCGATGACCATGGGCAACCGGGTGGCGGTGCTGAGCGGCGGGCAGTTGCAGCAGTGCGCCACCCCGCGCGAGCTGTACGACAACCCGGTGAACCAGTTTGTCGCCGGGTTCATCGGCTCGCCCGCGATGAACCTGCGGACCGTCCCGCTGACCGACGGCGGCGCCCGGCTGGCGGACCGGGTGCTGCCATTGCCACCCGCCATCCGGACCGCGGCCAGGGAGGCTGGCCTGAGCGAGCTCGTGATCGGCATGCGGCCGGAGCACCTGCACGTGACGGCCGCCTCCCCCCAGGCGGACGCGGCGCGGGACCTGGACGGCTCCGCGGAGCTGACCGGCGAGGTGATCCTGGTGGAGGAGCTTGGCGCCGACGCTCTCCTGCACGTGCGCCTGCCCGAGGGCGGGAACCAGGTGGTGGCGCGCGCCGAGGGACGGAAGCCACCGACACCGGGGCAAGCGGTAACGTTGCGCATCCAGCCGGATGACGTCTTCGCGTTCCACCCCGTGACAGGGGCCCGTCTGGCAGGTTGACCTCATGATCACTGTCGTCGGCGAGGCTCTGATCGACCTTGTCGCCGATCATGACGGCAGCATCGCCGCGCAACCGGGCGGCGGGCCTTTCAACACCGCCAGGACCATCGCCCGGCTGGGCCTGGCGTCCACGTTTCTTGGCCGTCTGTCGGCCGACAGGTTCGGTGCTGCGCTGCGGGCCAGCCTGGATCACGACGGCGTCACGCTGGGCGTCCGGCAGCTGACCGACGCTCCCACCACCCTCGCCGCCGTGGACGTCGACGCCACGGGAGCACCCCGCTACCGGTTCTACCTCGCGGGCACCTCCGCGGCGGCGCTGGAGTACCCGCTGCTGTCGGCCGCGCTGCCCGGCGGTGTGACGGCTCTGCACGCCGGAACCCTGGCCCTGGTGATGGAACCCATCGCCACCAGCATTGAGCGCCTGATCACCGGCGACATGCCGGCGGACACGCTGGTGATGATCGACCCGAACTGCCGCCCGCAGGTGATCACCGACCGGGAGGTCTACCTTGCCCGGCTCTCCCGCATCCTGCGCCGGGCCGACGTGGTCAAGGTCAGCATCGAGGATCTCGGCTACCTGGCACCCGGCGTACCCGCGCGCGTGGCGGCCGCTGGGTTCCTCGACTTCGGGCCAGCCCTGGTACTTGTCACCGACGGTCCCCGCCAGGCCCGCGCTTTTCTGCCGGGACAGGAGGTCAGCGTCGACGTCCCGGCCGTGAAGGTCGTCGACACGATCGGCGCCGGAGACGCGTTCGGCGGGGCGTTCCTTGCCTGGTGGTCGGTCAACCGGCTCACCAGAGCCGATCTCGATCGGTCCGGGCCGGTCCGCGAAGCGGTCCAGGCGGCCACCGAGGTCGCCTCGCTCACCTGCACCCGCGCGGGAGCCGATCCGCCCTGGCTCGCCGAGGTCACCGGACGGCCCGGATGGCGGGCCGGCCCTGGCAGCAAGCGAAGGCAGCCGCTGCCATGACCGGCCAGCCGCTCAACGCGCGGACGCTGAGGTACTGGAGTGGGCGGCTGCCGGCGCCAGCCTACGACCGTGATCTGGTCACGCCGGGCGTGGTCCACTTCGGCGTCGGCGGGTTCCACCGGGCACACCAGGCGATGTACGCCGACCGGCTCATGAACGAGGGCACGGCGCTGGACTGGGGCATCTGCGGTACCGGGGTGCTGGCGGCGGACCGGAGGATGAAGCAGGCGCTGGACGCCCAGGACGGCCTCTACACGTTGGTCCTCAAGCACAGCGACGGGACCTGGGAGCCGCGCGTGATCGGGTCCATCGTCGAGTACCTGTTCGCGCCCGACGACCCGGAGGCGGTCGTAGAGAAGATGGCGTCGGCGGCGATCCGCATCGTGTCGCTGACGGTCACCGAGGGCGGATACAACATCAGCGACGCCACCGGCGAGTTCGATGTGGCCAACCCTGACGTGATCCACGATGCCCAGCCTGGCGCCGTTCCGCGGACCACGTTCGGCCTGATCACGGAGGCGCTCCAGCGCCGCCGTCAGCGCGACCTCGCGCCTTTCACGGTCGTGTCGTGCGACAACCTGCCGGGCAACGGCAACCTGGCCAGACGGGCGTTCACCGCCTTCGCCCGGCTGCGGGACCCCGAGCTCGGCGACTGGATCTCCCGCGAGGTGCGCTTCCCCAACTCCATGGTCGACCGCATCACGCCGGTGACCACCGACGCCGACCGGGCCGGGGTCCGGGAGCGGTTCGGGATCGACGACCTGTGGCCGGTCGTGTGCGAGCCCTACGTGCAGTGGGTGCTGGAGGACGCCTTCACGACCGGCCGACCACCGTACGAGCAGGCCGGTGTCCAGGTCGTTGACCACGTGGAGCCCTATGAGCTGATGAAGCTCCGGCTGCTCAACGGGAGCCACCAGGCCATGTGCTACTTCGCGTACCTGTCCGGGTACCGCCTGGTGCACGAGGCCGCGCAGGACCCCCTGTACCGGGCCTTCCTCCTCGGGTACATGGACCAGGAGGCCACCCCGACGCTGCCCCCGGTGCCGGGGGTTGACCTTGACGAGTACAAGCACACGCTGATCGAGCGGTTCGCCAACCCGCAAATCCGCGACACCCTCGCCCGGGTGTGCGCGCAAAGCTCGGACCGGATCCCGAAGTTCCTGCTGCCGGTGGTCCGCCAGCAGCTCGCGACCGGGGGCGAGATCAGGCGTTCGGCCGCGGTGGTGGCGAGCTGGGCACGATACGCGGAGGGGGTCGACGAGCAGGGCGAGCCGATCGAGGTGGTCGACCGGCTCGCCGGCAGCCTCACCGTGCTCGCCCGGCGTCAGCGCGAGGACCCCGGCGCGTTCATCGCCAACCGTGACGTGTTCGGGGACCTGGCCGACCACGAGCGGTTCGTCACCGCCTACCGGTCCGCGCTCGCCTCGCTGCACAACAGCGGCGCCCGGGCAACCCTGGAGTCACTGCTGTGACTCTGCTGGTTCCGGCCCCGCCACCCCGCGCTCTGCTGGCCCCGACCCCGCCACCCCGCGCTCTGCTGGCCCCGACCCCGCCACCCCGCGCTCTGCTGGCCCCGACCCCACCACCCCGCCCTACGCCGGCGCGGTGCGTAGGCTGCGTTTAGGGCCGGGAGAAGGAGGCCGCCATGGGGTTCGAGCACATCCTGGTCGAGCGGTCGGGCGAGTTCGCCACCGTCACGATGAACCGGCCGCAACGGCGTAACGCGCTCTCGCTGGACCACATGCGCGAGCTGATCGCGGCGTTCCGGGAGATCGGGGCCGGCGACGCGCTGGGCATCGTCCTGGCCGGGAACGGGCCGGTGTTCAGCGCCGGTCACGACTTCGCCGACGTGGTGGACGCGGACCTCTCGTCGGTCCGGTCGCTGCTGGTCACCTGCACCGAGCTGATGACGCTCATCCAGCAGGTACCGCAGCCCGTGGTCGCCCGGGTGCACGGCCTCGCCACGGCGGCGGGCTGCCAGCTCGTCGCGAGCTGCGACCTTGCCGTAGCCAGTGAGGACGCCGGCTTTGCGGCCCCCGGCGGCAAAGGTGGCTGGTTCTGCCACACCCCGATGGTGGCGGTCGCCCGCAACGTTGGCCGGAAGCGGGCCATGGAGATGGCCCTGTCGGGCGACGTCATCGACGCGCGGACCGCGCTCGACTGGGGACTGGTCAACACGGTCGTGCCCGTCGCGCAGCTCGACTCCGCGACGGCGGACCTGCTGGAGCGCGTCACCCGCGGGTCGGCGGAGAGCAAGGGCATCGGCAAGCAGGCGCTCTACGCGCAGATCGACCTCGACCAGCCCAAGGCGTACGCCTACGCCATCGAGGTGATGGCGGCCACCAGCCAGCTTCCTGACGCCCGCGAGGGCATGCGCGCGTTCATGGACAAGCGCAAGCCGAATTGGGGCGCCGGGGACGGCCACGGTCGCACCACCACGCCAGGGGCCGGCTCATTTGATGGCACCGGCGCCGGCGGACGGTCCTAGTCTTCGAGGCCGCCGGGGCTGGCCGGCACGTCGACCGCGTGCTCCTGAAGCGCCTCGAGCGGGACGATGTCGAGGGCCCGCTCATGGGTCGACGCCAGCACCACGGGCGCGGCCACGCCGTCGTGGTGTGCCCACAGCCAGTTCGCCGCCGTCACGCACCACCGGTCGCCCGGCACAAGCCCCGGGAACTGATAATGCGGCGCCGGGGAGGTCAGATCGTTGCCGATCCCGCGCTGGTGCGCTAGGAACTCGGCGGTCATGACCGCGCACACGGTGTGGCTGCCCAGGTCCTCCGGCCCGGTGTTACAGCACCCGTCGCGGTAGAACCCGGTGACGGGGTCGTCGCCGCACGGCTCCAGCTCCCCGCCCAGCACGTTGCGATCGGCCACGTCAGCAGTATCCCCACCGGCGGAAGGGCCGGACAAGTACTCGTCCTTGTGGGGACGGGGTGGTGGGGTAGGGAAGCGCCGCCACCCTACGGGGTGTTAACTGGCGATATGCCGGATGAAGGTGACTACGAGCCGAGCCCGCGGAGGTGGGTCCGGGAGCAGGTCGAGCTTTACGAGAGTTCCGGGGGAACCGAGGGCACGACGCTGCGTGACACCGGCCTGCCGGTGGTGATCATCACAAACCTCGGGGTACGCAGCGGCAAACTGCGCAAGACCCCGGTGATGCGAGTCGAGCACGATGGCCGCTACGCGGCGGTGGCCTCCCAGGGCGGCGCCCCCACACATCCCAACTGGTATTACAACTTCCGGGCGAACCCGTCGGTCGAACTCCAGGACGGGTCGCACAAGCAGGACATGATCGCCCGCGAGCTCACCGGAGACGAACGGGCGGAGTGGTGGGGGCGCGCGGTGGCCGCGTACCCGCCCTATGCCGACTACCAGCGCAGGACCACCCGGCAGATCCCGGTGTTCGTCCTCGAGCCCGCCGGGACCTAAGGCGCCGGGGATGGCAGCCGTACTGGCGGGTCGTTCAGCGCTGCGCACCGGTCAGTTCGGCGAGTAGCTGCCGGACCTTCTTGTCGATCTCGTCGCGGATCGGGCGGACGGCTTCAAGGTCAAGACCTGCGGGGTCGGGGAGGTCCCAGTCCTCGTAGCGTTTGCCGGGGTAGATGGGGCAGGCGTCGCCGCAGCCCATGGTGATCACCACGTCGGCCGCCTGCACTTTGCCGGTGGTCAGTGGTTTGGGGAATTGGCCGGAGATATCGAGGCCGATCTCGGCCATGGCGGCGACGACGGCGGGGTTGAGCTGGTCGGCGGGCTGGGATCCGGCCGAGGTGACGTGGACCCGCCCGGCCGCCTCGTGGTCGAGCAGGGCGGCGGCCATCTGGGAGCGTCCGGCGTTGTGGGTGCAGACAAACAGCACTTCGGGGATACCGGTCATGGGTGCCTTTCGGGTCAGCCCGCGACCTGGGCGGGCTCCTCGGCACGGGCCTCGCTGGGCCGGGCCGGGTAGAGGGTGACGGCCAGGAGCGTGCCGATCGCGCCCCCGGCGAGCTGGGCGGCGATGAACGCGGGCGCCGAGGCGGGGGCGATCCCGGCGTAGGTGTTGGTGAGGGTCCGGCCGATGGTGACGGCGGGGTTGGCGAAGGAGGTGGAGGCGGTGAACCAGTACGCCGCGCCAATCCAGGCCCCCACCGCCCAGGCCACATGCTGGAGGCGGCCGGTGCGGGCCAGGGCGGTGATCACGAAGACCAGCCCGGCCGTGGCGACGACCTCGCTGAGCAGGATCGGCGCGCCATCACGGTGATGATGGGAAGGGCTGAGGATCGGTTCGGCGAACATCGCATCGGCCAGCGCGGCCCCGGCGATGGCCCCCGCGACCTGGCAGGCCATCACGACGGCGGCCAGGCCGGGGCTGTATCTGCGCGGGGTGCGCCGGCCGAGCAGCCAGTCGGCGGCGGTGACGACCGGGTTGAAGTGCGCCCCGCTGGCCTGGATGAACACCTGGATCAGCACGGCGAGGCCGAGCGCGGTCACCATCGAGTTCACGAGCAGCCGCAGCGCGCCGTCGGTGGTGAGCCGGCCAGCGGCGATGCCGGACCCGACGACGACCGCGACGAGCAGGCCGGTGCCGGTGAACTCGGCAGCCAGCCGCCTGCCCACCGCCGCGGTCACGTGGTGGCGGGCTTGGTGGCCCGGATGATCGCTGAATGCATCCCCGGGGCCGCCTCGGCCGTGAACGTCACCGACGCCCCGGTGAACCCGGCCGCGGTGAGCCCGTCGAGGTACTCCGCCCGGGACAGGGCGCCGGCGATGCAGCCGACATAAGAGCCAGCCGCAGCGCGGTCTGCGGGAGTCAGGCGGTCTTCGGCGACCACGTCGGTGATGCCGATGCGGCCGCCCGGGACCAGGACGCGGTACATCTCCGCGAGCACCGCAGGCTTGTCGGTGGACAGGTTGATCACGCAGTTGGAGATCACCACGTCCACGGCCGCGTCCGGCATCGGCAGGGCTTCGATCTCGCCCTCGCGGAACTCCACGTTCGGGGCGCCTGCTTTGGCGGCGTTGGCGCGGGCCAGGGTCAGCATCTCGTCGGTCATGTCCACCCCGTAGGCGAACCCCGACGGGCCAACCCGCCGCGCGGACAGCAACACGTCGATGCCGCCACCCGACCCCAGGTCCAGCACCCGCTCACCTTCGTGCAGGTCCGCGACCGCCAGCGGGTTGCCGCAGCCCAGGCTGGCCAGCACCGCCTCCTCCGGCAGTCCGTCGGTCTCGCCCTCGCCATACAGCTGGCCGCCGAAGCAGTCGGCCGAGTCCAGCGCCGCGGAACCTGTCCCGCAACAGGAGGCGGCGCCCGTGGCGCCGCAGCACGAGCCCGTGGCAGAACTCTCAACGCTCTGCGCAGTCACGCCGGGCCGAGGGTCCAGGACCGCGCGGGCCGCCTCGGCATACCGGGTCCGGACCGCCTCGCGCAGGTCAGTGCTCCCTTGGTAGCTCATCACGATCACCTCTAGGCATAGATGACTGTCGATGCATACCTTGCCGAAGAGATAGACGGATGTCAATGGCTGCCGCCCTCTTGGCAGTGAACGGGCCTTCATGAACCCTTAGTTCATGAAGGCCCGTTCGCAAAAAGCCCGCCGCGTGCGCGGGCTGGGTCACGAAGAGCGCTGGAGCGGTCCCG
>Ga0207684_10003013_pt1 | contig 16696 bp, 19 predicted proteins | sample KBSK5501metaG_FD_184342 | JGI IMG/M metagenome (GOLD analysis project Ga0207684, IMG submission 184342) | Corn, switchgrass and miscanthus rhizosphere microbial communities from Kellogg Biological Station, Michigan, USA - KBS K5-50-1 metaG... | ecosystem: Host-associated > Plants > Roots >...
GGCGCAGTCAGGACATCGGTAACACTTTGTTGATCATTGTTTACACTTTTTCGGTTGGATCTGCAGTTTTATTCGGCGGATATCCGCCCGAATAAAATTGCTCGTCGCGAGATTTACCTGGCCCAACAGCAGACGGCCAAACCAAACTTCCATCAACTCTTCTGTCACCGGCTTGAGTCCGACAGACCACCTCGCCAGACTGGTGCTCAGGAAGAGCCTTTCTCCATCTAATCTGATTGTTGCGTGTTGGCAGACACGCCGAGTGCACATCTGCGGGTAGTCCAAATCTTTAGGCGTGCCTTCATATTTTTTTGGCGAAGCAACGTAGACTTCGGCCGGGCAGCGCATCCCCAGGGCTTCGTGCGGCCGCTCGTAATTAAACCTCTGCCGCCACAGATCCAACGCCTCCTGGCCGGATTGGCCACCGGCTTCGAGCTCGCGACTGATATCTCCATGCATGCGCTCATGTGCTCCGTTGTCCTGCGGATGACCTGGCCGACCCCGTTCCAAGTCGATGCCCAACGCAACCCACCAGGCCCAAAGACGGCTTAAGCCAAAAAGCCCGTGGCAGCTGGCAAAAGGCGATCCGTTATCACTGCGGATTGCTTGGGGCAAGCCGTGGCGCTCGAAGAGGTGCTCAAAACTTTTGCGCACCGTTTGGCTACGCGCATCCTCCAGCGCCCGCACCTCCAACACGTAACGACTATGCTCGTCGCGTACCGTCAGAGGCTCGCAGTGTCTCCCAGCATCTCTCCACCACCCTTTAAAATCCACTGTCCATACTTCGTTCGCCGCCGCAGCTCGCCGCCCGCTGCACAAGCGCCCCGCTCTTCAGTCGCACGACGCCGGCGCCGCTTCTGAAGTGTTACCTATGTCTTGAACCTATTGTGTTACCTATGTCCTGAACCTATTGTGTTACCTATGTCCTGAACCTGCACCGCGCGAGCGCGTTGAAGCATCAAAGCGTTAAAACGATGAATTGTTAAAGTCCGAGAATCGAGAAAGGCGAATCGAGATTCAGTATTTTCAAAGTCAAAAACTGAACCGCCTACACCAGGTTACGACGCATCGTTATTGGTTATTGATTAATTCCGGCGCGGCAGTTGCCGGAGGCGACGCCGGTTTGGCCCGGAGAAGGTCGAACGCCAGCAGACTAGTTGCGAGCAGAGCGACGGTGACAATGAAGACGGCGAACTTGCGTGGGCTCCAAGACGGGAGAACGGCATCACGCGGGACGTTCTCGGTGCGTTTCATCCCTTCCGGCGTCGCTTCGAACGCCCAGGAGATAAACACGATCAAACCGAAGCCAAGAACGAGGAAAACAAGAAATGCCGGGATTAGCCACGACGGTGCTTCAACGGCAGGAAGTAAAGTCACCGCGGTTTGAATCAGCAGCCACGCGGTAACCGCGTATACGGCAGCAACTTTCAAAACATTGCGCCGCCTGAGCTCGAAGAAGAAGGTCTTCGGATTCATTGATTCGATGTTGTGCCACACCGCAGTCTTGACAGCAAGTTTATCCATTTGCGTGGCGGTGTGAGGAACTGCCAGTGTTCCAACGAAGCGGCGCGGCGATCTCGGCCTTCGTTCCACCAGAGCGGTCAAAGCCGATGGACTCTCGCTGCGCTTGCAACTGCGAGCTTCCAAATTGGAGGGCGAGATTGGAGCAGAAGTAGCAATTCCTCACGCGAAATCCCCAGGGCATCCTCCTTTTTGGGCCGAGTTTTTTCGGACTGATGCAATCCTGTAGCCGCGGAGGCTGTCCGCGACTGCTAAAACCTTGAAGACCGAGTGGAAGCGCGATTTCTTCGAACATCGGCTACGAAAAGAAGAAACCGTCCGAGAGAAAGCTGACGACATCCTCGCAAATCCAGTTCGTGCAGGCCTTGACCTGAGGATTGGCCTTACGTTCTAATCGCGGAGCCCTGGTAGGAACGGCGCGCTCCGCTGTCTGCGGACAGCTGCAGCGGGGCGTCGCATTCAGTCAACCAAATCAGGCGCTAGATTGACCTCTCAGTTTGCTTCATCGCCTTCTCCAAAAAATTGGCTACCGCGACAGTGTCGAAATAGAACATTTGCGCGCGCGCGAGTTTTCCATCATGGACTCGATAGAGGCCGAGCACTTCTCCCACGAATTGTTCCCCTGATGGGCTGACTCCGCGCTGTTGCCAAAGGACGACCACTTCATCCTCGCTTTCGGCGATAACGCGCGGATCCATTTTACGTTCGGCCTCCGTAGGTTGAAGCGGCTCCCACGTTTCACTCCAAGTTGGAGCTTCCCTTCCACTGTAAGGTAACGACGGAGGCCAGTGAATTTCGAATTTGGGATCCAGCAGTTCGCGGAATTTTGCGTTGTTACGTTGTTCAATCGCGCGAAAGACATCGAGTACCAGTTTGCCGTTTTCCCTGGTAACCATCTTGTCTTGTCTATTTCGCTGCACTCAATTCGTCCACGAGTGGTTGCGCGTCGTAAACGTTTCTCAAAGCTTCGATGATAGCGGCGGAATCGACTGAAACAGCGCGCGCTTGTTTGTCGGTAAAAATGCAATCGAGCACCAGCGATTGAATGTTGCCGTCGAAGATAATGCCGACGAATTCGCCTGCTTTATTTACGACTGGACTGCCGCTGTTGCCGCCGATGATGTCAGCATCGGAAACGAAATTGAACGGCGTGGTTAAGGCGAGCTTATCTTTCTTGTCTACCCAACGCTGCGGCAAATCGAACGGCGGTTTGTTTTCGTGCTGATCCGCGCGCTCATACAGGCCGGCAAAATTTGTGAATGAGGGAATTTGTTTCCCGTTTTCTTGATACCCGCGCACGGTGCCGTAGGAAAGGCGCAGCGTAAAGGTTGCATCAGGATAAGTGCTCGTCCCCTCGACTGCAAAGCGCGCTTTCGCGATCTCGCCGTATGCTTGCCGCTTAACTTCCTCCTGCGTCTCGAAAGTCTTCTTTGCCTGGCGGGCCGTCGGATCGATGGCTCGAGCGATGTCGATCATTGGATCATGCGCTGCGTCTAGCGCGGCCTTCCCGCCGGCATAGAGTCTTTTACGAAACGTGACATCTTTCAGTTGCGTGCCTTTGATCAACTCCGATGCGCGCTCGGCCGGCGACTTGCTCTCGAGCACCATCTTTACCAGCGGATGCCACGCCCCAAACGCGTTCGCGAAATCAGTGAGTGAATCGGTGAGCGTGAGCAATTCGACATCGTCATAGATCGGTTCCGTGGAAAAAAGTTCCAGTTCGAGGGATTCGCGGCTGCTGTCGCGAAATTCCTCCAAACGTTCGCCATTTGGTTTGGCCCGTTCATCCGCGGCACGAACCAGCAATCGCGCATACTTGAATAGTGTGCTGTAAAAAGCACGCGGTTGTTGGTAAACGTCGAACTTCCGGCGCTCCATCTCGAGATAGTCGTAAACCGGCGCGTTCCTTACGATTTCAGCCTGCGCCTTTTTGATCAGCTCAAAGGCGCCCGTTGCCGAGGTTCGCTTCGGATCCCCTGAAATCGCATCGCGCAATTTTTGTTCGCGCGTTTGCAGCGCGTGCCAAATTTGCGGATCGAGAAGCCCGGCAAGGTAACCGTCATAGCGTTTGCGGTTATTTTGGACGCCATAGTAATCGTCGCGCACGCGCCGCTCATTTTCGAACGCGCGTTCGCCGAAGCTGTGCAACAAAACCTCGCGTCGTTTGAACATTCCCAAAATGCGCGGCAACTCGCGGTCGCGCATATCTGCCAGCTCATCGACTGTCAGTTGTCGGTCCGTTTTGCCGGGATGCCCGCTGACAAATGTTAGTTCGCCATCAGTTGGGCCGCGCGGATTGAATTTTAAGTAACTGTCGATCTTGGCCGGTTGTCCGTTTTCGTAAACTCGGAAGATGCAAATATCGAGGTCGTAACGCGGGTATTCGAAATTATCGGGATCGCCACCGTAAAATGCAATCTGCTGTTCGGGCGCGAAGACCAATCGTACATCGTCGTAACGTTTGAAACGATAGAGATGATAAGCGCCCCCTTGGTAAAGCGTGATTGCGTCGGAACGCAGGCCGGTCTTGTCTTTGCTCTCTTGTTCGATCGCGGCCATGACCGCCTTGCGCGCATTCGTCGCCTGCTCGCTCGTCATTTCCGGCTTGACTGCGGCGCTGACGCGCGCGGTCACGTCTTCGATCGACATGAGAACGTTCAGTTCAAGGTCGACACACTTCTTCTCTTCGGCGCGCGTTTTGGCGTAGAAACCGTTCCGTAGATAATTATGCTGTTCGTCAGAGAACTTCTGTAACGCATCTGAGCCAACGTGATGGTTGGTGATGATCAGGCCGTTCGGCGAAACAAATGCGCCGCTGCCGCCTGAGTTGAATCGCACGCTTGCTTTTTGCAAATGGTCGATCCACTGCTTCGTCGGCTCGAAATGATATTTTTCTTTGAGCTGCTTCAGCGGCGGCGCGCTGTAAAGCCACATCCCCTCGTCGCCAAAAGCGCGATCACTCAGGCCAGCAATCAGAATCAAATAGACGAACAGCCGAGCTGAAACGTTGCGCATGAATGCAGCATATGTCGCCCGCCGAAGCGCGACAACTGCTTGCCGATCTAAGGGCGACAGTCAGGCGGGGTGATCTGCCGTCGCGTCAACGAAACGCAGGTCGTGAACAATCTGCGAAGCTTGGCTGCGTTTGCGCGCACGCATGAAATTTGGCAGGGCAATTGCCGCCAGCAACGCGATGATCGCGACTGCCATCATGATCTCAATCAGCGTACAGGCCGTCCGCGCCAGTTTCGTCCTCGCGAAATACATCCATGGCTAAAGACAGCAAACCAGGTTCCATGGTCACAGAGAAACCGCTGATTGCAGTCCCGCATGTGATATGGAGGCATGCTTATCCTCGCTAATTTGCTTGTTTGAAACGCGGCCGCTGTGCGGGATTTGCTGCAAACAACGCTTTCGAGCGGCGAATCCGAGCGCCTTGGGACGTAAAAAAGGATCGCAATTCGCGCGTAAAGAAGGACGAACCGTCGGGGCGCGGATTAAAATCCAGGAGCAAGCGGCCGGTTGGATTCAGAAATCGGCTGCGGATATCTTCGATGAAAAATTTCCAATGCATTGGTGCCCATTCTTTGCCGCTGGCAGCGCCTTCGATGCGCTGGAAACAAATGCGGTGCGCAGCCACCAGATCGAATTTTCGGCCGAGATCGGGCAGGGGAACGTTGGGATCGATCCGTGAAATCACCCGCGGAACTTTCAGAAGAACGAGCGTGTCGCGAAATAACGGCTGGTCGTCGAGATCGAGTCCGAGCACCTCATGTCCGAAATGCTTGCAGACATAAAGGAAATACCCGGCACCGCAGCCAAGATCGAGAATGCGCCGCGACGGAGTGTGATCGAGCCAGAGATCCTGCGCGCGTTCCACATTGATCTTAATCCAGTATGGGACGTCGGCGAACCGGTTGATCTTCGGAAAGTTCGGCCCGCTCGGATAACGTTCGCGCAGTTTGACTACTTCCGTGCGATCGAGCGTTGCCAGAATCCGGCGGGCGCTGACCGGATGAACCGAGCGGCTGATGTGTTCGTAAACGCTCTCTGATGCTTCGGGCGAGAAAAGCTTTTGAAGCTTGCGCGACAATTTCATTGCTGCAAAATCTTACGAACTCGTCAACCTTCCATGCCTCGCGCGTCCTCTCGCGGCATGCAGTAAGCAAACTGCCTCGGCGCGAGCGCACCGGTTTGCGTATCGCTCAAAAAGCCATAGTCCTCGATTCTTTTCTTCGTCTTCCGCATGGCGAGGGAATAGACGAATTTTATCCATACGATGCAAATTGGGCGCGCGGGATTTTATTGACCAGAAGCCGTGTCGTCACCATCCTCTGGGGCAAATCGCATGATTTCGACATTCCGCTCATGGTCGAGCAGAAGAACATGGCGCCGCTCGATCAAATAATTCCCCGCGGCTCGGCCTACTCGATTCCTGCCGGTGAGGCCTCTCCTCATCGGCGGCGACGTATATCGTGACCGCGCGATTGTCGATTTAATCAATGGGATCGACTATCAGCTTTGCTACGATCTCCGGCGCTGGAATCGTTTGCTCGTTATCCGGTTTCGTGCGGCTTTTGAGACGGAGCAGCGGCAGTGAGCGCAAACTTGCGCTTCCGGATAAGCATCAAGTTGCGGATGTAAATGATCGAGTTCGGCAGATAAGCGAGAATGCCAACGGGATCCCGCCGGAAAAGAAAATACAGAAACATCATAACGCTCCCGGCGATGCTCCAGAACCAGAATGATACTGGAATCACGCTCTCGCCTTGTCGTTCTGACGCAAGCCATTGCACCAAGAAACGCATCGAGAAAGTCGCGTTCCCGATAAAGCCGAGAATCATCAGATAACTCCAGTCGAGACCGAGAAAGCGATGTTCCTGGCCGATCCGTGTAACAGCGATAATGACGTAAATATTCATAGGCAATTGAGCGATTCGGTGATCTCGTATCGGAGTTTTCTGGATTTCATCCAGCGAACTGCAAGCAGATCGCGGAACGATTTGAACAAACGGTTCCAGATACCGTAATGGCTGGCACCCGACAAACGTGGATTCGTCGAGACCAGGACCTCAACCACGCGAAATCCTTCCATTTTGATCAAAGTAGGAAGGAAACGATGCGCGCCGTTGAAGAAATTGACATGCGCGATGCACTCGCGCTTGAACACTCGATAGGTGCAGCCGGCGTCAGTGATATTTTCGCCGGACAACTTGTTACGCACCCAATTGGCGATTCGTGACGAGGCGATCCGAAGCCAGTTATCTGCCGTGCCACGTGTTGCGACCCGTGTGCCGCAAACGCAATCTGCGTGCTTGAGTGCGTCGAGCATGGCCGGAAGATCTTGGGGGTCGTTTTGCAGATCGGCATCCAGCGTGGCGATGTAGCGGCCGCGCGCGATTTGCATCCCTGCCCAACTCGCGGCTGATTCACCGCAATTGAATTTGAAGCGCTGGACGCGAAGGCGCGGATCGCTGGCGGCAAGCTGCTTCAAGACGTTCCAGGAGTTGTCCGTGCTGGAATCGTCCGTAATCACCACTTCATAATCCAACCCTAGGAGATCCATTGCCGCATGAATAGCTGAAAGTAGTGGTCGCAAGTTCTGCTCCTCGTTATGGCACGGAATAACCAGACTTAGCTCTGGCGTCGTCATTGTCCGCCACCGGACGGATTCGCTGGGGCGAACTTACCGAAGAATTCCAAAATCGAATCGCAAACATAATCGACATCCTCGAGCGGCAACTCGCCGTAAATTGGAAGCGAGAGAATTTTTTTCACGGCGGCTTCAGTCTTTGGAAGCCTTGGCAAATCCGAATAGATCCGTGTGATACCCGGCTGCTGATGGTTCGCGACCGGATAATGAATACCAGTGCCGATTCCTTTGCTCTGCAGATAATCCGCTAACGCGTCGCGTTTCCCGGTCCGCACCACGTACATGTGGTAAACGGCGCGTGCCCATGCCTTCTCGGGAGGGATTTGCACAATTCCGCCAAGGCGTTCGTTGTAGCGGGCAGCAACCAGCCGCCGGTGCTCATTCAACTTGTCGATGTTACGCAACTCGACTCGGCCGATCGCTGCCTGGATTTCGTTAAACCGACAATTGTAACCGGCGAGCTCGTGGATGTATTTCGATTTGCGCCCATGGTTTCGCAGCATCCGAAGCTTGTCCGCAAGCGCGCCGTTGTTCGTCATGATGCAGCCGCCATCGCCCATGACCGTGAGATTTTTTGACGGAAAAAATGAAAACGCACCGGCTAGGCCGATCGAGCCGACGGGTTGGCCATTGAATTGCGCCCCAAACGCCTGCGCGCAGTCTTCCACTACCCAGAATCCCTGCTTGTTCGCGACTGCCAAAACTCGATCGAGATTCGCCGGATGCCCGTAGAGATGCACAGGGAGAATTCCAACCGTGCGCGGAGTAACTGATGCCTCGATAAGATCGACATCGAGGCAATATGTCTCGTCGATGTCGACAAAGACCGGCTTCGCGCCGCGATGAATCATCGGTTCAACCGATGGAAATGCGGTGTGAGAGGGGACGATGATTTCGTCGCCTGGCTCCACTCCCATCGCGTGATAAAGCATGGAAACACCCGCTGTCCACGATGAACAAAGCACCGCCTCCTTCGTGCCGATGTAATTGGCTAACTCGGCTTCGAGGGCTTCGCATTCCTTGCCCAGAATGTACGTCCCCGAATCAAGCGCCCGAAGCGCCGCTTCTCGAACTTCTTCATTCAGGAAAACTCGCGAAAGCGGAATCTTTTTCATTCGCCCACAACTGACCTTGTAATTAAGTGCAGGGGTCCAATCGGGTGCCGATGTGCCCCTCACCTTCGTCCTCTGTCCTCGCAACGAGGGGAGAGGGGAGAGGTGTCTCTTTTTCACAAAAACTTGTTTGCGCTGTTTGTAAGATGACTTTCCGGGCGCGATTCATTGGGTGATATCGATCCAATTCCCGGTCCGCGCCGATTCCAAAGCGGCTTCGACTGCACGAACAGCTTCAAAGCCGTCTGTTCCATCAACTAGAGGCTGACCTCGTTTCTCGATTGCATCGAGGAAAGCACCAAGCTCTGCGCGAAGTGGTTCTTCCGGTGGAAACTCCAGTTGATGTACCGTTCCTTCGAGCGCTTTTATTTCTGAACCATCGGCAACGTGGCGATTGTCGAACGTTCTGATCTTGTACTGCGCTACATTGTAATCACACACCGCCGAAGAATCTTTACCGACGATTACGACTTCCCGGATTTTGCCCGGCGTATGATAGCCCGCCTCTACCGTCGCCAATATCGAAGCGCCATCGCTAGGGTCATATTCGAGCACAATAAGAGATTCATCGTCCATGCCGCGTCCCAAGAAATCGTGCAACACAGCATGGACGCGACGAGGCGAGGTTCCGAGAAAGAAGTTGAAGAGATCGATAAAGTGAATGCTGTCGGCAAACGTGACACCGGTGTCCTGGCGGGGACGTTTAAAGCCGCTGAATTTTGCGCGTAACATCTTGAGCTGGCCGAACCGCTTCTGGGTTATTGCCTGGCGCATCCAAAGCGAGGCTGGATCGAACCTGAAAATGTGTCCCACTTGCAGAACCAAGCCAGAACTCTTCGCCAGGCCTGTTATTTCCTTAGCTTCCACCGAGTTCAAACTGATCGGCTTTTCAACGAACACGTCTTTCCCCATCTCCAGCAACTCGCGACAGATTGCGAAGTGTGTGTGTGCCGGCGTAACGACCACCGCCGCATCAATCTTCGAGAAAAATCCGTGTGCGTCTGTGCTCCGATGGCCTTGCCTAACTTCTGCCGAATTCAACCGCTGCTCGTCGTGGTCGGCAATGAAAAGCTCGATCGGCATTGATTTCAGGATACGCAGATGGTTCGCGCCCCAGCGACCTAAGCCGATGAGAAGAATCCGCTTCATCGATGCATTCTCGACAGGGTCACGGCAAGACTCAAGACCGGTCGTCCATGTTTTGCGTGATCGGACGCGCAGCGGTGTGACGAGCGTGCTCATCGAAATCGCACAGACAGCGAAAGTTGGCCTGCTCCTCGATCCGCTTTACGCAGCCAACGAAGGCAAGCTTCTCGTCATTATCGCGATTGAGAACGTCGATCTTGCGCTCAAAGTCCTGAGTTCGCATTCGTTAGGCCCGACAAGTTGGTCGACTCTTTTAGGATTTTGATCCAGTTCGCGTGAGTAGCGTTCACGTAATGAGATGCTCCATCTCGATGGATCGTGGCCGAACCACTTTCGCAGAGCGCTGCTAGGCGCAATTTCCTTGAGCCCTAGATCAATCCAGGCCGACCTTTTGGACACGCCTCTCGGCTAAAGCCGGTCCGCCAGCACTCGGAATCCGTCGCCCGGCTTGGGCGGTTCGTAGGCTCGTTTGAGCTTGATCCCACGTTTTAACTTCGCGCGTCCGCCATTGCCGTTTCCATTGCCTCAGAATATTTGCCTTGCACAGCCAGGCCGTTGCATTGTGCGCGATGATGAAGGGCGGTCTGCGCGGCGGAGATGTTGCTGGAAGAGCCTTTCCAGGCCTTTATTGCGGGCGCTTGGAGCGCGCGGCCGTAAGAGAAACTCAGCTTCCAGGGGGCGGCGCCCGCTTTGCAGATGGCGTTCAACCGCACCGTCGCATCCTCGTCACTTTGTCCGCCAGAAAGAAACACGATCCCCGGCACGGCAGCCGGGACAGATCGGCGAAAACAACGCAGGGTCGATTGCGCTATTTCTTCAATTCCGGCCTGTTCGGGACACTCCGTGCCGGAGAGCACCATGTTGGTTTTGAGAAGCAGGTGCTCGAGTGCAACGCGTTGATCGAACAACGCGGAGAAAACAGATTGCAATGTCGCGGTGGTGACTCCCTCGCAGCGCGCAATGGTGTGGCTGCCGTTCATCAATACCTCCGGTTCAACGATCGGCACCAATCCAGCTTGCTGGCTCAGTGCAGCAAAGAGCGCAAGCGACGCGGAGTTTGTTTGAATGCAAGCGCGGCTGGGGATGCCGTCTCCGATGGTGATGACCGCGCGCCATTTGGTGAAGCGCGCTCCGAGTTCGCGATACTCGTTGAGGCGGTCGCGCAGACTATCGAGCCCCTGTGTCATCTTCTCGCCGGGAAAATTCGGCAGCGCGGCAGTTCCTTTGTCCACTTTGATGCCAGGAACGATGCTTTCCCTGGCGAGAACTTCCACCTGGGGCGTGCCGTCTTTTGTTTTTTGGCGAATTGTTTCATCAAAAAGAATCGTGCCGCTGATGAATTCGCCCAGCCCCGAAGTGGTGAAGAGCATCTCACGGTAAGCGCGCCGGTTCTCTTCCGTGGACGGGATGTTGATTGATTTGAATCTTTTTTCAATGGTCGGAAAACTTTCATCTGCCGCCAGGATGCCTTTCCCCGGAGCAATCAGCGCGGTGACCGTCGATTCCAGCTGAGATCGCAATTCTGTCTTCATCTTTTTCGTGCTCGCACAATGAACCCCGTCCTCGATCCAATCGCAACTGCTCGCGCCATCCTTTTTCAGCGTTCGCGGACACGTCGATCGCGCTCTTGGAGATACTTTGTTAAAAGGTCTGTTTTGGATGTTATGCGATTGATTGCCATATTTGCACTGTTGCTGACCTCTCTGAGCATGGCCTTTGAACCACCGACCTCGGAGATCAGACGCGCCGCCGTCGGCGAACTCAGCGGATTGTCGGCTGTCTTACAGAAAGCATTTGCGCCGGGTGACGCTGCCTTCGAGCCGATCCCGGCGCCGGGGCCTAACGACTGGCTGGCTGTGCACCAGGAGCCGGGGCAAACGTTCGCGGAATTCACCGCGTCAAAGCCAAACCGGCCGTCGGAAGATCGACATGTAATTTACCTCCAGCCGCTCGGAAGCTTCGCTCCCGAGCGGAGCCCGTCGCTGGACAAATTGCGCGAGTTTGCCGCCGCGTTTTTCGCGATGGAGGTGAAGGTGCTACCGCCACTCGCAATTGAGGCGGTGAAGTCCACCACTCGTCGCAACCCATACACCGGCAACGCTCAGATTCTTACCAGTGACGTGCTCAATTTTCTCAAAGGCCGTGTTCCGCCAGATGCGTTTTGCGTTCTCGCCATCACCATGGAAGATCTTTACCCGGAGCCCTCGTGGAATTTTGTCTTCGGCCAGGCCTCGTTGCGTGAGCGGGTCGGTATTTACAGCTTCGCGCGGTACGATCCGGCATTTTATGGCGAGCCGCGCCGGACTGGCTACGAAACGCTGCTGTTATGCCGCAGTTGCAAAGTGCTGGCACACGAGGCTGGCCACATGTTTGGGCTGGCACACTGCACGTATTTTAATTGCCTGATGAACGGTTCAAATCATCTGGCGGAGAGCGACCGTCGGCCGCTGCATCTTTGCCCGGTGTGCCTGCGGAAGTTACAATGGAGCATTGGCTTCGATGTGCTCGAACGATACCGTGCGCTCGAACACGCGAATCGCGCCGCCGAATTTATCGGCGAAGCCGATTGGCTCAATCGGAGAATCAAGACGATCGCCACTGGCAACTGAAATTTAGCTAGTTCGCGGCTTACGGGTGCTATCGCCTGTTAAAAATCTCACGCAATGCTGCCACGGCCGCGTGATATCCGCACATGCCGTGAACGCCGCCTCCCGGCGGAGTTGAAGAAGAGCACAAATAAACTCCAGGTAAGGGAGTTCGATAAGGCGTTGGACTGAAAATTGGCCGTGCAATCAATTGCAGGAGATTCGCTGAGCCGCCATTGATGTCGCCGCCGGCTAAATTTGGATTCGATCTTTCCAAGTCCGAGGGGGATGAACTATGCCTTGCGAGAATACAATCACGAAAACCGGGGGCGAACCGTTCGATTTGGGCTTCAATCCGCTCGGACATGTCGATCTTGCAACCGAATGGAAGGTGGCAGTAAGCCCAAAGCGTATGCTGACCGCGAGGAGCACGCCTTTCATCGAAAAGACTCTGCTGAGCGACGAGCACAAACGGGCGCTCGGGAATTTTGCCGTTCGCGACCTCCCGTTCTGTCCTGGCAATCTCATTGAGCGTACCGCCGAGATGAATTGTGCCGGCGTGCCTGCAAGCTTCAGCTTTCCAGAGAATCGGAGAGCTCAACGCGTAATCGATTTTGAAAACGCCGGGGGCGTGACGAAAATTTTCTAAATGTCGGCGATATCGAGTCGGCAAGCACGTTCCCGCCATGCGCGCGAATTGCCAGACTGACATATCGAGAAGGAGGGCGCGTGATCTCGGCAGGTCTTCGAAACGGTCAATGCGCCGGTTCATTTCGATTTTACCGCCGAGTTCGCGAAGACAACCGGCCAGTGCGTTCGCAATCGCTTGCGATCCGCCGCGCGGAATTGGCCAGCCGACGGCGTGCCCTGCTATTCCGAGCACAAATGCGAATGCAGACGAGACCGGTGCCTCCAACGGAAGAAAAGAATGCGCGGCGATCCCGGCGAAGAGTGCTCGTGCCGATTCCTGCTTGAAAAAAGTTTTCGCCAGTAAAGTTACCGGACAGAGCGCGGGAATTCCGAACCGTGCCAGCGCAAACGGATGTCGGGGCAGATGCAGCATCGGTTGTAGAAATTCGGTGGCCAGTTTTTCCCAGTCACGAGCGAGCGGCTTCATCAGTCGCCGGTAGGCGCGCGAATCCACGCCTAACGAATCGGCGGTAAGATCGACATCGCGATGCAGGCACGCAGCCGTTCCGTCATCAAGCGGATGCGCGAGGGGAATTTCCGGTTGAATCCAGGTGAGCCCGAATCGTTCGAGTGAAAGTGTTTTGAAAAAGGGTGAGCCCGCAGCCAGTGGATGCACTGCTGAACACACATCATGGGTAAAGCCCGCCAAGGATAGCTCCGCCGACCGTGCGCCGCCACCAATTGTCGAATTTGCCTCCAGAACCAGCACCGAACAACCGTTACGCGCCAAGGTGATTGCCGCGGCCAGACCGTTAGGTCCGGCGCCAACTACCACCGCGTCGTATTCATCCGCCACCAATCACGCAGTAGAAGATTGTGCCGGCTTTTCCAGCGAAATTAGAGTGGTCGCTTTCGCGGCGGATTATTTTATTAAGCGCGGCTGCGAAAATCTCCTGTGAAGTTACCGCGCTGTTCGGTCCGCCGAGCGTGCCGAGATCGGTTAATGCACCATCTCGCCAAAGAGCGGCGTGCCGGCTCTGGTTTCCAGCCAGATTAGAGTAGCCGGCGACCCAACTGCGGTTGTTGATGCTGTTGCCACGATTGTTCATGCCGTCGACTACGCGTTAGATCAACAGCGTCGTTACTTCAATCTTGCGCTAAGGACCGACGCGAACTTGGTGAGATTTTCTCGAATTTGGGCGCGTGACCACGCGGCGAACCCGAAGGTGAGGGCGGGATTTACCTGCTCTTTCATGAAGCAGGAGGAGAGCGGTGTGGGCCTGAACCCGATCTCCGCGCAGACGCGTGTGATCAACGGCAAATCTTTCTTGTGCCGCAGCCAGGCAACGAAATGCAATCCGGCTTCCGGAATTTGGAGGATGAAGTGCTCCTTGAGCAGCCTGTTAAATTGTTCAATGAAAAATTCTCTTCGATCAGAATATAACTTCCGCATCCGCTTTATGTGGCCGAGGAAGTATCCCTCGGCCAGGAATCGAGCCAGGGTTGCCTGATCAATCGCCGGTGAGTGCTGGTCCATGACGGCCCGGCTCTTGATCATCGGATCGACCAACTGCTTCGGCGCCAGGATGTAACCCAGACGTAAAGACGGATAAAGAATCTTGCTCATTGTGCCGGCGTAAATCACTCGCCCGGAGTTATCCAGCCCTTGTAAAGATGGGAGTGAGGGACCGGTATAACGAAATTCCGAGTTGTGATCGTCCTCGAAAATGTAAGCGTCGTGCTCGCGCGCAAAGTCGATGAGCGCGGTCCGGCGCGCCAGACTCATGGTCATGCCGAGCGGAAATTGATGAGAAGGTGTTACGTAAATAATTTTGGGCGGCCGTTGTTTCGACCGCGGCGCGATCACGATTCCTTCCCGATCCACCGGTCGCGGAACCACGGTGGCTCCGGCGAAACCAAAAGCGCGGCGCGCTTGATAAAATCCCGGATCCTCGATCCACGCGATCTCACCGGGGTTTAGCAAAGCCATCGCGCTGATCATCATCGCCTGTTGCGTTCCGGCCGTGATCACAATCTGATCTGCATCACCGCGCGCACCTCTGTAATCACATAGATACGCGGCGATCGCCTTGCGCAGTTCGGGCTCGCCGCGGCTCGATGAATACTGGAGTAGATGAGCTCCCTTTTTCGCGAGGACTTGTGCTCGCAGGCGTTCCCAAATTTCTATGGGAAACTCGTCGAGAGACGCAACGGCAGGCACAAATGAAACGCCTGGCGGCCCTGCGATTCCGAAATCGAACTGTTTCCCAGCGCGTTTATCCGGAAGATTTTTTACCCGGTCAGAAAGGCGGGGCGGGCGTTCTGTCTGTGGATCTGCTTTTGCCTTCCGCGGACTCAAAAAAGTCTCGGGCAACGAGTCCGCCACAAACGTCCCGGACCCGACTCTGGAGCAAAGGTAGCCCTCTGAATGAAGCTTCGAAAAGGCAAGGTTTACGGTGAACCGCGAGATTCCCAGGTCAGCCGCGAGCGCTCGAGAAGAGGGAAGCCGCGAGGAGCTGTCGTTGAAGCTTCCTGAAACTAATTCGTCGCGAATCTGGCGGTAAAGTTGTTGATGGAGCGGTTCTGCCGCCAGTCGGTCAAGCCGAATCATTTCGAAAGCGATGATCGAGCGGCGACGTCGCTTTTTGTTGGGCTTTCTATTTACAACGGGTCCAACCATTCCATCTCCAAATGTTGGGGCTGACAGATGATTGATTCTTTTCTGAACCGGCTGCTAATCGCAAGTGTTCACTAAAGTGGTATGCCTCTCTTGCTCTAAGTGGACTGTTGACACCTTACCACAAGGCCGGAAGCTTTTCCTCGAATGGAAACTCAAATGGAAACTCAAATTCCTTGCAGCGATTACCGCGAAACAAAGGGTCTGATCTACTTTGCCCGAATGCTCGACAAGATCCGGCTCTACGCCGCCGGTCGATTGCCGCCCGACTATTTTGTCGGGGTGGAGGATCCGACTTTCTTCGACGCGCGTTGCACCAGATTTTTGGGAGTTAATTATGATGATCTGGTAAAGCGAACGCTTGAGGGAGGGTCGGACGAGGAAATTTTGGAATGGTGCTTTGCGCAGGGCCGAAGACCAGGCCAAGAGGAAATCGAGATTTGGAATGCGTTTCTGCGCAAACGCGGCTGGCGGGATGAGGGTAGCACCGACCTGACCGCAGCCAAGAAGCGGTCGGGTTGGGAGAATCGCGATGATATTCAAACCTGGGTGGACCTGCACGACGCCGAAGAAGGCAGAACGCCAAGGAAAAGCTGAAACGCGGAAGACAGAGCCTGCCCTGGGCGCAAGCGATCGGCGACGGGGACAGCCCCCAAAAAAATCTGCGAAATCTGCGTGATTCGCGGCGCAGACGGCACGCAACGACGCGGCCAGAGAAGGTGCAGCCGGCGTAGGACGCCGCTACACCAAACAAAAATGCCGGATGTCGATTGTGGGGTCGCCATCCGGCATTTAGTCGATGTGCAGCAAAGACTGAATTGTGCGTTACCGCGTCATTTCTTTGAGCCTCGATTCGCTTTCGCGATTCGTGGTCTTCACGGCATATCCATGAATGATCAATTGGCCCCGAAAGCGTTCGGGGTTGATTCACTCACGTGGTTAGCCGTCGACCTGTGCTTACGCACCGATTCCGAATCTCGATTTCTCGAATCTCGGATTTCGGCGCGAAGCGCTTCTCCTTAGAAAGGAGGTGATCCAGCCGCAGGTTCCCCTACGGCTACCTTGTTACGACTTCATCCCAATCACCAGCCATACCTTCGGCGCCTTTTGAGGGGCGACTTCGGGTGCAACCGGCTTTCATGATGTGACGGGCGGTGTGTACAAGGCCCGGGAACGTATTCACGGCGCCGTAGCTGATGCGCCATTACTAGCGATTCCGGCTTCATGAAGGCGAATTGCAGCCTTCAATCCGAACTGGGCCCAGTTTTCGATAGATTTCCTCCACCTCGCGGTCTCGGATCGTTCTGTACTGGGCATTGTAGTACGTGTGCAGCCCAGGCCGTAAGGGCCATACTGACTTGACGTCGTCCCC
>Ga0207684_10003014_pt1 | contig 16693 bp, 14 predicted proteins | sample KBSK5501metaG_FD_184342 | JGI IMG/M metagenome (GOLD analysis project Ga0207684, IMG submission 184342) | Corn, switchgrass and miscanthus rhizosphere microbial communities from Kellogg Biological Station, Michigan, USA - KBS K5-50-1 metaG... | ecosystem: Host-associated > Plants > Roots >...
CTCCAGGTACAGGACCGGGTCCGGGTCCCGAACAGCCGCCTTGAGCAGTCCCTTGGCATCCGCCGGGGTTCCCGGGACGACGACCTTCAGGCCCGGGATGTGTCCAAAGGTCGCCTCGATGCTCTGCGAATGGTAGAGCGCGCCGTGCACGCCGCCGCCCCATGGCGCGCGGATCACCATCGGCAAGTTGAAGTCGCCGGCCGTGCGGTAGCAGAAGCGGGCCGCCTCTTCGATGATCTGGTTCATCGCCGGGGCGATGAAATCGGCGAACTGGATCTCGGCGATCGGCCGCATGCCGTTGACGGCCGCGCCGATCGCGACGCCGACGATGCAGGACTCGGCAAGGGGCGAGTCGATCACCCGCAGCTCGCCGTATTTTTTGAACAGACCGTCACTGGCCAGAAAGACGCCACCGCGATTGCCCACGTCTTCCCCGATCAAGAAGACGCTCTCGTCGCGCGCCATCTCCTCGTCCATCCCCTCGCGAATGGCCTCGATCACGGTCTTGACGGCCATCAGCCTGGGAGCTCCTGTTTGTAGACAAAGGTAGTGAGGTCGTCGGGCGTCGGGTCCGGCGCCTGTTCCGCGTACGCGGTGGCGTCGTCGACCTGCTGGGTGACGCGCTCGGTGATCTCCGCCTCGACCGGATCCGTCAGGGTCCCGGCCTCACGCAGGTACCCAGCGTATCGCTGGATCGGGTCCTTCTGGCGCCAGATCGCCACCTCTTCCGCTTTTCGGTAGCGCTTGTCGTCGTCATCGCTGGAATGGGCAGTGAAGCGATAGGTCTTGGCCTCGATCAGGGTCGGCCCCTCGCCGCGTCGCGCCCGCGCGACCGCCTGGCGGGCGGCCTCGTAGCAGGCGAGGACGTCGTTGCCATCGACCACCACCCCGGGGAGGCCGTAGCCCGCCGCCCGGTCGGCCAGGTTGGCGATCGCCATCTGGCGGGACTGGGGCACCGAGATGGCGTAGCCGTTGTTTTCGCAGATGAAGACCACCGCCAGCTTGTGGATACTCGCGAAATTCATCGCCTCGTGGGTGTCGCCCTGGCTGGCGCTGCCCTCGCCGAAGTAGACGCTGGTGACGGCGTCCTCCTGGCGTTGCTTGGAGGCGAGCGCCACGCCGGCGGCGTGCAACAGCTGGGTCGCCACCGGGCTGCCGCCGGTCACGATGTGCAGGCGCCGACTGCCGAAGTGGCCCGGCATCTGCCGGCCGCCGCTGTTGGGGTCTTCGCGCCGGGCAAAGAAGGAGAGCATCTGGTCCCGCGCCGTCATGCCGAACCAGAGGACGACGCCGGCGTCGCGGTAGTAGGGCGCCACCCAGTCGTAGCCCGGCCGCAGCGCGGCGGCGGTGCCGACCTGGGCGCCTTCCTGTCCCTGGCAGGAGATGACGAACGGCGCTCGGCCCTGGCGGTTGATCAACCACATGCGCTCATCGACGGCGCGCGCGAGGCGCATCACTTCGTAAATCCGGAGCGCCTGCTCGTCGCTCAATCCCAGCGACCGGTGGCGGCTCGGTCCGCCCTTGGCCTCGACCTCCGTGGTCTTCAGGGCCATCGGCTAAATGTGGATCGCGACGCCGTCGACGGCCAGCGCGGCCTCCTTCACGGATTCCGAGACGGTCGGATGGGGCGCGATGCTCGCCCCGATCTCGAAGGGTGTCGACTCGAGGAGCTTGGCCAGGGCGGTCTCGGCGATCAGCTCGGTGGCGTTCGGGCCAAGGATGAAGACGCCGATCAATTCGTCCGAGTCCGCGTCGCTGATGATCTTCACGAAGCCTTCGGTTTCACCGAGGATCACGCTCTTGGCATTGCCCGCCAGCGGGAATTTCCCGACCTTGACGTTGAGGCCCTGGTCGCGCGCCTGCTTTTCCGACAGGCCGAGACTCGCCACCTGCGGGTAGCTGTACGTGGCTCGCGGCACCCTGTTGTAGTCGAGCGGCTTGGGGTTCTTGCCCGCGATGTGCTCCATGATGTGCTCGCCTTCGTAATAGGCGACGTGCGCCAGCAAGAAGTTGCCGATGACGTCGCCCGCGGCATACACGCTGGGATGCCCGGTACGGTAGTGTTCGTCGGTCTTGATATAGCCCTTCTCCAGCTGGATATCCAGCTTCTCCAGGCCAAAGCCATCGGTGATCCCTTCGCGACCGACCGCGACCAGCATCCGCTCCGCCTCGATGGTCTGCATCTCCGCGCCGGCCTTGACCGCGACCGTCATCTTCCCGTTGGACTGCTTCAGGGTGTCCGGCTGGACCTGCGCCCCGGTCAGAACCTTGATGCCACGTTTGCCAAGGACTTTCGCCAGTTGCGTACCAACCTCGGCATCCTCGAGCGGTAGCAGGGTCGGCAGGAACTCGACGAGTGTCACGTCAGCCCCGTAGCCGTTGTAAACGCAGGCAAACTCGGTTCCGACCGCGCCGGCGCCGACGATCACGATCGATTGCGGCATCTTGTCGAGGTTGACCGCGTGGTCGCTGTTGATCACGCGATCCCCGTCCATCTTCAGGCCAGGCAACGACTTGGGACGCGAGCCGGTCGCCACCACGAGGTTCTTGGCGTTCACCACCTGGCCGCTCTCCTTGACCGTCACCGCGTGCTCGGACTCAATGATGCCCTCGCCCTTGAACACGGTGACCTTGTTCTTCTTCAGCAGGAACTCGACCCCGCGCCAGAGCTGGTCGACCACCGCCTGCTTGCGCTTCAGGACCACCGGCCAATCGATCTGGACGCCGTCAGTCTTCAGGCCGAGGGCGGCGGCTGTACGGATCTGGTGGGCCAGCTCCGAGGAATGAAGGAACGACTTGGTCGGGATGCAGCCCCGGTGCAGGCAGGTGCCCCCCACCTTCTCCTTCTCGATGACCGCAACCTTGAGCCCCAGCTGGGCTCCACGAATGGCGCCGACATACCCGGCGGAGCCACCGCCGATGACGGCGACGTCGAACGCCTCATCGGGCATACGTCACGATTGTACCCACCATTCGGCGCTGGGCTAACCCTCCAGCATCGCCAGCGCCGCGGTCAGTTGGAGGTCCTTGGCGACGTCGTTAGGCGCCTGGTCGACGGCGTATTCGTCCTGGGTGCTGGGCAACGTCACCGTCTTGTCCGGTGTGATCCCGGTCTTTTCGATCGAGTGACGATTGGGCGTCAACCACTCGGCAATTGTCAGGTGCAGATCGCCATCACGCAGGAGAAAGTCCTGCTGTACCGAGCCCTTGCCGAAGGTCTTGACCCCGACCAACTTGCCGCGGTTATGGTCCTTGATCGCGCCGGCCGTGATCTCCGAGGCGCTCGCCGAGTTCTCGTTGACGAGGACGACCAGCGAATTCGTGTATGCGTGGCCGTTGCCGGTCACCTTGCGCACGTCTTCCTTGCCGCCACGGTCGACCAGGATCGTGGTCGTCCCGCTGCTGACGAACTCGCTGATCACTTCGTTGGCCTGGTCGACGTATCCACCCGGGTTGTCGCGTAGGTCGAGCAGAACCATGTTGACCGACCCTTTCAGGTTGTTCGTCAGCGCCCGGTCGAACTCGGTCCCCGTTCGGGTGCCGAACTCGAAGATGCGGACATAGAGCACCCGGTTGTCGAAGACGTGGGTGGCGACGCTGGGGACATTGATTTCCTGGCGTGTCAGATTGAAGGTCAACGTCTGACCGTTGCGGTTCACCTGGATCTGGACCTGGGTGTTCGCGGTGCCGCGGATCTTGTTGACAGCCGTGTCGGCGGTCCACCCCTTACTGCTCTGGCCGTCGACCGCCGTGATCACGTCTCCGACCTTGAGACCGTTCTTTTCCGCCGGGGTACCCGGCAGGATGCTGGCGATCACGATTTGGTCGCCCTTCTGCTGTACCGACGCGCCGATTCCGGCGAACTGGCCGTTGAGGAAGGTCTGGTTGGCGCGGTATTCCTCGGGGGTCAGGTAACGGGAGAACTGGTCGCCCAGTGCGCTGACCATGCCGGAGGCCGCGCCTTCGGTCAGCTTGAGACCGTCGGCGTTGGGCTTCACGTAGTGCTGCTGGATGGTGGTGAAGACTTCGTTGAGCGCGCCGAAATCGATGTTGGACTTGGGTGCGGTATAGAACAGCAGCGACTTCGCCCAGTCAGGGGTGAAGCCGCCTAACTGAAACTCCGCGAGACTGCCGGCGTAGAAGGCCCCAATCGCCACCGCGAGCAAGATGGCGATGCGCCTGAATCGGGACACGAGTCGATTATCGTTCCGACCAGGTGTTGCCTCCTTCCCTCCTTGGGCGGCAGAGTCAGGTGTTGATTCCCGCCCCGCCTGCGGGGGAGGGTCAGGGTGGGGGCTTGCGTTGTCGATCATGAGGCGGGCAGGTAGGCGAGCGGGTCGACGGGGGTGCCGGCCAGGTCGATCTCGAAATGCAGGTGAGGTCCGGTGGAGTTGCCGGTTGAGCCCTCGTAGCCAATGACGGTGTCCTTGTCGACCTGCACTCCGTCGCCGACCGCCCAGCTGGAGAGATGTCCGTAGAGCGTGGTGAAGCCGCCGGCGTGCACCATCACGACATAGCGCCCGTAGCCGCACAGCCCGCCTCCCCAAGTGCAGCCCATGGTGAAGTTGTGCACGATGCCGCCATCCGAGGCGTGCACCGGTGTCCCGTAATCGGTGGCAATGTCGATCCCGCTGTGGAAGTGATGACTCGGGCAGGTCGGATCGTAGGGCTCGAACGGATAGCTGGTGCAGCCGAAGCCCTGGGTGATGACGCCATCCATCGGCCAGTTCCATTTCCCCGAGGATCGGGCCCGAAAGCTTTCGTGGATGAGCGAGGCGATCTGCGCCTGCAGAGTCGCCCGCTGCGCTTCCATGTCCGCCAGCAAGCGCTGGAATTGCGCCTCGATGGCGGCGATCTGCTGCTCGCGCGCAGCACGCTGGTCGCGCACGGCCTGCAGCTGCGCCTTCTGATCCTGGACCTGTTTGACGACGCGCGCCTGCTCGGCTTTTTTTGCCTCGAGGTCAGCTTTCATGGCCTCGATCGTGGCGCGTTCTTTCTGCAGCTCGGCAACCTGACGCCGGTCTTCGCGAACGATGACATTGAAAAACACCACGCGATTCATCAGGTCGGTGAAGTTCGCAGCCGAGAAGACGAGCTCGAGGCCACTGACCTGGCCGCTCTTGTACATGATCCGGATCCGGTGGCCGAAGTCGGCGATGTGTTGCGCCAGTTCAGCCTGCTTCTGCGCCAGCTGCGCCTTGGCCTGGTCGACCTGCTGCGCGAGCACGACCAGCTTCGCGGTCTCGTCGTCGATCTGCACTTGTACGGCTCGCAGCTGCACATCGAAGGCGGCGATCTCGCCCTGCAGCTGACGTTCCTGGGCGAGCAGTTGCGCGATCTGCGTCTTGGTCGCGATGATCTGACCGTTGAGGCCCTGCAGTTGTTGTTGCTGTTGGTAGATCGTGTCCGAAACCGTGGTCAGCAGTGCCACGGTCAGCACCACGATGGCCAGCGCCGTGTTGAGGCGCGCCCGCCTCACTGCTTGAGGAACCGCCTGACGCCCAGATAGCTCCCGACGCTTCCGAGGAGGAGCCCGAAACAGAGCATCGCGGCCAGCACGAGCCGCAGGTAGTACTGGTCGAAGGATAGTGGCACGAAGATCAGGATGCTTTGCAGGTTGACGACCGCGGGCCGGTAGCCGAAGCCGACGATCAGCACCGCGACGACTGCGCCGATCACGCCGACAAAGAGGCCCTCGACGATGAACGGCCAGCGGACGAACCAGTCGGTGGCCCCCACCAGCTTCATGACCTCGATCTCCTTGCGCCGGAGATAGATGGCGGTACGGATAGTGAGCATGATGATGAAGACCGACAGCCCGGTGAGTCCGACGATCAGCACGAGGCCGGCGATGCCCGCAACCCGCGCCAGCAAAATGATCTTGTCGATCACGTTGGGCTCGTAGTTCGTGGCCGGGGACCGGTCGACGAGTGGCGAGTTACGCACCGCCTGGTCGATCGCGCCCAGGTCACGGATATCCCTGACGGTGACGTCGAGGCTGGCCGGCAACGGGTTGGTACCCAGGGTGTCGATCACGCTCGGGTCTAGTGCCGGCAGCTCGCGGAACCTTGCCATGGCCTGGTCCTTGGACACGAAGGTGACGTTCGTCACCCGGGGATCACTCTCCAGGTGCAACTTGAAATCCATGGCGCTGCTGAGCGGGGTCGTATCCGAGAGGTAAACGGAGATGGCGCTCGCCTTGGTTTTCTCGAGCGCCACGATCTGGTCGAGCGAATGCAGCACCAGCAGTAAGCTGCCAAGCGCCAGCAGCACGACCCAGACGATGAGGACACTCGCGATGCTGACGGCGGCATTGCGCCAGAAGTTCTGCCACGCGCTACTGAAGGCGAAATCAACGCGATTCCAGAGCCGGTGCATGGTACCCTCCTGCATCTTCGTCCCTGACAATACGTCCGCCCTCGATGGCGACGACGCGGCGCCGCATGACGTCAACGATCTCGCGGTTGTGGGTCGCCATCAACACGGTCGTACCTCGCGCGTTGATCTGCAAGAGCAGTTGGATGATTTCCCAGGAGGTTGCCGGGTCGAGGTTTCCGGTCGGCTCATCGGCTAAGAAGATCCGCGGATCGTGGACGAGCGCGCGGGCGATCGCGACTCGCTGCTGCTCGCCGCCCGACAGCTCATCGGGAAACTTGTTCTCTTTGCCTTCGAGACCGACAATGCTGAGCACCTCCTCCACTTTCGGCTTGAGGTGACGCAGGGCGCCTTCGGTCACGCGTAAGGCGAAGGCAACGTTCTGAAACACGGTCAGGTTGGGGAGCAACTTGAAATCCTGAAAGACCATGCCGATCTTGCGACGCAGGTAGGGCAGATGGCGGCGCTTCAACCGGCTCAGGTCCTGACCCTCGACGTGGATCTGGCCGGCCGTGACCTTCTCTTCGCGGATCAGGAGGCGGACCAGTGTCGACTTGCCGGCGCCGCTCGGTCCGACCAGGAAGACGAAATCCTGTTTCGGAATCACGAGTGTGACATCGCGCAGCGCCACCGTCCCATTCGGATATTGCTTGTGGACACCCTGCAGGCTGATCTGCGGGACGGCGGGCATTACCGCAGCCATGCGCATCCGCACTGGCAACGTCGTCGGTGTTGGCTGGGTTGTGACTGTTGCTGGCACGAAAACAAATCCATTCCGAAAGCCGCTTCCGCGACGGGCCGGGCCCTATTGGGCCGAATAACTCCGGAAGTATAGGTCAAATCGTCGCGCATTGCTGCCTCGCTTCACTCAGCGTCCAAGCTGGATAGACTTCGTCTTTATACTCAGGCCGATGCCCAACTCGGCCGTTCCCTTGCTGCGCATCGAGCGAGGCGAGGTCGACGAGGGAATCCAGCGTGGCCACCTGACGGCGGTCGACGCCAGCGGAAGGGTCGTCGGCTCGCAGGGCGACCCCCGCCGGCTGACCTACTTTCGTTCGTGTGCCAAACCGTTCCAGGCGATCGCCGCCTTGCGTACCGGCATCGTCGAACAATTTGGGCTCAACGACGAACACGTCGCCATCATGTGCGCGTCCCATAGCGGCGAGCCCCGCCACGTCGCGGTTGTTCGCGACCTCCTCGCGCACCTAGCGATCGACGAGTCCGCCTTGCAATGCGGCGCCCATTGGCCGTACGACGAGGCCGCCGCCAGCGTCGTCCGGCGCGAGATGGCCGAGCCGCTGGCCGTCTTCAACAATTGTTCGGGCAAACACAGCGGGATGCTGGCGGCCGCCGGCGTGCTGCAGGCACCGCTCTCGAGTTACCTGGAACCGTCCCACCCGGTGCAGCAGCGCATCCGCGGGGTGGTCGAGGAATTTACCGGCTGCACCACCGCCGAGGTCGTCTACGGCATCGATGGCTGCAGCGCGCCCAATCCAGCCGTGCCGCTCTCCGTCATGGCGCGCAGCTTCGCCCGGCTCGTGACCTCGGACGATGTCGCGGCCAGGAGCGCGGTGGAGGCGATGACGACCCATCCATTCCTGATTGGCGGGACGAAGCGCTTCGACACGGCATTGATGGAGGTCACCGATGGCCGGTTGCTGGCCAAGGGCGGAGCGGCCGGCGCCCACTGCACCGCCGACCGCCGGTCGGGCGTGGGCCTCGCCCTCAAGCTGGAAGACGTTGATGGCACCTGGGTCTCGGCGGCCGTGATGGCGGCACTGAACGGCCTGGGCTGGCTGACGCCGGCCGAGCAGCGGGCGCTCGACCGCTTTGCCCATCCAACGCTGCGAAACCACAAGGGTCTCGAGGTTGGACGCGTAACGGCCGTGTAACGCCGGGCGTGACTGGCCTGTTTCCTCGGTTATATGGCCGTGCGGCGCATCCTGGGCTGGCCCGATCCCCGGCAGCTGATCATCAGCGCCTTGATCGCGCTCCTCCTGGCCCTTTACGCCTGGCTATACGTCCTGCCAGTGTTTGCCGCACACGCGCCCCGCGCGGATGACTTCCAGGACTACCTGTTCGCCGCGCACCAGCTCGCGATCGGCGGCGACCCCTACGCCGACTTCATTCGCACCCGCGTGTCCAACGACTGGTCGCTGAGCAGCGGTTATCTGTACCCGCCGGCGTTCGCCGTGTTCCTGATCCCACTGACCTGGGTCTCGAACGACCTGGCGGTGCGCATCTGGCTGCTGCTGATCCAGGCCGCGGTCGCCGGCAGCCTGCTGATCGTCTATGCGGTGATCGGCCGGCCCAGGCGTTCGGAGCTGCTCTGCCTGGCGGCGGTGATGACGACCTTCTTTCCGCTGGCGAGCAGCGTCCTGACGGGCACCATGAACTCGCTCTTGCTGTTGCTGCTCACCGCGGCCTGGGCCTACTGGCAGCGGCGCAAGGACGTCGTCAGCGGGATCTTCATCGGTGCCGCCGCGGTCTTCAAGCTCTTTCCGCTTGCCCTCCTCCCCTATCTCGCGTGGCGGCGGCACTGGAAACTGCTCGCGGCGATCGGTGCGACCGGCCTTGCCGGGATCGCCCTCGGCTTCGCCGTGACCAGTTACAAGCACAACATCTATTACTTCCATGACATGCTGCCGCAGTTGGCAGCGGGGACCGGCTATCGCGAAAACCAATCGCTCGCCGGCTTTACCGCCCGGATCTGCCAGCCATCATTGGCCGACGCCGGTGGCGGCGCTGGTTGGTGCGGGCGGGCATTGGACTGGCCGCCCGTGTTGCTCCTCCTGTACGTCGTGCTCCGCGCGACCTCGCGTCCCGTGCGGTCGGGCTTGGAGTTCGCGCTCGCGGTCAGCGCGCTGCCGCTGATCAGCAGCGTGACCTGGAGCTTCCATCTGGTGGTCCTCATCCTGCCGATCGCGCTCTTGATCCGGCTGGCCTTCAGCGGCGCGATGTCGCGGCGCGCCGGCCGGTTCCTGCTGGCGGCGTGGCTCTGTTTTTCCGTGGGTCCGGCGCTGCACTACGTGCTGATCTACCACCCGCTGCCGCAGCTCTCGGGAATCCTCGAACTGCTCCCAATGGGTGTGACCCGCCTCTTCGGCGAGGCCTACTTCATCGGGACGGTGATCATCGTCGGCAGCGTCTGGGTGGCCCTACGCAACGAGCGCCGGCTCGAGTCGCGGGCTGCCGAGCTGGCATCCGCGGCCTGACGCTGCGCCTAGGCCGCCTGTCCTTCCCGGCCGGCGTCGAGCCGGAGGAAGGCTTCCATGAAGTTATCGAGATCGCCGTCGAGGACCGCCTGGACATTGCCGACCTCGAGGCCGGTGCGATGGTCTTTGACCAGGGTGTAAGGATGTAGGACGTAGCTTCGGATCTGGCTGCCCCACTCGTTCGACTGGTGCGCGCCCTTCAACTCTTGGCGCTGCTCTGACCGCTGCTGCTCGCGTAACGCCACCAACCGGGAGCGCAGCACTTTGAGCGCCAGCTCGCGGTTCTTGATCTGCGAGCGCTCGTTCTGACACGTGACGATGATCCCCGTTGGCAGGTGCGTCATCCGGACGGCCGACGAGGTCTTGTTGACGTGCTGGCCGCCCGCACCGCTCGATCGGTAGACGTCGACCTTCAAGTCTTCCGGCCGGATCTCGATGTCGGTGTCATCCTCGATCTCGGGGATGACCTCGACCAGCGCGAAGGACGTGTGCCGTCGGTGGGCCTGGTCGTAGGGCGAGAGCCGCACCAGCCGGTGCACGCCCCGCTCAGCGCGGAGCCAGCCGAAGGCGCGCTTGCCCGAGATGCGGATCGTCACGCTCTTGTAGCCGGCTTCTTCCCCCGGAGACTCGTCGATGATTTCGGCCGTCATCTTGTTGCGCTCCGCCCAGCGGAGATACATGCGCAGCAGCATCTCGGCCCAGTCCTGGGAGTCGGTGCCACCGGCGCCGGCATGGATGCTGACCAGCGCGGGATTGTCCGCATACGGGTTGGCGAAGAGCAGGTCGACTTCCTGCCGGCTGACGTCGGCATCGAGCGTCGCAAGATCCTGGCGCAGCGTGTCTTCGAGGTGCGCGTCGTTTTCCGCGATCGCCATCTCGGCGAGCCCGATCACGTCGTTGGCGCGCGCCTCGAGCTTCCGCCACACGGAGAGCTCATCGCGTAGCCCCTTGGCTTCCTGCGCGAGCCGTTGCGCGCGCGGAGGATCCTGCCAGAGGTTGGGGTCGTTTAGATCGTTTTGGAGCGCGTCGAGGCGCGCGGCCTTCGCAGGAAGGTCAAAGATGCTCCTGGAGCTGAAGAATCTTCTTCAGCAGGTCGTTGGCGTGGTCGAGGATTTCTTCCATCACTAGTTTCCGTGGCAGTTCTTGAAGCGCTTGCCGCTGCCGCAGGGGCAGATGTCATTGCGCCCGACGCCGGCAAAGTTCAACGATTGCGGCCGGCGAAAGGGTGGGCGCACGGGCGCCGCCGGAGTCGCCGCCTGAGGCTTCGCCGCCTTGGCGTTGGCGTCCTTGCCAGGCACGCTCTTCTTCTTAGCCATCGCCGGAAATCCTACCCGAACTGGGACTTTGTGAAGCAACACAATGCGAGTAGGCTGTCGCGTGGAGCGTCCAGGACGCTCGATCGATCGAAAGTTCCGGGCGACCTGCGGGTCCTGATCGTCCGCGCCGTTCAGCTCCTGGCCAGTGTCGTCCTGGTGCTCCTTCTGCTAGCTGGTAATCGCATCGCCCAGGGCGGAAAGAGTGGCTTCTACGAGGTCCGTCGTGACGGCAGCCTGGGCACCCTCCTCGGGCGACGCGCGCCTTACGACCTGCGGAAGATGGAGCGAATGAAGCCGGAGTAGCGGCAGCCTACCGGCCGTGGCACTTCTTGTATTTCTTTCCGCTGCCGCACCAGCAGGGGTCGTTGCGCCCGAGCTTCGTCCCCGCCGGCACCGGGGCCTTTGCGCCACCGCCGTTGGGGCTCCCCGCCCGGGGCGGCTGGGCCGGCGGGTTGGCGATCGCGGGTGGTGGTGGCGGCAGTGGTTCCCGGGTGATCTGCACCCGGTACATCATCGAGGCGATCTCGAACTGGATGTCGTTGAGCAGCTCCTGAAAGGCCTGGAAGGCCTCGTTCTTGTACTCGACCAGCGGGTCCTTCTGGCCAAAGGCGCGCAGGCCGATGCCTTCCTTGAAGTGCTCCATCATCGTCAGGTAGCTGATCCACTTGCTGTCGATGGTGCGCAGCACGATCCATTTCTCGGCGTTGCGCATGACCTCTGGAGAGAGCTCGGCCTCCTTCGCCTGGTAGGCAGTGTCGGCGTACTCCATCAGGCGGTCGATCGCCGCCTCCTTGGTCTCACCGAACTCCTCGGCCGGCATCTCGGTGAGGGGTGGCAACGGAAACACCTGGGCCAGCTGCGCGTGCAAGCCTTCGAGGTCCCAGTTACCCGGGTGGCGCGACTCGCAGTGCTCGTGGACGGCATCCTCCACCACCTTGCGGATCCAGGTCTGCACCTGGTCGCGCAGGTCCACCCCTTCGAGCACGCGGCGGCGCTCGCCGTAGATGATCTCGCGCTGCTTGTTCATGACGTCGTCGTACTCGACGAGGTAGCGGCGTGCGTCGAAGTTGTGCCCCTCGACCTTGGTCTGTGCCCCCTCGATCTGGCGCGAGACCATGCGCGATTCGATCGGCTCGTCATCCGCAACCCGGAGCATGTTCATCATGCCCTTGATGCGGTCGCCGCCGAAGATACGCATCAGGTCATCGTCGAGCGCCAGGAAGAAGCGCGACGAGCCCGGGTCACCCTGCCGGCCGGCGCGACCGCGGAGCTGGTTGTCGATGCGGCGGCTCTCATGCCGCTCGGTGCCGACGATGTGCAACCCGCCACCCTCCGCGACGCCGGGGCCGAGCACGATGTCGGTCCCACGGCCGGCCATGTTGGTCGCGATCGTCACGGCGCCGGGCTGACCGGCGTTGGCGACGATCAATGCCTCCCGTTCGTGTTGCTTGGCGTTGAGGACCTCGTGCCGGACGCCACGTTTTTCCAGCAGGCGGGCGAGGCGTTCCGACTTTTCGACGGAGACCGTTCCCACGAGCACCGGGCGGCCGCCGCTGGCGACTTCCTGGATTTCCTCGGCGACCGCGTTGAACTTCGCGTCCTCGGTCTTGTAGATCAGGTCGGGGCGATCGTCGCGGATCATCGGCTTGTGGGTCGGGATCACGACCACCTGGAGCTTGTAGATCTTGTCGAACTCCTCCGCCTCGGTCACCGCGGTACCGGTCATCCCCGCGAGCTTCGTGTACAGCCGGAAATAATTCTGGTAGGTGATGGTGGCCAGCGTCTGCGTCTCCTGCTGCACCTTCACGCCCTCTTTGGCTTCGACCGCCTGGTGGAGCCCATCCGCCCAGCGGCGGCCGGGTTGCTGACGGCCCGTGAACTCGTCCACGATGATGACCTCGCCATCTTTGACCAGGTAGTCCCGGTCGCGTTTGAACAGGGTGTAGGCCTTGAGCGCCTGGTTGATCTGGTGCGCCTCATCGACGTGCTCCAGCTCGTAGACGTTCTTGACGCCGGTCCAGCGCTCGATTTTCGCGATCCCCTCCTCGGTGAGCGCCGCCGACTTCGTCTTCTCGTCGACGGTGTAGTCCTCCGGGGCGAGCCGCGGGATCAGGCGGGCGTACTGGTAGTACTTCTCGGTCGACTCCTGCGCCTGGCCGGAGATGATCAGCGGTGTGCGCGCCTCGTCAATCAGGATGCTGTCGACCTCGTCGACGATCGCGTAGTTGAGGCCGCGCTGCACGCACTGCGAGAGATCGACCGCCATGTTGTCGCGCAGGTAGTCGAAGCCAAACTCACTGTTCGTGCCGTAGGTGATGTCGCCCTGGTAGGCCTCCGCCCGCGACACCGGCCGCAGGTGCTGCAAGCGTGGATCCGGGTGCGTCTCGTCGAGGTAGTCGGGGTCGTAGACCAGCGACATCTCGTGACCGATGACCGCCACACTCATGCCGAGCGCGTGGTAGATCGGCGCGTTCCAGCCGGCGTCGCGGCGGGCCAGGTAGTCGTTGACCGTGATCAGGTGGGCGCCCTTACCCTCCAACGCGTTGAGGTAGAGCGGCAGCACCGCGACCAGGGTCTTGCCCTCACCGGTTTTCATCTCGGCGATCTTTCCCTGGTGCAGCACGATGCCGCCGACGTGCTGGACGTCGAAATGGCGTAGCCCGATGGTGCGGCGGGCCGCCTCCCGGACCACCGCGAAAGCCTCGACCAGGAGGTCGTCGAGCGCCTCTCCCTGCTCGAGGCGCTGGCGGAGTTCGTCCGTTTTGGCCTTCAGCTCCGCGTCGGTGAGCTTCTCGAGCAGTGACTCGAGCTGGTTGATCTCGTCCACCCGCTCGAGATGCCGCTTGACTTCGCGGGCGTTCGGATCGCCTAAGACTTTGGTAAGAACGCTCATAGCGGAATGCTGGGAATCAGCAACCAGTAAGCATACCCGGCCTCAGGTGGCCCAAACGGGTGCTCGACGTCAACTCAGATCGGCTTCGACTAGCCCGAGCGTCCCATCGTTGCGCTGATAGAGCAGGTTGAGCTCCTGGGTGTCTTCGTTCAGGAAGAGGAAGAACGAGTGGCCCAGCTCCTCCATCTGGTCGCGGGCTTGCTTCTCAGAGATGGGCTTGAGCTTGAATCGCTTGATCTTTGCGACCCCGTTGGGCCGCACCGTTTCTGTACCCACGGTCGGGGCCGGGGCGGCCGCGGCCGGCCTCGCCGGACGGTGGTCCTTGAGCTTCTCCTTGTGCTGGCGGATCTGCCGAACCATCTTGTCGATCACGAGGTCGATGGCTTCATTCATGTGCTCGGCCGACTGGACGGCTTTCAGGATATTTCCGGTGCGACCGGTGACGTGCACCGTGAGCTCGGCAACCTTCACGTCCTCGAGGCTCTTGTTACGCTCCGTGCTGAGCTCCATGCGCGCCTCCAGGATGTGGTCGAAATGGCGCGAGAGCTTCTCCAGCTTGGCCTCCGCATAGGCCTTTATCCGGGGATCGGCCGCGTTCTTCTTGGCCTGGATCAAGATCTCCATCGTGGCCTCCTGCCGAGATCTCGTGTGCAACGGAGTATAGCGAGCCCGCAGGGTGAGGCGCGCTTTTCGCGCGTAATAGGGCGGGCGTCGGACACGGCCTGTACGCGCACACGAGGCCGTCGTTATTTCGGCCGAGTGCGCCGGGCCTGCCGGCCCACGCGAGCGGCGCTTTAGTGCCGTGCGAGCGTTTGAGGCGTTCGCTGGCCGAAGGAGGACGCCAACGCCCGCTTAGTTAATGTCCGCGTTCGTTGGCCCGGCGATCGGGAAAGACGCGCGCAAGTTCCGGCGGGATGGGCACCCCGGCCGCGAACAACCGGTCCATGATGTGCGGGCGGATGCCGGTCGGACGGAACACGCCGGTCATCGTGCCGTCTTTATCCGCGCCGTGCGACTCGTAGAGAAAGATTTCCTGCATGGTGATGGTGTCGCCTTCCATACCGGTGATCTCGGTGATGCTGGTCACCTTGCGCTGACCATCGCGCATCCGGGAGAGTTGGACGACCAGGTCGATGGCCGACGCCACCTGCTGGCGGATGGCCCTCATGGGCAGGTCGATGCCGGCCATCAGCACCATCGTCTCCAGCCGCGAGAGGGCATCGCGCGTGGTGTTGGCGTGGAGCGTGGTCAGCGACCCGTCGTGCCCGGTGTTCATCGCCTGCAACATGTCGAGCGCCTCTCCGGCGCGGCACTCGCCGACGACGATACGGTCCGGACGCATCCGGAGGGCGTTGATGACGAGGTCGTGGATCGCGACCCGGTTCTCGCCGTTGAGGTCGGGCGGCCGCGCCTCCATCCGGCAGACGTGCTCCTGGTGGAGCTGGAGTTCGGCCGCGTCCTCAATGGTGACGATGCGCTCGGTCGGCGGGATGAACGAGGACGCCACGTTGAGTAGCGTCGTCTTCCCGGTGCCGGTCCCACCCGAGATGATGAGGTTCGCGCGCGCCATGACGCAGGCCTTGAGGAAGCCGACCGCCTCGTTGGTGATGGTGCCGAAGTTGACGAGGTCTTCCGCCTGGTAGGGATCGCGGGAGAACTTTCGGATGGTCAGCATTGGCCCGTCCAGCGCGATCGGCGAGATGACCGCGTTGACGCGGGAGCCGTCGAGCAGCCGGGCGTCGACCATCGGGGTGCGGAAGTCGATCCGGCGACCGACCGCGGAGACGATGAAGTCGATCACGCGCAGCAGGTGGTTCTCATCGTCGAACTTGCGATCGGTGAGGAGGATCTTGCCGTTGCGCTCAACGTAGATGTTTTCATGGCCGTTGACCATGACTTCGGTCAAGCTGTCATCCAGGACCAGGTCGCGAATCGGGCCCAGCGCCTCGTAATACCGACCAAGCTCGTCCTGCGAAACCTCGGACGCATTGACCATCTAGTCACAATCCCCCAAACCGGAATTCGCGGACAGGCGGACTGTCCCGGGGGATGTAACGGGGGGTCCCGGCAAAGTTTGCGCGACTGCCAGCACCAGGAAGGCGCCGATCGAGCCCCCCGCTTCAGCCACCACTCGGGCTACGGCGTCCAGCGTAGCCCCGGTCGTGCAGACGTCGTCGACCAGCCCCAGACCCTGGGGAGGAGGCTCTGGGGACGTCCAGCGGAAGGCACCCGCCACGTTGACCTGCCGCTCCGCCTGCCCCAGCCCCACCTGGGCGGGCGTCGGGCGTAGGCGGGACAAGCCGCCGACGACCGGCACGCGAAGCCTGGCGGCAAGGCGCCCGGCCAGGCGCTCCGCCTGGTTGAAGCCGCGCTCGCGCTGGCGACCCCGGTGGAGCGGCACGAAGGTCAGCGCCCGCAGGGTAAGTCCGGCAGCGACGGCGGCCCGGCTGAGCGGTTCCGCCAACCAGTCTGCCAACTGCGGCCGCGGCCGGTATTTATAGGTATGGATGGCCCGCTGCAGCGGACCGGTGAGACGCCCGGCGGCCACCACCGGGATCCCGTGCAGGCTACTGAGCGGAAGCGGCTCGAGGCCGGTGGCGCATTGCTCGCAAAAGTCCTGGCCGAGACGGCCGCACCCGCCGCAGCGCGGCGGAAAGATCAGGTCGAGAAGAGGCACGTCAGGCGGCGAGCAGCTGGTCGCCGGCCTTGATCGCGTGGCGACGAATGGTGCCGACCGGCAGCTCGGCCACTTTGTCCGCTCGCCAGATGAGGGGCACGAGGCCGATCCAGGGCAGCAGGCGCTCGTAGGTCTTCAGCACCACGCCCTTCTTGTCGACGAAGACCGCGTCGATTGGGAAGCGCATAAACATCATGTGAATCCCATTGCAGCCGTG
>Ga0207684_10003015_pt1 | contig 16688 bp, 18 predicted proteins | sample KBSK5501metaG_FD_184342 | JGI IMG/M metagenome (GOLD analysis project Ga0207684, IMG submission 184342) | Corn, switchgrass and miscanthus rhizosphere microbial communities from Kellogg Biological Station, Michigan, USA - KBS K5-50-1 metaG... | ecosystem: Host-associated > Plants > Roots >...
CTGATGGGTGCCAGAGCTGCGGGCATCACGGTCTGCAATGTGCCCGACTACGGCACCGACGAAGTGGCAGATCATGCCATGGCGCTACTCTTATGGTGCTTACGTTGCATACGCGCTGCCCCGCCCACTGCAGTTCCTCCAACCGCATGGTGGGATGCGGCCCGCTTTGACTCTATCCTGCGGTTGCAGGAATGCACCCTTGGTCTGCTCGGTTTTGGTCGTATTGGACAGGCGACCGCCAGGCGAGCGCAAAGCTTCGGCCTCAACGTGCGCTGGTACGATCCCTACGTGGCGCGTGGACAGGATAAGGTCACACGAACAACCCGCGTGGAGAACCTGCCCGCTCTCCTGCAGGACTGCGATGCACTCAGCATCCACTGCTCACTCAACCATGAGACGCGTCATTTGATCGATGCAGCGGCTTTGGCGCTGCTTCCGCCGCATGCTGTGGTAGTTAATACTGCGCGTGGCCCCGTGATTGACGAGCAAGACCTGTACGAGGTTCTTCGCACAGGGCGGCTTGCTGCTGCGGCACTAGATGTGCTCCAGCATGAACCACCTGGGGAGAACGTTCTGTTCAATGCCTATCTACATGGTGAGCTGCAGAACTTGCTGCTCACGCCACACATTGCCTGGTACTCACAGCAAAGCGCGAGAGAGTTACGCCGCAAGGCGGCAGAAGAGGCTGGCCGCCTCCTGCATGGAGACCCTCCATATAATGTCGTTACGTAGAAGAAGATGAGTGTGCTGGCTCCTGTGCTCATCTGTTCAAAAACTTGCCCATCGAGAATGAGAAGGATCCTCTACCCCTGCTTGCCAACACAGAAAGGTGGGTGTACAATCAGACGTCGTCATCAGCATGCTCATGCTCGATCGACGATACTCTCAGAAGATGGAGAAGCTTCTGTCATGAGTCATCTTATTATCTCTCTCCAGCGGCTGAAGGATGGCCGCTTGGATGCACTCACCTCTCGTTTTGCTCGTTGGACCAAACCGCTCGTGACCTCCTTGCAGCTCTCCACCCTCACCGATCTTGGGAAAAGCAAGTCAGAACTTATCGCGGAAAATGCTCTGTTACGCCAACAACTCATTGTTCTCAGGCGGCAGGTGAAACGGCCGCCTATCACCGGGACCGAACGCATCCTCCTCTTCCTGTTGGCCAGGTTGGTTCGAACCTGGCAGCAGGTTTCCTTGATCGTTCAACCTGACACGAGGCTCGCGGTGGCATCGAGAGCTCTTCCGCCTGGTCTGGAAGCGCAGGTCAAAAGCTACTTCTCACGAACCGAAGGTAGCCTCGGAAACCATCGCCTTGATCAGAGAGATGGCGAGAGAGAATCGGCGTCTTCGGCGCTGAACGGATTCGAGGGGAACTGCTGAAACTCGACATTCATGTGTGTAAGCGCACCATCCAGAAGTACATGAAGCATGTTCGCACACATCAGCCTGGAGGCCAGACCTGGGCGACCGATCTCGCACAATCATGCAGCAGCTATCTGGTCCTGCGATGCGCCTGCGGGTGAGCGATCTCTTCTTTCGACCGCTCGCAGGCGTTCTTCCTCATCGAACTGCAGTCACGTAAGGTGATCCACGTTGGCGTCACACGATCTCCGACCGATCCCTGGGTGGCCCAACAACTGCGAGAAGCCACCCCTTATGGGCAAGCACCCAAGTATCTCATTCGTGATAACGAAAGCAAATTCGGGTCTTGCTTTGCTCGGGGAGCAACCGCGAGTGCGATTGAGATTCTCAAGACCCCCTATCACGCTCCCCGGGCCAATGTGATCTGCGAACGCTTTTTGAGAAGCGTTCGGTAAGCATGCCTCGACCATCTGCTGATCTTCCTTGAGAGGCAACTCCAACGCGTCCTCAATGCATACGTCTCGTACTTCAACCAGGCACGACCCCATCCAGGCATCCAGCAGCAGATCCCCGAATGCTCTAGATCATCTCGTGTCACGGCGCACGAAGCAACCAGGGTGGTTGCCGTTCCGATCTTGGCAGAGCTGCACCAGGACTACCGAAAGGTGGCTTAAAGAGGATCCATCTGAACCGAGCATGCATCAGAGGGTCGAGGGGGCCGGGTGTCATTATCGTTGATCTAAATAGCTTTGAAAGAAGACCTTTCATCCTCCATCCACCTGGCTTCCTGGAGCCCATGCTGTAGGCAAGCACCGGTTTGTCTTGCCTGATGGAGTTTTCCTTTCCCTGACAGCGTGATGATCAGGTTCCCCTTGTCCGTCTCTCGAGTTCCGTGCCAAGGGAAAAGAGCGATCAGGGAGGCCAAATCCGTCTTTTTTGAACAGCTGTCCCAAGTAGCCATTACAGCACCAATTGTCGAGCACCTGCATCTTGTGGGCCACGGTGGCCGGGTCACCAAAGGTATTGGAGAGAGTGGCATATTGTGCGACGAGACGTAAGGTGACCTTCTCCCCACCACCACCCAACAAGATCGGGATGGGATTACGAATGGGCACGGGAACACAGACCTCCCAGTGGGCTTTGATCCTTGCCAGTCCCTGCTCCAGTGATGCCAAGCGGCTGCCAGCCGTCCCGAACTCGTAGCCATACGCTTGATAATCCCGCTCAAACCACCCGGCCCCGATCCCCAGAATGAGCCGACCGTTGCTGATGTGATCGACCGTCTTAGCCATATCCGCAAGCAAGGTCGGATTGCGATAACTATTGCAAGTGACCAGACACCCTATCTCTGCTCGCAGTGTCAGCGTTGCCATTGCCGTGAGAAGCGTCCAACCCTCGAAGTTACTTCCTTGAGCGTTGCCAGTAAGTGGGAAGAAATGATCCCAATCCCAAATGGTATCAACGCCCAGATCCTCGGCGCGACGAACAGCATCTGCGTACGTCTGGTAGGTCGAATGTTGTTGGCGTAATTGCACACCAATGCGTATTGGATGACGAGTTGTCGATTGTGTCATCGCAGCATATCCTCTCTGAAAAGCTCGTTTTGCTGATTCTTCCTTGCTTGATTGTAGGCCTGTGTGTATCGAATCTGCAAGTTTACGCGTGCTGGCCACTTCCGTCCAACCGTTGAATGAAGCATCGCATAGGGTAGAATGATCCACAGGCTGCTTTCTCACGTACACCTGGTATCGAAACCTGTTAAGGAGCGCAGGTGCAGGACACCTTCAGTCCCGTTAACCCACAGGTAGAGAATGGACGACGAACGTGAGATGAAACGGAGCAACAAGCCCACTTGTATTGTGTGGTGACCCAAATCAGGATACCTGCAAAGGAGATTGCCATGGCAACAGAAGTGTTTCTCTCTACACCAGAACCGGAGAAGCCACTCACACACTATTCCCTGCTCGATGCGGTGCTTGCCCGCCGCTCGCGCCGCTTCGGCAAAGGCATGCGTTTGAACGGTGGGCCGCTGGCCTATGAAAGCGCACACGAGCCAGCACCACTCAGCCTGGTAGAGGAGGCGGTACAGCCCCACTCGGTGGTGGATAATTCGGATTGCTCTCCCACTGGCTTGACAGGACGGCAGGCTCGCCTTATGCTGTGCTTCACAGGAGCTCTCCATGCTCCCTATTTCAAGCGACGAGGATGTGTATGTCCCTTCATGTGTTCGTGTTCCTGCTTGTGGTCTGCCTCCTCCTTTTGCTGGCGAGGCTCGGGCGGCTTGACTGGTTCCCACTTCGGCCTTCCTCCTCACAAGGCGGGGCCTAGCGCAGCAGGTTCCCCCGTCTGCTCAAACCCCGCAGCCCAGACGATCGCCCCGCCTGCCGTCTGGCCTGCACTCCTTCGCCCAGGGTGAGATCTGCCTGTGCACCAGTACGCCCCTGGTCTGAGGTGAAAAGCCGCTGGGGAGCACCCAAGCGGGTCAACACCGAGGGCTTTGCCTGTCCCAATCAGCAGTGTTTGTACTTTGGCATCACTGAGGATCACATCCACGCGTCTTTTTGGCGATGGCAAGCATGGTCAGGCTGAGCGGATCCAAACCTTCCGCTTTCAGGCCTGCCGCACGACCTTCAGTGCCCGGCGCAACACGGCCCTGTACCGCCTGAAAACCCCATCTCAACAGATTGCCATTGTACTGTCTGCGCTGGCTGGAGGTCTGTACGCATCCGCCGCCGAGCGGGTCTTCGGCTTCCGTCAAGCGACCAGCACGAGCCTTTCTGACTCGTGCTGGCGCACATGCACAGACTTTGCATGAGCACTGCTTCCGTAACCTCCACCTTCTGCAGCTGCAGTTGGACGAGCCGTGCACCCAAGTTGCGCAACGCCAAGCAGGTTCTGTGGCTCTGGCTGGCCACCGATCCCTGCACCAAGCTTGTTCCCGTGCTCCATCTGGGTCCCCGCACGCAAAACACCGCGCATAGCGTCATCCATCCCTGCGACAGACCCTGGCTCCTGATTGCATCCCACTCTTTACCAGTGACGGGCTCAATCACTACTTCTATGCGCTCACCGCCCACTTTGGTCAGTGGCTCATGTTGGGTCGACGAGGGCGCCACGTGCGCCGATGGCAGGTGGAGACAGGCCTGATCTACGGCCAAGTGAAGAAAAGCTATCGCCGACGCAAGCTCGTGCGCGTCTCGCAGGTGATGCGACAGGGAACAGAAGCCACTCTCAAAGCCGCCTTACAGGAATTAGGCTTCTCTGGACGACTCAACACGGCTTTCATTGAGCGAGTCAATCTGACCGTCCGCTATGGCGTCCCCGCACTTGCTCGCCGCACCTGGGCCACATCTCAGCAGTCTCCACACCTGTTGGCACCCGCTGTGAGTGGTGGCGCGCCTATTATCACGGATATCGCGTCCTCACCACTCACAGCGGGTGAGGCTCGTACAGCCGTGCGAGCGAGGGGGAAAGTTGATGGCACACCGCTACCGGCAACGGACGCCGGCGATGGCAGCAGGAAAAACCACCCGACGATGGACGACAGGCGAGGTGCTCTCGTGCCCCTTACCAAAGGTGTGTGCTTGAGAGGCATCCAAACCCGATGGAGGTGCAGTCTCATGTTGAGGGCAGATGGGCGAAGGTGCTCGCAGAAGCATGCGGGGGGAGCCAAGCACGGGGAAGAGAAGGCCTGTCTGGACTGCCTCATCACAAAAAATCGGCCCGAAGGGGGTTTGGAAAGGGCTCAATGAATTATCCACCATGTCCTTGGGCAGCACCCCTTAGTAAAATCAGCGATTTTCAGGATGGTTGACAGCAGGTAAGGAGCAATGATATAATTTCCTTACATTGAGAGATCTGTCGCAAGGAGATAGCGAGATGAAAGAAATCATTTCTACCGTGACTAGTAAGGGGCAGGTGACTATTCCTGCCGAAGTTCGCGAGTATTTGGGTATCAAGACCCATGATAAGATTGCGTTTGTGATTGATCAGGATGGAGGCGTGCGGCTGCGAGTTCCTCAGTATCCGCACATCTCTTCGTTGAGCGGTGCCGCAGGGCGTTTGCAGCAACCACTCTCCTGGCGGCAAATGCAACGAATTGCCTACGAGGATCGCTTCGCAGCCAAAAACGAGTCGAACTCATGACGCAGCCGTTCATCGATACGGATGTCATTATCCGTTTCCTGACAGGGGATGATCCAGAAAAGCAAGCTGCAGCAACACGCCTGTTCGAACAGATCGAGCAAGGGCTACTTACCGTTCAAGCTCCCGATACAGTCATCGCTGACGCCGTCTATGTCCTTGCTTCACCTCGGCTCTACCACCTTCCACGTAGAGATGTCCAGGAGATGCTTACTACCCTTGTTCACCTTCCGCAGTTTCAGGTCCAAAACCGTTGGAGTGTCTTACGAGCGCTTGATTTGTATGCTGTCACAAAGCTCGATTTTGGTGATGCATTGATTATCGCTTCGATGGAACAACAAGGCTCGCATCTTCTCTACTCCTACGACACCGACTTTGACCATTTTCAAGGCATTACTCGACGTGAGCCTTAACCTCGTGGCGATGTTGCAAAAAGGGTGGGTTGCCAGCTGACGAGTGATCCTTGTGCTGGATACTTAGGGCATCCGTTCGAAAAAACATGTTTCACCACGTCGATCATCATGCGTTGGAGTCTGTCATGTCTGGCGCGCTTGGACTGTGGTATTCATCCTCTGGGCAGTTTCGGCAGTTGATGATCCACAGCAGGCAACAGGATCACTCGTAGGCCAGCCTGGGCAGCACTCCCTCAACATCTACGAGTACATCTGTTATCAGTGAGAGCCGGCCCGGACCGGCGCGAGGAGGGTAACCATGGTTGACCTTGCGGAATACGTTGATGGGCTTCTCAACATCTGCGGCTCAGAGGAGCGCATCAGGCAGACGATCCAGGCGAGCCGGACCGCGCCGGTGTTCCTACCACAGGGGACCTCAGGTTTCGGTGAGATCACCAGCGCCTTCGCTCTTGCACTGCACATGCACCAGCCACTCATCCCAGCAGGGGGGTCTGAGCTGCGAACGGCACAGTTGCTCAGCAACTTGCAGTGGATGCTGGACCATCCGGACATCGATGACAACCACAACGCGCGCGTCTTTTTGTGGTGTTACCAACGCATGGGCCAGTTCGTCCCTCAACTCCTCGACGAGGGCTTCCAGCCGCGGGTCATGCTCGAATACTCTGGCACGCTGCTCTACGGATTACGCCAGATGGGCGCCACCGACGTGCTCGACGCCCTGGCGCGCCTCACAGCTGACGAGCGCAACCGCCGGGCGGTGGAGTGGCTGGGCTGCCCATGGGGCCACGCCGTGGCTCCCTCTACGCCGGTCCAGGACTACCGCCTTCACGTCGAGGCCTGGCAGCACCACTTTGCCGCTATCTTTGGCCTTGATGCGCTTCGGCGCGTGCGCGGCTTCTCGCCCGCAGAAATGGCGCTTCCCAACCAGCCCGACGTGGCCTACGAGTTCGTTAAGACCCTCGTCGACTGCGGCTACCAATGGGTCCTCGTCCAAGAACACACCATCGAGCAGCCGGATGGACAGACTCCGCAGCACCGCCATCTCCCGCACCGCCTTGTCTGCACAAACTCTCGGGGTGACACCGCTACCATTACGGCTGTGATCAAGACACAGGGCAGTGACACGAAGCTGGTCGGCCAGATGCAGCCGTACGATGAGGCCAAGGGACTGTCCCGGTTGGATCTCGCCAGCAGACACATACCCCCACTGGTGACCCAGATTGCCGATGGGGAGAACGGCGGTGTGATGATGAACGAATTCCCGGCCATGTACTTCGAGGTGATCCGCGCGTGCTCCGGCTCTCTGACACCGATCATGAACGTCACCGAATACCTGGAGCGGCTCGATTCGGTGGGGGTCCACGCGAAAGACCTCCCGGTGATCCAACCGCTGTTCCACTCCCGGATCTGGGAGCGCATGGTCCCAGGCGATGGACCGGACCGGCTGGCTGAGGTGATCAACCAGCTGCGGGCCGAGGACGGGCGCTTCCACATGGAAGGGGGCAGCTGGACCAACACCATCTCCTGGGTTCAGGGCTACGACACGGTACTCGTGCCCATGGAGAGGGCCAGCTCCTTGTTTCACGAGCGCATCACATCCTCGGGCATCCGCCGGAACGATCCCCGGTACCGCAACGCGCTGTTCCACCTGCTGGCTGCGGAGACCAGTTGCTACCGTTACTGGGGTGCAGGCATCTGGACTGACTATGGCACCGAGCTCTCCCGGCGAGTCAGTGAGATCGTCACCGACGAGCAGTAGCCACCAGAGGAACCATAGCGATGGCCATCGTGTCCTTTGCCCGGTTTCTCAACGTGCACCAGCCCTGTGCTGGCTAGATGGTCTAGCTGTTCGAGCATGATGAGAGAAAAGGACGAACTGAAGTGCCTCTGAGTACTGAGTGAGGAGGCAGAGGGGGAATCTGCAATGCAGCCATGAAGAGCGTGTGTGGGAACGTAGAGACACGAGAGTCAGCGCAGGGAGGAGATGTCGAGGCGAGAGCACAGAAACTAAATTAATCAATATAACATGAATAAATAATATAACCAGTATCGACTGGTGTCCCATGATCTGCAAGCATGACCAGCAGACACAAGCGGCCGATTCATCTTCAGAACGTGGGGTTGACTTCTTTTTCTATGCTGTTTATTCGAGAACGCATGACCCAGTAGCCAGCATAGTGGAAAGAGCGACCAAATAGCATATAATAGAAGATATATCAGCATGAGAGGACAGACGGTTCGCATCGTTCGCTTCAGGAAGGAGGAACACACCCATGCAAACGAGTACGAACAAAATCCTCACGACGCACACCGGAAGTTTACCCAGACCAGCAGATGTGCAACACCTGTTGGAAGCACAGGATCGAGGTGAGCAGATTGATCGCGGTGCCTTCGAGGCACGAGTGCGAGAGGCAGTCAAGGAGGTGGTCCAAAGGCAGGCGAGCTGTGGCATCGATGTTGTCAATGATGGGGAGATGAGCAAAATCAGCTACAGCACCTACGTCAAAGACCGACTCACGGGCTTTGATGACCGAACGGCTCTCTCACCAGCACTGCGACTGGACCTTCCCGAGTTTCCCGGTTTCGCCAAACGGATGGGAGCAGTGTTGCGCGATTACGCCAGACCGGCCTGCACCGGTCCGATTAGCTACCGGGGCAAGGCTGATCTCGACAGAGATATTGCCAATCTTAAAGCTGCCGTCCAAGGGGCACATGTCACCGAAGTGTTTATGACGGCGGCTTCGCCAGGCGTGATCTCGCTCTTCCTCGCTAACCAGTACTATCCGACGCACGAGGCCTACCTCTCCGCGCTGGCAGACGCCATGAAGGAAGAATATGACGCGATCTCCCAGGCGGGTTTCCTGTTGCAACTGGATTGTCCTGATTTAGCCATTGGCCTGTCAGGCGCTGACGAAGCGAATATGCCCTTGCTCCGCCTGCACCTTCAGGCACTCGACCATGCGGTCAGAGATATCCCGCCTGATCGTCTGCGACTCCATCTCTGTTGGGGCAACTACGAAGGTCCGCATCACCGCGATGTGCCACTCCAGAAGATCATAGATGAGGTGCTGCAGGCACGTCCTGTTGCAGTCTCCTTTGAAGGGGCCAATCCGCGCCACGAGCACGAGTGGAAGGTATTTGAGGAGATCAGGTTGCCGCAAGGCAAGGTCATCATTCCAGGCGTGCTCGATTCCACCACCAATTTTATCGAGCACCCTGAACTGGTCGCGCAACGCCTGGAACGCTATGCTTCCGTCGTTGTGCGCGAACAGGTCATCGCCGGAAGCGACTGCGGCTTTGCAACCTTCGCAGGCTTACTGACGGTAGATCCCGACATCACCTGGGCCAAGCTGGCTTCGATGGTCGAGGGAGCGCGGACCGCAACGGATCGTTTGTGGTAGCTCAATGATGGGGGTGTATGAAAAGGGTGTGGGGGAGCAACTGGTTGTGGATAAGTCCTCTTTGCTTTCCCTTCCCGACAAGTAGTTCATACACCCTCTTCACTGAGAGCAAGGGAAGAGGAAAAAGACGTGCCCAAGACGCCTCTCGGGTCTTGGGCATGATCGCGGAACCGAACCGGAACCGACGGGCGTCTGATTATCCCCAAGAAGAGCAGCGTGACAAGCAGACACAAAAAGTCAGTTCTTCTTTTTTCAAGTTACGCTCTTCTGCTATTCCTCGCAGCTTGTTCAAGAACGGGTGTCCCAAGTAACAAGCATACATCAGGAGATCCTTTGCTGATGCCCCGGTACTCACTTACGACTCTTTCCAGAGGGCTACCTCACCATAATTAACTTGAAAACGCTGAGAGAAACCTTATTCGTCCCTGTGCCTCTCAGCGATTAGCTGGGCTTCCAATCAAACGTGTTCCAGAGTTCATCGACGATCTTCGCCATCTCGAAGTCTTTGGCCGTAATCCCTCCCGCCGAATGCGTGACAAAACGCACCGCAATGTTGTTGTAGGAAATATTCAAGTCAGGATGATGTTGTCCAACTTCCGCCACGTGAGCAACAGCACAGGCAAAGAACATGGTGGCGGGGAAGCTCGGGAGAGTGAAACGACGCTGCAGCATTCCGTTGTCAATCTCCCAGTGGGGGAGCTTTTTCAGGTGCGCCTGGATTTCCTCGTCCGCGAGTTTTACTGGTTCCTTTGGCATAGCGGGCTCCTCTCGAAATCACACTAAGTAACTCCTCAGTCTGCTGGACGGAAAGATTCTTGAATACATTATACGTTCTGAGTTTGCAAGCCTGCAACAAGTGACAAGTGTTAGCCCGTCTGCAGAGCATCGAGACCGGAGCGGGAACCTGCCAAGAGCCAGGGCGGGTTCCCACGCTGTTAGAGTAGGTGGTGATGCCACACTGCCGCAGCGCTGGATCGTTAGGGCGACTTCCTCGGGCGTTTCGATCCGGTGGTTCTGTACATCTACAGCACCGACCCCTAGTGCCTTGTCCCGTGGGAAGTCTTGCAATGCCGTTAGATCCTTTACCCCCAGCGAGGCGAAAGCCATCAGCACCACGACAACATTAGCACCCTGGATCACTGGCAGGATCGCTGCGAATTCGGCGGGAAAGATGCGAATGCCAACATGTGTGGGCCGGTCATGGCAATCTTCACAGGGCGTTCCGTTGTCGCTCGCAGGAAGTTCAGTTCGTCCGTCAAGCCAAGCGATGTCGGCTCCGGGCGCCCGACGACAACCGGCGCTGGCAGTGAAGCCTCAGGAGCCACCGGGGTGATCCCCGTCTTCGGGCGAAGCTCTCCTGAGAAGCCTGGGATCTTGGCAGCGAAATAATTGATCAGCGCATTCGGCGGCCCGAAGCTGTTGTCGTCGCGGCGGAAGAGCTCACCGTCGCTGACGACCTCCACGTCGGTCACCTCCTAGTCTTTGATTGCGGCCCTGGCTGCGATGGCTTTGGCATCGCTGAATGCTTCGGGCGCAAGTTTACCAGCCATGACTGCCTCCTGGAGCGCAGGATACCAGTCCGGTACGGTGTACGAACCAATCACGGTTGTTGTAAGCAGGTTCGCCATGTGATTCTCCTTTCAGGAATACGCCAGGCGCCTCCTGGGGGCGCCTGGCCTGGTTTCCTTATATAGTGACTCTTATTGACCTGTGATCGTAGGGGTCTGTTGAGGACGCACTACATAACCGCTGATCTGCTCAAAAGCGTGTGCCGCTCGCAGTACGGTTGCGTCATTCCATTTCCTGCCTACCAGCATCATACCAACAGGTAGACCATTCGAAAGCCCGCAGGGAATCGTCATCGCGGGATGGCCTGTCACGTCAAATGGGCAGGTGTTCGCGATCATCTCTAAGGCTCGGGCAACTCTCTCTTCACGTGGAGCGTCGGCAGACGGAATCTTGCTGGCTTTCATGGGCAGGGTGGGCATGACCAGCAGATCAACGGCTTGCAGGGCATCATTGTAGGCTTTCGTGAGGATGCGTGCCAGATTTTGCGCCTTGGCGTAGTAGCGTCCGTGATAGCGATCCTGCATGTATTGGCCTAGCAGCATGACCAGTTTGACTGTGTCGGATAAGTCATCCGCCCACGTGATTCGTCCACGCGCATAGGCATCCAGAAGGGAAGTGCTGTAGTGTCCCTTCCAGTTGGTGCCCATGCTATTGCCACGCACCATTAACATGGTCGCTCCTTCCACTGCGATACCATTCCAGATATGGATGCCATCGCGATGCAGGGGAATAGAGTTAGTGCTGATCTGGGCTCCCAGTTCGGAGAAGCGCTGTGCCGAGGCTTCGACCAGTTCATCCACATCTTGTTCAGAAAGGCCAGGCCATCCAAATCCCTCGCTCACAATTCCGATGCGTAGCCCTTCCGTATCGTTGGTGAGGGCACGGCCTTCCCGACAATTTCGCCTCCTGCATCTAGAATACGGGTGACAATGGTGGCGTCAAACTCTGGGACATACCCCTCGAGTACCGAGGAGCCATTCATCATCGGTACACCCGCAACGCACACATTATCCTTGATCGCAATACGCTTCCCTGTCAGGATTCCGCTTGATGCGCCTGTGATGGAGCACTTTTGATACCAGGCGTTCAGCGGGTTTCCCTCAGCACTAGGGCGATAGCCGCCAGAACGCGAGTACCGGACCGTCAGTGCTGGCTCAGTAAGCCGGTCGATCCGGCGATATGACTCAAGCGCCGCGCCCATCAAACCAGCAAATGACTGGTAGTCTGAATCGCTCAGATGCAAGCCGTAGGCTTGTGCAATTTCACGTAGTTGCTCGACGGTGGGTTCCGCTGGCATGTTCTTCTCCTTTCCTATTCGCCGTTTTAGAAAATACGGTGCGATCCTGGCGAGATGACACCTTCTATGTAGGCTCCGGGCGAGATAACTGCCATAGAGGAACTTCTGGCTGGTGCCCTTGAGCATCTAGCAACAGAGCTAAAAAAGCTAGTGGATGCGCTTCTCTCGTCCTCTCCACTCCTTCTCGCGCAACACGTACTTCTGCACCTTCCCTGTCGAGGTCTTGGGCAAGTCGCCAAACTCTACGGCAGCAGGGCACTTGAAGTGCGCCAGGCGCTCACGGCAGAAGGCGATGATCTCCTGTTCGGTTACCCTCTGCCCTGGCTTCAAGGCTACGAACGCCTTGGGACGTTCGCCACACGGCGAGGTCACCGGCGTGGAACCAGCCTCCTTTGAATGCTGCGGCAGTCGCGTCCGGGTTCTCGTAGTAGCCTTTCATCACGTGATTGCCGCGCATCACGACCTCACCCATCGTTTTACCGTCCTTGGGGACATCGTTCATTGCCTCATCGACGACGCGCAAGGGATCAGCAATGGCGTTGCTTTGGCCCTGCCGGGCGAGCAGGCGTGCCTGTTCTCCAAGGGGAAAGGTATCCCATTCGGCATGCCATTCGCAGATGACGTAGGGGCCATAGGTTTCCGTGAGACCATAGAGGTGGACAGGGTGGATGTTGAGTGCCTTCATCTGCCCAAGCAAGGTGGGAGAAGGAGGTGCGCCGCCGACGGCCACGGTGACCGGTCGGTTGAGGCGGTGGGCCTTTGGATGGTTCACCAGGAAAATATGCACGGTAGGTGCACCGTTATACTGGGTGACGCCCTCAGTGTCAAAGAGCTCCCAAACGAGACCGGGATCCAGCTTGCGCAGGCACACATGTGTGCCTCCGACGGCGGTCACGGCCCAGGTGTAGCACCAGCCATTGCAGTGGAACATCGGCAGCGTCCACAAGAAGACACTGGTGCTGGAGAGTCCCGCCTCGATGACCTGGGCAAGCGCAGCGAGGTAGGCCCCACGGTGCGTATACACCGCGCCCTTGGGGTTGCCGGTGGTGCCCGAGGTGTAGTCGATCGCGATCGTCTCTTCCTCATCCTCTAGCCAGCTCTTGACCGGTTCGGGCGCTCCTTCGGCGAGAAACCTTTCGTAGGGATCCTCGGGTGTACCCGTATCGTCGATACGCAAACTTGTGGTAAGTATACTGCCGGTCACCATGCACTACGGCCGCTTTGTCGGGAAAGATGAAGGCGCTACGGCGCAGGAAACTCACCGGCGTGAGTTCGGTTCGATAGACGTTCTCTTCCATGTTAGACTCCCTGCTCAAACAAACAATTGACTGTAGACTGTTGTAGACTGTATGCACCCTGGAGTCACAGGATTCATCCGCAATCTCCTACGAGCCAGTGGGGCTCGCCTCTGATAATCAGAGGCGAGCTGAGCTACCCTTTACGTCGCTCTTGGAGGCGCGACAGGATATGCCTGTTGGCCTAACTGATTCCCTCCTGATAGAGTTTGTAGACTTCGGCGTCGTGCGTAGGCAGCACATGCTTGCCCTCCTTGGCAATTCGACGCAGACCTGCCATTACATCCTCCAGGTTGATGTAGTAGCCGAAAGGCACCTGCTGCCCGACATTGATGGCGGCGATGTAGGCAGCGTCGCCGGTGATGATGGCCGTTCCCGAAAGAACCTCAACGTAGACCATCTGGTGCGCCGGTGTATGCCCCCGGGTTATGACGGTACGGATGCCGGGGAACAACTCACCCTCTCCATCGAGCAACTCGACCCGATTCCAGAGCTCACCGACCAACTTGGCGATGTCCAGGCGATCGTAGAAGGGAACTGGAAACAGCGGTGCTGCTGCGTACTGCAATTCGGCCCGTTGAACGAGAATCCGTGCGTTTGGCAACTGATCATCGAGGCCACAATGGTCCAGGTGAAGGTGGGTGTGGACCACGTAGCCAATGTCCGTCGGCTTCAGGTTGTACCTGGAGAGCTGAGCTTCGAGAGTCTGCTCTGGGGATTGACGGGCATTAAGCCCGGAGTAGGCCTTGAAGTCTGCGGCGCTCCGAAAGCCTGCATCAACCAGGATTGGCTTCTCGGCTCCAGTGATGAGCCAGGCAGTCACCGGGACATAAGTGGGAGTCCCGCAATTGGTCTGCCAGACCAGGAAGCTGAAGTCAACCTCCACCTCCCCCAGGTTCAGTGGATAAATAGTCAGAGACATGATACTTTCCTCCTCTTTGGCGGGCATTTGTGCTCGCACATCGTTATGCAGCACTTGCCGTTAGATCTTTCTCCATAACTAGGCCCAATGGCTGGCGGAGCTGGCGAGACTCTACCGTGCTCAGAATATCTCTTGTCTCCTTGAAGCCCCGCACCTCCCTTGGTTGTTAGTCCATGAGTATCACAACCACTTCTTTGGCTCCTCCACAATCGTTGGGAGATCCGGGGCCGCGTAGTCCCCGGGACCACGACGCAAAATAATTGGTGCAATCCATTGGCCAGCACTCAAGCACACGATGCTCAATGTCTATTCAATGACCTTACCGAATCTATAGGGCGGTGTCCTGGAGTGAACGCTCTACAAGATGGTGTGTAAATTTACATACTCTCAGCGGGGTCTGGTACCTCCTAAAAGGATCATCCTGGCTTACCAACCATTCCAATGCAACTTGGATTGAAGCGGCTCTCGGGGCGCAGGAGTGAAGTCGACGCCCTTCGTGTAGGCGACCGGAATGAGTGCCGCTTGGGTGACTTCGGTGTAGGGGATACCGAGCAATTCGGCTGCTTCCTGTTCGAAGAAGAGATGTATCGTTGTCCACGAAGTGCCCAGGCCGCGAGCGCGAGCCGCCAGCATGAAGCTCCATGTGGCCGGGAGGATCGAGCCCCATAGCCCTGCCTGCTGCATGATAGGTAGCCCCTCGAAGCGACCGTTGATGCAGGGGATCACAAGCACAGGAACTTCGTGCATATGAGCGGCGAGATACTCTGCCGAGTCCATCACTCCCCGCTGGATCGCTGCTCTCTGCGGATCGTCGGCAAAGAGCTTGCCAGCGGCCGAGGGTAGGTTGCGGTAGATGGCGAACCCCCGCCGATAGATATCGCCAAGGGCCAGACGCTTTTCAGCATCGGTCACCACCACGAAATGCCAGCCCTGCCTGTTTCCTCCGGTCGGTGCCTGAAGAGCAATCGCCAGGCACTGCCTGATGACCTCCGGCTCCACAGGACGTGAAAAGTCGAGCCGCCTACGCACAGATCGCGTCGTCGTGAGCAACGCATCGGGTGAAAGATCAAGCACAGGTATGGTTCTCCCCCTTGGAAACGTCAGGGTGGTAGAAGGCGCATCCGTCTCGGATCCACGACGGTCTCTCTAAAGGTGACCTGGTGCGTAGGAAAAGGCATGCCTACGCGGTACTACGGGATACACGGAGTTGTACCATCACCGAATCATGTGATCTTACGCTTTCCAGGTACCATCCTGGCATAGTACGGTTGATTCCTAACTTTGACAGAACATACGCACTTACCCGCTGTTAAGGCAAGTATAGCACTCACCCATCAGGCGAGCAAGTCCTGCGCTGGCTACCTTGGCATATCCATTCAGAAAATAAGTGTTGTGAGAACGATGTATGAGGCCTACGCTGATTGCAGATGGACGTTCCCCGTGAATTCTCCCCATTTTCATGTCGGCCGTCATGGAGGGATCCGTCTGGAACGAGGGACAACACTGGTCTGTCGCGTGGTCATCGCACTCGCGCATGATCCCAGCTGTCGCTTCAGGAGCTCTCCTCAGTGGGGGTGCTTGCTTGCCACAAGTTCGATGAAAAGTCCTTGATCGCCCTCCAGACAGAGCCCCTACTCGCCTCAAAGATCCCGTTATGGCCGCACCCCTGGATGGGGAGGAATGTCACTGGCCTGCGAGGCCCTGCTGCTTGTGCAAGGCGCTCGGCCATGACAAAGGGCACGAGTTCGTCCTGGGTCCCATGTCCGATGAAGATTGGGCAAGTCACTCGGCGGATCTTGCTCACATTGTCGAAGCGCTCCCTTATGAAGAGACGGACGACCGACTTGGGAACCCATGGGAGCATGGTGTGGGCTTGCTCAGGGATGTTCGTGAACGCACCGAGCACGATCAAACCGGCCACCTGCGTGCGGGCGGCGAGGTCGATGGCCACAGCGGCACTGAAGTCGCCAGCCAGCGACGACGATCTGGGTGGGATGGGCGCGTAAGGTCTCGGTGAGGTAGTGGTAGGCTGCGTCCGCAGCCTCGTAGCATCCAGACTCGCTCGCCCAGCCGCTACTCATCCCGTAACCCGGATACTCAGGGATCAAGACGGTGCATCCCAGCTGGCTGACCTGCACCGAACAGGAGGCCAACCTGGTCGTGCGGGAAAGAATGGTCGAGCCCTCGTAGGCCCGCACCAGGGCAGTTTCTGTCGTCTTCCCCCGGCTTCCGGGGAAGATCAAGGCGGTCTTGAGCTGTGAAAATGGTGATCTTCGGTTCTTCAATCCC
>Ga0207684_10003018_pt1 | contig 16678 bp, 13 predicted proteins | sample KBSK5501metaG_FD_184342 | JGI IMG/M metagenome (GOLD analysis project Ga0207684, IMG submission 184342) | Corn, switchgrass and miscanthus rhizosphere microbial communities from Kellogg Biological Station, Michigan, USA - KBS K5-50-1 metaG... | ecosystem: Host-associated > Plants > Roots >...
CCGCCGATGAGGAGGGGGATCGTGAACCCCTCGCGCTCCATCTCCTTCGCGACATGGACCATCTCGTCCAGCGACGGCGTGATGAGGCCAGACAGGCCGATCATGTCGACCTGCTTCTCGCGCGCGGTCTTCAGGATCTTCTCGCAGGGCACCATGACGCCGAGGTCGATGATCTCGTAGTTGTTGCAGCCGAGCACCACCCCGACGATGTTCTTGCCGATGTCATGCACGTCGCCCTTGACGGTGGCGACGAGGATGCGGCCCTCCGCCTGGCGCCCGCCGCCCGCTTCCTTCTCGGCCTCCATGAACGGCAGGAGGTAGGCCACCGCCTTCTTCATCACGCGGGCGCTCTTCACCACCTGGGGCAGGAACATCCGGCCCGACCCGAACAGGTCCCCGACCACGTTCATCCCGTCCATGAGCGGGCCCTCGATCACCGAGAGCGGGCGGCCGTACTTCTGGCGCGCCTCCTCGACGTCGTCTTCGACGTGGTCCGCGATCCCCTTCACGAGGGCGTGGGAGAGGCGCTCCTCGACGCTGCCCTGCCGCCACGCCTCCTCCTCCACCGCGCCCCGGTCGGTCTGCTCGACCGTCTCCGCGAAGGCGACCAGGCGCTCGGTCGCGTCGGACCGGCGGTTCAAGAGCACGTCCTCCACCAGCTCGCGCAGGTCGGCCGGGATCTCCTCGTAGACCTCGAGCTGTCCCGCGTTGACGATGCCCATGTCCATCCCGGCCTGGATGGCGTGGTAGAGGAAGGCCGAGTGCATCGCCTCGCGCACGGCCTTGTTTCCGCGGAAGGAGAACGAGATGTTGCTGACTCCCCCGCTCACCTTGCACCCCGGGAGGCTGGCCTTGATCCGCCGCGTGGCCTCCAGGTACGCCACGGCGTAGTTGTTGTGCTCCTCGATCCCGGTGGCTACGGTCAGGATGTTCGGATCGAAGATGATGTCGGGCGGGGGGAACCCGATCTCCTCCGTGAGTATGCGGTAGGCCCGCGTGCAGATCTCCACCTTGCGGTCGGTGGTGGCGGCCTGGCCCTCCTCGTCGAAGGCCATCACCACGACCCCCGCGCCGTAGCGGCGCGCGAGGCGGGCGTGCTCCTTGAAGGACTCCTCGCCTTCCTTGAGGCTCAAGGAGTTCACGATCGCCTTGCCCTGGACGCACCTCAGCCCCGCCTCGATCACGCTCCACTTCGAGCTGTCGATCATGACCGGGACGCGGGCGATGTCGGGCTCGGAGGCGACGAGGTTCAAGAAGGTCGTCATCGCCTTCTCGGAGTCGAGCATCCCCTCGTCCATGTTGACGTCGATGATCTGGGCGCCCCCGAGGACCTGCTGGCGGGCGACGGCCAGCGCCTCCTCGTACCGTCCCGCGAGCACCAGCTTCGAGAATTTCGGCGAGCCGGTGACGTTGGTCCGTTCGCCGACGTTGACGAAGTTCGTGTCGGGACGGATGACGAGCGCCTCGAGGCCGCTGAAGCGCGAGTACGATTCGACCTTCGGCGGCACGCGCGGGGGAAGGTTGCGCACGGTCTCCGCGATCGCGTGGATGTGGTCGGGGGTGGTGCCGCAGCAGCCGCCGACGATGTTGACGAAGCCGCTCTCCGCGAAGTCGCGAAGGAGGCCGGCGGTGATCTTCGGCGTCTCCGGGAAGGCCCCGAAGCCGTCGGGCAGGCCCGCGTTCGGATAGCAGCTCAGGTACACCGGCGCGAGCCGCGACAGCTCCTCCACGTACGGCCTCATCTCGCGCGCGCCCAGCGAGCAGTTGAGGCCCACGGACAGGAGGTCGGCGTGCGAGATCGAGGTCCAGAAGGCCTCGACCGTCTGGCCCGTCATCGTGCGGCCCGACAGGTCCACGATCGTGCCCGAGGCCATGATCGGCAGGCGCCGGCCCGTCTCGTCGAAGTACCGGGCGATGGCGAAGAGCGCCGCCTTCAGGTTCAGCGTGTCGAAGGCCGTCTCGGGCAGCAGCAGGTCCACTCCGCCGTCGACGAGTCCGCGGACCTGGTCGTAGTACGCGGCCTCGAGCTGGGCGAAGGTCACCTGCCGCGCGCCGGGATCGTTGACGTCGCGCGACATCGACGCGCTGCGCGTCATCGGCCCGATCGCGCCCGCGACGAAGCGCGGGCGGCCCGGACCCGACGCCGTCGCCGCGTCGGCCGCCCGGCGGGCGACCCGCGCCGCGGCCAGGTTGATGTCGTAGGCCGCCTGCTCCAGGCCGTAGTCGGCGAGAGAGATCGCCGTGGAGTTGAACGTGTTGGTCTCGACGACGTCCGCTCCCGCCTCGAGGTACTTCCGGTGGATGCCCTCGACTATCCCCGGCTGCGTGATCGACAGCAGGTCGTTGCAGCCCTTGAGCTCGCGCGGGTGGCGCGCGAACTCCTGGCCGCGGTAGTCCGCCTCCTGGAGCTTGTGGGCCTGGATCATCGTGCCCATGGCTCCATCGATGATGAGGATGCGCTCCTTCAGCAGCTCCGCGATTGCGGCCATCGACTCCAGAGTCTAGCAGGGGTTTGGCCGGCGGCCGGAGGCTATGACGCAGGCCACACGCCGGGCGCGCGCCGCCCCGGGGATGGGCGGCGGTCACCGTGCCCTCATTGTCACTTGCCGTGACGCCGCGGAAAAGTTCCACGCGGGGCGTCGCAGCATGTGGACACGCCGGTGTCCTTGTTCAGAGACACGAAGTCGCGTGCGCGCGTGACTCGGGATCGCAAAGTGGCGTCGTTTCAGTATGAACGTGACGGCGTCCGCCGTGGCGTGGGCCTTGCTACGCGATTGCTTCGGGATCCCCTTATCGGAGGAGGCAATGCGCTCCACGCGTTCGACACCACGGTTCCTGGTCCTCATTCCTGCCGTCGCCCTCGCCGCCCTCTGCGCCGCCGTGCCCGCGCGCGCCCAGTATTTCGGCCGCAACGCCGTGCAGTGGGAAAGGCAGAAGTTCGAGGTGCTCAAGACGCAGCACTTCGACGTCTACTACTACCCCGAGGGCCGACAGGCCGCGGAGCAGGTCGGCCGCATGGGCGAGCGGTGGTACGCGCGGCTGAGCCGCATCCTCGGCCACGAGATCAAGGAGCGCCAGCCGGTCATCCTCTACGCCAGCAACCCCCAGTTCCAGCAGACGAACACGCTCGGCGGGGCGCCGGGAGAGGGCACCGGGGGCGTGACCGAGGCGTTCAAGCGCCGGATCGTCCTGCCCGTCGGCGGCTCGCTGGCCGAGACCGACCACGTCCTCGGCCACGAGCTGGTGCACGCGTTCCAGTACTCGATGACCGGCCAGGGCAGGATATCGGACTCGAACTATCCCTCCGCGCTGCGCATGCCGCTGTGGTTCATCGAGGGGATGGCCGAGTACCTCTCGGTGGGACCGAGCGACCCGCTGACCGCGATGTGGATCCGCGACGCCGCCCGCCAGGAGAAGGGACTGCCCACGATCCGCCAGCTCGAGAGCCCGCGCTACTTTCCGTATCGATACGGGCAGGCGCTCTGGGCCTACCTCGCCGGGCGCTACGGCGACCGGATCTTCGGGCAGATGCTCCGCGCGATCGGGCCCCGGACCAACGACGTCGAGACGGTGCTGAAGACGGTGCTGCACGCGGACGCGGCGACGCTGTCGAAGGACTGGCACGCGGCCATCAAGGAGGCCTGCCTGCCCGTCATCACCGGGAAGAAGGACCCGGACGCGTACGGCGTGGCCCTCATCACCGAGAAGCGGCAGGGCGGAAAGCTCAACGTCGGCCCCGTCCTCAGCCCCGACGGCTCCCGGCTGGCGTTCCTGTCCGAGCGCGATCTCTTCTCCGTGGAGTTGTACGTGCAGGACACGCGCACCGGCAACGTGACGAAGCGGCTGTCCCGAACCGTCGTCGACCCCCACCTGGAGAGCCTGCAGTTCATCGATTCGAGCGGCGCCTGGGACCCGGCCGGAAAGCGCTTCGCGCTGGGCGCGGTGGCCAAGGGTCGCCCGGTGCTGGTGATCATGGATGCGGAGGGCGGCAAGCGCCAGGAGATCCCCTTCCCCACGCTGGGCGCGATCTCCACCCCCAGCTTCTCGCCCGACGGCCGCTCCATCGCCTTCTCGGCGCTCGCCGATGGGTTCACGGATCTGTTCGTGTACGACCTCCAGGCGGGCGCGCTCAAGCGGCTCACGCACGACGCCTTCGCGGACCTGCAGCCGGCGTGGTCGCCCGACGGAAGGCAGATCGCCTTCGTCACCGACCGCTTCTCGACCAGGCTCGACGATCTCGACGCCGGCAACTACCGGCTGGCTTCGGTCGACGTCGCCTCCGGCGAGATCCGGGCCCTGCCCGCGTTCGAGCGGGGCAAGCACATCAACCCCCAGTGGTCGGCGGACGGCCATAGCCTCTTCTTCCTCTCCGACCGCACGGGGATCACGAACGTCTACCGCATCGACGTCGCGTCCCAGAAGCTCTACCAGCTCACGGACCTCCTGAGCGGCGTCAGCGGCATCACCGCGCTCAGTCCCGCCCTCACGTCCGCGGCCGGAGCCGACCGCCTGGCGTACAGCGCCTACGACGAGGGCCGCTACGAGATCTACGCGATCGAGGGCGCCGACAAGCTCGCCGGATGGGAAGCTCCGGGCGAGGCGGACCCGCGCTACGCGGGCGTCATCCCGGGCGCGAAGTTCGCCGGCGCGGTGGTCAACGCCAAAGCGGACCCGATCAGCGGCCTCGCCGACTCGAAGACCTTCGCGCATACGCCCTACAAGCCGAAGCTCGGGCTCGACTACGTCGGCCAGCCCTATCTCGCCGGCGGGACCAGCCGCTACGGCGCCTTCTTCGGCGGCGGCATCTCGATGTCGTTCAGCGACATGCTCGGCAACCACTCGCTCCAGACCATGATCCAGGCCGACAACATCTCGGGCTTCACGGACATCGGCGGCCTCGTCGGCTACGTAAACCGCTCGCACCGGTTCAACTGGGGCGTCCAGATCGAGCAGATCCCGTACGTCGCGGGCGGGTTCTCGACGGGGATCACGAACGTGTCCGGCCAGCAGGTCTACGTCGAGCAGACGCTCACCCAGCGGCTGATGGACCGCGGCCTCATGGCCCAGGGCTACTACCCCTTCGACTCGTCCCTGCGCGCCGAGGTGTCGACCGGTTACCGCAGCATCGGCTTCGACACGCGCCTGCAGACGCTGGGCTATGCGCTCAACAGCGGGCAGCAGGTCCTCAACGACACCCATACGGTCAGCGACCCCACGATCCACCTGTGGCAGAGCGACGCGGCCATCGTCCGCGACACGTCGGTGTTCGGCGCCACCAGCCCGATCATGGGCCAGCGCTTCCGGTTCGACGTGAGCCCGACGTTCGGCACGCTCAACTACACGGGCGCGCTCGCGGACTTCCGCCAGTACTACATGCCCGTGCGCCCGGTGACGATCGCCGCCCGCGTGCTCCACTACGCCCGCTACGGCAGCGGGGGCGAGGACTCGAGGCTGACCCCGCTGTTCGTGGGCTATCCGGAGTTCATTCGGGGCTACGACGTCGGATCCTTCACCGCTTCCGAGTGCGGCGTCCAGGCCGACGGAAGCTGCCCGGTGTTCGACCGGCTCCTCGGCAGCCGCATGCTGGTCGGCAACCTGGAGGTGCGGGCGCCGCTGCTCGGCCTGTTCGGGCGCAAGGACCTCTACGGACCCATCCCGGTGGAGATCGGCGCCTTCTTCGACGCCGGCGTGGCCTGGGACAGCACCACCAAGCCGAGGATCTTCGGGGGTACTCGCGACTTCGCGAGAAGCGCCGGGGCGGTCGCGCGGGTCAACGTCCTCGGCTTCGCGGTCCTCGAGGTGGATTGGGTGAAGCCGCTCGACCGGCCCTTGAAGAGCCACATCTGGCAGTTCAACCTGCTGGCCGGGTTCTGATTCCGAATGCGGCGCGCTCCGCTGCGCGCTAGACATCATCAAGCGTGTCGCGTCGGAGTGAATCCGCCGCGACACGATAGAGGAGACGCTCCGCTTCGCGCGCCGAACGCTCTCTAAGACAGCATCTCCCCGCTTGACGCGCGCGACCGGAGGGAGGTAGTGTCGAGCTTATCTGAGAAAGCCAAGGAGGCCCTCCGATGAGGTCTGATCGACTGCTGTTCCTGACCCTGGCGGCGACGGTGGCGGCCGCCCCCGCCGTGCGGGCGCAAGCGCCGGCTGAGCCGCCGATGCCCAAACCCGGCCCCGAGCACGAGCTCTTCAAGCAGGACGCGGGGACCTGGGACGCCACCGTGGAGGCCTGGATGGCCCCGGGTGCTCCGCCGACGACGTCGAAGGCCGTGGAGACGAACGTGCTGGGCTGCGGAGGCCTCTGCGTCGTGACCGATTTCAAGGGCGACTTCGGCGGCATGCCCTTCGACGGCCACGGGACCAGCGCCTACGACTCCACGAAGAAGAAGTACGTGGGGAGCTGGACCGATTCCATGTCCACGGGCCTCATGATCGGCGAGTCCACCTACGATCCCGCCAAGAAGGTCCTGACCGGCTACATGGAAGGGCCGGACATGACGGGGAAGGTCGTCAAGTCGAAGTCAGTCGTCGAGTACAAGGCGGACGGCTCGCGCGTGTTCACCATGTACACGAAGACGCCCGACGGCAAGGAAGTCGCGGGCATGCGCATCACCTACGTCAAGCGCAAGTAGGGGACGCCGAGCTCCTCGTCGAGCTAGCGGACGACCAGGCTCGTGAACGGGAACACGTAGGCCTGGAGCAGGACGAGGAGGCCGACCAGGCAGGCCAGCACGAGGCTGTGGAAGAAGACGTAGCGAAGGATGTCGCCCTCGTGGCCGTACCATCGCGTGGCCGTGCTCGCGACCACGATGCTCTGCGCGTCCACCATCTTCCCCATCACGCCGCCCGAGCTGTTCGCCGCCGCCATCAGCGTGGGGCTGAGGTGCAATTGCTCGGCCGTGATCCGCTGCAGGCTCCCGAAGAGCACGTTGGATGAGGTGTCGGATCCGGTGAGGGCCACGCCCAGCCAGCCGAGCAGCGTCCCGAAGAACGGATAGAGCCATCCGGTCCGGGCGAACGCGAGCCCCAGCGTCGCGTCCAGGCCCGAGTAGCGTGTCGTGAACCCGATCGCGAGCATGGCGGCGATCGTGAGCAGCGAGAAGCGCACGAGCTTCAGCGTGCTCCCGTAGGCGCGCGCCAGCTCCCATGGGCGATAGCCCATCACCAGCCCGGCGATGAGGGCGGCCACGAGGATCCCGCTGCCGGTCGCGGACAGCCAGTTGAGGTTGAAGACGGCCGCTTCCGGCTTCGCGGCCGCGACGACCGGGGGCACCCGCTGGACGAGGTTGTGCAGCCCGGGAACGGGCACGTGCGCGATCGAGATCCCGTCGAGCATCGCCTTCGTCTGCGGCAACCCCCAGATGAAGACGAGGACGCTCAGGATGATCCAGGGCACCCATGCGCGGAGCACCTGGCGCGGGGGCGCGACCGCCGCCCTCTCGCCGCCCGCGTCTTCCTCCCCGTCGAGACCCCAGTGGCGCCGCGGCCGCCAGAACCTCAGGAAGAACGTCACCGCGCCCATCGAGACGACCGCCGCCACCACGTCGACCAGCCACGGCCCGTGCCAGTTCGAGATGAGGAACTGCGGGATCGCGAACGACACGCCGGCCACGAGGATCGCGGGCCAGACCTCGAGCGTCCCGCGCACGCCCGCGAAGGCCCAGACGAGCCAGAAGGGCACGATCACGGAGAAGAGCGGAAGCTGGCGTCCCACCATCGCGCTCAGGTGCTTGAGGTCCAGCCCCGTGACCCCTTGCAAGGCGATGATGGGCGTTCCGAGGGCGCCGAAGGCCACGGGCGCCGTGTTGGCGATGAGCGACAGGCCCGAGGCGAGCAGCGGCGGGAATCCCAGACCGATCAGGATCGCGCCCGTGACCGCCACCGGCGTGCCGAAGCCGGAAGCACCCTCGAAGAAGGCGCCGAAGCAGAACGCCACGAGCAAGAGCTGGAGCCGCCGGTCGCGGGTGACCGTGGTGATGCTCTCACGCAGGATCGCGAAGAGCCCGCGCTGCTCCGTGAGCTGGTACAGGAAGATGACGTTCAGCACGATCCAACCGATGGGAAAGAGGCCGTACGCGACACCGTACGCCGCGGTGCCGAGCGCCATCCCGACGGGCATGCCGAAGACCGAGACCGCGATGGCGAGCGCCGTGGCCAGGCCCAACAGCGCCGCGATGTGGGCCTTCACCCGGAGCACCGCCAACGTCCCCAGCAGAACCAGCACCGGCAGCGCCGCGCAAAGCGTCGAGAGCGCGACGTTGTGCAGCGGATCGTAGGACTGTGACCACATGGCTCGGGGAAGAGCGGCTAGTCTCCGGGGGCGGGCTCCCGATGTCAAGGGTGATGTTCCGCACACCCCACGAGCGGTTCAGGACATTCTCAGGAATTTCCCACAGCCCTTTTGGGGCGCAATGCGTATCCATGCGTGCCGATGAAGGAGGCTCGTATGCACCCGAAGGCGACACGCCGGGCCACGACCGCATTCCTCCTGGGTCTCGCCGTGTTGATGGGCACGCGCTCGGCACAGGCCGCTCCCGGCCGCCTGAAGCTGACGATAGACAAGACCACTCTTCGAGTTGGCGAGGATGCCCGGCTCCGCGTGGGGTTCCTCGATCGCGACTACCGGCCGGTGGCGAACGATCGCGAGCGCACGATCTACTTCGAGACGCGGAGCGCCGGTCCGGCCGAGACGGGGTCGGGCGACATCGCTCCCCGCCAGGCCACCGTAGCGACCGCAGGCGCCGCCTCGAGCGGCTTCCGGGCTACCCGGCAAGGTCGGCTGCTGATTCGCGCGACCTCCGACGGCCTGGCGCCCGCGCAGGAGCTCGTGACCGTCGTGGCGGGCAGGTCCGGCCTGCTCGAGATCCTGGTGCCCGCGGTCCACGCCTGGGCGGACGATACGTTCGCCATCTACCCGAAGGATCACCTGCCGGTCCCCGTCAACGGCTCCTCGACCGCCCTGTTCACGGTCACCGTCGGGCGAAGGGTGGAGAAGAACGAGGTCGTTCGGGTCCGCATCGCGACGCGGCCAGCGGTGCCGGTGAGCTACGACGGCCGGGAAAGCCCGGGCTTCGCGGAGTTCGAGATCCCGGAGGGAAACAGCAATTCCCGGCAGATCGAGATCTCCTCGGAGAAGCCGCGGCTCGTCAGCGTCTCCGCGAGAATCGTCGAGGCGCGTCCCGCCGCGCGGCGGGGAGACGAAGACGTGGCGGTGGTCCAGTTCGTCCCCCCGCGCCCCGAGCGGGTGGTCGTGAGGCCCGACCAGACCGACGCATCGCCGCTCTGGCTGCCCTTGACCGTGGAGCTGGAGGACAGCGAGCACACCGCGATCACCGCCCTCGACCAGGCGCACACGATCGAGATGAGCTCGCGCCGCGGCGTGAGCTTCGATCGGAGGCGCCTGCAGCTCTCTCCGACGAAGCCCACCGGCCATGCGACGGCCCGGTTCGGCTTCTTCAGCTGGGGGGAGATGCAGATCGTCGCGACCGACGTCGAGAACGATCTTGGCACCGGCTCGGCGACGGTCAGGGTGCGCATCGCCGCGTCGATGCTGATTCTCTGCGCGGGCCTGAGCGGCGCCTTCGGCGCCTTGAGCCGGCACGTCTATCGGGTTCGGACGACCCGGCTCATGCCGGCGTGGGACAGGGGCCGGATGAAGCTGGGCCTCGTGGGCCACACGGTCTTCGGGATCGGCTTCGGCGAGGTCCTGTACCAGGCGGGGCGCGTCGGGCTGCTTCATCCCGCGCTGGTTCCGGGGGGCGGCCCGCCCGAGGACGGAACCGTCTTCGCGCTCGCGCTGCTGTTGGGAGTCCTGGGCGGGTTCGGCGGCGTGGTGATCCTGGACCGGCTGACGGAGAAGATCCTTCCCGCGCCCAAGGCCGCGTGAAGCGAGGCGGGAGGTCTATACTGGCCCCCTCATCGAAGGAGGCGGCGATGGACCCGTTACTCGCTCCGGTCCCGGGCGCGGATCACCAGGAGGCGGGCGGCGTCACGCTCGACGTCGCCCGGGCGGGAAATGGCCGGGTGAAACGCGCGGTCTACCCCCCGGGCTTCCGCTGGTCCAAGAACATGAAGCCGATCGTCGGGACCCCGTACTGCATGCACGCCCACGTCGGCTTTCTCGCCCGCGGGCACGTCAGCGGCGAGTACGCGGACCACTGCGCGTTCGACTTCGTCGCGCCCCGCGTGATCGTCATCGAGCCGGGCCACGACGCGTGGGTCGTCGGAGACGAACCGGCCGTGGTGATCGAGTTCGATTACGAGGGCGAGACGGCGCGCCGCCTGGGCTTACCCGCGACGCACGGTCACGCCTAGAATCCCACGGCGGGCTCCGCCGGACGGTTCAGCGGAGCTGCAGGTACGCGTACCCGACGCGGAGGTGTCCGGTGAGGGCGGGGTCGAAGCAGTAAACGACGGCCAGCGTGCAGACGGCGTGCGACAAGGCAAGGGGCACCAGGTTCGGGTAGCGGTCGTAGATCCAGCACCACACGACCGCGGCCACGAGCGTGACGGGAGCCAGGAACGGGTTGGGCAGGTGGAGGGCGCCGAAAATGCCCGCGGCCAGCGCCATCCCCTTCCCGCGCGACGTCGCCGCCTGGGCCTCCCTCAGCAGCACGGTCTGGAGCGCGAACTGTTGTCCCGCGGCCCACGGCACCAGGAGAGCCAGGTCACGCCAAGGGTGTGGCCGTCGCGGCAAGGGACCGAGGTGTGATCCCGCGACGTAGATGACGAGAACGACCGGCAGGGTGAACGCGGCCGCGATGCGGAGGGCAGGCAGGAACGCGGACCAGCGCACGCCCCACTCCCCGGTGCGGGCCGCCCGCCACGCCGACAGACCCAGGACGACCGCCGTGACGAGGTGGCCGACCCCGCGCGGGGCGACCCGAACGAAGACCCAGGTGTAGCCGGCGATGATCGCCAGCAAGGGGAGCGTGAACCTCAGCTTGCGTATCACTCAGGCCGCGCCGGATCGGCGGGCCGCCCGGATGAGGCCGACGCCCAGGGTGATGACGCCCGCGCCCAGGATCACCGCGCCGACGTAGGCGAGGTAGATGAAGCCGTTGGGCCGCGTCGCGGTTGACGAGGGCAACGAGAGGAAGAAGGCGGCGGGCACGAAGATCGCCGCCAGCGGCGCCGCCAGCCTCACGAAGCGCTTGGTCCCGGGGGAGAGATCGGCTTCATCGACGTACCGCAGCATCACGAGCGCGAGCACGAGATACACGCCGGCGTGCGCATGGCCCGCCCGCCACAGGTTCTGGCGCAGCGGGTTCAGCATGTATCCGGAGCCATCCGTGAGAAGGAGGGCGAGGAGGCTCGCGCCCCCGAGCATGACGGTCGGCAGGATGATGAGCAAGCTGCCCGCGAGCGCCCGCGATTCCCTGGTCATGATCAATTCTTCTCGTTCTCTTTCCTCTCCGGCGGGAGGGGGCGCGGGGCGTAGTAAGGCTTTCCGTTCAGCTTGGCGACTTCCTCGTTGAAGCTGGTGCCGTAGTCGCGCTTGGCGTCGGAGAGGGCCCAGGCCTGGCGCTTGTAGTTCCAGCTATCGGGGTTCAGGCGCTGGGCCTCCTTGAAATGCGGGATCGCCTGCGCGCGGTGGCCTGTCTTGTACAGGTATTCCCCCAGGGCAAACTCGGCGTCGGCCAGAACGTGGTCCGGGTTCCGGGGCGCGAGGCGCGCCCGCAGCTCCGCCTCGCTGAGGACGAAGGCGCTGCGCTCGCCCTCGGACACCCAGTTCCGGATCGCGGCCAGGTAGGGCGCCGCTTCCAGGCCGTGGAAGGGCTTGAAGCGATCGTCGGCGAACGCGACCTCGTTCGGGCGCACGATGCGCCCCCGCTCATCGATCCAGACGGCGGTGGGGACGTTGACCATTCCGTAGAGCCTGGTGACCAGGTGCGTCTCGTCTACGAGCACGGTGTAGCGGGCATGGGCCGCCGTGATCCACGGGCCGGCGTCCTTGACTCCACCCGTGTCCTGGGCGACGGAGACGATCTCGAAGTTCTTCGCCGCGAGCTCTTCGTAGAGGGCCTGCCAGCCTGGCAGGTCGAAACGGCACCCTCACCATGAAGCCCAGGTGACGAGGAGGACCTTCTTGCCACGGAAATCCGACAGGGAATGCCTCTGGCCCTCCATGTCCGGGAGAGTGAAATCGGGGGCTTGGAGCGAGATGAGGGCGGCGCGTTGCTGGTCCGGGCGCGGCCCGAAGTACCAGACGGAGACGGCCTCGTCATGTGCCATCGGCTGCTTCAGGAGCCGCGCGAAGGCACTGAGGTTGAACCAGGCCACCTTCGACTGCCCGGCAAGGAACTCCGCCTTCCGAGCCTTCGGGATGGGGAAGCACAGCTCCTCACGGCAGACGCCCTGCGGCTTCAAGACGAACCCGGTGGCGCGGGTGAGGTCGGCGGTCGTCACCCAGAGGTCCGCGGAGGCTACCGAGGCCGCGCGCACCTCGGTCGCCGTCTCGTCCCACAGGACGGTCCGGCGATCGCCGTCGGCCCCCTGGACGGCCGCCGCCCACCCAAGGAGCGCGAACACGACGCCGAGGATCTTCTGGGCCACGCTCGATGATTGTACCTCCCCGCAACCGGAAGGCCGCCCGGTGGGCGGTCCGACGCGGCCCACATGACGTACGATCCCGGTGATGCCTCGGACCAGTGCCGGCTTGCTGATGTTTCGGCGGTGCGGGGACGTGCCGGAGGTCCTGCTCGCGCATCCGGGCGGTCCGTTCTGGGCCAAGAAGGATCTCGGCGCATGGACGATCCCCAAGGGCGAGATGGCGAAGGGCGAGGACGAGCTGGCGACGGCGCGGCGCGAGTTCGAGGAGGAGACGGGGATCCGGCCCGAGGGCCCGTTTCATCCGCTGGGTTGCGTCGAGCAGAGGGCCGGGAAGCTCGTCTACGCGTGGGCCTTCGAGGGGGACTGCGATCCGGCCGCCATCCGCAGCAACTCGTTTCGCGTGCCCTGGCCACCGGGGTCCGGCCAGTGGCAGACGTTTCCCGAGGTCGACCGCGCGGAATGGTTCGCCCTCGAAGAGGCGCGACGCCGGATCAACCCCGGTCAGGTGCCGCTGCTCAGCGCGCTGGAAGCGGTGATCGCAGGCCCGAGCGGCCCGTCATCACGCCAAGCGACTTGAGGAGCGCGCTCAGGCCGAAGTCACGGAGATGGCTCGCCCCTTCGACGTCAGCCAGCCACTGCTCCAGCCCATCATCTCGGTGCGAACACAACCCGCAAGGTCGAGGTCGGCGAGCACTTTCGCGGCCAGATCGTCGTTGCCGCCCAGCGTTGCCGTGGCGATTCGCCTCATGGGGAGCGTGGCGGAGAGGGCAGTCCGTTCAGACCACTCCAGCGCCTGGAGCACTCGAAGCGCTTCGCTGGTCACGTCAGCCTCCTGGGAATGTCCCAGGTCCAACATAACGCCTGGTCGCCAGCCGTCAAGGGGGTCGAAGAGAAAGTCTAGGTTTCCTTCGGGGGGTGATCGAGAATGGACTCTGTCTTCGGATCCCAGTAGAGCTTCCGGCCCTCACGGAAAGCGCGTGCGGCCATGATGCACGCGACCGAATGCGCGAACCCATGCTCGACCGTGGCATTGGGCGGCTTCCGGCTGCGCAGGCTTTCGAACCAGTTCGTCATGTGCGACGTGTCGTCGTCGCCGATGCCTGGCGGGGGGATGTGATCGTCGCCGGGGAGGGTGATGTACTTCTCCGCGCGCTTCACGTTGGGGTCGTCCTCGTGGGTGCCCTTCTCTTCCACCCACTTCCACCGCGGGCTTCCTTCACCCCCGATGTTGATGAGCGTCGCCGCCTTGCCCATGATGCGGGTGAAGCTGTCGCTGTCGTTGCCGAAGCTCGTGGAATAGCTCACGAGGAATCCCTTCGGGTACTCCAGCAGGGCGTGGAACGTGTCCGGGTTCTCCCGGCCATCCTTCCAGGCGAAGACGCCGCCGCTCGCCACCACCGATCTCGGGAAGTTGTCGTCCAGGAAGTAGTGCACGAGGTCGATGCCGTGGCTCATCCACTGGTCCGGGATGCCGCTGGAGAAATCCTTGTAGAGGCGGAACTCGAAGTACATCCTCGGATCGAACGGACGGTAGGGCTTCGTGAGCAGCCAGCGGCGCCAATCGGTGTCCTGCTCCCGGACCTGATTGACCTCCTCCCGCCCGCGCCACCGCGGCCCGTGATAGTTCCAGACCGTCTCCACCTTGCTGACTTCTCCCAGTGCGCCCGTCTTGATGAAGTCCCGCACGGCGTTCGGGTAGGGCTCGCTGCGGTGCTGGGTGCCGACCTGGACGATCAGGCTCGTCCCCCGCACCGCGTCGCGGGCGGCCTTGGCCTCGGCCAGGTCGTTGGCCATCGGCTTCTCGCAGTAACAGTCCTTCCCGGCCCCGGCCACCTGCTTCAGGTGGGTCGCATGCTGGAAATCGGCGGTCGAGACCAGCACCGCGTCCACGTCCTTCAGGGCCAGCAAGTCCTCCATGTATTGGAAGGCCCGCGGCGCTCGGCCGTAGGCCGTTTGGGCCCGCGCCGCCGCCGCTTCCCGGTTGATCTTCCAGAGGTCACAGACGGCGGTCATCTCCACGTTCTTCGTCTTGAGTCGCGCGACGATGTCGTCCAGCCCCGTGCCTCGCCGCCCCACCCCGATATGGCCGAGCGAGATGCGATCGTTCGCGCCGACGATCCGGCCGTACGAGAAGGCGGTGCTGCGGAGGGCGCCCGCTCCTATCGCCACCGCGCTCGCCTGGCTCAGAAACGACCGGCGATTCATCTGCCTGGGCTTCTTCATGACGGCTCCTCCATAGGGCTCACACCGCCGCCGCGCGCGCCGGCTCGCCGGCACCCGCGGGGGCGGGACGTCGCTCTCCGACCTGCTGCCGCCACATGGCGTAGTAGAGGCCGGTCCGATCCAGCAGCTCCTGGTGCCGGCCCGTCTCCACCACCTGCCCACGCTCGAGGACGAAGATCCGGTCGGCGTGCATGACCGTGGAGAGGCGATGGGCGATGAGGATGCTCATGACGTCGCGGGACTCCGCCACGTCCCGGATGGTGTGGCTGATCTCCTCCTCGGTGAGAGAGTCGAGCGACGAGGTGGCCTCGTCGAAGACGAGCAGGTCGGGCCGCCGCAACAGCGCGCGGGCGATGGAGAGGCGCTGGCGCTCGCCGCCCGAGACCTTGATCCCTCCCTCGCCGATCACGGTGTCGAGCCCCTTCGCCGCCCGCGCGAGCAGGCTTTGACAGGCCGCCCGCCGCAGCGCCCCGAGGCACTCGGCGTCCGTGGCGTCCGGTCGCACGAAGAGCAGGTTCTCGCGGATGGTGCCGGAGAAGAGCTGCGTCTCCTGAGTGACGAAACCGATCCGCTCGCGCAGCGCCTCCATGTCGGCCTCGCGGCTGTCCACTCCATTGTAGAGGATGCGCCCCGCCTGCGGCCGGTAGAGCCCGACGAGCAGCTTCACGAGCGTCGTCTTGCCCGCGCCGGAAGGGCCGACGAAGGCCAGCGTCTGCCCCCGTTCGATGCGGAAGGAGATGTCCCGCACCGCCGGTTGTGACGCCGTTTGATGAGTGAAGGTCACGTTCTCGAAGGCCAGCTCCTCCAGCGAAGGCAGGGGCACCGGCCGCTCCGGCCGCGGCTCCTTCGGCGTGTCGAGGATCTGCTGGAAGTTCTGGAGCGACACTTCCGTCTCCCGGTAAAGGTTGATCACCGTCCCCATCTCCTGCAGCGGGCCGAAGATGAAGAACGAGTAGATCCACAGCGAAAAGAACTGGCCCACCGTGATCTGCTGCGCGTAGATGAGATACAGCATGAGGAACAGGATGGTCGTGCGTAGCGCGTTGACCGACGTGCCCTGGATGAAGCTCAGGCTGCGCAGGTAGCGCACCTTCTTCAGCTCCAGGTCCAGGATCCGCAGGGTCGTGCGGTTGAGGCGCCCCACCTCCTGCTGGGCCAGGCCCAGGCTCTTCACCAGCTCGATATTTCGCAGAGATTCCGTGGTCGCGCCCGCCAGGGCGGTGGTCTCGGCGACGATCACCTTCTGGACCGTCTTGATGCGGCGGGAGAGCGTGGAGCTGAGCCACCCCAGGAGCGGCACGGTCAGGAAATAGACGGGTGCGATCACCCAGTGGACGGTGAACGCGTAGATCGTCACGAAGACGATGCCCACCAGCGTGGTGAAGACGGTGTTGACGGCCGTCGAGATGAGCTTCTCGACGTCGGTGCGGACCTTCTGCAGCTTGCCCAGCGTCTCGCCGCTGCGCTGGTCCTCGAACACCGCGTAGGGCAGCTCGAGCGAGTGGTGGATGCCGTCGGAGTAGATCTCCGCTCCCAGGCGCTGCGTGATCACGTTGATGAAGTAGTCCTGGAAGTTCTTGGCCACGCGGGAGACGAAGGCCACCCCCACGGCGGCCGCGAGCAACAGGGTCACGCCGGACAGGAACTCTCCCGTCGTGTACTGGCGGAAGCGCATGGCGTAGCGGTCGATGACGAGGCGGAAGATCAGCGGGTCGAGCAGGGAGAAGATCTGGTTGACGGTGGCCAGGAGCAGGGCGAGGGCCAGCAGCCCACGATAACGGCGCAGGTACGACCAGAGGAGCCTCATGCTGACTCGCATTGTAGTGCGGAGCGGCGCCTCACATCCCCGGCGCGTGACGAGTGATCTTGACGGCTCGGCGGGGCGGCGGTAGCCTGACCC
>Ga0207684_10003020_pt1 | contig 16675 bp, 14 predicted proteins | sample KBSK5501metaG_FD_184342 | JGI IMG/M metagenome (GOLD analysis project Ga0207684, IMG submission 184342) | Corn, switchgrass and miscanthus rhizosphere microbial communities from Kellogg Biological Station, Michigan, USA - KBS K5-50-1 metaG... | ecosystem: Host-associated > Plants > Roots >...
ACGGTCTCGCCGCTGGTCTGGCTCGGCGATATGACCGAGGCACACGCCGGGGAGCTTGTCGCCTGCGAGATACCCACGGCGACGGCCAGCGCGATGGCGCAGAGCGCGGCGGCACCGCCGAGTTCGATGCTGAGCAACCGGCGGCGCGGCATGCGCCTGCGGTGGCCGGGGCCGACAGCCATGCGGGCGAGTCTAGGGATCAGCGCCTCGCCGCAAATCGGATTCGCCGGACTTCCCGCTCGGCTCGCTGTCCGGCCCAGTTCCAGCATGGTGACCACTGGACGGAGCAGTGCTCTTTAATAGAGACGGTGCTCTGCTAGGATATTGGGCGTGAACGCCAGCCGCACCGCGCGGGAGCGAGTCCGCGAGGAACTCACCAGGGAAATCACCGAGATCGCCCGCAGCCAGTTGGCCACCGAGGGCGCGGCCGGCCTGTCGCTGCGCGCGGTCGCCCGGGAGATGGGGATGGCCTCCTCGGCGATCTACCGGTACTTCCCGAGCCGCGACGACCTGCTCACCGCGTTGATCATCGATGGGTACAACGCGATCGGCGCGGCCGCGGAACAGGCGGACGCGGCGTGCCGACCGGGCGACTACACCGGGCGGTGGCTCGCGGTCTGCCGCGCCGTGCGGGACTGGGCGCTGGCTCATCCTCATGAGTACGCGCTGGTCTACGGCTCGCCGGTGCCGGGCTACCAGGCGCCGCAGCAGACGATCGCGCCCGCCGTCCGAGCCGCCACCGTCTACGGGAAGATCATCAGTGACGCCCACCGGGCGGGCGCGCTGGACCCGCCCGGCATCTGCCCGGCGCCCCCGCAGTCATTCGGCCCGGACGCGGCCGCGCTGCGCGCCTCGGTGATGGCGGAGGTGCCCGATACGGTGGCCGCGCGGGCGGTGGCGGGCTGGACCGCGCTGTTCGGCATGGTGAGCTTCGAGCTTTTCGGCCAGTTCGAGAACGTGATCACCGACCGGGACGCATTCTTCGACCACAGTATGCGCTGCCAGGGTCGCCTGACCGGCCTGTCAACCTGATGCTTTGGCCGGCCGGGTGCCCATACGCAGGGCCGGCGGCCACCTGCCAAGCCGCCGGCCCCGGAGCTACGCGGGCTTGCTACTTGGTCGCCTCGCTGGCGGGCTTGCGCCACTGGATCGTGGGGCGGAGCGCCTCCAGCCGGACCCGGTGCGCGTACCGCTTGGTAATGCCGAGCAGCGAGTCGATCAGCGTGTCCGACAGCAGGTGCGGCTCGAGGCCGAGCTCGACGAGCCTGGTGTGGGTGACATTGTAGTAGTGGCCGTAGAGCTCGACGCGGGGGTTGTCCAGGTGCTCGATCTTGACCGCATCGGGGCTGCACCGCGCGATGGTCTCGGCGATCTGGCCGACCGACATGGACTCGGTCATCTGGTTGAAGACCCGGAACTCGCCCTGGTCGGCTGGGTTCTCGCAGGCGATCTGGACACATCGGACCGTGTCTCTGATGTCGATCAGGCCGCGGGTCTGACTACCCTCCCCGTACACGGTCAGCGGCTGGCCGAGAACGGACTGGATGACGAACCTGTTCAGCACGGTGCCGAACACCGCGTCATAGTCGAACCTGGTGGCTAGCCGCTCGTCCCGGGCCGTTTCCGGGGTCTGCTGGCCATAGACGACGCCCTGGTTGAGATCGGTGGCGCGGAGATTCCAGATCCGGCAGGCGAACTCGATGTTGTGGCTGTCGTGCACCTTGGACAGGTGGTAGAAGGAGCCAGGGCGCTTCGGGAACAGGACCCGGTCCTTGCGCCCCTTGTGCTCGACCTCCAGCCAGCCTTCCTCGATGTCGATGTTGGGCGTGCCGTACTCACCCATCGTGCCCAGCTTGACCAGGTGGATGTCCGGATTGATCTCGGCGATCGCATACAGCAGGTTGAGATTGCCGATCACGTTGTTGGTCTGGGTGTAGACCGCGTGCTTCCGGTCAACCATCGAATACGGCGCGGCACGCTGCTCGGCGAAGTGAACCACCGCGTCGGGCCGGAAGTCTTCCACTATGTGATAGGTGAACGGGGCGTCCACGAGGTCGCCGATGTAACACCTGATGTCCTTGCCCGTGTACTCCCGCCACACCGCGATGCGGGTCTGCAGGGTCTCGATGGGCACCAGGCTGTCAACGCCGAGTTCGTGGTCGTACCCTCGGCGGGCGAAGTTGTCCGCCACCGCGACGTCGTGGCCGCACGCCGAGAGGTGAAGCGCGGTCGGCCACCCGAGGTAACCGTCCCCGCCCAACACCAAGATCCTCATGACCTTGCTCCTGCCTTGTCGGTGTGTGTCGCTTGGATTGTTCCCGTCACGCGGCGCCTATGCTTCCCCGGTCGGCGCCTGACAGTGGGGGTGCCCGTCCGCGAAGGGCTGCATCTGCTGACCGCCGTCGGCGTCCGCGCCGACGCGGCCCAGCCTGAATGCGGAGGTCGCCTACTTCCAGCCTCGTTCGGTTCCCGTACTGTATACCTGTCTGGATGACCTGTCGGTCTTCCGAGTAGCTAGGACTCCCATGACACTCGTTGCGCCCCGGTTTGTCGCGTCCCTGCGGCGCCGGCTCCGGACCTCGCTGGGCAGGCGGTTCAGCAGGTTCGTGCCCGTGGCGTTCGTCTCGTTCGCGGCGAGCCAGATCACGCTGACGCTCCTGCTCGGGCCCGCGCACGCGACCGCGGGCAAGGCGGCGTTCGCGGCGTGGTTCACCGGCGCGGCGGTCAGCTACATCCTGAGCCGCTGGGCGTGGGAGCGTAGGGGCTGGCCGAACCTGGTCCGGGAGACCCTGCCGTTCTGCGCCGTCTCCGTCGGTGCCGCGGTCGTGCTGACGCTGACGGCGAAGTTCGCGAACCAGGAGGCCCTGCGGATGGGTCTCTCGCATCCGATGCGGGTGCTCTTCGTAGACGTCGCCTACCTCATGGCGAACTGCGTAACGTTCGCCACGAGGTTCGTGATTTTCCACTACGTCCTCTTCGCGGACCGGGGATCCGCCCGGTCGTCAGCGCCCACTGACCGGCCGTCCCGGGCGGCGAGCCCGTCCCCGGCTGCGGGGGCGGATCCGGCCCGGGTCGCGCTGGCCATGGGCTCGGCGCGGGCCAACGGTTCCGCCGCATGGGCCGGGCTCCCCGACGGGCCCCCGGCAGGGCCCCCGGCGGAGGCCGACGACGACGCGGTGGAAGAGCGGGGCCCGCGCCGCTGACGTTCCCGCCACCAGGTGCGCGCGATCACGCCGGCAAAGTGGAGGCCGTAGAGCACGTTGTGGCCCTTCTTGCTCTCACCCACCTGCCGCTTGTGAATCGTGGCGGGGACTTCCAATACGCGAAATCCCCTGGCCAGTACGGCGATCAGTAGTTCGGACGACTGGTACTGGGGCTGCTCAAGGCGGACCGCCCCGGTGACCTCGGCGCGCATCGCGCGCAGCCCGAACGAGGAGTCGGTGATGCGCTGACCCGTCAGCACGCTGATGGTCACCGCGAAGACCCACGTGCCCAGGCGGCGCACCGGGTCCTTTGTCTCCTGGCTGCCAAGCTTGCGCGACCCGGTCACGAAGTCGGCGTCGCCGGAAACGACCGGGCCGAGGACGCGCTCCATTTCGGCCGGGTTGTACTGGCCGTCGGCGTCGGTGGTCACGATGTACCTGGCCGAGCCCTCGCGGGCCAGGCGGTAGCCCAGCCGGAGCGCGGCGCCCTGGCCGCGGTTGACCGGGACGTCGCAGACGAGCGCGCCATGGGCGCGGCCCTCGGCCACCGTCCCGTCCCTGGAGCCGTCCGACACCACGATGACAGACGTGGCGAGCCCGCAGAGGGACGGCGGAAGAGACTCGACTACCGAGCCGAGCACGCCTTCCTCGTTGAAGGCCGCGATCACGATGGAAACGGGCGGCAGGTGCGCCGCGCGGTCGCCGTACTGGGCGGCGAACGCCTCGATGGCGGCGCCGTCGATTGCTTCGTCAGTGGTCGGCGGGGAGGTCATTGCGCCGTCACCGTGGCCTCGGCGCCCGCCGCGAAGTCCGGCCAGACCGTGGCCAGGCCGGACTTCAGGTCGCAGGAGGGGGCAAAGCCGAGCGCCCGCGCCGCGGAGATATCGACGATGACGGCTGGCATCTCGCCGGGCTTGGCCGGGATGTGCTCGGCAGGCAATGGCGCGCCGGTGACGCTTCGCGCCGCCAGCAGGATGTCGTTCACCGTGTGGGATTCCCCGGCGCCCAGGATCAGCGGGCCGGTCGCGCGGGCCCGCCACGCGGTGAGTATGCCCGCGACGATGTCGTCCACGTGGATCAGGTCCCGGACCTGGTTGCCGTCCCCGTACACCTGGACGCCACGGCCATCGCGCGCGGCCCGCATCAGCCGCGGCACGAAGCTGTCCTTTTCCTCCATGCCCGGGCCGTAGACATTGGAGAACCGGAGGGCACAGCCCGCCACGCCATAGCTGGCGGAATAGTAGCTGAGCAACATCTCGGCCGCCGCCTTGCTGCCCCCGTAGGGGGTCAGCGGCCGGGCGGGGGTCTGCTCGGTGATGACCTTCCGGCCGACGTTGCCGACCACGGCGTTCGTGGAAGCGAGCAGGAACGCGGCGACGCCACGGTTGCGTGCCAGTTCGAGCAGGGTGGCGGTGGCATCCACGTTGGTCCGGTAGGTCTCCACCGGGTCCTCGACGGAGCGGAGCACCGACGTCACGGCGGCCAGGTGCATGACGGCGTCGGTGCCTGGGCTCACGGCCTGGTCGGCAACGGACGGATCGCACAGGTCGCCCACGACGGCCCGCACGTCGGGATCACGCGGCGGGCGCTTGTCCGCCACGGTGACCTCGGCGCCCAGATCCTGCAGTGCCTTGACCAGCCGCCGTCCGATAAACCCGGCCCCGCCGGTTACCAGCACCCGGGGACGTCCTCCATCCGCCATCGATTCTCCATTCGCCGTAGGCCATCGTGTTACCACCCGGTTACACCGGACTTAGCCGACATATAGTTGCCGGTCGAGCTGAGTGCAATCTGTCGGGACGCTGAGCAATTCAGCTGTCTCGCGCGGTGGGATATACCTGATTGCGGCCTGTTCTTCGCGCCGAAATCGGTCACTCAATCCCGTCGTGCCCGGCTGTCGCGTTGCCCGATGTGGTCCCGCTGTTGTTCTCGGAAACGCGGCCATGCGAGGTGCATGGTTAGTGTAGCGGCGCAGCGTATGGCCCAGTGACCAGGTTGCTGGTGTGCCATGCTTGTAGTTCCACGGCAGCACGGCCGCAGCGGGCACCGGAGGAAGTGATCCCATGACGACCGGGGCCGCAAATCCGCGCGCGGAGGCGGGCCACTCCGATGAGTCGCAGGCGATCCTGCGCTCCCGCATCGACCTGAGCCGTCTTCCCCCACTGAGCCGGGCCGTCACCGAGCACGTCATCATGGCGAGCGCCGACTTCGATTACGCGACTGATCTTGTCTGCGACGAGGAGACCCTGGCCACGGCGGTTGCCGAGGTCGCGGCGGGCGCCGCCGTGGTCACCGACGCCGCAATGGTCGCAGCCGGGATCACCGGCCACCCGGTCACCTGCAAGAGCGACGAGCCGCTGACTGAGCGACTGGCCCGCACCGCGGGCATCAGCCGAGCCGCCGCCGCCGTGCGCCTGGCCTTCGGGCAGGCTGGCCCCGGGGCCATCTGGGTGGTGGGCTGCGAGCCGACCGCGCTGGAAGAGGTCATCAGCCGGGACGTGCAGCCGTCTTTCGTCATCGGATTGCCGGTCGGCTTCGCGGGCGCCGCGGAGGCCAAGGACACGCTTCGCGCCAGCGGCCTGCCCTCGCTGAGCAATGTCTCGGAGAAAGGGGGAGCCGCCGTGGCCGCCGCCGCATTCAATGCTCTCCTGGGCGCCGCCGCGAGTCACGAGTGACGGCCAGCCCACCCGGCGCGGAGGCCGCGCCGTACCTGCTCGCGCTCCGCCTGAATGGCCGCCGCGTGCTGGTCGTCGGCGGCGGGGCCGTGGCCACCCGGCGGGTTCCCGCTCTGCTTGACGCGGGCGCCGACGTTCTCGTCGTCTCTCCGGAGCTGAGCCCGTCTCTGTACGACCTCGTCCTTGGGGGCCGGATCCGCTGGGAGCCGCGTGGTTATACGGCGGGTGACGGCCAGGGCGCGTGGCTGGTCTGCGCGTGCACCGATGACCGGGTGGTGAACGCGGCCGCCGCCGCGGCGGCCGAGGCCGCGGGGATCTGGTGTGCCCGGGCCGACGACGCGGCCGCCTCGGCCGCCTGGACCCCGGCGTCCGGACAGGCCGGGGACGTGCGGATCGGCGTGCTGAGCGGCGATCCCCGGCGCAGCGCGGCCATCAGGGACGCGGTGCTGACCGGCTTGCGGTCCGGCGCGCTGAGCGCACGCCACCACCGCCGCCGCATCGGCGGTGTCGCCCTGGTCGGCGGCGGCCCAGGAGATCCCGGGCTGATCACCGTGCGGGGCCGGCAGATCCTGGCCGACGCCGACGTCGTGGTGGCCGACCGGCTCGCCCCCCGGTCATTGCTGGACGAACTCGCGCCGAACGTGGAAATCGTGGACGCGGCCAAGATCCCGCGCGGCCGGGCGATGGCTCAGGACGACATCAATGCGCTGCTGGTGACCAAGGCCCTGGAGGGTCTCTTCGTCGTCCGGCTCAAGGGCGGTGACCCGTTCGTCTTCGGGCGCGGCGGGGAGGAACTGCTGGCCTGCCTGAACGCGGGCGTGCCCGTGACCGTGGTGCCCGGCGTGTCAAGCGCGACCGCCGTGCCGGCCGCTGCCGGGGTGCCACTCACCCACCGCGGCGTCGCCCAGGAGTTTCATGTGATCTCGGCGCACGTCCCGCCGGGCGACCAGCGCTCCACCGTGGACTGGGCCGCCCTGGCCAGATCAACTGCGACACTGGTGCTCCTGATGGCACTAGAGCACCTGGAGCCCATCGCCGCCACGCTAATTCAGCACGGTCGTGCCGAGAGCACACCTGTTTCCGTCATTGTGGACGGTACCCTGCCCACGCAGCACATAATTACCACAGGACTGAACACGGTCGCCCGGGAGGTATCGGCAGCGGGCGTCCGTCCTCCGGCGGTAGTCGTGGTGGGTGAGGTCGTGAACGTCGCGGCGCAGATAGCCCGGCTGTCGCTCGGGCCGGGCGGGGGAGCCCCGGCGGGCACCTTTACGCCCGCGCCCGCGCGGGCACCATCCGGGGCGCCGGGGACCAGTACGGCAGGAGGGTAATGACGGAGGGACAGGGAGTGACGGCCGCTTCCGCGCGTACCGCTGGCGCGGACACACCGCCGCCTGCCCAGGGCCCGCCCGCTGCCCCGCTGGCCGCACCGGACGTCGTGGTGACCGGCGATCCCGCCGCCGGCGCCGCTGCGCCACCGGAGACGCCGCACCGGCGGGTGGACGCCCGGCAACTCGAGACGGCGATCCTCGGGCTGCGGCACCGGATCGTCGACGTGACGCTGCTCTTCGATACCGAGGGCGTCGACGAGGCGAGAGCGGAGAGACGCAAGCTGCTCAGCCAGATCGACGACTACCTGCTGCCGCGGCTGCGCCAGTCCGGTGCCCCGATCCTGGTGGCCTTGGTCGGCTCGACCGGGGCCGGCAAGTCGACGCTCGTGAACAGCCTGGTCGGCACGCAGGTCAGCAATACCGGCGTGCGCAGGCCGACGACCAACAGCCCCGTGCTGGCATGCCATCCCGATGACGCGGACTGGTTCGCCGAGAACGTGTTCCTGCCTACCGTGCCCCGCGTGCGCCAGGAAGGGCTGGCCAGATCGGGCCGCGACGGCCTGCTCGTGCTCGCGGCGAGCGAGGGAATGCCCCAGGGAGTGGCGCTGCTGGACACCCCGGACATTGACTCCGTGGTCCAGGCGCACCGCGAGTTCGCGCACCAGTTCCTCGACGCGTCGGATCTGTGGCTCTTCATGACCAGTGCCAGCCGTTATGCCGATAAGAGCGTCTGGGAACTCCTGCAGCACGCCAGGGACAGGGGCGCCTCCCTGGGCATCGTGCTGTCCCGGGTTCCCCCGTCGGGCGCGGGCGAGCTCACCAATCATTTCGGTGCCATGCTGAGGGCCAACGGGCTCGGGGACAACCAGCGGTTCGTGATCAACGAGACCGTGATCACCGAAGGACGGCTGCCGCCCGAGGTCTCCAGCCCGGTCCGGGAGTGGCTGGAGGATACCGCGGCCCGCGGAGACCGCCGGGTCGCTGTCCTCACCCAGACGATGGCCGGCGTGCTCGATACGTTCCGCACCAGGATTCCGAGCCTGGCCGCCGAGGCAACCGCGCAACTAGCCGTCCGCGCGGACCTGAGAGCCCAGGTGGAGGACGCGTACACGAGCGCGCTGGCGGAGACGGCCGACGCGCTGCGGAACGGCTCGCTGCTCCGCGGCGAGATCCTCGCCCGATGGCAGGACTTCGCCGGCACTGGCGATCTGCTGCGTGCGCTGCAGTCCGGCCGGGGCGGGTCGGCCGGCAAGCAGCACAAGCGGGGTTCACAGGGGCGGGCGCAGGCGCTCAAGGCCGCCGTGCGCGCCGGGATCGAGTCGCTCGTGGTGTCCGTTGCCGACCGGGCCGCGGAGGCGTGCATCAGCCGGTGGCGCGCTCACCCTGCGGGCGCCGCCCTGCTCGACCGGCTGTCGGTCGGCAACCGCGATGAGGACTGGGCAAATTCACAGTTCGCGGCCGACGCGGGGCTGATCCTCGGCCTGGACATGGGCCCCGCCCGCACCGGCGGGGGCACGGACGATGAGCCCGCGGACCTGCTATGGGCGCCGGCCGCGGCTCTCGGGCGGTCATCGCCCGACCTGGCCACCCGGTCGGTGCGCGCGGTCAGCGGCTGGCAGGATCACGTGCTGCATCTGGTGCAGGCGCAGAGCGTGACCAAACGGTCGATCGCGCGGATCATCTCATTCGATGAGGACGCGCTGAGCACGGTGCTGGTGATCGGGCTGCTGGGTTTCGACGCTGGCGCCACCACGGCCGCCGAGGGCGTGAGCGCGGTCCCGCAGCACCTGCTCACGTCGCTCTTCGGGGCCGGGCAGCTGCGTGACATCAGCGCGAAGGCACGAGAGGACCTGCACGAGCGGATCGCGTTGCTCTTTGACGAGGAGATGCTGCGTTTCGCGGCGGTCATCAATGCCGCCGGCGAACTGGACGACGCGATAGCGCAGCAGCTGCATCAGGCCGCCGACGCGCTTGAGGCCGCCCGATGACCATAAGAGAGCCCACCGCGATCTGGACGGGCAGCGGTGGCGGCGGCCTGTCCGCCCGGCTGACCGCCCTGGCCCGGATGGTCCAGATCGGTGCCGCCCGCACCGGCCCGGACGGCTTTGACCCCGAGCTCCTACGGGACGCCGAGCAGCTGGTCGCCCGGGCCGGCGAGCGGCTGCGGCTGTCCGCGAACCACACCGTCGCGATCTTGGCGGGTGGCACCGGGAGCGGCAAGTCGTCCCTGTTCAACCGGCTAGCCGGGGCCGATTTCTCACCGGTGGGGGTGACCCGGCCGGTGACCCTGGATCCGCATGCCTGTGTCTGGGGCATGGAGGGCGCGGGGCCGCTGCTCGAGTGGCTGGGTGTTCAGCACCGGTACCGCTACGCCCGGTCGAGCGCCCTCGGCGAGGGCGAGAGGTCCCTGCGCGGGCTTGTCCTGCTTGACGTTCCCGATCACGACTCGGTGCTGGGTGGTACCGCGGAGGTGAACCGCCTGGTCGCGCTCGCGGACCACATGATCTGGGTGCTCGATCCGCAGAAATACGCCGACGCGGCCGTGCACAGCCGGTTCCTCACCCCGATGGCGGGCCACTCTTCCGTCATCACCGTCGTGCTGAATCAGTCGGACCTGCTCACCACCGCCCAGGCCGAAGACTGCGCCTCCGACCTGCGCCGCCTGCTTGACTCCGAAGGCCTGCAGGATGCCCGGGTCCAGCTCACCTCGGCCCGCACCGGGGCCGGCCTGGATGAACTGCGGAAGCTCCTGATCGAGACGGTGTCCGCGAGGCGGGCGGCCAGCGAACGTATCGGGGCCGACGTGGACGCCATGATCGAGCGCTTCCTTCCGTATGCGGGGGACGCGGAGGCGGTGGGGTCGGCCGGTGGCGCGGAGGACTTCCACGTGCCGCCACGAGCCGCTGAGCTGCTCGCCGAGTCGTTCGCCCGGGCAGCGGGGACATCGGGGGTCGGCCAGGCTCTGCAGAGCGCGCGCGAACTCAGGGCGGTGGACTATGTCGGCTGGCCGGTGGCGTGGCTGGCCGACCGGGTGATCGGCCGCGATCCGGTGCGCAAGCTGCGTCTCGGCAACCTCTGGGATGAGCTGCGCGAGATGTCGGCCGGGCCGGCGGGCGCGCAGCAGGCCGAGATCGACAACGCGCTCACCGCCATGGGCGATCAGATCGGTTCCTCCGTGCCGCAACCCTGGTCGCACACCGTGCGCGCGGCCGCGCGGTCGAGGGCGCGGCAGATACCGGCCGCGCTCGGGGCGGCGATCGGGGAGTCACTGCCCGCCGAGAACACCGTGGCGCCCTGGTGGCGTCCGATCGCAGCACTGCAGGGGCTGCTGCTGGGGTGCGTCGTCATCGGGCTGGCGTGGATGGTGGCGATCCTGGTGCTCGGGGTGTTCGGCGCGGCACCGCACGCGCCGGCCATCTTGCGTGACCCGGTGCTGCTGCTCTGGATCGGCATCATGATCGCGGCGATACTCGTGCTCGGCTGGCTGACCGCCTCAGGGTGCCTATCCCGGGTAGCCGCCGCGGCGGCCCGGGAGCGGGAAGAGGTTGACGGGGAGATGCGGGCCCGGATGACGGATGTCGCCGAGCAGATGGTGCTCCAGCCGGTCAGGCAGGAGCTGTCGGAATGCTCCAGGTTCCACACCGCGCTCGGCGACGCCATTCAGTAGTTCCGCTCACGGCTTAACGCAGGAGGAAGCCCTTCCGCCCGTCTGACGTTCATTGTAATGATGTAATCACAGTGTTCGGAGGGCGACGTGGCAGCTGATTCCCCCCTTGATGCCTACTCGCAGATCGTGGCCGGGGTAGCGGCCGAGCTTACCGGCAAGGTGGCCAGCTTGCGGGTGCCACGGCGAGGCGACGGCGGCGGTGCGGGCGGCGAGAGCCTCGGCTCGGCGGTCGTCTACACCGGTGATGGGTTCCTGCTGACCAACGCTCATGTGGTGGGCCGGGCATCGGCGGGCACCGCCTCGTTCGGCGATGGCTCCACGGTGCCGTTCCGGGTTGTGGGCGCGGATCCGCTCTCTGATCTCGCCGTGCTCAGGGCGGCCGGCCAGACCCCGCCGCCCGCGGAACTCGGTGAGGCGGATGAGCTGGTGGTCGGCCAGCTTGTGGTGGCCGTTGGCAATCCGCTCGGCCTGGCCGGCTCGGTCACCGCGGGCGTGGTCAGCGCCCTGGGCCGGTCGCTGCCCACCCGCAGCGGGTCGGCGGCCCGGCTGATCGAGGACGTGATCCAGACCGACGCGGCACTCAACCCGGGCAACTCGGGCGGCGCGCTCGCCGACAGCCATGCCCGGGTCGTGGGCATCAATACCGCGGTCGCCGGGACGGGGGTCGGGCTGGCGGTCCCGGTCAACGCGACCACCAGGCGGATCATCTCGACCCTCATGCAGGAGGGCAAGGTACGGCGCGCGTATCTGGGACTGGTCAGCATGCCGGCCCCGCTGCCTGCGCCGCTGCAGGAGCGCTTCGGCCGCGCCAGCGGGCTGTGTGTGGTGGAGGTGGTCCCCGGCGGGCCAGCGGCCCGCGCCGGGCTACGTCCGGGGGACCTGCTGCTGAGCGCGTCGGGTAATCCGGTGACCAATGCCCAGGACCTGCAGCGGCTCATGTTCGCCGAGGCGATAGGCCGCCGCATGGCCATCACGGTGATGCGCAACGGGGCTCTGGTCGACGTGATCGCCGAACCGTCGGAGCTTGTCGCTGCCTGACCGGGCCCGCGGATGGCCTCAGTGATCGTCGGGCCGTCGGAGTTTGTCGCTGCCTGGCCGGGCCCCGGGATGGCCTCAGTGATCGCCGGGCCGTGGGAGTTTGTCGCTGCCTGACGGGGGCCCGCGGGATCGTCTCATACGCCACCGTCAGTGTGGGTCCGCCGCGTCCACACCTCCGCGTTGTCGTCGGCATTATCCACAGGGATTCGTTCAGCATGGTGGTTGTCTGCCTATGCCGGTCATCGTGGTGGGCATCCGGTGGCAGGGCGCCGCCGACGCGACGCGTGCGGCAGCACGCTGCGACACGAGCCCGGGAGGATCGGGATGATCAATGAGGCGCAAGTGTTCCTGGCTGGATATGTGGCCACCGAGCCCACGTGCCGGACGACGACCCGCGGGAAGCTGGAAGCGCATATGCGGGTGGGCTACACGCCGCGGCGGATGGACCGGGACACCGGCGAATGGGCCGACGGGCCGACCTCCTTCGTCAGCGTGAAGTGCTGGGGCAAGCTCGCTGACAACGTGGCGGTCTGCATGCGCAAGGGGGAGCCGGTGGTGGTGATGGGCCGCATCCAGGTCCGGCCGTATGAGAAGGATGGCGCGCAACGCCTGTCCGTCGACGTCTACGCTACCTCGATCGGGTATGACCTGGCCCGAGGGGTCGCCCGGTTTTCCCGGACGCGGCCCTCGTCCGGTGAGACGGCGTCCGAGCGGCAGGACGCCGGCGTTTCCGCGGCCGATCCTGGCCGCCCGGACGACGACGACGACCTGGCTGCCGGAGCCTCGATGGGCGCGCCTGCGGACGCCAACGGCGGCGATTTCTTCGATGACAGCGCCGTCGCGGCCCTGGCTGAGCAGGGTGACGGCGAGGCGGCGGCGAGTACCGCGCCGTTCTGACCCGCCTGTTGCCGACTGGATCCGCGCGGGCCAGCCCGTCTGGGCCAGCCCGCGCGGGCCGCGGCGGCCCGCCCGTTGTCCCGTCGTCCGAGGCTCAGCCGTGATGCACCTAACCTTGAAGCATGCCCGAGTTCATCTATCAGATGCGTGCCGTGCGGATGGTGCGCGGCGACAAGGTCATCCTGGATGACGTAACCCTCGCATTCCTGCCCGGTGCGAAGATCGGCGTCGTCGGGCCGAATGGCGCCGGGAAGTCGTCGCTGCTCAAGATGATGGCAGGCCTGGAACAGCCGTCGAACGGCGAGGCCAGGCTCTTCCCCGGCTTCACGGTAGGCCTGCTCTCGCAGGAACCGGAGCTGGACGAGAGCAAGACGGTCCTCGGCAACGTCGAGGAGGGCGTGGCCGACGTCAAGGCGCTGCTGGAGCGGTACAACGAGATCGCCGAGAAGATGGCGACCGACTACTCCGATGAGCTGCTCGCCGAGATGGGCCGGCTGCAGGAGCAGTTGGACCACAGGGGCGGCTGGGATCTCGACAGCCAGCTTGAGCAGGCCATGGACGCGCTGCGTTGTCCACCCCCGGACGCTGACGTGAGTGTGCTGTCCGGCGGCGAGCGCCGCCGGGTCGCCCTATGCAAGCTGCTGCTGTCCCAGCCGGACCTGCTGCTGCTCGACGAGCCGACCAACCACCTCGACGCCGAGAGCGTGCAGTGGCTTGAGCAGCACCTGGAGAAGTACCCGGGGACCGTGGTGGCCGTCACCCACGACCGGTATTTCCTGGACAACGTGGCGCAGTGGATCCTTGAGCTCGACCGCGGCCATGCCTATCCCTACCAGGGCAATTACACGACGTACCTGGAGACGAAGGCGGCCCGGCTCAAGGTCGAGGGCCAGAAGGACGCCAAGCGGCGCAAGCGCCTGGAAGAGGAGCTGGAGTGGGTGCGCTCCAGTCCGCGGGCGCGGCAGGCGAAGAGCCGCGCCCGGCTGGATCGGTACGAGGAGATGGCGGCCGAGGCTGACTCCCAGCGCAAGCTGGACTTCGAGGAGATCCAGATTCCGCCCGGCCCGCGGCTTGGCAGCCTGGTGGTCGAGGCCGACGACCTGGTCAAGGGTTTCGGTGACACCGTGCTGATGGAAGGCCTCAGCTTCTCGCTGCCCCGCAACGGCATCGTCGGCGTGATCGGCCCGAACGGGGTCGGCAAGACCACGCTGTTCCGGATGATCGTGGGCGAGGAAAAGTCCGACTCCGGGATCATCCGGGTCGGTGAGACGGTGAAGATCTCCTACGTCGACCAGTTGCGGTCCGGTATCGACCCCGACCAGACGGTGTGGGAGGCCATCTCGGGCGGCGAGACGACCATCCGCGTCGGCCACGTCGAGATTCCCAGCCGGGCCTACGTGGCAGCGTTCGGCTTCAAGGGCCCGGACCAGCAGAAACCGGCTGGGCTCATGTCCGGCGGTGAGCGCGGCCGGGTCAACCTGGCCCTGACCCTGCGCCAGGGCGGCAACCTGCTGCTGCTCGACGAGCCAGCCAACGACCTGGACGTGGAGACGCTCTCCTCGCTGGAGCGGGCGCTTTTCGAATTCCCCGGTGCCGCGGTGATCACGAGTCACGACCGCTGGTTCCTCGACCGCATCGCCACGCACATCCTGGCCTGGGAGGGCGGCGCGAACTGGTTCTGGTTCGAGGGCAACTTCGAGGCCTATGAGCGGAACAAGATCGAGCGTCTCGGCCCGGAGGCGGCCCGGCCGCACCGGGTCACCTACCGCAAGCTCACCCGCGGCTAAGCCGGGGACGGGTCAGCGGGGGCTGATGCCGAGGTCGGGGCCGTGGCCTGCGGCCGATGGCCGGTTGACCAGGCTGTTCGCGGCCATCACCAGGTAGTCCCAGAGCTGCGTGGCATGGGCCTCGTCGAGGTCGAGCTCATCAAGTGCGGCACGCATATGCCGCAGCCAGGCGTCCCGCTCCGCTTCCCCGATGGTGAAATGCGCGTGCCGCATCCTCAGCCGCGGGTGGCCGCGGCGTTCGCTATAGGTGCCCGGGCCGCCCCAGTACTGGATCAGGAAAAGCCGCAGGTGTTCCTCGGCGGGCCCCAGATCCTTGCTCGGGTACACCGCCCGCAGCATCGGATCGGCGGCCACGCCCTGGTAGAACCGGTGCGTGAGGCGGCGGAACGTCTCCTCGCCGCCCACGGCGTCGAAGAAGCTCAGTTCCTGTGTCTCGCCCATGGCTGTCTCGTTCATAGCTGGCGTCCAGGTTACGTGTCCGGGTTGATTGTCGGCGCCGCCGGGGCCGACGGCCACTGATCGTCTGGCCCGGCCGCGTGGGCCTGCGCCTCCGGCGTGGCGGCGGATCCCGCGCCCAGGGCACTGGCGACCGGCTCGCCGGGCATGTCCGAGGCGTCCAGCGCGATCATGAGCCGCTCCCTCAGCTCGCGGGCGACCTCCCATTGCCCGAGGGGGACCGTCTTGGCGACCAGCCGCATCATGATGGTGTCGCTGGTTATCGACTCCACGCCCCAGACTTCCGGTTCCTCCAGCATCACGTCGCGCCAGCGTGGCTCCTCCCACATACCGGTCGCGGTCTGCTTCATGACCTGGCGCACCCGGGCCAGGTTCTGCCGGTAGGTGACCGGGAAGTCGATGACCGCCCGGGCCCACCCCTGGGACTCGTTGCCTATCCGGGCGATCGTGCCGTTGCGCACGTGCCAGACGACGCCGTTCACGTCGCGCAGCCGGGTGACGCGCAGGCTGACCGCCTCGACCGTGCCCGTGGAGTCGCCGGCGTCGATGACGTCGCCGACCCCGTACTGGTCCTCGACCAGCATGAAGATCCCGGATAGGTAGTCCCGGACCAGGCTCTGCGCGCCGAATCCGAGGGCGATGCCGAGCACGCCGGCACTCGCCAGCACCGGTGCCAGGTTCAGGCCCAGGTCACCAGCGATGGTGATACCGGCGATGCCGAAGATGACCACCGACGTGGCACTGCGCAGGATAGAACCGAGCGCCTGGGCACGCTGCCGTCGGCGTTCCCGGAAGAGCCCGTGCGAGTTGTCGGCCCCAGACTCGGCGGCGTGCCTGGTGACCCTCTTGATCGTCCGGTGGGTGACCGCCCTGATGGCCAGGGCGAGAGCCAGCACGAACGCGATGCGCAGGGCCACAGTGACCGGGCCGGCCAGGTAGACCCGGGTCAGCTCGGCGGCGCTCCCGTCGTGCGACACATCCCAGACGAGGCGGCATGCGATACCAGGGTCACGGCCACAGGCCGACTCGAGCGTGGTGGCGTCGGAACCTGCGGTGATGATGGGAGCCACCACGGGGAGCACGTGCGGGATCACAGGAAGCATCCTTTCGGGGTCGCGGGCCCATCAGGTCCAACCCCATAGTGGCCGGCCCGCTGACCTCCTCGCCGCACACACCACTAGTCCCAGAGCAGTCTCGGGACACGGTCTGAAGCCGGATCCTGGTGAGGGCGTGCATTCGCAGCGTGCGGAATGCAAGATGTAGAGAGAGAATTGCATTTTTAAACGGTACACGTCGGCACGAAACGGAGATATCGCCAGGTTGGATCTCGCTATAGTTACCTATGATCTACATTGAGTAACCATGCACTGCCTGATTTGGGGGGGCCGTGCCAGTGGTCAGGAAAGGGGCCGGGATGGCGGCAGAGCGTGGCGGGTCGGCCGACGGATTGCGTGCGGCACCGCAGGACGAGCCAGGGGAGAACCCCGCGGGGGCCCCAGATGGCGAGATGAATCCCACCGGGGTCCCACATGGCGAGATGAGCCCGCCGGGGGCCCCAGATGGCGAGATCCGGCAGGAGATCTCGGTAGCCCGAAGAATCAGGGCGCAGTGCCTGGCCTCC
>Ga0207684_10003024_pt1 | contig 16665 bp, 18 predicted proteins | sample KBSK5501metaG_FD_184342 | JGI IMG/M metagenome (GOLD analysis project Ga0207684, IMG submission 184342) | Corn, switchgrass and miscanthus rhizosphere microbial communities from Kellogg Biological Station, Michigan, USA - KBS K5-50-1 metaG... | ecosystem: Host-associated > Plants > Roots >...
TTGACCGTGACAGCCCGACGCTTGAGTTTTCGTGCAATCTCACGGTCCGTGAGGCCGTTAGCTACCAAGCGAACAACCTCCTCCTCCCGCTGGGAAAGCAAAACTATTCGCGAGGCGGAGGCTACACCCAATCCGGGCGGCTGGATTCCCTTCATGTGGCGCCTGCAGTTTCTTTGGTTCTTGCCGTAGACTTCTGAGCAATTTCTGTTCAAAAGTCAACAAAAACTTGGGACCTTTATTTTGCTTATTTTCAGTGTAATACAGCCTATCAACAGGTATGCGCCACGAAGTTGGTGCATATGGAGCGCCAAGAGCGGTCAACAAGCATCCTTTTGTGTAACATGCTCGCTGTAGATCTCGGACCAACGGTGTGGAAATCTAAGTAGAAACCAAGCAGGACTGGGGAGTTGAAATGGCTCAAACCTCAAGCGTCACGCCAAAACAATGTGGTTTTGGCAAAACCTCCGCCCTGTGGCTCGCCGAAATGCCATCCGCCGAGAGTGGCGCGATTCTTTCTCGCCCAAGGTGAACTTTAAGCCTGCATTTGACCAAGAGGTGCTATCGATAGTGCGCACGTGCCCTTAACCCGGCCACTGCGCCCCCTTGCAGCCCACATCGACAGGGCCCACACATACATATTTAAGGATAGACGGAAAGGTCTTCGGCCTTCGGATTAGGCCGCCCGATCGTAACGGTGATGCAACCCGCCGAGTCGATCCTGGGAAAGCACACCACCAGAGGTCTCGCAGCGAGTTCTGCACCCCGGTGTTCCCTTTCCGAGTCCAAGATGCGTGCGGTCCGCGTGATGGTAGGAGACGTACTCGGAAAGCAGCCGCTTCAGGTGCCGGTCGTTTAGCACAATCACATGGTCGAGCAGCTCACTGCGGCAGCTGCCCACCCAGCGTCGGCGACACCATTCTGCCAGGGACTTTCGAACGAGGTCCGCACAGCGTTTATCTTCAGGGATCGAATGGCTGCCGGGACCTCCGTCCCGTATTTTGCATCCCGGTCATGAATTAGAAATTGGAGCCGCCGCAAACGGAAACGCCTCCCGCAACTGCTGGATGATCCAACTGCTCGTCGGATGCTTCGTGATGTTGAAATGCAGGATACGCCGGCGATCGTGGCTGATGACAAAGAAGCAGTAGAGGGTGCCGAACGTGATCGTTGGCACGGTGAAGAAGTCCATCGCCGCAATTGCTTCCCTGTGATTCTCAAGAAACGCGCGCCCCCGCCTCGTCGATCAGGTCAATCGCCTTGTCGGGCAGGAAGCGATCAGGAATGTAGCGGTTGGAATGCGAAACCGCTAAGTTGATAGCGTCGTCGGTGTAAGTGACGGCGTGGAACTTTTCGTACCGGTCCTTGATGCCGAACAGAATCTTGGTGGCATTGCCTTCATCCGGAGGCGGAACCTTGACGGCCTGGAAACGGCGCTCCAGCGAACGATCTTTTTCGATTGACTTGTGATATTCGCCCGGAGTCGTCGCGCCAATGCACTGAATTTCACCGCACGACAAAGCCGGTTTCACGATGTTCGCCGCATCGAGCGACCCCTCGGCCGAACCCGCGCCAACTAGCGTATGAAGTTCATCGATGAACGATGGCAGTCTTACCTACGCCCGCCTCGCCGATCAGTACTGGGTTGTTCTTGGTGCGGCGGCAGAGAATATGAATCACGCGCTCCAGCTCGCTTTCACGTCCCACCAGCGGATCGAGCTGGGTGTCCATCGCGGCCTGGGTCAGGTCGCGGGAAAACTCACTCAGCAGGGAAGATTCGCGCTGACGCTGCGGCTGAGCTTTTTCCTGGCTGGTACGCGCCAGTTCCTCGCGGATGGTGGGAAGGCGTAAGCCGCGTTCGTGCAGGATCTCGGCGGCGAAGCACTTCTCTTCACGCAGCAGTCCCAACAAAAGGTGCTCGGTTCCAATGTGCTTGTGTGAAAGGCTCAGCCTCCTCGGCAGCGTATGCCAGAACCCGCTTGCACTCGTTGCTCAACGGGAGGTCGACCGAGGTCGAGACCTTCTCCCGGATCGTGGTGTGCCCCTCAATCTGCTTGCGGATGGACTCGACCGAGGCATGAGAACTAAGGAACCGGTTAATGAGCGCTTTGTCTTCGCGCAGAAGCCCCAACAGCAGGTGCTCCGTCTCTATGTAAGGAGAACCGAACTCGCTTGGGTCGGTAGCGGCTCTGCCTGCTGCTGATTGCCCCGTTGCCAGCCGCAAACTGGCGCGGGGCGCTTGTTTTGGTCGGGGTGATGGATGGGAGTTGAACCCATATACCGGAGGAAGGTCGGGATTACCAATCCCTCGCTCTTGCCGCTAGCGGAACACATCGCAAACTAGCCACTGTATACCGCATCGCAGTGAGGCTGCGTAGGTCAAGTCGCAGATGCTGCGCCATCCCTTTCCGGGGCTCTCTCTGCGTGTACGTCTCGCCCGCGGCGCTATTCGTGCATGTTATCGAGAAATAATCTGAGCTTGCTGGAGCGTGAAGGCTGGCGCAGCTTGCGCAGAGCCTTGGCTTCGATCTGGCGAATGCGCTCGCGGGTGACGGCGAACGCCCGACCTCCTCCAGCGTGTGCTCCGAATCGTCCTCCAGGCCAAAGCGCATCTTCATCCGGTGAACTCTGCGCCTGGGTTTCTCTTTAGGACGGCTAGTCTGCAGGAGTGAGCGTAGGTATCCTTCTTGTTCGCATTCCGTAACAAAACTAGACAACCCAAACGCTACAGCCGCTAGCAGCTCTAAACTCATCGCCCTCCCCTCGTAACGGTCCCGCATCTGAGATCCGACCGCGTCAGTATGAACTCGGGACACCCGATCGACCGTGACAGTTACGACGAGTCGCGCGCTCCGGGTGGTTGCACGGACATAAGCTGCACGTTGTAACGCTAGGCTCTAGGCCATCCAACGCTGGATTTGTAAGCTCAGCCTTCGAGAGCGTGAGTTGGATAGCCCGTCGATTGCGCGCTGTTCTATTTGTTCACGGCCCCGGCCGCTTCCACGAGCAAATTTAAATGTGCTTGTGCAGCGAAACCAACGCGGCTGTCTTGTGTGAGTGTCAGGGAACTTTCCGCCCCGGGTAGCTAAGTTAAGTTATGTCTGACGTAGGACGTAAGTAGTCTTTCGCCGTTTCATTGCAATAAATCGACCTGCTGCCCTCAGAAGTTGCAGCGATCGCGGGTGTACAGGCCGGCCTCGGCGTGCGCGCAAAATCGTAATGTCAACTGTTGGGGTGGGCTGCGGCGTGAAACTGACTCCCGAAAGTGGCTGACCAACAATTGGATCGATCAGTATTCTGGAAAAGAGTTCCGAATCACCACGGTCGGCTCTTACGGCAGCAGTGACACCGCGCGTGTGAAAACCTACGGAGACGTTCTGGTTGAGTACGAGTATCATCCGGAATCAAAGTGCGCCGATGCCAGCGGAGAGCCTTGCGGCAAGCAAACCGTGGGCCTGCTGCAGAGACGGCACGTTCGCATCGATCAAATCAAGTACATCGGCAAGGAGTCGAACAGCCTGGAAGAGGTGGAAGCGGGCTTACATCACTCGGCAGAGAACGTTTACACGGAATATCCCGATCCGCGACGCGATGAATGGCACACAAAGATTCTGCCCGTGCTGAGGAAAATACCTCCAACAATTCTCGAACAGAGCGGGTTGTCGCCCCGGACAATCATGTACGCGCTCGCCGGAGAAAGGAGACCGCATCGCAAGAATCAGGAACGGCTCGCGGCAATCGCCCGAATGCTCAGCGCAGTCTAGACTACTTTGCCAATTCGCGCCCATCTGCAACAGCTAACCCACCGCATACAAGTGAATCCCTCGTGCGTGATCCGGCATTGCAATTGCTAGAGTAACGGAGCTGATTGCGCAGTTTGACTTGAAATCAATGGCCATAATACGATTCGGAACTACGATCCATGAATCTGTTTGTGCATCGGCGTACAGTCCGGCTGTGTGCTTACTTCGGCATAGTTGTTTCGTTGATCACAACCGTTGCAATCAACGCCTCTCCCCTTCGATGCAGCTCGAAATCAGACTCTAGGTTCCCAGCTACCACCATTTTGGAAAAAACTGCCGAAGTCGGGAGAGAATAACCTCTGGTTCGAGAGAAATCACTCTGATACAGTCTTTGTTCTTGTCCACGGAATTTTTTCTGACAGTCGCGGGTGTTGGTTGTATGTCGACCACAAAGAACCTGCCAACAACGAATATTGGCCCGAACTGATCAAAACAGACGAACGATTGGAACACCCGTCAATTTACTTAGGCGGGTATTACACCGCTCTGGACGCGGGTCCGTATGACGCACATCAAGCGGTCAAAGAACTACGTGATGCGCTAAAGAGGGACGGCGTTCTTGACAAACGAAGGTTGGTGTTCATAGCCCACAGTACCGGAGGGATAATAGTTCGCTATCTTCTTTATCACAACCAGGAACTGTTTCGAGGTAAGGAGATCGGGCTAGCTTTATATGCATCCCCCTCAATGGGTTCCCCTCATGCCGACACGTTGTCCTGGCTTTCAGAGTTTTATAACCAACAGTTGGGTTCCCAATTGCAGACGGGGAGCCCGTTTCTCAAGGAGCTCGACCTCAACTTCCGCGACTTGATTTACAACGCTAACTCAAGTTCTAACGGACTCCACATAGTCGGTGCCGAGGCTGTTGAGAATCATTTCATTATTCACAAGAAATTTCTTCCGGACAAAGTGCTAGTAGTACCGGAAGACTCTGCCTCGCGATACTTTGGGTCACCGACCTACTTGCGGAATACTGATCACTTTAGCACCGTAAAACCAGATGGGCCTATGCATCCTGGTCATCAGTTTCTCGTTACGTTCTACGAGCGTTTCAAGACAGAAACAAAACCAATAACAAGTCGCGATGTCGATAACCTGCCGAGTTTAGCAAAGAAGGTTGAGTACATCACGCACACGAAATCAACAAGGAGTTTGAGACTACAGATGGCCGGCGTGGAGCTGGAGGAGCTCAAATTTGCAGTGGTGTCGTCGGGTGTGGGTCGCTATAGTATTTCAAAGTTGTCCATCCACCTCCTTGGATACGCCGACTGCAAACCCAAGTCATTCGAGCAATTCGCCGCACGCTACGGAACGCCGAGCTACGAAATGTGGTTGTCGCCTGAAGCTTCAGAGTATGATTTATTTCCTCAGGATCAGCCTGGCGTTCTCGGTACATGGCTTTTCAAGGATGACGACTTCGGTGAGTTCTGGATAAGACTAAAGGGGCAAGTTGATCGCCTCTATGTTCTTTCAGTTGAGCTGAGAGCAGAAGATCTTGATAAGGGTGCCCCAATTACGGTGAACTCAAAGCCGTTCCAATATTTTTACGCTTCGAACGGTGTTTCGCCGGAGTGTCTCGATATCAAGTCTTGGTACAGAGCAGAGCTTCTGAAGAAGCCTCGCGACGGTAGTTACCGCGCAGAGCAAGATCTCTTGACGTACCAGCTGTTAACGGCGGACTTCCGCTATGCGCGCGCGTTGCTCGACAAGGTTGGAGCCGATCGCCTCCATCAGCAATTGCCTGACATAAAGGCCGAGGCGGACAGGTCGATCGACAATCCTGTGTACGCCGAAAACCTGGAGGTCGTTGCGAGCTATTTAGACAGAGCAGGTAAGCTCGATCTCGTGGAAGACATGTTTTGCAAGCGGGGATTGGTTGTGGACATTCTGGAGCTTGCGGAGAAGCAGCACTTGACCGTCCCAAAATGGATTACTGAATATTCTCAGACTTTCACAGCGCGTAGAAAGCGCGCATACACGCTCTACGATATTGCGGAGAGGGATCCGAGCTATTGGGCAGGTGCCGCGTTGGCGTTTGACGGGGCGTTAGAGGCGGCTGCAAAGGCCACTACAACGTCAGATAGAAGTTTGACGCAGTCAACCGAGCCGGTCTTTAAGTACGATGCGGCATGTACCTACTCGCGTGCCGGCCAACTTGACAAGGCGGCAAACACTCTCGCGAGTGCAATTAAGGCAGGCTATCGGAACGTCGGGCACATGCGATCCGATGCTGACCTCAAGCCATTGCAGGTTGCCTCACCAGTCAGGTTCGAGGAGCTAATGAGACTGGCTGCTGAACCATCGAAGTAACCATATTCCCTTCTCCCATTTCTTCTCCACGCCCGCCGCACCCTTCCCCCACCCCGCCCCACCCCTCGCCCCTGTTTACTGGTTCGTTACTATGATGTGCAACTTTGAAATCTCCTACCTCCTATCCCCGCTTTCGTTTGACCCTTCTTTTCCCGCGCCTGTAATATCAAATTTATTGTTAACGACCGTTTGGGCCCCCGAGCTGCTCCTCGAAGGGCAGGTAGCTTTATAGCTGCTGGCATGTATATGAGAGGCGGTGACACGGCTCAATGTTCACTGGTCGGGCCTTCGCCGTCAGTCTTCGACTAGACGTGAAAAAGAATGAGATGTAGAACTCCCATAGTCCCTGCCCCGAGCCCCATAAACAATGCCGCCTTTTAAGTGGGAAGATATCGACCACGGCCTTGTGGGTTTAAAGTTGACTAACTTGTCCGAACAGATGCACCAGCAGGTAGAGGCCGATGAACGGCGTATCCAGTTTGAGAATCTCGGCAATCTGAACAGCCTCGCTGTGCCGTCTCTGATTCTCGAGATGAAAGAACGACGTTCCGAGGAGTTCGTGCAGAAGGTGTATGAGCTGTACTGCGATGTGTGGCATACACAAGGGCAAAGGAAGTCTGCTGCCTTCTTACGAGCAATGTATGGCGGTGGCATACTGCCCGTGCTCACGGCCCAAGCCGGCTCGATTACATCCGAATTTGCGATGTCCGCCAGGCGCACGAATTTTCCGAGCCAAGTCCGCGACGCCACCCTCCAAGGGCTCGGACTCCGGATGAAAAGGCTTGAGGATCGTTGGCTCAGGCGAATTGAGGCCGAAGCAAAAGAATGTGAGCACATTGACCGAAGGGAGATCGCAGGTGTTCGATCGAAGCCTGACGATTTTTTCGCCGCAAACGTCGTTTCGGGCGCGTCGGCGAGCGCACCCGGCGAGAATACCCCAGCCTCAGTTCAGTCAATTGGTGCAAAGGCCGCCGAGGGCAGTCCAATTGTTGCACACACAGTGAAGAGTGCTGGCTCAAATAACGTCCATCGTGAGGCCGTGATTCGGAAGGTACGGAACCCTCAGGCTTATACGGTACTGTCGGTTCCAGAAGTTGCCCTATATTTTGAGGTTAAGCCACGGACTATATACAGGTGGATAGAGGAACGAAAATTAGCATATGGCGGACGCCGGGGCTCGGTCACTATCGAATCAATCGTTCGATTTGAGAAGAAGCGTTCACGGAAACGCCAGAACCTATAGTTTCGGAGTTCCCCGCCGTTCGCACTTTTTTTTGTGACATTCGCTGACATTGGTTCTCACTCCTGCCCTTGTGGGCACTAAACCTCCCGCGCTACACCTTTAAGCCAGAAGCACACAGTTGGACGGCGTCTCATTTGGGAAATATCCGCCGGCTGGCTCGTCAAGCAACGTAGGACGCGGACAACGCAGTCGCGGCGAGAGCCAGGAGAACGGGACAGACAATGACACAGACAAACACAGAGATTGAGAATCCGAACTTTCCAGAGCCTTACGTTGATCCCGAGCAGGCCGCCGCGTTTCTCAACACAAATCGCCTGAAGGTGATCCGAATGGCACGTTCCGGTTCTCTCCCTGCGCACCCGTTGGGAGGTGGGAAGAGGCGCCAGTGGCGCTTCAAGCTTTCCGAACTGGACAGGCACATGCAGGAAGGGTTAAATGGTGCTCACCCGCCCGTGCGCCATATGAAAGGAGAATAGAAATGGCGCAACGGTATCAGAACGGGCATCTCAGGAGGGCGAAGCGGAAGTGCGGCCCGGATGTTTGGGAGTTTCTTTGGCGCGAGCAAGGACCAGACGGCAAGAAGCGACAACGGACACTCACAATCGGAAATGTGCAAAAGCTTCCCACGCACCGAGAGGCCATGAACCAAATCCATATGCTGCGAATGAACATTAACAGGGAGACAAGGATCGCGGCCCTGGTGACATTCCAGGCATTGGTAGACCATTACTGCCAGACTGAACTCTTGGCGGAAAACAAAACCGAGAAAACCCGGAAGACGTACCGGGTCTATCTCAGGAGGTGGATCCTTCCGAAATGGGGATCCGCGTACCTGCATCTGATCAAGCCTATAGCGGTTGAGCAGTGGCTTCATTCTCTCGAAGGGCTGAGTGATGGAAGCAAGGCCAAGGTCAGGAACATCATGTCCGCCGTGTTTTCCCACGCAATCCGGTTCGAAATAGCCGACAAGAACCCAATTACACCCGTTCGTCAGTCGGCTAAACGCACGAAAGTTCCGGTAATCGTTGATGCCCCCGAATTGCACAGGCTGTTTAGCCAATTGGACCTTCGGGAGCGGGCCATGATCATCCTCGACGCTCTGACCGGAATACGTAGAAGCGAACTCATGGGACTCAAGTGGAGGGATGTGGACTTCATAGGGGGTCGCATTGAGATCGCACGATCGATTGTCGACCAAGTCGTTGGGAGATGTAAGACAGAGGCGTCGCGGAAACCTGTTGTCATGGACAAACACATCGCGCAATCGCTAATGGCATGGCGGCAGGAAAGCATGTACACCGGTCCGGATGATTGGGTGTGGGCCTCTCCACACCGCAAAGGCAAACAGCCCTTGTGGCTCTCAACCATCATGCGGTACTACATCCAGCCGGCTGCAAAACAGGTCGGTATTCACAAGAACATTGGTTGGCACACTTTTCGCCACACATTCTCGAGTCTCATCAAGTCTCTGGGTGTCGACGCGAAGGTTGTGCAGGAACTCCTGCGCCATGCCTCATTTAAGACCACTATGGACGGCTACACGCAGGCGTTCGAACAGCCGAAACGGCAAGCGCAAAAACAACTTGCAGACCTGATCATGCGCACGGGAACACTTGGTCACGCATGAATGTTGTGGAATGTTGTGGGGAGAATTGTCCGGACGCCTTCAAGTCCTTGATTTTATGGCGTCCCCGACGGGATTTGAACCCGTGTTACCGCCGTGAAAGGGCGCTGTCCTGACGGCGTTACAAGAACTTAGAGGGCGCAGGTGGTGCAGTACATGCCTCTACGACACCCGTCGGAGCAGTAGGAGCAGCTTATCTTTACATCATCGTTACATGAAGAATGAGGCATGTTTGCTCACTGAAACGATGCAAAAAAGGGTTGATAGAATGATGCCTTGACATGCGACCGCAGGGAGGTTGAAACTCATGGCGAAGAGATTAGCACAGCGAATAGGTCGTCGGAAACGCTCGCACCAGGTCGGCGAGGCTGAGAAGATCATTCCAATCAATCGTGAGATCGCGGAGATCATTGCTCAGGAAAAGAAACTGTTTCGAGAACAGTTCGGCCGTGAACCGGGGCCGGTGGAATAGATCCAGCCATTGTTTACGCGGTGAACAAGACTGGCCGCATCGTGACAGAAACCAACGTACACTTTCTGACCGACGCAGAGCTTCAAGAATGGAATGACGGCTGTGGATGAGTACCACCAGAAGGTTGAAGCAGGAGAGACCCAATAGGAGGTCATTCCCCCCGAAAGCGCGATGTGAGACCTAAATGGAGTAGCGCAAAAGCATCCCCGCCGCCTTTCAGTCGGCGACAGCACATCCACAAGTACGATCTCGGCTGACGGCGGAGGGTGGCGCCGCTATTTGACAGCGGCCCTTTTCTTCTGTCCCCGCTTGGCCGAATCTCTCTCATTCGCCGCTTTCCGGCCTGGCTTCTTCCGCCACTCCGGGGAAAGTTCATCGCCTTCCATAGGGGCATTTCCTTGTCCAGCACGTTCAAGAATCCGCAGGGTTTCGGCGCGATCAGCCCTGCGACCCCTTTCCCGGAAGTGCTCCTCCGTACGCAAAGCAGAGACCTTTTCCGCCACTGCTACGTTGATGAGCTGGTTTAGAGCTACACCTTCTATTTCAGCAGCCTTGCGCAGCTCTTCCAGTAAAGAGGGCTGTAGTCGCAATGCGAAATTACTCCGTCTCATGGGATCACACTCCTAAGCTGTTGTAGCGCCATTGCTGGCAGAATCACCGCACAACTAAAGCCTTTTATTCCAGCTGCAAAATCACGTTGATTGAATGTCACGATTGCGCTGGCACTCCCGTTTATCGCCGTTTCCAAAACCATGTCGTCATCGGGATCGGATAGCCGTGGCCTCCATCGGAACGCTAGTCGAACCGGCCTCGCGACGGCCGCCAGGTCATCGAGAACATGACCGACTTCGGCACTACTCAATCCACATGCGGCCAAATGTTGGGGGCGGGTCATGACCGCTTCGTACTCAAGTATGAGCGGAACCGAAAGCAACAATTCGAACTGCCGATTTAAAGCAGCCAGCAAAAGCTGGCGGGAAGCGCCTCTGTCACTCCGCAGTGCCGCAACTGCCACGTCAGTATCGAGAACATAAGAAGCTGGCACCTAAGTTATGATATTGCATGCAATATCACAATTCAAGTAGTCACTTTGACATGAAGGTACCCACATCGGAAGCGATGGCTGCGACCAGAAGATTACGGAACATTGGTGCGCGAATGTTTGTTGTCCAGGGAATCTGACGGGGGCGCACGAAGGACTTCATCCGCGCCGTGCCTGCGAAAAAAACTGCCTGCGCTCTTAAATTTCTGAAAAGATTTGGCGTCCCCGACGGGATTTGAACCCGTGTTACCGCCGTGAAAGCAATGTGTCCGGACGTAAGTTACTGAAACTACGCAACACGGATGGCTGCCAAAAGCGGTTTCAGTAAGGGTTAGCAAGGCTTCGTGGATCATAAATGGAGCAAAAATGCCTTCAGCCTCCTTCGCCGATTCGAACGCCTTCCGAGAGTTCCCTCTCACGAGCGCCTGATTCCAAAACTTTGTCGGCAACCTCGGCGCTTGCAAGTGGCAGCGATGGTTTCGATGTACCTTGCTTGCAGATGATCGCTTGATCGTGACATTTGCCACCCAAAGGTTGCGAAACCAAATCTGTTCCACACCTCCCGTCGTCATGGGCTCTGCGTCAATCTGCACCCGGTGGCGAAGGAGAATAGGGGAGCATTAACGAGACTCGCAAACAATCGATCCACGTATGGAACCAGATCCGCCGTCATAGCCTCGAGCAATTCACCTTATCATTGCGGTTTTCGCCAAATCCGAATCTTCACTCCGTCGCAGACGTTACATTTTCCATCGTAAACTACGGTCGCGCCCTGTCCGGGAAAGTCACCACGGTATAGTGCTCGATCCGTCGCAGAGTGAACTCGATGACGCTTCCGTGCAGAGAGAGGCCAGCCAACTGAGGTTGGGTCTCGTCTGGCGAAAGAACTTTCAACTCCAAGCGACTTGGGTCCGGGACCAGGCCGCTCAGGTCTAGCCGGACTTTGACGTTTTCTGACAAAGCCCGCTGATCGTAGTTGAGCAAGTGGAGGATGAAGGTCCGAGCTTCGGGTTTCCGGGTCAACTGTGCCAGCACGTAACCGCGTGGCTCCAGGCTGATGCGAGGCCCTCCGGCCGCGGCTTCGGCGCGCGCTGCAACGCCTGAGTCCCTTTTTCCAGCCGTGATCATGATGCCCCCTTTGGCAGTGAACATATTTAATCGAGTCTTTTGCTCGGCGCTCAGCTTGGGCAAGTCAGTCGGCACTACCAGCACCATAAACCGGTCCAGGGGAACTCCCTTGTCCAGGTGCGCGAGTACTTTGGTCTCGAAAAAGACGCTCTGCTTGAGGAATTCGTCAGCCAGCTGGTTGCGCGGCTCCGCAGAGAGCAGTGCAATCCGCGCCGCCGGCTCGACCTGGTGATACAGTTCCCGATGTTCGACCAGAAAATGGTTGTATTGAGCGATGGTCCTCCGCGCCTCCTGGGCTTCTGGCTCGCCTTCAATCAGCGCTCCGAGGAATCGGCCCTCGATGTTGCGCGAGGTGGCGGCGCCGAACGTGTAGGCCTCGGCGATGGAAAGCTTCTGCTCGGCTGGGCTGGGGATACAGCGCTCGCGCGGGCCGCAGTGATAAAGATCGTTCTCATACTTCAGGGGCTGCCAAAGCTGCTTCTCACCGCTCAAGAATTTGATCTTGCGCGCGTTGCCCACCTCCCAATGACCGTTCCATACCCCCGGGGTGTCCTTGCCGTCTTCTTCCCAGATCACCTCGTTGATGTCATTCATCGCAAAGCGGTCTGGCGCAATATGTACATTTGCTTCCACCATGACCTTGGGCCGACCGGTCTCCTGCGCGTTGCGCTCCGCCATTCGCTGGGTATCATCGAGTAACTGGGCCAAACCGTCGTTGTAACCGATCATGTTGTCCCACACGATCGCGTCGACTCCCGCATCCACCGCCAGCTCAGCCTTCTTCAGGAGATAGGCCCGCCAGCCGGGCTTGCGCGCGTCGGCCAGCCGTCGGTCCCAGGAGATTTGCAGTTCGCTCTTGGTTGGGCCAGCGTAGAACATGGGGATCCGGTGCATCCACAGTCCGTAATTCTTCGTTTCCGGATCGTCGCGATACGCGCTCTCGCGGAACATGTTGGAAGCGGAGAGGTAAGCGGATACATGGATGCCGTTCTCGTGGCAGCGCGCGATTACCTTTTTCAGGTTCTCCCGGTTCTCGTCCTCTTCCTCCAACGACCAGCCGTTGCTCCAGGTGACCCAGATCCAGTTGAAGCCCGCCTGCTTGAGCAAACCGAGCATTTGATCGAAATCGCGGTCATAGATGTGGGTTAACACATCCTTCTCTTGGGCGCTAAATTTTTTGCCCCACCAGGTCCGCTCAGCTTTCCAGCTCTCGATTCGTCCGCCGTCCAGCCGAATGAAACGAAAATCCCCCTGCTCGCCCCAGGGCGGGACGTCCTCCGGCTTGGCCCGATACAGCCTCGTTGCCGGCTCAAATGGCTGAGTAGAGGAGAGCAGGACGGCGGCGACCAAACCAATCAGTCCAATCTTTTCTGTCATTGGAACACGCCGCGCGGCTTCCTGCCTACCTGGCTTCAAGTTTTCCTCGTCATCATTATTACTTAGCTCTTTGTCATTATTGCGCTCTTTGCCCCCTCCCGACGGGAAAAGCAGGAATCCAAGGCTTGTCTAAACCGCGCTGAATCGTGCTGACGGTCAGGCTTGGGGAACTTTTGCCGCTGCTGTTGTCAGTCCGCCACAAAGGATGCAACGGGAAAACTCAGGAATACTGACCACCCCGAACGCTCTCCGAACTTCCCCAAGCGACACGAAAACTAGTGGGTACCCCTGCTGGTGAATTTGCCCAACAAAAACTCTTGGGCCAGACCGAGGACAACATGAAGGCCCATGTTGGTCCCGAAGTTTCTGAATACAAGCCCAGCTCCGCGATCCGAACTTGGGTAGTAGGTATTGGAAAGCGAAGCTGAAATCAAACTGCCACCCCACTGGGAATAGTTCGGCTGCGATTTCCCGTTGTCTCCCTGACAGACGAATGGAGCTGTGATGGCGTGCCACGCCCGAGAACCTTTTGTCCCGGAGCCATGATAGAAATACCGAGGGTCCTGATGCAGGAGCGAAGGCAAAATGGCGTTGCCAAACAAGGCTTCGCTTGCGCCGCTCGCCAGGTTCGCACCAAAGCGCAGACCATATCCTTCTGCACCCTGGCGATAATCAGGCGTATGAGCGGCTTGCTCGACTCCCGCCCACATACCTTCGAAGGCGAAGAAAGTTGGGTGGGTGAGACCCTTGTAGGCCAAGTGGAATTTCATCTGCGTGGTAAGGGGTTCGGGGTGAGGTTCGTAAGTTACATAAATGTTTGGTATAAAGCCGAGAACGCGCTGGTGCTCCTCCGCCTTGAGCTGCTGGGCAGCAACCTCCTGCGAGGAATAAGTCACAGTAACCGCCCGGTGCGCAGCCACAATTCGGAGTTTGATGTCGGTTAGAGTTTTGTCCTGCCCTGGTTCGACGGTAACCGACGAGCTCCACTCTGCAAATCCTGCTGCGGCGACGGTGATCGGATAGGCAATTCCTGGCGTGACGTCGTGGAATGCAAACGATCCGTCGTCCTTTGTTACAACTGCGAGAGGATCACCGACGGGGTTTTGCAAGACAACCGTCGCATTGGGAATCGTATCGTTGTTACTGTCGACCACAGTACCCAGGATGCTTCCTGTTTTGGTATTTGGCGCTTCATTCGACTGCGCGGACGCGGGCGCAATAAGAATCAATCCGCCTGCCATGGCGATGAGTAGAAACTGGTGGGTTAAATTCAGAAGCGTTCCCAAAAGCCAATGAGACGAGGCATGCGTATAGTTGTGCGTCGTTGACATTTCTAGCCTCTAGACAAGTTGAAGTTAATTGTGATTTGGGAGTCGATTTCGACCGGTTCTCCATTCAAGAGATACGGCCGGTAGCGCCATTGCTTTACTGCGTCGATTGCGGCCTGCGCCAGCAACGGCAACCCGCTCTCCACTCGCACATCGCGGACGTTGCCATCCTTGCCGATCACAGCCATCAGTACTACGGTTCCTTCAATACGTTCCCGGCCTGCCTCAGGCGGATACTTCGGCGCAACGTCATAGACGAGGTTAGCCTCGGCCATCGTGGCGGGAACCCTGATTCTCTTTGGCGCGGGGGCGGGCGTCTTCGCGAGGACAGGTAGGCTGCCCGTGCCACGCAGCATTTCGCCAAGGGTTCCTCCGGGAATTCCCCCGACTACTCCGCCAGGAACTCCCCCAACCATTCCGCCCGCGCTATCCACCGGAGGCGAAGGTGCTTCTTGCTTCGCAGGCACTGCACTAGGAATCTTGATGTTTGTCTGAGCATTTTTGGAGACAGGGGTGAGTGCTGGAACCGTCGTGACATTGGAAGCTGCGGCCGCCGGCGGCACATACAACATCGTTAGTGACTTTCGCTCGGGCAGCAGCACAACCGTGTGGAACAGCGGAATAAGAACTAGTGCCAACAACACGAGCGAAAGCAGGGTCACCGACCCAACCGCGGCCCAAGGATTGAGCGGTCGTGACTTCTTACCTGATATAACCAGGCTGTCGTGAAATAAGTCCTCTTCCTGCAGACCGAGAGGTATAGGCCGCTGTTCTTTGTCGTCCTCCGGGAGTACTTCGATCCGTGAATCAATTCGCAAGCGGGGCCTTGGGAAATCCTTGGTTGCAAGGCAATGATCTGATTTCGGATGACTGTCGTTATAAGTAGCGATAGCAAATTGATCCTGTGTCAAGCAGCAGCATTCTCCCTTCCATGAACTGGGCATTCTTGGAACTGCAGTCCTGACGATCAAATATTGTGGAGGAGAAGCCGTCAAACGAGGTCAGCCTGCGTTCCGGGAAGCGGCTATGGGTCAATTTGTCCACCGTGGTGTGGCAAAACCCGCGGAATCAACACCGTTTGGTAATTCATTTGGCACATGACATCACTAAGCAGAAAAAAACGGAACGAGCGACGGAAAAAATGCTGCAGATGTCCCGTCAATTCAACAAGGTTGCCGAAGACAGTACTCCAAGGGTATCCCCTATGGCGGCACTTTCCGAACAAGAGGTGCAGATTCTGAGTCTATTTGCCTCCGGAAAGAACTCTCCCGAGATAGCGAAGAGCCTACAAATCAGCCTTCAAACCCTACGCAATCACCTTCACCACATCAACCAGAAGCTACGGACTCACAATCGCCTAGAAGCTGTAATGCACGCCATTCAGCGCAAGCTGGTCTAGCTCCTTACCGTTCCTCCCATCATTCACGCCGGGTGCCAGGCTCGAGATCTCGCTCGATCCAGGCGCCCTACTACGTGATGGTTGTTTCGTAAGCATCAGAGTAAGCACAAGGTTGACAGACGTGGGATGTTACTGATTACTGATGCTGAGCGGCCCAGGCCGTTGGGGTGAGGTCAGGCAGACGCTGCAGGCGCGTATTGGCTAAGCCGGGGAGCACGGCCGACAGATAATCTCGTACTGAAACCTTCAGACGCCGGCAGGTTTCGATCACCGACAAGATCGCTGCCACCTTAGATCCTGCTTGCGGGCTTCCGATGTGGATCCAGTTTTTTCTGCCCAAAACTACTGGACGCATCGAGTTCTCTGCTTGGTTGTTACTCAGTTCTAACTCCGGGTATGCGAGAAAACAAATCAGTCTGGGCCAGATTCCGAGGGCATATTGGCAAGCATTCTCCAGTGCCCCGCCTGGCAACGCCCCAGGTTTTGCGGCTTCGATAGCCGCTTTGATTTTCTCCAACCGCTCCGGAGCTTTCTGCTGACGTAACCGATGCCGCGCCTCCACACTGAGTCCCTGCTCACGCGCTTCGGCATCCACCGCAAACAACTCGTTGATCTTGGCCACGATCGGGGTAGCTACTGGATCACCCGGATTCAGCTTGACCACATTCGCAAAACCACGCCGCGCGTGCGTCCAGCATCCCGCATGCACCATTCCCCGTCCCCCCACCTTGTCATAGGCCTGGTAGGCATCGGTCTGCAGAATGCCATGAAAGTTTTCCAGAAACTGTTTGGGTCCGGCACGATCTCTCCCCAAGCGGAAGTCGAATACCGTCCCTCCTCCTGGTCGTCCGTACTGCCACAGAAACGCCTTATGATTCTTACCCCGTCCATCGTGCATCTGCACATCGACGGGCGTCTCATCGGCTTGCAAGTAGCTGCCCT
>Ga0207684_10003026_pt1 | contig 16653 bp, 9 predicted proteins | sample KBSK5501metaG_FD_184342 | JGI IMG/M metagenome (GOLD analysis project Ga0207684, IMG submission 184342) | Corn, switchgrass and miscanthus rhizosphere microbial communities from Kellogg Biological Station, Michigan, USA - KBS K5-50-1 metaG... | ecosystem: Host-associated > Plants > Roots >...
CGGGCGATTACTTCCCTTGGAAGCTTCCTGAGTTCCCTCGCGGCAGAGTGCTTCCATTCGATCTCAAATGAGGCCATCCCGTTTCAACTCGGCGACCAGATCCTCGTGGCGTATTGTCGGTTCGTCACGACGCTCAGCGGCCGCCGCGAGATCTTCGATGTCCTCGATCAGTTCTTGAAATTGATCGAGGGGCAGAATTACCGCAGTCTTCTCTCCCGCCTCGTTTGTGACGTACTGAAGGTTCAATTGCTCTATCTCAAACATGACGTTGCTCCAATTACCCCAATCATACGCTATGCATCAGCAAGCTTCAAAACATCAATTACTCCTACACGAGCGCGCGCTTCAGATATTCAAACGCCGTCTGCGTTCCGTCGATCGGGTTTGCCTGCTCCGGTTCGTACTCGATGTTAGCCGCGTACTTGAACCTGATCTTCTTCAACAGCTTCATTGTCTCTACGATCGGCGTTGCGCCCTGTCCGAACCTTCGCTGCGTGTGCTCAGAGTCTTTGTCGCGGTCTTTGATGTGCAGACTCACGATGCGAGGGTGATGATCTCGGATGAACGACACCGGATCATAACCCGCGGCGTAAAAGTGCCCGATGTCCAGATTGATGCTCAGGTAATCCGAAGAGCCTTTCAATGCATTCATGAAATCATCGGGCGTTTCGAATTCCTGACTTCGGTCGCCTTTGAATCCCGCGTAGCCGAACCAGTGATTGTGCAGCCCGAGTTTGATCTTGTATTTCTGGCACCACTGGCTGAGCCGCGGCACGATCGGTTTCTTCACCGACGCGGTCATGACTTTCGTGCCCAAAAGCAGCGCGCCGTTGAATCCGCGATCCAGATATTCGTCGGTCGAATTTGCCGGGAAGTTCACGCAGTAAGCGCCGACCTTGATTCCGGCGTCGTCGAACTTTTTCCTGATCGCCTTGAAATCGGCTTCCGAAGCCTTATCTGGCTTGAGGTGCCCATCCCAAAGCTCGATGTTGCTCAAGCCGATTGAGGTCATCGCCTCGATCATCTTATCTACGCCGAAGGCGCGAAAGGTGTAGCTTTGCACGCCGACCTGAATGCCGCCGAAGGTGGAAGGCTTCATTCTGTCATCCGATGATCCGAGCGCCATACCCGCAAATGCTCCCGTCAAACCCGCGGCGAACTGCCTTCGATTAATCTGGTCCACGATGTGATCCCCCGCGTGACATAGTTGCCTGGCTCGTCGTGGGCCGCATCATATTTCAAGAGAGTGCAAAGAGCAAAGCGTAAAGCGCCGGACTGTGAGTGCGCTTTGCCCTTTGCGGTTTCGCTGTGATAGCTTCTCGCGCGTCAGAGAATAATCCAGTCGGGAGACAGCAGTGGCGAAGCAGAAGATTTACGACGCGATCATCATCGGCTCGGGCGCATCGGGAGGCATGGCCGCGAAGGAATTGACCGAGCGCGGCATGGAAGTGCTGGTGCTCGAAGCCGGCCCTCCAGTCAATCCCGAGCGCGACCTGAGCTCGCATCGGTGGCCATATGAGTCGATGTATCGAGGTTTCGGCCCGCCGGGCTGGAAGGATCAGGATCAGTGGATGCAGGCGACCGCGGGCGAATTCAGCCGTCACTTCTACGTCAAGGACAGCGAGAATCCTTACACGACTGATCCGGGTAAACCGTTCCTATGGGTGCGCGCGCGAATCGTCGGCGGCAAGACGCTTCACTGGGGACGAATGTCGTATCGGCTCTCCGATCTTGATTTCAAGGCAAAGACACACGACGGATTCGGCGACGACTGGCCGATCTCGTACGCCGAGCTTGCGCCTTACTACGACAAAGCCGAAGAGTTCATCGGCGTTAGCGGGAATCGCGACGGCTTGCCGAACCTGCCGGATGGAAACTTCATGCCTGCGATGAAGCTCAACTGCGGCGAGCAGCTTCTTCGCAAGGGCGCGGAGAAAACTGGGCGTCACGGGATCTCGATGAGACTCGCGATGCTGACCGGTTCGCCAAAGCCGTGGATGAAGAAGCGCGCGCGTTGTCACTACTGCGGGAACTGCGGCGATGGTTGCGACGTCGGTGCGATGTTCAACTCGCTCAGCTCTACTCTGCCTGTGGCCGAAGCTACCGGGCGAATGACGCTCAGGCCAAATTCAGTAGTCAGGCAAATCACCGTCGATCCGAATACTGGAAAAGCGAAAGGCGTCGCGTTCGTCGATCGTGTGACTCGCACGGAATACGAAGCGCTTGGAAAGATCATCGTGCTCGGAGCGTCGACTCTGGAATCAACACGAATTCTTTTCAACTCCAAATCGCGCCAGCATCCCAACGGGCTCGGAAATTCTTCAGGCTCGATGGGTCACTACCTTATGGATCACTTCGGCGGAATAGGCGCGAGCGGTTACTTCAATGTGCTGGCCGGACGCGATCCGGTGAACGAGGACGGCAAAACTTCGGGCCTGCTTGTGCCGCGCTTCAGAAACATCAGCAATGAAACAAAGCAGCAGCGATTCGTTCGAGGCTACGGATTCGAATGCGGCTCGGGGTCGAGGATGTATCCCGCGTTTGTAAAGAACGCTACGATGACTCCGGGATTCGGATCGGAGTTCAAGAAACAAGTGCGGCACTACTATACGTCGCCGGTCAGCATGACTACGCGCGCTGAAATGCTTGCGCGGTTTGAGAACCACGCCGAGATCGATCCCGACGGTGTTGTCGATACGTGGGGCATACCGGTTCTTAAAATTCACATCCAGTATTCGGACAACGAGCGTGAGATGGCTCGCGACGCCGCGCAGACAAGTGAAGAGATTCTCCGCGCGGCGGGCGCTGAGGTCATCTCGACCGGCGGACGAATGACTGCGCCGGGCCGGATCATTCACGAGCTTGGCACCGCACGCATGGGCAGCGATAAGAAAACCTCAGTGCTCAACAAATTCAATCAGAGTTGGGATGTCAAGAATTTGTTCGTCATCGACGGGGCCTGCTTTGTTACGAGCGCCAATCAGAATCCGACGCTAACGATTCTGGCGTTGACGATGCGGGCATCTGAGTACATGGCGGACGAGTATAAGAGAGGGAACCTGTGAGGAATTGTGGAATTTAGATTTTGGATTTTGGATTGAGATCACGAGTTACTCGGGAATCTAAAATCCAAAATTATCCAAAATCTAAAATCCAAAATCGAGTGCTCTTATGTTATTCAGGCAATCAGAAAAGAAAGACAGCGATCAGGGGTTGCTTAAGCTTCCTGCTGGAGCAACGCGGATTCATTCGATCCCCGCGCGCGCGAGGGGACGACGTTTCGACGGGCGCTTTAGTGCCGGTGCGATGACCTTCGAAGTGAGTTATGCGCCGGCGAAGCTTTCGATTGCCGGCGGAAGACTTCAGTTTGAAGGCCGCCTGACGGTGAAGGATTCGCGAGGCCAGTCGCGCATGGGTGATCGAGTGCGGGGAACGCTCGTTGGAACTCAGGGCGGGACCGGCACGCCTCCATCGCGTCCCGGAAATCCAACCAGCAGCGCTACCGCGTCCTCGGACCTTCCCGATGTTGAGAGCACTGGCGCGTCATCGTTTTGTGGTGTGATGTATATTCACTTTGAACCGCTAAACGGAAAGGCGCTTGGAGTCCCCGCCGACCTGACTCGTGTTCAGTTAAACGCGCGATTCGCGCCCGTCGATGAAGTGGAGCGGACGCTTCAAGCGATCTACAGTTCGGCAGTCAACGCGCTGTTTGGAAAGCCGCCCAGCACACCTGCCGCCCAGTCCGCGGTCAGCGAGCTAAACGCGATCCTAAATCGAAGCTGAATTACTTAGATTCGTCTCGGCAATAACCTTACGATGTGGGTCGTCTTGCTGCTAGAAAGGCGGATCCCGGAATGCTCGCAGCTTGAGGTGGTTGTTCAGCCAATTGTGCAGCGGCACTTGATCGCGGCGGCCGTGTGTATCGCACTACCAATGCGTCCATGGCTCGTCTCCGGGGGGACGCGGGTAGAACGGGTCTTCCACTATGTCCGAGGCGAGTTCGAACAGCAACGTGGTCAACGCGGCATCGCGGAAGTAGCTTCCGTTGCCGAAGAAGGCCGGTTGCGGCGGATCTGGAGACATAAGGGAGTCCGCATCCCAGTCCTTCGCCGACCAATAAGCCGCCGACACTGAGCCGCCATTATCGAGCAGAACAGCAGATTCCGCGCCCAGTTCGCGTTGGATGCGGCCGTGATCATGAAGAGAACCTGACATCATGACCGAGATTACCGTTCCGTTCTTCGTCAGGCCGAGGGAGCTATGCAGGTAGCCCTCTTCAATCTGCAGCGCCCGACGCGCGGCGATCTCGCACAGAGCCGATCCTCGCACCTTCACGTCGTGTGAAAGGAGACGCACGAAAGTATCCATAAGCTCATCGTGGGCCTCCTTATGCCAACTGAATTCCGGATAAAGTTCGATCTGCCATCTTTCCCAGAGCAGGTGAAACAAATGACGCTGGTCATACGTCATCGCTGCCAATAACCCGAATGGAGGGATCTCGCCTTGAAACAAAAGAGGTTGAGCGACGACGGCCCATTCTACCGGTTCATGGTGTTCGGCGGCGACGACGATACCTCGGCCGGATTCTTGAAATCGAATCTTTTGTATTACGAGCGTTCCGGAGGCGAGCTTACATAGCGCCGTGTAGCTCGTAACCGTCCACGGTTCGTCGGGACGACATATGAGTTTCCCGTTTATCCACAACGGCAAAAGGAGGTTTTGAAAAGAATTGCGAGACCCGATCAGAAGGAAAGTCCGGCGAACTCTCTGCTCGTCGCGGTTCAGTGTCTGGAGATGATGGCGGAGGTGGATACTGCAAGGATGTTTGTACGCCCTCGGCACATGATTGACAGTTTCGCCGACGCCGCCGTGCCGAACGATTCCTGCGCGCGCCGGGTTGGATGGATCAGCGAGATCGTTGAGAGAGGGCATCACGCACGATGCTTCGCGGATGAGCATCCGGGGGATCTCAATCGTGGTCTTGTGCCGCACGGTGACCTTTCTCCGGTATCGTTCGCGTTTCTTATCCATAGGTCAAAAGTACGGGCACCCGACTTGAAGAGTCAACGAAATCTGACTGGAAATCTCTGGACGAAGTTTCAACCACATTCTCTTTTTTTGCGTTGTAAATCACTCAGCACATCGCGTAGCATGCGGGCGACGACAACATCTTGATTAGCTCAATCGCAAAGAGGGAATTGCACAGTTCTAAATTTGCGCCTCCCGTGATTGACTGTGTCGCGATGCTTTCAATGGTGGCACTACGGTCTACAAGGCGGTGATTAAAGCCGCATGCGAGTTCTGGTCTTGATGTGATGAAGCCCGCGGCTGATCGGCTGTTTGTCACGCTTCGAGGCCGACAGGAGGTGGTGATGCCCCAGCGCACGCTCAAGGTCAACGGCGTAATGATTCGTTCCCTTCGTGAGGCGATCGGCCTAACGGTTGAAGAAGCGGCGGTCAAGGCGGGTTATTCGAGCCGCACCTGGCAACAACTCGAACGCGGCGAACAGGCTTTTAGAAGAACCGTGCGAGATGTTGCAACCCTGTTGGGAGTGCCTGTCGACGTCATAATCGTTGACCCATCCTATGGGCTGCTATCGGAGATCGGAACGTTTGGGATGACTGGTCTTGGCTCCGCGGTCTTGAGCATCGGGGCGGCAGAACTCAGCAAATTTGCCGCTGAGTTGATGTATGGTCTTGCGATTCTCTTGGACATGTCAGGAGAAGCCGGTTCGGCGGCGTCAATTTGCGAGGCGCTTGTCACTATCAGTCTCGATGCAAAGCAAAGGGCCGCGGCGTCGATTCGACTGGCTGCAATCTACGAGCATCAAAACCTCGCGGATAAAGGGCTGAGGATACTCGAAAAACTGGAGAAAGAGCTTGAAACCGGTGACCCAGTGGATCTTGATCTTTTGTATTGGACACGCTATCAGGCGGGGGTCCTCTTCTTGGCTCTCGACAGGCTAAAGGAGGGAGAGAGAGTCTTGCGAGACACCGCAAAGAAGGCGCCGTCACAGGATCATCGGACCTCTGCTCGCCACCAGTTGGGCGTCATAGCGCTGCGTCGCGGGCGTTACCCGGAGGCCAGACGGCTGTTCAAAGCTTGTTTGGACGAGCGGCCGGCCGCGAGCTTTCGGCGTGCTTTTGAATACCGCCGAATCGCGGAGGCCAATGCGCTTGATGGACTGAAAGGCGAGGCAATCGCGGCGCTGAAAGAAGGCATTCGCGTAGCACGCACGTCCGGATTCAAACGTTACGAGCAGGAGATTCTCAAGACGGCCTCCCAGCTCGGCCTTGACTCGGATCCTTCCTGGCGGAGGATTTGTCGTGCGTCGCGCGGTGTCGGAAGCCCCGGCCGTGGTGGCGCATCGGCAGTGCGGGAAACATAGCCTTACGAATCAGGACGATAATAAAGCCCGGTGCGATTATGGTCCATTCCAATCATACAGACGATGATCTGACCACGAATCGAGGAAATGTTCCACGTTGGTGGACGAGACAGTTATCGGTCGTTGAATCCACTTTCGATGAATTGGTGTCGGAGAGGCTCGCGGAACATGCTCAATTCATTTTCAGGGCAAAGGAGCTAGCGCGGCATATTCACGAAGGGCAGACGAGGATTGGCGGAGGATCCTACCTCATTCATCCGCTTCGTGTCGCGATATCACTGATGGAGGAGCTTGCGATCTCTGATCCCTTAATAATCACCGCGGCGGTGCTTCACGATTCCATCGAAGACTCCGATCAGAGCGAGGAGAGAATAGCCGGCCAGGTTGGGAGTTTCGTCGCCAGACTCGTTGCGAGCGTGAGTCGGCGAATGAACGAGAACAGACCGAACGCCGCCGATTCGTTCGAATCTCCCTACTTCAAACGCGTTCGTGAAGCGGAAGATCTGGCAATCGTCCTAAGGACCGCGGACAAGGTGGACAACTTGCGCGATGCCTTGTACCACCCCAGCAGAACGAAGCGGCGAGTCTTGGTCCAGGAAGTCGACAGAGTCTTCTTACCGCTGATTGAGTCGGTGAAGGACAGAGAAGTTAGGGAAAGGTTGAATAACATGCTTCAAGAGGCAGCCGCGAGTCATGACATGAGGTCCCTGTTGGGTATTATTGATGAACAAGTTGGCAGAACACAGAAAGGCGAACCGCTTTTTTTGCCGCCGGCATGTCGAGATGACGCGTTACTCCTCTACGTGCTCTTCAACCCAACGCTTTCGTGCTGGATCAGTGACGACGGGATTCAACTCACCAAAAGCGTGCTTTCATCGCGCGACATCGCAGCGAACGTGGCTCGCAAGTATGCCCAGTTCATCGAAACGGGCCGGGTAAACTGCCTCCTGGAATTCACTCCGATCCCCGCACAACTGGCGAGTGCCAGGAATGCGCGCCACTGGCGCAGGACCGCTCTCCAGTTAGAAGAGCTCTGCCGTCTTCTCATTCAAGAGCCGGTTCACGAATGGTGCAAACCTATCTTGGAAGCGTCTTCAGCGCCATGGCTCCTTCTGGTTATCCACTCGCTGCTTTATCGTCCCGCGAACTGGATATTCCCCATCTGGCATTCAGAATACGGCGAAGCTCTGGCCGGGAGTGGGAACCGAAGTCCATACGCTCATCGCCAGCCGGAATCAGAAACAAAAGCTTTTCACCGATTCCTGCGGTTCTTGCTGATAAGTCGACAGGCACTTGAGAGGTATTGCGACGGTTTGGGAACGCTGCAACGCGCGGAATCGATATTCGCGGCGGCTCCCGCTGGAATCCCGTTACGCATTGCGTGGTCGGCGCGATTTCTGAGCGAGTATCTGGATGCAGTGACGGACAGCGAGGGCGGCACGGCGACATCTCGACAATTCGAGAAGCTCTCGATGCTTTGGGACATGCTGTCGCGCCGGGAGTTCAACTCCGAAGCGCTAACGGAGATACCGACTGCGGCGCTGCTCAGGGGCCGCAACGCGGTTTCTCCTTCGCTGGCCGGAGCTAAGATTGAAATCATCGGGCTGGATGAGGTCCAAAAGATATTCGACGAATCAACTCGGTCCGAAGAGTTTCGAATTCTTCTTAATCTCCTAGCGAGCTTTTGTGATCGGAATGCCGGAGGCACGAACCCGTGGATTTCCTTCGAGACGTCGGAATTCGTCAAGCGCCGGGAATTGTTCGCCGATAATCGCGGGTTACGGCTGAACGAGCGGACCTCTTTTGAAGATCTTGAGGCGTGCGGGATCCGAACTCGTTTCCAGGCCATCGATGGGTCCGGCGTATTGAAGGTTTTTCCGGCCAGGCGCTTTGCCCTTCAGAACCGTCTGCCGGAGATTTCGGAGGCCGATCTAGAGGCTATTAGTGCGAACGGCTATTCCGCTGAAGCGATCTTCGACCGCCTCATCCTGGAACCAATCAAAGGCGGCGAGCCCGTTTGGGTTCCGAGAGTCTACAGGATTCTGGACACGATTGAAGACCTCGATCCGGAAAACGTTCAGGCCATAGACATAACTTTTTCGGGCCCCGCTGATGAGGCAGAGTTCAGGACATTTCTCCCCCTGCCAAGCCCGGATAATGCGATTGAGACCGATCAGGAGATGAGGAAGGAGACTGTCGCCCGATACATCGTCACGCAGATATACAACCATGGAATCACGCGCTGCCTGCTGACCGCAAACATCGAGTGCGCGGTTCTCGATGAGGTCCGGGCCGGCCACGGGTTCACAAATGACCGCCTTATGGAGATGATCCTCGATGCTGAACAGGCGCTGGGCCTAAGAGGCTCTTATGGTCGCTTCATCGAAGGTTTTAATTTCTCTCCGTTTCAGTTCTTGAGCGGGAGCTCTGCCGAAGACCCTCTCGCATTTGAGGAGTCAGACATGCGGTCCGGGCTTTTTTTGGGAATAGACATTGGCGGGAGCGATATCAAATTCGCACTCTTCGACAAGGGTCGGGATCTGGCCCTGAAGAGCCGCGACAGTCTCGGGAAGATCCCGACTTTCGCGAACAAAGAGGTAACTGAAGTCGACGCGGCGGCCTTCTGCGGTCGCGTAGTCCGGACGATATCTGAATGGTTCGAAGACCCCGGGAGATTCTGGAGCCTGATTTCGGGAATCGGGATTTCCTGGCCGGGCGCCGTGCGCGGCAACCGAGTGGCGGGGATCTCGGGAACTCTTGAGAAGCTCATGTATCAGGGGGCGACCTTTAGCCCGAGTTCACCGCCAACCGAGATCCACTCTTTTCCTTTGCTCGACCTTTTCCAAAAGTCGCTCCAGGAATTCGCGAGCCGGCACAAGTTTCAATTGGATCCAAGTCTCACGCTAGTTCTCGAGAATGACGGGAACAGCGAGGCGTTTGGAAATTACTGCTCAAGGGTTTTGAAGAAGAGGAACAAACCAGGCGGCAAGCTAATCGTTAAGCTGGGGACTTCTCTAGCCGGGGGCCGGGTACGACAAGATAGCGCTATCGCAAACGATGTCGCCGAGTTCTCAAAGATAGTCTTGAATCTCAACAGTCCAAGCCCAAACAAACCGCCGGGGACCGCTCGCGATTACGTGTCTTCGCTAGGCGTACGAAACCTCTCCAGGACGTTTCAGTTTCGAGGCAAGCCTCTATTTGGGGAACGCGCCGGCGAGAATACTGAGAAGGAAACAGGGACTCGGATTGAGGCGGTTGAACTCGGCGGGCTTCTTGATTTATGGCGTGCGGGCGTGAGTGATCGAGCGAGGAAGATCTACCTCGAAGAGTTGGTCAAGACCGACAACAAGCCGCAGAGCTCCGAGTTCGAAGAGTCATTAGCAGTTCTTGAGGTATTCCTGAAGCCCGGTGGGAACTTGACTCAGGACCTCGTCGACTATGCCGCGGCGCGAGACAGGGAATGGGCGGCCAGACAACGAAGCAAGAAAAAGGACGAATCGGCGGCGGCTCCCTTAACTGAAACCGGGGAGTGCAGGGAAGGATGGGCGCGCGTCAACTGGCTCTGCACCGGAACGCACCCCAACCCTTCAGGTGCTTTCGATTCTGAAACACGCATATCGCTTCCGGAGGGCGTTCTAGCGGAAAAGGTCCTCGGAACTGTCGCACTATTCAGCCAGCTTAGCCTGCAGATCGCACATCTGGTGGCTGCCTTGTACAACATCTATCGCCGGGATTGTTTCAATGAAGTCATTCTTGCGGGAGGTGTGCTTTCGGGTCTTACCGGGGCGATAGTCAAGACGCAGACAGAAGCATTCCTTCTGAAGTACTACGACAAGATCTACGGAGACGGTAAGAGCCTTCCCTTGGATGCGATTCAACTGGCGGAGAGCGACAACCGGGAGCTGATGGGTCCGCTGGGCGCGGCGATGCTGGCCAACCGCGCGCACAAGAGCGAGCGGCTCAAAGCTATGCGGAGGCTGGTGGATTTTCTGATCCGCGGGTGTCCGGCGGGCAACGCGCTTCGAATGGCTGATCTGGTTAATGTCCTGCGGGAAAGGGGCATCAACAGCACAGAGCGCGAGGTGCGGGACTACTTGTACACCAAAGTCGCGGACTCGATCCTCATCCCAGATCATGACGAGCGCGTGTTTATCAAGGCGGTCGAGGCATCTTCGTAGCAGTTGGCGGTTGTCTTGCCTAATGGAGGCCTTCATTGAGCTGCAACAGCGAAGAACAATCTCAAAGCATCGATGACGGTGCAATTAGAAATTCGGAAAAAGAAGAAATTCAATTCCGGAACTTCATCAATAACTTGTTGCGAGCCCAGGGCTATGAGTTCCTCAACGAGTCTGATCTTTTCTCAAATGAAACGCTCCGTCATACGATGGCGAAGTTGTGCGAAATCATAGCTGAAGAGGTCAAAGCCGAATCTTGCACGATTCACCTGAAGCTCTACGATCCCACTGGATTGCGGCCGTCATCACGATCCAACAATGGTTCCCATGGCCTCGATCTCAATATGGAGGACGAAGTTGAGAATCGAATCAAGAACGTCGCAGACAATTGGGGGATTAGTCCTGACAGCGCGGAAAAAGCAGTGTTCCGCGATATCTATTGGAACATCCTGGCTAACACGCTGAGCTTTCCGTACTGGCGGTACCCAAAGGGCGTCGCAAGACTGTTCGCAGCTAATGACGCGAGCCCCTGGGTGAAGAAACGGAAGGGAACTGATGAACAAGAGTCAGCTTCGGCCGATCCACGAGCCATTCCCTCAAAGAGTGAGACCCCACCCACCGGGAGCGCGCCCAAACGTCTACGGGTTCCCGATCAAAAGAACTTTGTTTCGCTGGAATCCGGCATCACTGCTGATATCTTCCAGGATAATTTCGCCAAAATCCGAGATCCGCTGAGCATCCGGTCTTCGCGACAAATGCGGAAGCTCGGCGGCGTGGATTACCTCGTATGGAAGAACAGAAACTGGCGGGAGTCTTTCAAAAACTTCTACGGCAGTCCCATACGCATCCACCCGACGGGTGAAGTGATCGGAATTCTCAAAGTCGAGAACAAACATGGCAGGAGAGAACAGCACGCGAGTACGAATGACGATGAGATCGAAAACGCTGTTGACGCCATCCTTGAGCTCCGTGCTGTTGATGTTCGCTATCAAGATGATGACAAGCTAAGTAACTTCGAACGGGCAATCATAGACTTCGCCCAAAAAGAGAGGGAGCCCAGGGCTGTTTACCGGAATATATCCCTTCTGGCACTTGCTTATCTCTCCGCGGATCTTAACGGCGGAGGAATCTCCGACAATGTTCGACTCCGCGATCTCGTTTTTGTCCCGTATCCACATCCTGACACTAAGCAACCGCTAGATGGCACCCCTTCGAACGAAGGCGCTCGGATCAACAAACAGTGGCGACACCTGAAAGCCTGCGTCAACAAGAGCCCCATTATTCAGATAATGGCGAAGAATATCGACGATGAAGCCAGATTATGGAAAATGCTGGCGATTGAGCATAAGGATCTGTCGAGGCTTACTCCGGATGAACAGGATAATGAAAAAAAGAGAAGCGAACTTGAAAAGACCTTCGTGGAAGTAAGGAAACTTTACAAAGACCTTAGCAAGTACTTTCAAGAACTGAGAAAGAAGGGGTGGCCAGCGAGTCCAGAACTCCCAACGTGCACAAACAGCTCAATACACATTTCGAGCCTTACGCCATGGTATGGAGCTACTGCCCCGAGTGACGATAATGCTGGCGCGTCCGATCTGGCGCACTTCTACTTTGAAGCCAAGGTTCAAGGAAACGACGATGCGGTAACTTTGTATATCCTCGCGCCGCCAGGAAAATCGGACATTGGCAATTTGCCTGGCGGAATCTTCTCGGCGGAGATTGAATCATGCGGCCACGATCTGGTCGGCATATATAAAAAAATGTCGAACATGAACCCAAAGGATGACCCGCTGGATGATTGCCACCGCAAGAAGTTCAAGGGTCTTGAGCCTGAACGGAATGGAGAGTGGATATTACTGAAGGGAAAAGGCGACGGACGGCGGAGGCCGCATTCGCATTCCGTGGTTGACTTGTTAGTAGACCGGTGGGCCGCTCGCATCGAAGCGCTGAACTACTGCCTCCCCGTCAGGGAATTCAGTCAGGACGATACTAAGAAACTATGCTGGGCAGCTTTGGAAATCGGTAAGTTAATTGAGCGCGAGATATCCTACAGAGCCAATCGATCCGCGGAGCCAATACCGCTCACCGCCATGGAATTCTTTCGAATTCCGATCAGCGATTTATGTATTGTGGACGACCTTCAAAAACGGCGCGCGGATGCGAAAAAGGTTAACGTCCACATTGATTATCGAATCCAGAACACCTTGTACACCATGCATATGCAGGATGCCGTGAGATTTGAATCGCGCGTTAAAGACCACCGAAGTCATCTCGCCCGCCTGGGTGAGCGCCATGAGGGATTCGTGCGAGGGAATCTGGCGATCTGGTTTTACCTCCTGGCCCTAACTAATTCCATAAGAACACCAAGAACACCCGAGTATTCGGCGCCAAAGGTTCATCGAGCGGACGTCAACAACTTCGAAGTTTTTGGTCAGAACCTCGTTTCACTGCGCGAATCTATCGATAAGGCGTTTTCCGAGGAAGAACTCGCTGAGTTGCTTGACCAGAACGATCAGCGTTGGTTCGAACAGAACTGCGGCGAGCTGATCGGCGATACCCGGTTCGCGAGTCCTCCGCTGCTAGAGTTTAAAACCGCTTTGCCTGAGTATCTGAGGGGACTCCGAACCAGGGTGTGCAATAACCTGCGGAACGAAGGTTTTTCGGAGCTGTCAGATGACTCGGTCGATCCGAGTGAAGATTGGCCGACCGCACATAAAAAGGTTCTCGATAATCTCATCTTCCGACAATACGATCCCTACGCAATTGCCGCTGCCTCTTTGCTGTGCCAGTTGACGAACCTGATTCATTTCCGCGAAGCGTATCTCAAGTTCTATAGAGGATGCTTTAACCTGCGCAACTCCCTCGCGGTGTCTAAGCGTGAGATAGAAGACAATCCGAAATTCGACCGTCTGGCGGAGGTCTTCCGCCAGACGGGGGCGCGAGGCAGAGTCATCTGGTCTGAACTCATGGAGTACGTGGAGGAGCATGACACCGATCAGTTCCTGCAATTCCTAACCAAAGAGCCGAAGCTTTATCTTAATCCGGGAGGTATCTACAAGCGTATCCGAAATCTGAACCACACACTAAACCAGCAAAGAGGGCTCGCCCATCTTGATTGGGAGTTAGGACGGTTCGATCTTTTGGGTTGTCGTCTCAACTGCTTATACAAGAATCAGGTTTTCGCTGCCTTTGAACAGTTGTGGAATAGCGGAGATCCGTTCTGGGGGATGGTAACAAAACAGCCAGAGAGATGGAAACGCCCGGTGAAATACCCGGTGGAATATAAGGCCTTTTTTCAAGATCGGCCAGATGATCGACAGCGATGGCTTTGCCTTCGGACGAAGCACTTTGAGGACAACTACTACGCATTGCAGATCGCTGCCCTCGTTGATCCCGAAGGGATACATGAGGGCTTCTGGGATAAAGAAAAAAAAGGGTACAATCTCCGAAGGGTTCAGCTCCTACTGGGCCGGCTCTTTGACATCTTTGACTCCGAAGGCGCTAGACAATACAAAAGCATGACTTGGAACCGGCAACACCTCCGTTGGGAGTATGTCGATTGGTACAAGACAGCCTCGGACATTGTCAGGAGCAAGTCCGTTCCCGTAAGACAAGAGGACGACGGAATTATTGGATTTGGCTCGTTCCTCGGTGAGACGGCAGTCGATTTTCTGATGGAGCGAATTGACGAATACCGCCACAGCAAAACTGCTGAGGCTTGCAAGGTCGCTACCGATGCTTTCAAGGCTCTTAAGCCTTTGCTCAAGAACATTCTGAGATGTGGCCGATCATACACCGAGGAGATTCTCAAATCGCTGTACACCGCGGACGAGAATTCGAAAGAGCCGTTTTCAATCAACGGTGACTTCGTCAACGACCTCTACGATGCAGCGCAGAAACTTTATTCCGGACTCAAAAATCTGTTGAACAGACGCGATCTCGCTCCTTCGATGAGTATAAACAACAAACAACGAGAGGCTTGGCTGCACATCGCTGAGAGGGAACTTGCGTACTACGAGCAGCGTTTTGATCCGAAATGCGATAACCCAAAAACTTCCATTCGCTCGACGACCCCTATAATCTTTGTCCCAATTAATAACTATAAGCATGATCCTTCCGTCAAGAGATACGAGGATAAGCTCAAGGATATCGATCTTAACTGTGATTCGGCGGACATCGAGACGGCGTTCAACGCCCTATATGATGTACTGGCAAATTTGCGTCGCGAGCAAAAACGGTATCTATTTGACGATGGTCCGAGTGATGGAGCTACCAAACCAGGTCTAACCATGCGCGACAAAGAGAATGTCTTCTATAGAATCCAGAACTATGTGCTTCTGTATGACCGGAGCGATACCGCCGAAGGAGACAATGGCCAAGATACTAGATTTCTAGGTTGGACTTCGTACGGACTCTTTTACTACTTGAGATCGTTGATACCTCTGGAGGTACAAATTCGAACGACACTGGCAGATACGTTGGCTGAGCAGTATCACGATGCCATATACAAGGGAGCTCCGCCAACGGGCACGGAGTTCCCGAGGAGCCAGATGGAGAATATTGCGGAAGAACTCGACAATCTCGATAAGGAAATGGAGATCGACTTCGAGGACTACATCAATCGCCGTTATTTCCTTTCAAAGTCAAAGGACTTGCCTCAACAGAATTGACCACATCGATCAAATCACTGCGCGCCTTGGCGTATCTGGAACCAGCGAGCTAGACTGAACTGTGAACCACCGGACAAGGGGGAAACTAATGGATCAGAAGTTTCTTGCAGAAGAGATCTGTCGATATTCGCGGCAGGTCGTTCTGAAGGCTATGGATACAGTGAGGAGTCGAATGCGGGGTTCCGATCGTCTCGTGCTCAAGGAGGCCGTTACCGATCCGGCCACCGAAAAGTCGGAGTTGAATCTTACCAAAGGCATAGATCGTGAAGCCGAAGATTTGATCGTCGCGGCATTGTGCAAAAAATTCGCCAAACTCGATGGCATGACGCCCTTCACCGTTTTCTCGGAAGAACTCGGGATACGATCATTCCCGTCGCCTGGCCTCGAAGACCAATCCGAGTGGATTATTTTTGTCGATCCGGTGGACGGAACCGAATTCATTGAGAGTCTACAGGGCGGATGGACGTTATTGGCGGTTTATAATCGAAAATGGAAGAAGGTTGTCGCGGCAGTTGCGGGAGACATTTTTTTGAACCGCCTCTATTGGGGGTCGATCGGTAGCGCACCCGAGTGTCTCGATCTGGTTACTCACTCCTGGTTCAAGCTGGACGGTGGACCCCATCCCAAGCGGTCGCTCGAAGGAGCGCGCGTCAACTTCCTTACGACGAAAGTCTCTCGCTTCTTATCAGTAGCGAAACAGGACCGTCTTCTTGCCGCAATCGAGAAGGGCGACGGTCGAATCAATCTCTCCTGGGGGTCAAACATGATCATTCAGGTAGCCGCCGGCTATGCCGATGCCGCGGTGGAATTCACGAAGGGATTCGCGACATACGACGTCCTGCCGGGCCTTTACTTGGGCCAGCGAGCCGGGCTGACAATCCTGGATCTTGACGGAAACCCGTTAACTGCAGAACTGGATATCGATCAGATCTTCAAGGCTCATCGCATAAACGCGAAGAAGCCTGCCCGCTTGGCGTTTGTGGCTGCCAAGGAACCGGCTCTAGCTCACGAGATCGTGAGTTTATTGAGAACTTAGGAGCCTTTAGTTGTCCTTACGGGTTGCCTAGGTAGCAAGGCGTCGTCGGACTGAGAGCGAGTTCGGACGTCAGTCTTACCTTCAAGAAACGTTACTCGCAGGACTTCTTGTACCCTCGATCCTCTACCTCACTTAGTACCGGCTAATGTGGTTTGGACCCAAGGCGCCGAGCAACGACGAAAGAGTGGATCTAATCTCGGCCACTTGCAACAAACTCCGTGGCCGGAGGATGTAATCGGGTCGAGCATGTGCATGTCCCTAATCCGTCGATAAAGGTCGATGAGGCCGGATATTGGCGTGGCTCGCGTCGAGATTATCTAGTTGAATGCTTTGACGGTCGTGATCAATCAGTTTTTGGGAACCCAACGGTTTTGAGCATCTCC
>Ga0207684_10003028_pt1 | contig 16651 bp, 12 predicted proteins | sample KBSK5501metaG_FD_184342 | JGI IMG/M metagenome (GOLD analysis project Ga0207684, IMG submission 184342) | Corn, switchgrass and miscanthus rhizosphere microbial communities from Kellogg Biological Station, Michigan, USA - KBS K5-50-1 metaG... | ecosystem: Host-associated > Plants > Roots >...
ACCACTGCCGGGCTGTCGGGCCTCGTGGTGGGTGCGGTGTCGGTGCTCGGAGAAGACTCGCTCACTTGATTCCCAACCTGTCCGCGGGTTTGGGGCGTGCGGTCAAGGTGTACCTGTCATGCTCGTTTCAGCATGCCAGCGGATCCATCCCGTTAACAAGTCGTCTTTGGAAAATTGCCAAAGGAAACAGATGCCTGCTAGACCCAGCCCAACGGTTCGCGGTCGGCGCCTGCGCCACGAGCTGCGCAAGATCCGTGAACAACACGGCCTGACTATCGAGCAAGTCTCCGAACGGTCCGACGGTGACTGGAACGCCTCCACAATCAGTCGGTGGGAAACCGGCGACCGGCGCATCCGCCCGGCAGACCTGCGACGCCTCCTTGACCTCTACACCGTGCATGATGACCAGCGCGAAGTCCTGCTCACCCTCGCCCGCCAAGCTCGTGAACGCGGCTGGTGGCGCACCTATACCGACGCTGTGCCCGCCTGGTTTGAGGTGTACCTCGGCCTGGAAGCCGAAGCGGCCACCATCCGGGAATACAGCCCTGAACTGGTGCCCGGACTGCTACAGACCGCCGACTACTACCGTGCCTTCATGCGCGCTGCGCCTGGCGCTGGAGATGAGGAGTCCATCGACCGCAAGGCCGAGGTCCGTCTCGCCCGCCAGGAGCAGCTCGCCGGCGCCGAACCACCGGAGTATTGGGCGGTACTCAACGAGGCGGTGATCCGCCGCATGGTCGGCGGATCTGACACGATGCGCGCCCAGCTCCAACACATCGCCGACATGGCCGAACTATCGCATGTCAACGTGCAAGTGCTTGCCTTCCGGGCTGGTGCGCATGCGGCAATGAACGAATCGTTCATCCTGGTCGGCTTCCCGGAGCCCGCCGACCCTGATGTTGTCTACTTGGAGAGCCAGGCAGGTAGCCTCTACCTGGAACAGCGGCCCGAAGTCGAACGTTACGCGGCGATGTTCAGCCATCTGATCGCGAAAGCGCTCGACCCTGACGAGTCCAGAGCCCTAATCGCCCGGGCGGCCGCTGAGATGACCTAGCAAGCGCAAGGGAGGCGCGCGGGATGGACGCCCCAGATTTCAACCCCTCCCGTGCCACATGGCGCACCAGCAGCTACACCAACAACGGCGGCGCCTGCGTTGAAGTCGCCGACAACCACCCAGACCTCGTCGCCATCCGTGACTCCAGAGACCGCAACGGGCCGATCCTGCTCCTCACCCCCATCCAATGGCGAGAGTTCATCACTAAGTGGGTGGCCCCGTAAGTTCGTCGGGGGCTGGGTTCGGGGTCACGGGTCTGGCTCGTGGCCGAGCCCGGCGAGGTGGATCGTGCAGGCGGTGTCGAGGGCTTCTTGCGGGGTGCCGATGGGCAGGCCGGTGCGCAGGATGGCGTCTTGGTAGCGGTCGTGGGCGGCGGAGTAGATCGCAAAGCCGAAGGAGTGGGCCGATCCGCCGTAGCGCAGCCGGCACAACGGGATGCGCTCGCCGCCGGGCAGCAGGCCGCTGACGTAGGCGAAGGCGCCGCGGTAGGTGACCTCGACCTTGGTGAGCTGGGGCCAGTGGGTTTCGGCGTGGTCGAGCAGCCGCACGGTGATCGAGCTGCGGGTTGATTGCGGGATGGCGGCCATGGGCCTTATTGTGCCGCGCGGGATCGCTGCCGCCGGTTATGATCACCGGCCCGGGGAGCGGATTACGCCGAGGTGATGACCCCGGAGGCGGCATGCCGCAGTATCAGGCGGTGCCGGTCACGCTGACCGCTGCCGAGCGCAAGACGTTAAAGAAACGGGCCCGCGGGGCCAAGACCGGCTACCGGGACTGGCTGCGGGCGCAGATCGTGCTGGCTGCCGCCCGCGGCCGGGCTAATGCGCGGATCGCCGCGGACCTGGGCGTCAGTGTGGACACCGCGCGCAAGTGGCGGGGCCGGTTCGCCGCCCGGAGCCTGGACGGGCTGGAAGACCTGGCCCGCATGGGCCGGCCGCGGCGGATCAGCGCGCTGGAGCGGGCCGTGGTGGCCGCGCTGGCCTGCCAGCTGCCGGCCGCCACCGGGGTGCCGCTGTCCCGCTGGACCGGCCCGGAGCTGGCCGCCGAGCTGGCAGCCCGGGGCCTGGCCAGGCAGGTCTCGGCATCGTCGATCTTGCGGATCCTGGCTGAGCACCCGATCAAGCCCTGGCAGTACCAATCCTGGATCTTCCCTCGCGACCCGCAGTTCGCCGCCAAGGCCACCGTCATCCTCGACCTGTACCAGGGGTACTACCAGGGCAAGCGGCTCGCCCCAGGCGACCGGGTCATCTCGGTGGACGCCAAGCCCTCCATCCAGGCCCGCAACCGCTGTCATCCCGCCCGCCCGCCCGCGGCCAGCCGATGCGGGTCGAGCACGAGTACGAGCGCGCCGGCGCCCTGGCCCTGCTGGCCGCCCTGGATGTGCACACCGGGCAGGTGCCGGCCGCCGCCACCCCGGCCACCACCGGGATCGCCCCGTTCATGGCGCTGATGGGCCAGGTCATGAGCGCCGAGCCATACAAGAGCGCTCCCCGGGTGTTCGTCATCGTGGACAACGGCTCCGATCACCGGGGGAAGAAGGCGGCCCGGCGGCTGCGCGCCGCCTGGCCGAACGCCATCATGATCCACACGCCGGTGCATGCGTCCTGGCTGAACCAGGTGGAAATATTCTTCTCGATCGTGCAGAAAAAGGTCATCTCGCCCAACGACTTCGCCAGCACCGGCCAGCTCGCTGCCACCCTGCTCGCCTTCACCGACCGCTACAACCAGACCGCCAGGCCCTTCAACTGGAAATACACCGCCACCGACCTCGCCAGGACGCTCGACCGGATCAGCGCCCTCCAAGAACCCGCCAGACCGCTGGCCAGCCTGCCAGAGGCGGCCTGACGGACCCCGACGAACTTACGGGGTCACCCACTAAGCTGCGCGCCAACGCAGTGTCCGCCGCTGGCTGAGCCCATTGCCCTGCCGTTACGGGCTCGGTCCGGCTCTTCGGGGCGGCAGGCGTGCTGGTGACGGCGAATGCGGATGTGCCGCTTCCGGGTGGCCTGCCGCTGAAGGGGTTGGCCTCATGCCTGCTGGGAAGTCACGACGGGCTGTTTGCGCGGCGCTGGCCGTCTTGGTAGGTCGATGAGGCTGGGCCTGGCCAGGGCTGAAGCGCGGCGTCTGTGTCCGGGCCTGGGTGACGGCGGAATGCAGGTGAGCCGCCGCGGCCCGGGCCGCGGCCGCCTGGGCGGCGTGCTGCTGGGCCTGGCGCAGTTCGGCCACGGCGGCGGCCAGGGCGACGAGCTGGGCCATGAGCGCGATGGCCATCAGCGTGTTGTCGTCGGTGAGGTTCCCGGCCAGGGTGATCATCCGGGCCGTGCGCCGCAGCTGCTCGCCGTCGCGGCTGCGCCTGGGGATCCGCCCGTACTGGGCGCGGGCGGCACGGTCGTAGGAGTCGGCCGCGCAGCGCAGGTGCGGGTTGCGCAGCGCCCGCGCCGCGCTGTGCAGTGTGTCGGCCGCTGCCCCGGCGGCGTCGGCCGCGCCGGCCGGATCGGTCAGGGCGCAGCGGCGGATGTGTTCGGTGGCGGCCCGGGCTTGGCGGGCCGCGTGCCGGTAGATCTCGTGCCGCTCCGGGGCGGTGAACCGTGGCGTTCCGGAACGTTCTGCCGATCCGCCCGCCCCCCGGTTCCAGCGTTCCCGCAGCCGGGGCAGGGTGAGCCCGGCGGCCAGCCGGCCGCCGCCGTACCACCGTGGTGTTCCGTCCGGCCCGGTGTGGCCGGTGAGGGTGACGGAATACCCGGTAATCTGTCCCGGATCGGTCTCGCTGAACCGCAGCCGCACCAGTACCCCGGCCTCCCGGAGGGCCGCGAAGAATCCGGCCTCGTCCGCGGTGTGTTCCGCCGCCTGGGTGACCATGGTCCGCAGCGCCCCGCGCACCGCCGGCGGCGGGACATCCGGTCCGCTGAACGGCGCGCGTCCCGCGGCTGTTCCGGCCCACCGGGCGCGCAGTTTCGGCAAGGTCAGGTCGGCGGCCAGCTTCCCGCCGCCGTACCAGACCACCCCACCATCCCGCGCGGTGTGGCCGGGCAGCCCGACCGCATACCCGGTGACCCGATCCGGGTGGACCGTGCTGTACCGCTCGCGGACCAGCACCCCAGCCGCCCGCAGGCGGGCGAAGAACTCCCGCTCCGAACCGGCTCCGGCGGCCGCCGTGCACACCTCCCGGCGCAGCGTCACCCGGGCCGGTTCCGCCCAGCCGCGGCGGGCCGCCTGTTCGGTCTCGGCCCGGGCCGGCCGGCGGGCGGCGGTGCGATCGGCTGGGGCGGTGGGCCGCAGCCCGAACCGCCGTTCCGCCTCCTGGCAGGCCTCGCGGACCCGGTAGTAGTCATTCCAGGTGCTGGCCCGCCCGCCGTCCTGGCGGGCGAGCGTGGCGACGAGGTGGATGCGGTCGGCGGCGTGGCGGACCGCCACCCAGCGCACTCCCAGATCATCACCGCCGGGAGCGAGCCCGGTGCGGTCCATCACGCGGGCCGCGACCAGGGCCCATTCCGCGTCCGACAGCATCCGGTCCTCCGGCGCGGCGCGGATCGCGCAGTGCCAGACCGGCTTGTCGTATCCGCGGTCGCGCAGTCCGGCCAGGGGCTGCTCCAGCAATCCGGCGAGCCGCCGGAAGTCCCGCGTTCCGCCGGGGCGGCGTTCCGGCTCCAGGTCCGCCGGATCGCTGAATCCGGCGACCAGGTGCGGATCGGCGTGCTCGTTCGCCAATCCGGGCCCGTACAGGTAATACAGCAGGTGCCGGACGTTCCGGCCGTGGAGCACTTTCCCAATCACCGGATCACGCCCGTTCCGGTCACGGAACATTCCGGCGCACGTGTTCCGCCGCCTCATCCAGCCGGCGGATCACCCGCACGCAAAACTGTGCCGCCGGGAGCAGATCGTCGCCGCGCTGGCCCGTGGCATTTAACCGGGCCACCGCTTGATTGAGATTCGTGCCCACCCGCCGGACCAGCCCGGCCGCGGTCATCAGCTCGACCAGCGCTTCCAACGGCACGCCAGCCCGCCTGCCACTACCGCGGGCGACCGCCAGGGCCGCCTGCGCAGCGTAAGCACCCCGGGACAGCCCAGCTAAACAGGCAGCCATATCCAGGTCGGCGAACTCCCCATCGGTCAGCGTGAACTCGACCCTCCTCCCGCGGCGAGCCGCCTCACGCGAGCGCCGACCCGCCGGTGTTGCCCGGCCCGCCCTGGTAGCTGGCACCAGCCGACTCACCGACATCACCTCAAAACGTCCATTAATTAATGACCGAACCCGCTTGCTCAGGCCGACCGCTCCTGCCCCCCGTTAGATGCTCGTGAGATCTCAGTGTGCATCTCTGGGCCGCGCTCGGTCCAGAGATATTCCGGGTTTAGAGATATCTTGCTTCGATCAGTACGCGGTATCTATCTGATGCATGACCACATCGCCTATATCAAAGTCCAAAAACGCGACTCGGCAGTGTCTTCTGCGCATGAAGAATACCGGATAATGCCATTCTAGGACAGAGATTCCATCAGCGGATTACCAGGGTGTCGTCGTCACTGGCCCCGCCTACCCCGACCGAGCATCGGCCTCCTGGCCAGATACCTTGATCATCCGGCTGACTAACTGTGTAGTCGAAGGCCGAGCAACTTGATGAAGGCAAGCGCGTCTGCAGGCTGCAAGATCATTAAGGATGAAAGATGACAGCTAGGGACACGAAAAGGATCTTGTTGACTGCGAGTGGTCGGCAAGGTCTGCCGAGACTCCAAGGAGGAGCATGTCCCAGCGCAGCGGGGACTCCTCAAGAAGATGGTTGGCGAGGTCCGCTGGTGGCGAATCAACCTGCGCACCACCTCGGGTATCGCAGACTTCGCCGAGTGGGTCAACCCGGTCGTCCACGGCTGAATGAACACCTGCGGTAGGTTCTACCACCCCGAGCTACACGGCCTCCTGCGGCGCATCAACATCTAGGTAGCGCGCTGGGCGCGGCGGAAACCCGACGGCTGCGGGCAGTCAGAAGGCCAAGCGATGGTGGCACGGCCGACTGGGCAGACAGCCAGCGCCGCTCGCGCACTGGGCCTGGATGACCGAGTTCTAACTGATCTGTGAGACGAGCGTACTGACGGGTGACTGTCACGCTCCGTTCTGTTGGAGCCAGGTGCCGCCACGCCTCGGGGCTACCCGGCTTGCTAGTCGGGAGCTCCGCACGTGTTGCAAGGCCGTGACCAACCTGATCCGCCTACCCCCAATCTCCTCGCGCTTATCCGTTCTTAACCGTACCAGATCCATCTCAACCTGGCTTGACCCAAGACCTTCGGTCTGGTACACCTAGGCGCATCGAAGCCACCGAGGACCACGGAGCGCATGGCCATGGATGAACGCTGGATGTCGGTGGACGAAGTCGCCGAGTACCTCGGCGTGAGTAAGGACAGTGTCTACTCTTGGCTCACCAGCAAGGACATGCCCGGTTACCGGGTCGGGCGCTTCTGGAAGTTCAAGCGTGATGACGTGGACGCTTGGGTACGAGATGGTGGCGCGGCGAGCGCGTCGGATGAAGACCTCACGGAAGGGCGCGTTGATGAGTAGCGACCTCGGAATCGAGGAGATCGACCAGACTGGCGACGACGAGGTCACATCTCTCGAAGAGGGCATGCTCCTTGACTACATCACCGGGGAGCCGGTGAAGGACACCCCCAAGGAGCAAGTGAGGCAGCGCATCGCACGCGCCCTGTTCCATGAGTACGGCATCTCCGTCGATGATATGGTTCCCGACTTCAAGATGCGCGTCGACGGTCGGCTCAGGAAGGTGGACATCGCCATCTTCAACATAGGCATGGACAAGACCGTCGAGAACCTGCGCCGGGCCGTCATGTGCGAGAAGGAGCCCAAGCTTGGCACCAAGAGCGCATACAAGATGCGCGATTCCGACCAGGCGACGAAGGATCTTGAGCCGCTGTTCGCAGTGATGGAGGAGGCGAAGGACTGCCGGTGGGGGCTGTGGACTAACGGCCTGGAGTTTTTCTTCTTCGAGAAGAAGGTCGAGCGCTTCGATGTGAAGTTTCACCCGCGCGGCGACTGGCCGATGGGTGATGATTCGCTTGGTTCGCGGACGGTGGCCTCAAATGCGCACCTGCGGCGCGCCGACCGGGAAATGCTGCTGATCGCCTTCCGGCGCTGCCACAACTACATCCACGGTAATGAGGGCCTGCCGAAGGAGGTGGCATTCAGGCAGTTCCTCTACCTCATCTTTGCGAAGATGCACGACGAACGCCGCGAGCCGGATGAGCCGCCGCGCTTCTGGGCCGGCATGTTCGAGAAGGAGGTCAAAGGACAACGGCAACTCATTGACGAACAGTTCGACCCGAAGGGGCAGGAGGCTATCCGCGAGCGCATCGAGCAGCTGTTCGCCGAGGCCAGAGCCGAGTACCACGGCACGATCTTCGACGGCACCGAGCGGATCACCCTCTCCAACCGCGCGCTGGCCTTCCTGGTCGCCGAGCTGGCCAAGTACGACTTCGGACGGACTAGTCTGGACGTCAAAGGCGCCGCATATCAGGAGCTAGTTGGCGCCAACCTGCGCGGCGACCAGGGACAGTACTTCACCCCTCGCGGAGCCATCGATCTCATGGTCTCGATCCTCGATCCTAAAGAGGATGAACGCTTCCTCGACCCGGCCTGTGGCACGGGCGGTTTCCTTGTGTCCACACTCAACCACCTGAGCCGCCGCTTCCACGAGGACGCGAACATCGAGACTGGCGATGAGAGCACGACTGACCTCCTGTCCATCCAGGCACGCCTTGCCAGATACACACGCAACAATCTCTTCGGAGCTGACTTCGACCAGTTCCTCGTGCGGGCTTCGCAGATGAACATTGTCATGGCGAGTAACGCTGAAGCGCGGCTATTCAACATGAACTCGCTCGAGTACCCGGCGGGGCATCTGTCCGGCGTGGCTCAGGCCCACGGCGTGGCGGATCTCGGCACCATGGACGTGGTCATGACCAATCCGCCCTTCGGGTCCGATATTCCCGTTACCGACCGAAACATCCTGCGGAAGTTCGAACTCGCCCACGTGTGGGGGCGCACCGAGGACGGCGGCTTCCGCAACACCGGCCATCTGCAAGGCAGCGTGGCTCCCGAGGTCCTTTTCATCGAGCGCTGCTACCAGTGGCTACGGCCAGGGGGCCGCATGGGCATCGTCCTGCCCGACGGCATCCTCGGCAATCATGGTGACGAGTACATCCGCTGGTGGCTGTTGCGCCATTGCTGGGTCCTCGCGAGCGTCGACATGCCCGTCGAACTGTTTATCGTCGAGGCAGACGTCAACATCCTCACCAGCCTGCTATTCCTCAAGAGGAAGACCGAACAGGAGATGCAGGCGGAGGACCTCGGCGCGGCGAACGAATATCCAGCCTTCATGGCCGTTGCGGACAAGGTTGGGTTTGACCGGCGCGGAAAGACGCTATATAAGCGAAGCCCGGATGGGGAGGATCTCCTCGTAGAGGTCGAGCACAAAGAGCGTGTGCGCATGGGCGACAGATCCGTGGTAAGGGTGCTTAAGCGCAAGGAAAGGACGGTCGACAACGATCTACCGGAGATCGGTGCAGCGTACGCTGCCTTCCGCGCCGACCAGGAGTCGGGAAAGTGAAAACGAAAATTGTTCCCAGTTCCTGGCTGCGTCGTGGCGATCGTCGCCTCGACGCTGGGCCCTACACGTCCGGTGCCCTCGAAGCCAAGGTTCGAATCGAGTCAATCCCAGTACCCAAGGATCGGCTTATCGATCTCTGCACTGGTCACAATAGAGGGATCTTCAATGGACCCCAGTTCTCCCGCAATTGGGTAAACGACGCCGAGCATGGCGTGCCATTTCTTGGCAGTTCATCCATGCTCTTTGCCGACCTGACAGAACTGCCGTTCCTGCGCAGGCGCGATGCGGAATCTGCGAAGCTTGCATACCTTCGCATCCGCCCAGGGACGACCCTTATTTCTTGCTCAGGGACGATCGGCCGCATGGTCTATGTCCGATCCGACATGGAGGGGATGTGGACATCGCAGCACATTATGAAGGTCGTACCTGACCCGAGCCGCATTCTACCTGGCTATATCTACGCGTTTCTAAGCGGAAGGTTCGGCCGAACGCTTGTCACTTCCGGTACATATGGTGCGATCATCCAGCACATCGAACCCGAGCACATCGAAGACCTTCCTGTGCCACGGTTCGGCGAAGTCCTTGAAAAGCAAGTAGATGCCCTGGTTGAGCAGGCTGCGGATGCCCGATGTCGGGCATCCGCCCTCTTGCAGCGGGCTCAAGAAATAATCATAAAGCTCTTCCCGGACAAGAGCCAGACTCATCCAATCTGGTCGAAGATTAGCTCATCGCGAATCCAGGCGAGATTTGACGCGTATTATTATAGTAGTGAGTGCGCTTCGGCGCGCCGATCATTCGACGAGGCATCGACGGACACGCGGAAACTCGGCAACGTTGCCAACATCTTTATACCGGGCATTTTCAAGCGGCGCTATGCCGACGACCCCAGATTTGGCGTACCTTATATCACCGGCGGCGATGTTTTCGAGATCGCACCGATGTCTGATCGATATCTGATGAGTTCTGTCGCTGATGACTACGGACTCACAGTGTCGAAAGGGACGATCCTGATTCAGGAGGCCGGGCAACTTGGGGGGTTGATCGGACGGAGCGTTCTCGTAGGTGAATACCTAGATGGGTTTGCGGTCTCCAACAACATGGTCAGGGTTATCCCACACAACGAAGAGGATACTGGCTATCTTCTGGCCCTTCTCTCAACTCCGGAGGGAGTTCGTCTCATCTCTAGAGAAGCGGCAGGATCAAGTATCCCTCACCTTGAGGTGAATCGTGTGCGCAATATCGAGATCCCGTGGCCGAGCCAGGCGTTCCGGAGGGAAGTGGGGGCGGAGGTCACCCAAGCGCAGGAACTGCGTGATCAAGCATGCATTGACGAAGCCCGTGCCAGGACCTTTGTTGAAGATGCCATCAGGAGGCAGTAGAGATGGCAACCGTGATCCCAATCGGGGAGCCGGTCAACGACGCGGAGCGTCGGCTGATCGCGCACCTGCGCGATCACCTGCCGAGCGGTTACATTCTGCTGCATAACTTCGAGATTCGCCGTGGCGGTGAGATCTTCGAGGTTGATCTCGCTGTGGTCGCACCACATGCCGTGTATCTCGTCGATGTCAAGGGGACACATGGACTCATCGACGTGTATGGCCCGAAGTGGTATCCGGAGCGTCGTCAACCCTATACATCGCCGCTGCTCAAGTTGCGCGAGCATGCACGGAGCCTGAAAGGCATCATCACCGCCAGCCAGCCCGGCCGCCGTGACCTTGAGAGTGTCTACGTGGACTCTGCCATCGTGCTGGCCGAGTCGGATGCGGTGTTCCAGGATCCAAGTGGCCGGGACGCGCCTAATGTCACGACGCTCGCGAAGTCGGTTGCCTTCTTCGAGAATGCTGCACGCATCCCGGGCAGGTACAGCAAGAACATCCGCTCTGTGCACAACATGGTGCTCAAGGGCCTGCAGGGAGTGGCAAAGCCGCGATCAGGACCGCTCCGCTTCAATAGCTGGGAGGTTGACGAGCGGCTTGGCGGTACGGACAGCTACACCGAATACCGCGGCTTCAACAGTTATGCGGGCGCTAAGTCCGGGTACGTGCTGCTGCGCGTATACGTCGCCGACCCGTACCTCCCTTCGGCCGAGCGCGAGCAGCAGCGGACCCGCATCGCGAACGCGTACAACGCTCTTAACCATATGCCCGGCCATCCCGGCATCATCGGCGTCAGAGACTTCTTCGCGACCGAGACCGAGGACCGATACGTGCTGGTGACGGAGGACGTTCCAGGGCAGGCTCTTCGTCTCCATGTCGACAAGCCGAACCTCGCGCTCACACTCGACCAGAAGCTCCGCGTGGCGACCGAGCTGCTCGACGCCCTGGCGCACGCACACCAGCACGGTGTAGTGCACCGCAACATCACCCCGAGCACCTTGCTCCTGGGGATCGACGGGCACCTGCGGATCATCGGCTTCGACTTCGCCAGAACAGGAACGGACCGCTCCCGGACCATCGCCCAGGAGATCGTTGATGACCTGGAGCCGCTCTACCAGGCACCCGAGGCGTTCCGGGAGCCAGCGAACGCGAGCCCTGCCTCGGACGTGTTCAGCGCAGGCGTGGTGCTGTATGAACTGTTCACCGGGGACAAGCCGTTCTCGAGCCCTACGGAGGTCTTCGACCAGGGTGCTATCTTCCCCGTGAAGCCGTCGCAGACCCGCGGCGAACTGTCCGCGGACGTCGATGAATGGCTACAGAAGCTGTGCGTGTTCGATCCGGATAAGCGTCCGTTGGCACGGCTGGCGGCGGCGGACCTGCCAGCGCTCCTGGAACCGGATGCCGGTACGCCGGAGAATGCGCTTCCAGCACTGGAAGACCTCGAACCCCAAGGCGAGCAGGCATCAGCCGTCGATTACAGCCGCCTGCCGCCCGGTACGCTCGTGGCCTCGAAATACCAGGTCGAGAAGCGTCTAGGCACAGGATCGTTCGGCGTCGTCTACAAGGTCATCGACACGCTGGGTGACGTGCCGCGCGCGCTGAAGCTGATCCTGAAGGACCGGCACTCCACCCTAGAGAGACTGAAGAAGGAGTACCGGACGCTGCTGCGCGTTCCCGAGCATCCCAACGTGGTGCGCGTGTATGATGCGCAGTTCTCTGCAACCGGCCACGTACCGCCGTTCATCGTCTTCGAGTATGTCGACGGGCTGGACGTCGCAGAGATGGTCGCCCAGCGGCTTTTTTCCCCGGAAGACGCGCTCGACCTAGCCAGGCAGGTCACTGAGGGGCTCGTCCATTTGCACCGGCATGGCGCTTATCACTGCGACATCAAGCCGCGCAATCTGCTGTGGACTCCCACCGGAGTGCGAATCATCGACTTCAACGTCTCGGTCCTTGTGACAGCGGGCAACGGCCAAGGGGGCGGCTCGCGCCGCTACCTGCCCCCCGACATTGACCTGTCAGCCATTCCGCAGTCGGCGGATCACGCTGACCGTGACCTCTACGCGCTGGGTGTCACGCTCTATGAAGCCATCACCGGGAGATACCCCTGGGACGCCGCCACTCCGCCGCCCGGGGTCAATGCGGCGGACCCACGCATGTTCTCAGGCATGGCAGACCTCGCTCCTGAACTGGTAGACACCGTCTTGAAGGCCATTGCGCCGAAGCGGGCCGACCGCTTCGGATCCTCGATCGAGCTACAGGCCGCGCTCCGCAATATTAGGCAGGCCCGCCGACCTGTCCCTGAGACCAGCAGCGATTCCAGCAGCTTTCCTTGGATGAGGAGCGTCGACGGTACCGAGGAGCCTGTTCCCCCTAACACCAATCCGTACGTCTCGGGTCTAATGACACTGTATAGCCAGAGCTCGTACAGCAATTCGGGTACCCGCGGGCTTGATTCGATGGCTGCGCAGACCTATGTGGAGACGGCGCTTGACCGCCAACTTCAGCCGGCAGTGCTGCGCGGCGAGTTCCGGCTGGTGCTGATCACGGGCAACGCGGGCGACGGCAAGACCGCATTCCTGCAGCATCTGGAAACCCAGGCCGAGGAGCAGCAGGCGATACTTGATCCCGCCCTGGCAAACGGCCGCAGGTTCAGGCTTGGCGGTCTTACCTTCCTAACGAATTACGACGGCAGCCAAGATGAGGGCGAGCAGGCCAACGACGACGTGCTGAGCAGGTTCTTTGCCCCTTTCGAAGGACCGGAATCCGCCGCCTGGCCGAGCGACGAGGTCCGGCTGATCGCGATCAACGAAGGGCGTCTTGTCGACTTCCTCTCCGCGAACGCCAGCCGCTTTCCCCTTCTTGATCAGGTCGTCCGCACGGGGCTTGTTACCGGCTCGCCGCTGCACGGCGTGGCGGTGGTCAACCTTAACCTTCGCAGTGTTGTGCACGACCCCCTTGGGTACGACAGCGACGAAGAGGGCGGCGACGAGTCGATCTTCGCCCGCACGCTGCGGCGCCTGACTCATGAGCGATTCTGGGAAGCCTGCGAGAGCTGCGACCTGCGCGACCGTTGCTACGCGTATCACAATGCTCGTACATTCCAAGACCCCGTCGCCGGTCCGAAAGTGCTGGGAAGGCTAAAGAGCATTTACACACTCACACACCTGCGTGGCCTTCATCACACTACGCTGCGGGACATGCGCTCGGCGCTGTCTTACATGCTGGTGAGTTCCCGGGACTGCCAGCAGATTCATGAGCTGTACCAGGCGGGCGAGCGTGACGCGATTGCCCAGAGTTTCTATTTCAACAGTTGGATGGGCGGCGACCGGCCGAACAGGGATCGCCTGCTGAACCTGCTCAAGGACATGGACATGGGTGTGTCGGCCGACCCGCGGCTAGACCGCAACCTGGACTTCGTCTCGCCGAGCGCGGACCGCTCCCTTTTCCGTTTCGATCTGCGCGGCGATTACGACCGTGCTGTCCTCCGCAGCCTTTTTGCGGACCTGCCGCGCGACTACTCGGGCCACCCCATGCTTGAGCGCGGCAGGACGCATCAGCGGTACGTGGGCATGGCGCGGCGGCGGGCGTTCTTTGAGCGTCGCGACGGCAGGTGGCTGCAGATGCTGCCGTACCGTTCGGCCGGTCGCATGATTCACCTCGTCGCGCATGGATCAGCGCTCGACGGGCTCCTGCCGGAAGTGCTGCGCGCAATCAACAGGGGGGAAGGCCTGCACGACCTCAGCAAGCTCGGAAACATGCTTGCCCTGCAGGTGCGGCAGGTCGAACACGGCTCGGTGAAGAGCTACCGGGTCTTCCCCGCGGAGCGCTTCTCGATCTCTGTCATCGATGCCGCCAGCCGGGCCCGCTTCGTTGAGCACATGCCCTCCGGACTGATCCTGCGCTACCGCGGGAATGCAGGGACCGAGGCGGAGCTGCCGATCAGCCTGGACGTCTTCGAGATGCTTGAGCGCCTCAACCAGGGTTACCGCCCGAGCATCGAGGAGGAGCGGGGCTACTATCTCAGCCTCGCGGTCTTCAAGAACACGCTCAGCTCGGAGCCATACCAGGATGTGCTGCTCACCGTGACCGGTCACGACTTCTACCGTGTCACGCGCCATGCTGACGGCCGCCTCGAAATGAGCGAACTGGAATCCGCGTCTGCGCGGCGGAGGGCGGTTTGATGGGCCTGTCCAAGCGCGACCGGGAGTTCCGCCTCCCTCAGATCAGTTACCTGGACTTCAAGCAGATCGAGATGGACCGGGTGCTGACGGCGTTCTTCGCCCGGCTTGCCCATAACGGCTACCCAAGCCGTCTACGCCGTACGATCGAGCTCAGCACTGATACCTTCGTGAAGGAATTCCTCGACCATCCCGAATGGTTCGCGGGCTTCGATGCCCATCGAGACGTGCTGGCGCGCTGGGTCGAGACGCACCTGATGGATGTGGTGAACCGGGGAAAGCCCACGCAGGCCATCGCCGCACCGCGGCCTCTGCACGGATTCACCTACCGTTTCCGCAATCCCAAGCACTCCCGTGACTACGGTGCCGCTCAGCAGCTCTACGAGATGCTTTACCACGCACGGCATGGCGCGGGGCAGAAGGCTCTCGAGCACCTTGATCACTTCTTCTTTCAAGGACACGATAGGGTCACCGGCGGTACCGATAGCGGTGCCGTCCTGGATGTCGAGACGCAGGCACTGCTGCGCCTCCTCGACCAGGTCGAAGATGCCGCGGACACGCGCGCCGACCGAGAGAGCTTCCCCCCGCTCTGCGTCGGTGCCGCGGATCTCCTCGCGGAAGATGTGATGCGGCTGCTGTTTTACCAGCGCTTCATTCCCCGTTCTGTGATGGTTGACTACCTCAAGGTGCTGCTCGCCTTCCATCTGGCTTTGTATCACCTGCGCCTGCTTAAGCTGCTGCCCTCGCTGGTGCGCAGGAAGGGCGGAGATCCAGCGTGCGCGGCCTGTCCCGTGAAGCCCAGGAGTCCCAACGACCCTCATGGCGACTGCCCGCACCGAGTCGGGCTTGTTGTCGATGTCGCGGGACAGCCAGGAACGCCGATGGCGAATCTCGCCGAGCGCAGTGCCGATTTCCACTACCGGCGGATTCCTTCGTTCGTCAAGGCGTATTTTACTACCCGCAAGCTGGATGAGTTCGCGACGGACCTCGTCCGGCGGGGGAAGAAAGCCAGGCCAGCGAGCGGCGAATTCACGGTCGGTGAAGTCCTGGCGCTGCTAGAGCCGGCGCACGCGGGCGAGCGAGAGAAGTTCTTCGGCCAGCGCGTGTACGGCCTCATCCAGGACGCGAGCGGCTCCCCGGACGCAGAGCTTGACCCTGAACTGAAGGCCGTCACCGAAATGGAGCTCGGCGACTTCGACACCTACATCGAGATGCTCGTGGCGCTGCGGGGCGGCTTTCACAGGCAGTACATCACGGAGTGCCTCGACTCGCTGCTGCTGAAGAACCGGGCCGGCGCGGTAATCGCTCAGCCGCGGGTGAAGAATGCACCCCGCCGTTTCGTGCTCGACAGCCGTCTCATCGAGGTCCTCCTCCAGATCGCGATGCTCGCGCCTGGCGGCGTGCTCGGCTACCACACGGGTGAGATGCGCATCGATGAATTGCTGACGTTCCTGCGCGAACGGTACGGGCTCTACATCGACCGCCTGCCCCGCGGTGACGGCTTCAGCGTCCCGTCCATAACAGATAATCGTGCGCTTCGAGCGAACCTTGACGCTTTCACCTCCCGCCTGCGCGAGGTGGGATTCTACCGTGACCTTTCCGACGCATACGTCACCCAGACCGTCACTCCGCGCTACCGCATCGATGACAACGGCGTGGTGGCTGACGCCTCCCTCAAGGAAGGGGTGGCATGACGCAGGGACTTCGCCCGGTCGAGAGCGACGACCTTGCGGGCGCGCTCGAGGCCGTTGTGCTTCCGCAGCTGAGCGGGCTGCTGCGCTCGCGTGCCGCGGGACACTGCATTCGGGTCACCGACCTGGACGCCGACCTGATGGTGCGGCTCTGCGGACGGTTGCGTGCCGAGGTCCCAGATTCCGACGTGGTGATACTCAGCGACGGTCAGAGCGGCCGAACACCGCCGGAACTGAGCGTTAGCAGCACCAAGCTCGTGGAGCTTCGCAATCCCATGCCGGACGGCCAGCAGCGCCCGCCACTGCTCGTCTTCGTCCCTAGCGACGTGCGGGCCGCTGCCGAGGACTCGTTCGGCGTGGCGACCTTCGAGCAGGCACAACTCGGCGACGTCTACGGCACGCTGTGCGACCAACTGGTCAGAGAGCTTCCGCCCGCGTTGCGCGGGGCAGTCGTGGAGTCGCTCCGGCTGCTCGCCGGGGGCGAGCGCCCATGGGCGTTCGCAGACTCTGTCGCCGTCGTCCGCTTCCTGCTGACAGCGAAGGTCAATGGCAACGATCCGGAGGCAGTTGGCGCGGCACTGTACGAGCTCGCCCTCGTGCCCGATTTCGAGCTGCTGGCCCAGCCTGAGCGGGCCTCGGCCCGTGTCGCCCGCAACAGGGAGTGCGTGGAGAAGCTGACCTGGTCGGCCAAGTCGGAACGGGGCCGCGTGCTCGACCTCGGGCTCACGGACCGCGGCTT
>Ga0207684_10003030_pt1 | contig 16648 bp, 18 predicted proteins | sample KBSK5501metaG_FD_184342 | JGI IMG/M metagenome (GOLD analysis project Ga0207684, IMG submission 184342) | Corn, switchgrass and miscanthus rhizosphere microbial communities from Kellogg Biological Station, Michigan, USA - KBS K5-50-1 metaG... | ecosystem: Host-associated > Plants > Roots >...
AAGCTGTCCCCATCGGCTTCGCTCGGCCCCGAGGCACCAAACACACAAACCGGACCTGTCCCCTTTCCTCCGTTCAAACCAAGCCTGTCCCCTTTTGCCTTCGTTGTCCCCTTTTGCCTTCGTTGCCGCGCGAAGCCGGCACCCGGAAACCTGTCGCTTGACCGATCGGTCTAATTTTCACTTGCGATCCTTTCCGGATTGGTTATTAGGTCCAGAGTACGGTAGACCGAACAGTCAATATGAAGACACGTCGGAAATCACCTCGTCGCCGGAAAAAGCTCTCAATCAGTAAGTTGGCCCATTTCAACCTGGTAGATCTCCGGAAGGTTTGGAGCAATATTTACTTAGTTCCCAGTACACTCGTTCCCCGTACACTCACGCGTTACGTGGAATGACAACCGAAACACTCTCTAACTCGCTCCCAAACAGGACGGCTATCGGTAAGCTGAGTGAACGTTTCCTGATCTTATTACTCGCGTTTGCCTCGGGAATCACCGTGGCAAACATCTATTATAACCAACCGTTATTAGCCAGCATCGCGCAGCATTTCAATGCAAGCTATTCAACGACCAGTATTGTCAGCCTCGTCACTCAACTGGGATACGCAAGCGGCCTTTTGTTGGTTGTCCCTCTTGGCGATAGCTTCGAACGCCGGAACCTGATCGTCACGTTTATCTCTGGCACCGCGCTCGCTCTCCTGGCGGCTGCCTTGTCTCCAAATTTACCGGCACTCATCCTGGCCAGCTATCTCATTGGCCTGATCGGCGTCACTCCGCAGTTCATCGTCGCTTACGCAGCGGGGATCGCGGAACCGCAGAACCGCGGAAGAACGGTCGGTACGGTGATGAGCGGTCTGTTGATCGGTATCCTGTTCTCGAGAACAATAAGCGGTTTCGTAGGAGCGCATACTGGCTGGCGAACAGTCTATTTTCTTGCGGCGCTAACGATGCTGGTGCTCGCCGTTCTCTTGTTTTTCGCAATCCCGCCCCAACATCCCGAACGGTTCGTGCCATACCCGGAACTTCTTGGTTCACTTTGGCCGATCCTGAAACGGGAATCGGTTCTTCAACGTCACGCCATGATCGGGATGGCCGGTTTCGCGGCTTTTAGCGCCTTCTGGACGACGCTCGCTTTCTATCTGGCGAATCGGCCGGAACATTTCGACAGCCAGACAACTGGCTTATTTGGGTCGGTTGGTGTGGCCGGCGCTTTGGTGGCACCCGTTGCCGGGCGTTTATCAGACCGGTTTCAACCGAAACTGGTAAATGGGTTTGCGATTGTCCTCGTCATCATTTCGTTCATGATCATGGGCCTCGCCGATTACTCGCTTCTCTGGCTTGTGATCGGCGTTTTTTTGATGGATGCAGGAGTGCAAGGAAATCAGATCTCAAATCAGACCAGGATTTACGCGCTCTCGCCCGGCCTGCGAAACCGCATCAATGCAGTGTACATGGTCTGCTATTTCATTGGCGGCGCGCTCGGCTCTGGCATCGGCTCCGCGGCTTTAGCACATTGGCAATGGACCGGCGTCTGTTCGGCCGGAGCCGCACTCGCTTTCATCGGCCTCGTCGCCCTCTTCGCTCCCTGGCCGCGCCGATCCATCTCCTAAGAGGACAACCTCATAGGATTTCTCGTTCTCGTCCTCGTCCTCATTCTCGTCCTCGGCTCCTATTTCCGATCTCGAAGTTGTCGGCGACCTGTCCACCGTAGCTTTAGCGAATGAGGATGCCGGCGTTACCAACCCTAAGGATTAATGGCAAAATTGTATTCACTGACCATGCTTGAATATTCGCCCGCAAGAAACCGCAACGCGACGGTCTCGGAGCTCCTTCAGCTCTTACCTGGTCATAAATCTGGGTGACTTCTCCCAGCAAACGGTTTCCGGCCTTCAAAAATATCGCGGGGAATCCGGTCTTATCTTGAATGTAGAGCTGAGTATGCCGGTCTAACGACTCTTTCAGCTTGTTCGTTGCGTCCAGAATGCTATCAGCATCCGCCCTTTTCCACGTGCCATGCGAAGAAAAGAACGAGATCAGCTCTTTCGCGTTCTGCAAATCCTCTTGCATGGCATAAACCTTCTCTCTCCTTGGGTCGCCCTGCATCGTTGTCACTTCGCTCATCTGACCCAGCGTTTGTGCCCGTTTAGCCGTGATATCGCGTTGCTCAGCGAGATCCTTCACCCCAGCCCGCTCATCCTGCACCAGTTGCTGACCCTTCGCCCCGCCATCCGTCGCACTCTGGTTATCCAGAATGTAACCGACAAGCGTGATAACATCTTCTTTCACGCGCGATTGCGTTTCCTTGAGACTCTGAACCTGATTAACAAAAAACGCTCGATCTGCCTCGGACAGACTATCTGGCACCGTTTCGGCATTCGTTTTGTAGTACTCCGTGTCCACATTGAGAGTGCTCACCGAGAAAAGCGGCGGAGCTAGGTATTTCTTCGCGGCCACTTCGCCCTGCAACGCCCTTTGGATTTCCCGATCCAGATTCTGGACCGTCAACAGGAACGAATTGATCCTGTTACAATAATTAATCACCGCGTTTGTGTATGCGAGCGTCTGTTGAGCCTCCGCCTTTTTCGCGGCGGCATCTGTCGCTGTCGCCGATGCGGAAGGAGCCGGCTCGATCGTCGGAGCAGTTGTTGCTGCCTTTTGGCCGAATACCGAAGCCGTTATAGTGCTAACCAACACTGGAATCAGCCACCTCAAGAGATCGGTTCTTTTGTAATCGATAAAAAACGTTTGGCGGGGCGAAAAACAGGTTCTTTATTATTGTACGCGCTGGGAGCGGCTGCGCTTCTCCATAGCCATATACGGCGCTAGGCGTCAACATTTCGGCGCTCGTGAAAGCTTGCGGATTTGAACGAAGTTAGACAAAATGCCTGGTCTCAGCCCTCCATGGACCACATCGATCTAGAAATTCTTTCGCTTATTCAAAATGACGCCAGGGTTGCGCACGCCACAGTCGGCGAAAAACTCGGGCTTACCGCACCCGCCGTCCACGCTCGGATTAAGCGTCTCGAACGAGATGGCGTGATTCGAGCTTATCTTACGTCGATCGATCCCTTGTCGGTGAACCAACCTCTGACCGCGTTTGTTCGGGTGATGAACACCTCGACCGGTAAGAACGAAAAAGCGATGGAAGAGTTTCTCTGCGCCCAACCCAACGTCCTGGAATGCCACGACATTACCGGCGAAGATAGTTACCTGCTGAAAATCCGTATCGATTCTTCGGAGAGCCTGCGTAACCTGCTCTCAAAGATCCGCGAATTTCCCGGAGTCGAACGAACCGTCACCTCAATCGCCCTCTGCACAATCAAAGAATCGGGCGGACCCCCGCTTCCTCCACCTTCCAAAGAAGGCTTCAAAAGAAACGAATCCCGATCCCGCCTGACCAAGCGGTAGGGTCACGATTTTGTCGTGACTTTCCACGACTTGTGCTGCCCATTGCGACTTTGAATCGCTGAGATTGGCCCGCTCCGACAGGAGCCGAAGATGTCAACCCAGGGTTTTAGCCCTGGTCACAACCAACAAAAATCAACGTGCTGCCCTGTAGTGGCAACCGAATCCGTCTCCCGATTCACCATTCTTCTATCCGCATCCCTGGCCGTCTCGCCCGTAGCCATGTCGCCGTCTCGCTTCATTATCCCCAGTTGCCCGCGCCGCAACACGATGTTAAGGGAGCCAGTGCTGCAGCAACGCAGACGTCCCCGTAGTTCAACGGATAGAACGGAGGTTTCTATTTTTTCTATCCAGCCACGTCCATGTAAGTTCATTCTGAGCAACTTACGCAAAGTAAGACTTGCTTAGACACCAATGGACGGTAGAACTTTTGGTAGAACTTTTTCTGCCCATGGCGTCAATTCACAGAAAAGCCGGAGCATCCGGCAAGACGGCGGTCCTTGAATTGGCAGGACAGAATAGTCCAACGATATTCCTATCCGCTTTGCGGCATCGAGACCGGATTCATAGGGATGAAGAACGGTGCTACTCCCGTTCACCAGGCGCGGGGATCGGCGCAGCAGAAGATCCCTTGCCGCTCGGTATGGTCCAGGAGCGTCAACGCCGTTCAAGCCAACCCAAGTGCCGAGACGGAATAAAGAGTCCGCAAGAATCGCGGTTTTCGGACCTCTATCGTCCTTGAAAATGGACGTCGGGTGAATCTCGGCCGTCTTTTTTGTTTTCTTGATGTCAATGGTCCGCGCCGCAATGTCTATGGAAACTATCTCACCAATCTGTTCGCCCCTCTGACAAACCTTGTCCTCCGAACGGAGGTCTGTCTCCTGGTTCGGAAAGGGATAGCGATCGGTCGGAATTTTTCGTTCTAATCCCACCCGTTCTAAGAAGCTCAAACCCGACAGGGCAGATCTCTCTTCAAAAAGATCTTCGTCGGTCAAATCCTTCAGGCGGAAATATTCCCAACATTCCGCCTTCGACTCTCGGCGATGCCAGTCGAGAAGACTTGCCATCAACCAGCGAGCAGCTTCCTCTTCGCTTCTCTGTTCTGGGTCGGCTGAAACTCCTTCGCAAAGCTTTTCTGCTAACTCGGCGCTTTGTCGCTGCCTCTCTCCGACTATTTCAGAAGGAGCGCCATCCGAAGTCTGCGGCCGCGGAAGATGTCCCCCAGCTTGCTCCAACGTTAGTCGTTCGCGTTCGAGCCAGTTTCGTAAGGACCGAGTAGAAAAGCAGTCGTCGGCATTATAAAGCGCGATGGTTTTTCGCACCGATTCGTCCACCTCGGCGGCGCGCAAAAGTTCCAAAGAATGTTCCATCTCACGCATCGCCCTGCGGGCTTCCTCCAGCGGTAATTGCCGTTGAAAGCTATGAAAAATCTCCATCGCCTTGAGTGAATATTGCTCTACGCCAGCGCGAACAGATCGCTTTAAGACCGCGTGAAGATCGATGAAGAGGCCCGCTCGCAACATTCGGTCGATTTCGTCTTCCCGGGTCGCATACCTACCCATGAGTCGCTTCAGCGCGGAGGGCTCATAGGGCGTAAAGTGATAGATGTGCATCGTCGGATCGCTTTGCCAACGCGCCATGACCCTATGCACAAACCATTCGAACGCCCGTTTCTCTTCGTCCGCGGTCACGGCCCACCGCGATTCGTATGCCGCTTCACCCGCCAAATCTTCGCCGCCAAAGCCGAACAGGTACTCGCGCCCGCTGACGCCCACAAATGGATCACCTTCCAAGTCAAAGAAAATGTCTCCGGGGGAAGGTTCCGGCAGTAGACAAAGACCATGGTCACGCGTGACTTCGAGTACCTCGTAAATAGGCCGGCCCTGATTGCGGGCGGCTACCTGCCACTCGCGCTTGTTCACGGACCTTGGCGTATCCTTCTCTTGACCCATATTCGGGGCGATCCCGGATTGGCAGGGGAAAGTTGGCTAATTGCTCAACGGTGTTTACCTGCCATGCTGAAAGCTGCTTCCGTTGCAGTCTACTGATTCCAGCCACTAGCGACAAATGATCCTCTTTGCGCCACTGAGCGTCACACTCTGGCCACCAGCGGCAGATATCGCAATGAATAGTTGGCTCGGCACTAGTCGCTGGCTTTCGCTCAATAACCGTTTCTAAGCGGGACTTTACATACCGATAGTACGCAGCGAAGTCTAAAACCCGATATTGCTCCGGCCTAAAATCCAGTCCGAAAGGCACAACATACATCGACTCTGGCAGGGCGCCCTGGAGAGCCGCGAGCAGTTCGGAATACAGCGATAGCTGCAAAATGGTTGCCGCCTTTGTTTCGCGAGCGAGCTTGCAATCGTAGACCTCATACGACCAGCTGCCGAAGTTGCTGGCGCGCTCAACGCGTCGAAGCACATCTGCTCGCCCAAACCATCGCCCGCTTGTGAGTGTTGCTTGCGCTATCACCTGGGCACCCTGTTCCATCGCCGCGATAGTCTCGGCTACCGCTCTCTCGTCGTCGACGATATCCCGTAAATTGACAACCGCTGCTCCTTGGGTTGATGATCTCGAACCTACAAAAACTCCGTCTGCCAAAGTGCGCTATTCTTCGAGCTTGTCGATCCTCCTTAATGCGCGAAAAAAGCCCAAGCATCCGATCAAAGGTTCGTTGTCAAAAGATCCAAGGAATCAGGCGCTTGGTCCGGGCAGCATACTGCCGATATTCGTCGCCCAGATTACTGATTAAGACCTTTTCCTCGACCGATATGCGGATCGAGTAGGCCGCAAGGCAGCCGGCGACGATCGCAATAAAACCCAGCCAATTGAATGTCAGACAAGCGACTCCTGTCATGGCAATCAACGAAGCCGAATAAGAGGGGTGTCGCACAAAGCGATATGGTCCGTCCCGCACGACTCGCTGCTCGCTTTGAATACCAACATCTACGGTAAAGAACCTTCCGAGGTGCCGTATCGCCCACAACCTAAGAACAAAACCTGTAATAATGAGCAGATCCGCTACCACAGCGATCCATAGCTTCTGCGGCCACTGCAGAAAAGAAAATAGCCGTGCTACCAAAAAGCCAAAAAGACAACTGCCGAGGATTAGCACCCAGATCCTGGCAAGCGTTCCCCGATCATCGCTCGTCATCCGCCCACGTCCGCGTTTCGCCGCCAACAAATAAATTTCAAAGGCCAAATAACCAAAAGCGAGAATGAGGGTAATCGGCCTAATCATAGGTGCGGAACGACAGCGAACGGGCGCTGACGTTGACGTTCGTCGTTATTCACTGTTGTTGCAACTCGTTGCCGGGCCCATTGGTGACGCGCAGTTCAATATAATCTCTCTGGGCGGCATGATATTGAGCGATAAAAGCATAGACCCAGCGCTCAAAGTTCCAATCAAAGGCGAGCTCATCGGCAGTAGCGAGCAAAGCGGTGCGATGTCTTTTTTTGGGGCGAATGGTGCGGGGTATTGAAGCCTTGGGATTGGCAATAGCCGGAAGCGAGGCAGGGGGATGGGTGGGGTGAGTCACCGAATCGATCCAATAGCATAACAAGCCGGGTCGATTCAAGCGGGGCCGGAAGAGAGAAAGGAATCAAAGTTTGCTTCGGTTTTGAACGTCGCAAAAAGTATAGCAGTTGTACTGGCGAAAGAAACGAATCAAGCGCCGATCATTGGCTTGATCGATCCATCGGTAAGCCGTTGAGCGGCTCAAGCGATAACGTTTGATCAACTCATCGGCTAAAGCTTTCTGGGTTGGATTCCATCCGGCAGCAATCAAGGCAAACCTGACATCGGCATTTCTGCGGCATTTCATTTTTTCCAATGGGGCCAAATTTGGATGATTCAATAAGGTATCGATCGAAGCGGTTCGGGAAGAATTGGGTTTGCTTTGATCTTGGTTATCGGTCTTTTGGGTGGTAGTCATCTGTAGTGATTCGGGCAGTTGTTTGGCTAGCCGGAGTCTTTGAGAAGAAGTTTCACACACGCCTATATATGAGGAGACTTGCAGGGACGCGTTAGCTAATCTGGAGGTTCTGCCGGGGCTTTTAGACAAGCTCAAAGCCCGATTCGATCACTGCGATGGCTGCAATACAATTGGAGAGTTTTATCGGGCAGACTCGGGAACGATCGATTCAGCCGGTGACCGCACGCGAAAAGAACCGTGATTATCCGGTTGGAGTTGCCGTAGTGATGAACTGGATAAATAAGGCTAACTGCCGCGAGTTTCGACTTTAAACGAGGCCCATAAGAAGTCACGGGGCATGGTGAAAAGGCGATTTGCGACTAAGCCAGTGAAACGGAATTACTGTCCATGGTTGGTTGGGATTGAGTGGACTGAAGACGAGCAGTTACGACAGACAACTTTCTTGGGGTGGAGGGATGACAAAAACGCCGAACTCGTGACCCGCAACCCGTAACCCGCAACCTGTAGCGTCTTATCACCACGACCATCCTGTCCCGATGAATCGCGCAATGTAACCGTCCCAGCGGGCTAAATGATTGCGTCGAGGCAGATCAACGGACACAAAGCCAGGGCGAACAAATCGATTATTTGAGGCGTCGTAGATCTGGATGCCGGTGAGGTTGAGATTGGAGTACGTATTTCTTCCACCATGCGCAAAGAAATCGGTTGCCGTCTCAGAATTAATCAGCTTTGGCCACAGATCCAGCACATCGCCAGATAAAATTGCGCCCGCCTCGACCGCCAGGTACCGGGTGTTGGCTCCGTATTGCGCTTTGTGCTTGTTCCAATAGGTTTGGACACGTTTTTCTGCGACTCGCACGTCGTTGGGGGTCGGTGAAAAGGTATCCAGTGCGAAATTGCGTTGATCGATAGATTCGGCTTTTCCGGCCACAACCCAGAGCAAAATACATATCAAAGTTAATAAGCGTTTTGATCACAAGCAAACGAAGTGGTGCTATCTCCATGGAGATCGGCCCGGTTCTTCTTAGTTTAGCCAGGTCACGGCTATTTGACCATTTCGCACTTTAGCCGAAATGTGGCGGTTGCCTCCCAACGCGCCAACTCGAGAGCGATTAAGGTCAGCCACCATAAATCCCACACGCTTCATCGCTTTCTTAGCCTTCTCAGCCTCCCTAGCCCGGCGGCGCAATGAACAGCCGGATTTCCTTTTGTTGGGCTGATGTGTCGGTCAAACGTTACCAGCAAATCCGTTGAAGTCCGTCCCGCCCGAGCGTACAAAGCTGGGAAAGTCTAGCCCCTTAAACTTGCATGTTTCAGCGACGCTCAACAACACAAGGTGTAATCTCGCATACTCTTAGCCGTGCTATTTCTGCCAATAACATTCCGAAGTCGTGCAAACGTTTTAATCGCGTGTTCGGCATTGTTGTTATTCCACGGTATGCCGTCGAAACCGAGGAAAGTGAACAGTCGGTCCTGATATTTCTCGAACCTTCGTCTGTAGCCGGTTGCTAGTTCGGTCTGATAGTTGCGCTGCGACAGAGCATCGTAGAAGCGCGGTCCACTGATATTTTGTGCTTGTGAAGATGACGAGCCTTCAACCCGAACTGATCGACAGTGTCGACGATCGGCTTGAGCAATGCGGCAAAACTATACGCGATGTGCTTCATCTCCTCATTGAATGGTTGCCTGCGGAGATCCTCATTGATATCTCGCATCAGGTGGATGAGACACTTTTGATCGAGGTGAGCGCATATCCCGGCTGAGGTGACAACGTATCTGCGATGATTCGCCAACGCTTTTGTTTGAGAGCTTCGACAGATGGGGGTCCAATATACAACTCACCTTCTTGGCACGTTGTACGGAGCCAGGATAGGCCACCTTCTTTAAAACAATCGCGCTGGCGGCGTAGCCATTTTTTGAATTCTAAATTAGTCTCCGCCGCACCTTCAGAATACATTTTCGACTTCGGATTAAAGAATTTGTTGGCCGATTCAAAAGCAGGAACTTGCTGACCCGCAGCATTCGTCACCATAGCCCTTTGGCGTTTACCGTCGGGAGTCGTTTCGAACCTGGGTATTTGCACCGAATCGCCAAAAATCGCCAGCAGCTCACACCGCCCATATGCCCCCCGACTAGCGCAACCGGAAAAGTTTCGCGATACAGTAATCGAGGAGCTCGGTCGGAAGCCGGCGAGGTATGCTCCATTCGACCAGTCGATGAGGCACGATCGCGTAACGAGCCCGCGGCCTTGGAGTGGTCAGGGCTCGCCAAATAAGTTCACCTACTTTTTCGGGCGCAAAGCCAGTTTTCGCTTCGCTGCTCGCTTGTTCAGCGAAGCGGCGAAGAGAACGGTCGTAGGGTGTATTGGGAAATTGCTGGACTACTACTTTTTCCGCCTGGTCCCAGATTGATGTGACCACGGCGCGGGGCTCGATCAGGATCACTTTAATCCCAAAAAGCATCAATTCCCGCCGCAGGCTATCCGAATATCCCTCCAATCCAAATTTGGAAGCGGCATAAGCGCCAGCAAATGGCATTGCCAGCCGCCCGCTAACCGAACTGATATTAACGACTCGGCCCGCTCCGCCGAGACCATTCGACTCTGTTCCGAGCAAGGGTAAAAAGGCCTGCGTGACGGTGTGAACGCCCAAAAGGTTAATTTCAATTTGCAGCCGAAAACGCTCCAACGGGAGATATGCCAGGGGACCTAACACTGCTATTCCAGCATTGTTGACCAATCCGAAAAGCCGCTGCTCTCCCATCTTCTTTTTGACGGCTGCTGCGGCTCGGTGCACCGAATCCGGATCGGTCACATCAAAAATGAGTGGAACATAGCTCGTGCCGAGCCGCTCTCGTACGCGACCCGCATCGGCCTGCGTGCGCACGCTGCCAAATACGCGAAACCCGTGCCGAATGAGTACTTGGCAAGTCGCAAATCCGATTCCAGTGGACGCGCCGGTAATGACTACCTCTCGCATTAGCAGATAACAAATTGCCGACAGCAGATAAGTCAACCGAGTTTCAGCGCAACGGGAATCCGAAGCGAATCGGTCCAGTAGAGATCACACTGAATGCTCGGGTACGGCCCCGCGTCTAATCGATCAGTACAGAACTCATTCGTGTCTTGATCAAGCATATTCCGATTCTGCGATGTTTCTTCGCGCTCCTGTTTACTTCCAGCGTGTTGTCGGCCGAACCAGTAGCCGTTCGCTACCGAGAGGGCACGCTCCATGGGTTTCTAGTGCTGCGTACATTGGAAGGGACTGTCATCGCTAGTGGTGATCTGGTTCAGGTCTCTCATGGAGATCAGATCACCTCCCGTTTGGTGTACCACTTCAAGGATGGCTCAATTGATGATGAAGCTGCGGTCTATTCTCAACGGGACGTCTTTCGATTGATCAATGACCATCACATCCAGAAGGGACCATCATTCCCCCAACCTGTCGATATGTCGCTTGAGACTTCCTCCGGACAAGTCACCGTGCATTTCGCCGACAATGAGGGCAAGGACCGCGCCACGACAGATCATTTCGACTTTCCGCCGGATCTGGCTAATGGCCTTGTTCCAACGTTGGTGAAGAACATCCGGCCAGAGGTACCACAGACCACGGTTTCGTATCTCGCGGCCGGGCCCAAACCGCTGCTGGTAAAGCTACAGATCTCGCCAGAAGGCAAGGAGCAGTTCTCGATCGGAGGCTCCTATCGCACAGCGATACGCTTCGTTGTAAAGGTGGAAATCGGAGGCGTCCTCGGTTTACTGGCACCGGTGACGGGGCAACAGCCGCCGAATATACTGGTTTGGATTCTTGGCGGAGAAACTCCAGCCTTTCTGAAATTGCAGGGACCGGCCTGCACAGGCGGTCCAATTTGGAGAACGGAGTTGGCCACTCCAGTCTGGCCGGCAGCATCAGGTCCTTAGTGCCACGCATCGAGGCGCTGACGCGGCGATAGCGCAATGGCCCACGTCGAGCTAATGAAGTTTCGCTAAAAGTTCTCTGCCCTGACGTTTGACCTCAGGATCGTCTTTCTCCGTATTCTGCATTGCCAAACCCTTGGTGATGAATTGCCTTGCTGCGTCGCTTCGCCCCATCTCAGCATAGACTTGTCCGAGTTTGATATAGTGAATGAGGCGGTTAGGATTAAGTTCGATCGCTTTCTCGAAGCATACTACTGCCTCTCCATAGGTGGACTGCGGAAGAATCGCGCCATAAATCGTTAGCGCCATCGTTCGCTGGAAGGCGTTGATATCGGCAAGCTCCTTATGCCAGCGACCCAACACGTGCCAACCCAAATCGTTGTTCGGGTCGAGCTTGATCGTTTTGTCGGCCGCAGCCTTAATAACGCGCGAAGCCTCGATCCTCTCTCGGTTACCCTCCAGGGGCTGCAGTAATCCGTAGCTAATCGCAACAGCGAGCTGAGCCTCCGGGTCGTTCGGTCCCAAGGCCGCGGCGCGATTTGCGTAATCCACCGCGATCCCTCCGAGTCTCCGCTTTTCCGCTGGCGTCGAAGCATCACCCATGAGGTGCCGGTACTCGCGTGAGATATGTACCAGCAGGCGCAAGTTTTTTGGCTCAATCTTCTCGGCGGGAAGATAAAATTTGAGCGCCTCGACCGCTTGCAGTTTTGCGTAGAAGATATCGCCGTTTTTGATCAGCTCGTCCGCGGATTCCGCAGCGAGCGCCGTGCTAGCCAGGATGACAGACGCAGACGCAAAAAATGCGATAAGCGCCTTGGAGAGCGAATGATTCATGAGAGTACAACTCGACCGCGGGAGATGCGGGATCTCCGCCCTATCTAACCGAAATCGGTTGATCTGGCAACCAGAAAATTATCGGTGGTAAAGCGGAATGCCAAACGCCTTTAAGGCTTCGGTCGTTTCTCGTGAGAAAGCGCCGTTGGTTGGATTCGGGGAACGCTCTTTTCGATCAATCGGCCGGCATTAAGGAGTTGCGCTTCGCTCAATGGCGGGCCGATCAGCTGTAGGCTGGTGACCGGAACCCTCTTGTCATTCGTCGGAACCGGAATCACCAGCGCAGGATTTCCGGCAACGTTCACCGGCACGGTGTTTTGCAGATCTAACATGAGCGCTTCCAAGATCGGTAGTTTTGAGAAAACCGGAAAGCGTGGGGGCTTGGTCTGCAGGGTTGGCAGAGCGATGAAGTCGACTTTTCGAAATACCTGGCGGAGAGACCGCTGCCATTCCGGGCGCCTGCGCAGAGCGTTTTGGTATTCGGTTAAGTATAAAACTCTGCCTAGGGCAAGTACTGCCTTGGTCCTGATACCGACTCCGGTGGCAAGGCTATATTTTTGATCGCTCATCCAGGCGCCCGCTGCTGCCAAGGTATTCCCATCCTTCTTGGCCTGGTCCCATTTGGCCTGAAAGCCCGGGTCAAGCCGAACGACTTGAAATCCGGTTCTGGCCAAAGCGTCATCAATCGCCTGGTCGATCTTAGGATCGGTGCCTTTGAGGTAAAGCCGTCCAATTCTGATCCTTCTGGCCGACGGATGAGCGGCCACGGCTGCTCGGTATCGGGCGGCAAAGCCATTCTCCAACAGATCCATTCCCAGCACCGCGTGCTCAATGTCTTTTCCCATGGGGCCAACCGTGTCGAGATGCTTTGGCTCAACCGGAAACACGCCCTTCAGAGAAACCAGGCCGAAGGTGGTTTTCAGACCCACGACGCCACAGCAAGCGGCCGGCACGCGAACGGAGCCGGCGGTATCCGTTCCAAACGCGACATCTACCAGCCCACTGGCAACCGCTGCGGCTGAGCCACTGGACGAACCTCCCGGGACAAACTTAGTCCTAGCCCATCGATTGAACGGATTCCTCGGAGTCCCAAAGTAATCGTTGATGCCGGAGGGAGAGATTGCGAATTCGCTGAGATTTGTTTTTCCAACAATCTTTATATTTCGGCTCCGGGCGATTGCCAGGCACGCCGCGTCGCGGGTTGCAGGCGGACTGGTTTTCGCGACGTAGGCCGAACCGGCGGTAGTCACCACGCCTTTCACGTCAATGTTATCTTTAACCCCCAAAGTTGGTTGTCCGCTGTTTTCCGGCGGCCAATAATCAATGAACGAGCGACGGTGGGAGCCGCTCGCCGACCGCTTTTCACTTACTGTGCAACCGCTGATGGAGGTTACTAAGAAAATCGCGATACAAATCGGTCGAGCGGTAACCCGCTGGTAGTTCTTCATTTGGGTAATATCGATTATCACAGAAACGGGTGAATGATCTACACCTTCCAGATTGGGTTGAACCCGGTGCGTCCGTCCGAAGCGTGGGAATTACCATTGAAAACGACGTTTTGCAGCTGATGTGACAATGAGCGCACTAAACCGAAGCGTTTTCAAGTATTCTTCGGTCGGCCGTCCACGCCGGTAATTCTGCGAGTTCGGGATCAATAAAGAGGTGATGCCAGAGCTGTGTCGCTACCACTGCGGTCAACCCCAATTCTATCGAAAGACGTGGCAACGAACCACTCCGCATTCGGCGGAAAGTTTGCCGACAGTGACGCACCGCTGCAACGTCAAAATAACCAGCACGGCGCAGGGATTCTTCGCTTAAGAGCTGAGCTACGAATTTCGGCTCCGGCTCAATATGGAAACTATCCAGCGGTGCGCGGAAAATCACCTTGCGCCGCCGGTATACGGACGGAGGTACCCAGCGTTCAGCTAGCAACCGGAGCAGATGTTTGTCTCGAAAACCGCGAAGTTTCCAATGCGGATGCAATCCAGCCAGGAAATCGAAAACGTTCTCATCGAGGAACGGATAGCGCACTTCCACGGAGGAATGCATAGATACGCGATCGCCTTTAGCTTGGAGCAGGTGTCCGGCCAGAGTAACGCGCGCGGCGACCCATACGCCCCGGTTCAGCGGATGCCAACGTTTGGCTCGATCCAGTGGCATTTGCAGGTCGGCCCAAGGATTGGTTGTTTCCAGCACCTCCCGCATTCGCCCGGTATAGAAGCGAAGCTTGGACAGCCCGAGCACCCCATAAGCATCGATCCAGGCATTGGGGCCACCGATGGATTTCTCTACTTCTCTTCGAAATTCCGGTGGGTATTGCGGTACTCGGTTCAGCTGAAGGTAGGCTCGGCGCATCCGATCACCCAGCGGAAGGCCCGGTAAGATATCGAGTAAAGCGAACAGTTTGGCCCCTTTATACCAGGGATAACCGACCAGCCACTCGTCAGCGCCTTCACCGGTCAATACTACTTTCTGGCCGCAGGTATGAACGCGCTGCGCCAACAGCAGCAAAGCAGCACAGGACGTATCAATCACCGGCGCCTCGGCGGCCTGAATCAGGCTGGGATAAGTGTGGAGGGTGTCTTTGGCATGGAAGTCCTGAACAATCGGCGCTTTTGTGCCGATGTGTCGGGCTACTCGGTCGGCCGCGCTGAGTTCGTCGAGATCAGGTGCATTGACACGGACAGTGTAGGTGTTGATCGCCGGCCCTTTCAGGTGACAGGCGAGCGCGGCGATCATACTGGAGTCGACGCCACCCGATAGATAAGAACCTACCGGTACATCCGCGCGCAATCGCTCCTCCACAGCCTGTAGCATGATCTGCTCGAACCGATCAACCAGAGCACGCTGATCTTTCCCAGGATCCTCGTTGCCAAGGTCCGGGAAATCCATCTGCCAATAAGCGCGCTCGCTGATGGTCGGGGCAGCGCCACGATCGTCTCCCGGAGTCAGCTGCAAGTAACTTCCCGGGCTCAGGAGTTGCACGCCTTCGAAACAGGTGATCGGGCCGGGCAGGGCAGCAAACGTAAAAACGTGATCAATACCACGAAGGTCGGGTTTCGCCGGCACCATGCCGGAAGCCAGGAGAGCTTTGATCTCTGATGCGAACAGGAGCCAGTCCCCCTGACGCGTCCAATAGAGCGGACAGATGCCGAAACGATCGCGTCCGAGCACCAGGCGGTGTCGCCGCTCATCCCACAACGCCAGAGCGAATTGGCCCAGCAGGCGCTCTAACATACGCTCTTGATGCTCTTCCCAGAGATGCGGGACGATTTCGGTGTCGCAATGAGTCACAAAGCGATGTCCGTGGGCTTCCAGTTCTGCGCGTTTTTCAAGATAATCGAAGAACTCGCCATTAAAAACTACCGAAACGCTCCGGTCTTCATTGCGAACTGGCTGCTGCCCGTCGGCCAAACCCACAATACTCAGGCGCCGCGAGCCAAGAGCTAGGCCTGGACGCTGAAAAAATCCTTCTTCATCGGGGCCTCGATGAACGATCGCCTCGGTCATCCTTTGAATGAGCCCATCCGCGATAGGTCGCGCTCCGGCTAGATCCATCACACCGGCGATACCGCACATATAAGGCAGCTTCTAGTGCAGGGCACAGGCGCCAACAACCGTTTTTTCGTTGCATCCTGCTCAATATAACTCGAAAAACGACAGGGTTTATTTACGATCCACCCGGTCTTCCAGGAGCTTGCACCATCTCGAGAGGTCCAACACACATTGAATTGTCGCTATCGAAAAATTCGTCTGTTATGCTGTCATGAAGCTCGGATTGCGTCCCGTTCCAATTCTATGCGCAAAGATCCTATTGCAATCATTGGAATCGGCTGCCGATTCCCTGGCAAAATAAATGATACAGATTCATTCTGGAAGCTACTGACAGAGGGTCGTGAGGCCGTGATTGACGTGCCGCCCGACCGTTGGAATATCGAACGATTCTTCGATGCGGAGCCGGGCGTGCCAGGTAAGTCGATTGCCCGCCGCGGGGGATTTCTGGAGGCTATCGATCAGTTCGACCCACAGTTCTTCGGAATCTCGCCGCGGGAAGCGCCCTATGTCGATCCGCAACACCGGTTACTCCTCGAGACCGCTTGGGAGGCGATTGAGGATGCCGGTCTGGTTCTCGATCTCGAGAATGGAACAGATCTCGGCGTCTTCGTCGGAATCTCGCACAATGACTATCAGGCGATTCAAGGTACGCCCTGGGAACATTTTGGCGTAAGTCAGCATTCACCTACCGGCAGCGCACATAGTATTGCCGCCAACCGCATCTCCTATTGCTTCAATCTGCGCGGACCGAGCGTCGCAATGGATACTGCGTGCTCGTCTGCGCTGACGGCGGTGCACGCAGCGTGTGAGCACATCCGGGCCGGTCGTGGCGATACGGCTCTGGCCGGCGGTGTCACCGTCATGATCACGCCGGGAGGATTCATTGGCTTTTCTCAAGCCTCAATGCTCTCTCCAGAAGGCAGATGCAAGGCATTCGACGCGTCGGCCGATGGCTTCGTTCGGGGCGAGGGTGCAGGTGTGGTCCTCCTGAAACGACTCTC
>Ga0207684_10003031_pt1 | contig 16647 bp, 15 predicted proteins | sample KBSK5501metaG_FD_184342 | JGI IMG/M metagenome (GOLD analysis project Ga0207684, IMG submission 184342) | Corn, switchgrass and miscanthus rhizosphere microbial communities from Kellogg Biological Station, Michigan, USA - KBS K5-50-1 metaG... | ecosystem: Host-associated > Plants > Roots >...
TGGTGCGCGAACGATGGCGCTCGACCCCGAAACGCATCGAATCTATTTGCCTACCGCGGAATTTCAGCTCGCGCCTTCGCCAGCGCCGGGTGCATCTCCCGCACGGCCGACGATTGTACCAAATACGCTGAAGCTTTTGGTTTACGGCCCAACCGAATCGCCGAAACCCTAACGGCGGTTAGTCTGACTGTGAACCGCCGCTTTGGGCTCAAAGCTAGCGAGCAATGCGGGGAGAATAATTAGCACGAGCGGCAACGAAAAAATCAGTCCCGAGATAATTGCAATCGCCAATGGTTGTTGCATGGCCGCACCGTGGCCGATCCCTAGCGCTAGTGGAAGTAAGGCGAGGATGGCGGCGAAGGTGGTCATCGTAATCGCGCGCATCCGATTAATTCCTGCCAGAATCAAACGGTCGTCGCTAGAGGGCAATGAGCGAAACTCGCCCGCGACATTCGCCATATTGGAATTGCTTCTTGTCAAGGCGGACCGCTTAGGCAGCGCAGATTCGCTGTTACCAGATCAAATAATCTGCCGGAAGTTGTCGATTGATTCTCGTCTGCGAGTCTTCGATCTATGCCAAATGACCACAGTCGGGTTTGGGTTTGCATAGCGCTTTTGGACAATTCGAAAGGTTCGATTGCAATCGGGAGGCAAAACTAAACGACAAGTGAAAGTTCATTGCATCATATTCGGCATTGGATGGTTGCTGGCAATTGGTTTGGCGCAAGCGGGCCCGCCCTTTGTTACCGACGACCCGGAGCCGCCTCCATCGGGCGGATGGGAAATCAATGTGCCGTTCATTCTCGAGCGCACACCGGGCAAAACGGAGATGGACGCACCATTGTTCGATTTCAATTACGGATTGCCCGACATCCAGCTCAAGTTGGAGTTTCCAATCAAAATTGTTCACGACGACAGCGATGGCACCATGGCTGGCGCAGGCGATTTGCTTCTCGGGGTGAAGTGGCGTTTTTTGAACAACGAGCCGTTGCAACTTCAACTTGGCATTTACCCGCAACTGTTGCTGCCGACCGGCGATCACGCGCGCGACCTCGGCGAAGGTCGGACTGCGTTCGTGTTGCCCTTGGTCGCGCAAAAAAATTGGGAGAAATGGACGCTTTACGGCAACGTCGGCTTTTGGTGGCAAACGGCTGCTGAAACGCGCAATTACGTTTACGCCGGCGCGGTCCTCGAACGCGAGATCGACGAGCGACTGACTCTTGGAGTGGAGTTGTTTGGAAATTCGCCGAAAGACCGCCGCAGCCGTTCCGACGTGGCGTTTAACCTCGGCGGCACATGGAAGTTGAGCAAACATCTCAACCTGTTGTTTGCCGGTGGACGCGACATTGTCGGCGATACGACCGCGATGGGTTACATCGGATTGCAGTTTCTGACAAAGTGAACACGAAAACATCACGTCGATTTCCGCCTTCCAGGAAATCGCCGCGAATCCTGGCTGGCCGATTCAACGGCCGCCAGATCGAGCACCGTTTTCTCATGCGCATCGACCGCTTTTCGCATCGTGTCGGTGCTCTGTTGCAGCCCGCTGGTGGCTTCACGCGTCCGCGCAGTCTGCGCATCCAAGCCGAGCACGCGATAAACGGCCGTACGCGCGTTCACCGCGATCTGCCATTCCTGCCAGGCAACATCCAAATCCACGGAGCCGAAATTCTTGCGAGCGGCAGTTTGCTTCGGCAAAAACGGAATCAACGCACTGAATTCCCGGCCCGTATTGAAAGTGTATCCGGTCCTCGTCCCAAGAGTATTGCCGCCGGTGACGTAGTCGCGTTCGTAGGAGACGACCGGGTTCGGCAAAATTCCCGCCTGGATCAATTGTGCAGACGCCAGCCCACGGCGATCGCGAATGGACCGCAGCGCCGGATTCGAAAACAGCGCAATGGTGGCGGCTTCATCCGGGCCGATACCTTTGGCAAGATCGACAATCAGCGGCTGCGTAACCGCCCCATGAATGCGGCTGGCAGGAATCCGCAAAATGTCATCTGGCTGCGGGTTCAATCGGCCGCTCCGCCATTGCCAAACCGATGAAGGCAACAGAGACAAAAGCGATTGCACCTGTTCTTTGGCAACGCACGAATATTGATCATAACCAGGCAATTAGCCGCCGTCGCGTGGAAACCGTAGCCAAAAAAAGCTGAAGTTAGCGCTTCGTTTTCTCCGGGCGTTCTTCGGCTGCCTGCTCTCATGAATTCTCGCTTTCCACGGCCACGATTTGCCGCTTTTCGCGTCGACTTGAATGAACGGTGATGTCTTTTGTTCCTGGTCGCGCGCGGTCAACGACTGCGGAAATTTTCGCGATCATGCACGCCGTTATAATTATCTGGCGCTGACAGCCGACCGAGAGCTCGGAGCAACGCGTATTGGCCTTTATTGTAGTCGGTAACGATGTTGAGATAATCGTTGCGAACGCGCGACAATTCCTCCTGCGCTAGAATTGTCTCGAGAACGACGCCGACGCCGAATTCTTTGCGGTCTTGCCCGAGGCGCAAAGCTTCTGCCGCATCGGACAGCGACCGTTTTGCCATCGCCATCTGATCGGCGAGTGATTGCACGCGTGCGTGATTCACGATGACTTCGCTCGCGACTTGATCGATCACCTTATCGGCGTTGAGTGCAGCGCCGCGCAATTGTGCTCGCCGGGCGTGAACGTTTCCGAAATCGAAAAGACCGCCCGGCCCGATGCGCCACGAAACTGAACTGACGTAGTCCTCGGATTCGCCGAAGTGTCCGGTCTCACTGTCTTTTCCGCCGCCGAGACCGCCAAAAAAGGCCTGACCTCCGACAGTCGGAATCAGCGGACCGTAAATCGCGCTGTTTTTCGCGTGCTGCGCGGCATTGAGCAGCGCGGCGCTTTGCCGCGTTTCGGGCCGTGCCGCCAAAGCCTCCGAGACAAGATCGCCGAGCGGCTCCTTCGTAGAAACAATCGAGAGCGGCAGGACGCCCGCATCGCGCGGCGTTAGCTCGACAAGTGAATCGAGATGCAAAATCTGAACGAGCTTGGCGGAAGTGAGCCGCACATTCTCTTCCGCCCGCCGCAGCGTGATCGCGTCGCGTTGTTGCTGCACTTTGACGCGCAGCGCGTCGCCTTTGAAGGCGATGCCCGCGCTCACTGCGCGATCAATCTCCGCTGCGTAATCGGTTGAAGCCCGCAATGCTTCGCGCGCAACTCCCACCGCTTCGTGCGCAGCGGCCAAATCGAAATAGCCGCGTGCAGCGACGAGAATCGTCTCTTGTTGCTGCCCATCGAGAACGTGGCGAGCCGCTTTCGCGAGTTGATGCGCTTCGAGCGATTTGAAAATCGCGTCGCCGATGTCTGTCTGCGCGGCAACTGTCCCGCCGGGCGCGTAGCTTTGTTTGTGGACTTCCTCGATCACGCCCTCGGTGTTTTGGATTAAATTGTCATGCCGGCGATAGGTGACGCCGGCCGCGACCCACGGGAAAAAGCGCTCGACCGCGCTTTCTTCTGCCGCGCGGGCCTCGGCAAATTTTTCACGCGCAAGTTGAATATCGATGCTGCGCGCACCAGCGAGGCCCAGCGTCGTGGGAAGATCGATTGTCAGAAATTCCGAGGACTCCTTTAGTTCGGCCGTAGCGGCAAAAGAAACAAGCGCGGCAAAAATCAGAAAAGCGAAACAAGTTTGCTTCATTTGCTTTCGGTCGCTTGAACTTTTTGTCCGTCGGTCACGGATTGTTTGCCAGCGGTGATGACGGCATCGCCTGGGCTACAGCCCTTGAGAAGTTCCACGTTCACGCCATCATCGAACCCGGTATTGACGGAAACTTTTTGCGCTTTGCTATCGCGCACGACGAACACAGAGTTCTTGTTCTTCTCGGTAACGAGCGCTTCGGCAGGAACCAGCAGCGCGTTTTCTTTCTTTTGCAGCTCAATCTCGACGCTCGCCCACATACCCGGGCGCAGCGCAAGATCGACGTTCGCAATTTCAATCTCGGTCGCCATCGTCTTGGTCGATTCATCCAGCGCGTAGGAAAAACGCGTGATGGTACCCTGAAACGTGCGACCTGGCAGCTCGTCCACGGTCACTTTGACCGGTAAATCTTTTTTCACGAATGGCGCTTCGGTGTCCGGTACGGCTATGTCTATGCGCACCGTCGTAAAATCCATCAACGTGACGACCGCGGCGCTCTTGGCCGCGCTACTTGATGTTGCGGCGGGAATGAGCGCGCCCGGATCAACCCAGCGCTTGGTAATCACGCCGGAAAACGGCGCGGTAATTTTTGCATAACTCAGCAGGGTCTCGATGCGCTGCAGGCTCGCGACCGCCACGCCGGATTTCGCTCGCGCGGCATCGACCGTTTGCGGCATGACCAAATCCGAAGCCTTTCTCTGCGCTTCAGTCACGCGTTTGTAATCGATCTGCGCCGCTTCCGCTTCTGCTCTTGCCTTAACCAGATCCGCCTCCATCTCTGGCGCTTCAATTTGGGCGAGAGTGTCGCCTTCCTTCACACTGTCTCCCTTGTCCACGCTGATCGTTTTCAAATAACCGGCGACCTTGGCGTAAAGCGTCGCTTCTTGATAAGCCATCACGTTTCCAGGGAGCGTGACACGCCGAACAATCTCGCCGCGTTTTAGATGAATGGTTTGCACGGGCGTGCCTGGATTTTGCATGCCTCGGAACCAGTCGCAGCCATTCTGCGCCGCCAGCACAGCAACAATTAGCGCGAGAGCGCAAATCTTCTTCATGAAACGGTGATCGCCTTTTCGCGCTTGAACAAAACGTAAAGAACCGGCACGACAAAGAGCACGAGCGCGAGTGCAGCGAGAATTCCGCCGACGACCGCACGCGCGAGCGGAATATTAGCACCGCCGAAAAGCGCCATCGGCGTGAGACCGAGAATCGCGGCGAGGCCGGTCATCAAAATCGGACGCAGCCGAATCGTGGCGGCCTCGATGATCGCATCGCGCAGAGCCTTTGACTCATTTTTCTCAGCGGCTTCGGCCAAGATTCGGTTAGCGAAATCGACCATCAGCACGCTGAAGCTCACCACGATGCCGACCATCATGATGATGCCCATCATCGATTGAATGCTCAGAAAGGTATGGGTGAGAAAAAGCATCCACGCTACACCGATCAGGCCGAGCGGCACGGCAAACATGACAATGAATGGATCGAGAAAGGAGCGGAACTGAACAATCATGACCAGATAAACGAGTACGACCGCGAGCAGGAACCCGAAGCTCAGGGACCTGAATGATTCGCGCATCGTTTGCACTTCGCCGCGCATCTGGATGGAATAGCCCTCCGGAACTTGTGCACGGTCGTCTTTGATATTGTCAATGTAACGCTCGACATCGTGTGCGACCGAGCCGACATCACGCCCCCGCACGTTGACGAAAACGTCGGTCACGCGCGTAATGTTGAGATGGTTGATTTCGGAATAGGCTGTGCCCCGCGAAAATTTCGCGACCGTGCGCAACGCCACTGGCGTTGGCTGATCTTTGCCCGTGACCGGAATGTCAAGAATGGTGTTAATCGACTGAATATCGTTTTCGCGGTACTGCGCGCCGATGAAATAGTGGTTGCCGTTTTTCTCATCGATCCAGAACGACGGCGCGAAATTGATCGAGCTGTTGAGCGCGGTGACGATGTTTTTGACGACTTCCTCCTGCGTCAATCCAACCTGCGCGACTTTGACGCGGTCGGTGTCGATGTTGATCTGTGGCGCGTCCAGCCGCTGTTGGATGCGCACGTCCACTGCGCCCGGCACCGTCTCGGCGTGGCGCTTGATTTTCTCGGCGATCTCGTGCGCGACTTCCAGTTTGTTTCCTTCAACTTGAATGTTGATCGGCGCCGGCAACCCGCCGTTGAGCGCGGCGCTCAGCATCCCGCCGGTGTCGAAGTTGAACTCGATCCCGGGAAATCGTTGCGGCAGTTGTTTGCGTAGTTCATCAACGTAGGAAAAACTCGAGCGCGCGTGATGCTGGGCGAGCTGGACAAGAATGAACGCGTCCTGCGGCCCGGAGTTCGGCGTATAAGCCGCCGGCCAATCCAGCAGGATGCCAATGTTTGAAATGATCATCTTGCGGTCCTTCTCCGGAATTACGGCACCGATGGCGTTTTCGATTTGCGCGACCAGCTCCTCGGTCTTTTCTACACGCAGGCCGGTCGTTCCGCGCACTTTGACGATGAACTGGCCGGCATCGGTCTGTGGAAAAAGCTCGGTGCCGATGAACGCGAAGATCGACATCGACAAAACAAATAACACGGCAGTTAAGACGAGCACGGGCCGTCGCATTTGTAGAACGCGCTCGAGCGCACTCGTGTAGCGGGCGCGGACGCGCTCGAACCAAGAAATCGGCAAGCGGTGCGCTTGCCCTACAATCTTGTGCGCGTGGAAAAATCGCGCCGCGGAGACCGGCACAAATGTCGAGGCGAGCAGGCGGCTGGTCCAAATCGCGAAGATTACTGCCATGGCCAGCGGCGCGAACAAGAATTTGCCGATCCCCCCGATAAAGACGATCGGGAAAAAAACGACGCTGATCGTGATGGTGACAATCGTCAGCGGGCGCATCACTTCGCTCGCGCCGATGAGCGCGGCTTCGCGGGGAGGCGCGCCCAACTCCAAGTGCCGCGCGGTGTTTTCCAAAACGACAATCGATTCGTCGATCAGAAGACCGATAACGACCGCGATGCCGCCCAACGTCATAGCGTTGAGCGTCTGCCGCGTGAAATACAAACCGATCAGCGACCCGAGCACCGCCAGCGGCAACGCAGTGAGCACGATGCCAGTCGGGCGCGCGCTGCCGAGAAAAATGAAAACCATCGCCGCAGCGAGCAGAAACCCGAGCGCGGCTTCCTGCACGAGATTGCGGATGGCCTGGCGCACGTAAACCGATTGGTCCATCACTACGTCGAGGTTGATTCCCTTGATCCGTTCGAGAATTGGTTTGAGCTGCGCTTTGATTCCTTCGACCACAGCGATCGTGTTTGCGCCCGGCTGACGGTAGATCGGAATGTAAACCTGCCGTTTGCCTTGCACGCGCACGATGTTCGTTTGGATTTGATGCGAATCTTCGACCTTTGCGACGTCGCGGATGTAAGTTGGCGGGCCGTTGCCGACTCGGAGCGGCAAATCGTTAAGCTGTGCGACCGCTGGCACCATGCCATTGGTGTTGATCTGGTAATCGAGCGCGCCGAACTTCGCGTTGCCGGTCGGGATCATGACGTTGAAATCGCGGACCGCGTTGATGACATCGAGCGGCGACATGCCGCGCGCCTGCGCCTTCAATGGATCGACATACGCGAGGATCCGCCGGAGCCGTCCGCCATAAACCGCGGGCGCGATCACGCCGGTGATCGATTGCAGACGGTTGCGCAAATCGAAATAGGCGACGTCGTAGAGTTTTGTTTCGTCAAACGTCGGACTCGACACGCTGATTAAACAAAGTGGAATCGACGCGGTTGGGTCGAACGGCATCACCATCGGAGGAATCGTGCCCGGCGGGAGATAAAAAAGATCGCTCATCGCCAGCGACGTGACCTGCGACATCGCCGTGTTTGGATCGATGTCCTCGCGAAAGAAATCTTTGACCACGCTGACGCCGATCATTGCCTTTGCTTCCTGCCGCGCGATGCCATTCGACTGCCCGGTCCAGCGTTCTAGCCGGGTCATGATGTCCTTTTCCATCACCTCGGCCGGCATTCCCGGATAGAACGTGACGATCTGCACGGCCGGCGTTCTGAACGTCGGCAAAATGTCCGTCGGCAATTTGAAGATCGCCGTCAGCCCGACCACCAGAATGGCCAACGCGAGGACAATGACGGCATGCGGATTTTTGAGCGCGGCTCTAACCATCGGCTGCTTCTCAAGTAAAGCCGCGGCAACGCCGGTTTATTACAAAAGAATCCGCCTCGGCTTTAGCCGTCTGCGCGGCGTACGGTTTTCAATAAATCTTCGAGCGCCGGCCGCGGTTCATCGCCGACGACGCAGACAACGTGGTCATCGACAACGCGTGCCGCGAATTGAAACTTGCCCGAGCGGCTGCAAGCGATGGGATCTCCCGATTCCAGTTTCCGTTTCGTCTGCGGAAAATGATCGAGCTCGCTTTTCTTAAAGACGATCATCGATACTGGCGTGTCAGCGCAGTGGCCCAAAATCAGCGCGACCGGCACGCCTTCGACGTGGCACAACCGCGCGCCGCTGGAAGTGAACGCCGGCTCCGAAGGCCGATAATTAAAAGCCGCCGTGTCGAGCCGGTCGCCGAATTGTTGCGCAATCTTGCTCGGCACCGTGCCGCTGAACTCGGGCGTGGTGATTTGATGGACATAAGCGCTGTGGCATTCCTCGACTGCGTTCGCAAGATCGAGAGGTCGCGATCTGGCAAAGAAAATAATGCTCACCGCCACGATGAGAGAAGCGGCCAACGCGAGCAGCCAAAGTGCTTTGGCCATTGCGAACTGCGGCTCGATTCGGGCTTCGATCTTTTCCCAGAGCGCCGGTGTCGCCTGGCCGGCTCGCAAAAATTTGCTGAGTCGCACGTCGAATTTTTTCTCGGCCTCAAACAAACCAGCGCACTCCGCGCACGATTCGAGGTGCTGCTCGACTTCAAAGCTGTGTTCAGCGTCCAGCTCCGAATCGAAATAGAGCCGGACAAATTTTCTGACTTCCGCGCACTTCATAGCAACGACCTTCGCCGCGCACGCAGAATCGCGTCGCGCATTTTTTGGCGTGCCCGTGAAAGATTTCCCATCACGCTGCCGAGTGGGATGCCGAGGCACTCGCTGATCTCGCGATAACGCAAGTCGCCAATCGCGCGCATGAGCAGAACGGCGCGCTCGGATTGATTCAAGCTTTGCAAGGCGACGAGCAACTCTTCGTCAAGCGCGTCGGCCAGCGTTTCCCATGAGATTGGTCCGGCGGCTGCCGGAGCGAAATCAAGGCCGGCGAATTCTTCCATCTCTCCCGGCTCGACCGCAATCTCGACCTGTGCAATGCGACCCCGTTTGCGGTTCATGGCAAAAATTTCATTCGTCAGAATCTTGAACATCCAGGCCCGGAAACTGGCGCCGTCCTGATAACGATCGAACGCGCGAAAGGCGCGGAACACTGCGTTTTGCAGGGCGTCTTCGTAATCGCACCGATCAAAGACCATTCGGCGGGAATAGTTTTCGAGATCGGCCTTGATCGGCCGAAGCAGACTCAGAAATCGAACCCTTTGTTCGTCGCGATCCATCGGAAGATGTCGATCTTAGCCAAGTAAAGTCGCTGCGACCGCGGTTTATTACAAAAGAATGGTTTGTGCTTCCGCGGGCAAGTTTGCCAGATTGTTACTTCAACGTGTTCGCTGGAAGCAAATCGCCCGGAACCGGAAAACCTCAGGAAAAAAGGAGAAACTATGCTGAGCAAGAAATTCATCCAACCGGCAGCGAGTATGGGCCTGGCTGCAGTTATTCTGCTGCCGCCTCAATCGCTGCGTGCAGAAACATCGTCGGAAGCCGATCGCCTCGCAAAACTCGAGCGCGCGGTCGAACAGTTGCAACAGCGCAATGCCGAGCTGGAAAGGGAAGTCAGCAGCCTGAGGAAACAGGCGGCATCTGCACCGGCCGCGCCGGACGAAGGCCCGACGAAGAAACATGTTGCTTACGACGGAAAAACGTATGTGGAAAAAAACGTGGCGGGCCCCGAGAAACCGCCGCTTTACGTCGTACCGCGCGGGTCGGAATTCAAGCTGGTGCTCGGGGGACTCATTCAAGTCAACTTTGAGGATGGTGATGTCTCCGCGTTCGAAGGCAGCTTTGGGTTGAACGCGCTCAAAGATCGTTTCCGCCTGCGCCGAGCGCGGATCAATTTGACTGGCGAGTTTGCCGAGAATTTCGACTTCAAAATCGAGGGTGATTTCGAACAGAGCGATGGCATTTCAGGCAACCGCACCGATTTTTCCGGAACAGACATTTGGGTCAACTGGCATCAGTTTTCTGAGGCGCAGATCAAGGTCGGCCAATATAAGGCGCCATTCGGACTGGAGCAGCTTACATCGAGCACGAAGCTTTTCACGATCGAACGGAGCCTCCCTACTGATGCGCTCACACCGCAGCGGCAGATCGGCATTCAACTCTGGGGCGAACCGCTTGCGAATCTGTGGCCGGAGCAGAAAGACCTGCTGACTTATTACGCGGGCATCTTCAACGGGAACGGACGCAACATTAATAATAACGACAACAACAACTTTATGGCTGTTGGCCGGATGGAGTTAATGCCATTCAAGGGCAAAATACTCGGTCAAGATTCTAGTCTGAAGCTCGGCGCAGATGTGTTGAATAGCCGTGATGATGCGGGCACGAACATCTCGCCAGCGGGCAATCTGAAGGTCAACGCCGACGGCTCGCTCTCGTCTTTTACGCTCCCTGGGGCGGATGAGAGAACGGCCTGGAGCGTAGATGCCTGGTTAAACATCGGGCCGTTTGATCTGATTGGTGAATACCTTGAGGAATATGTCAACGGTCGCACGGTGAACGGCGTGTCTCCAGGATTCGCCGACTTCGAGCCGAGCGGCTGGTATGTGCAGGGCAGCTGTTTTTTCATTCCGAAGAAACTGCAGGCAGTAGTGAAATGGGAGGCATTAAACCCCGGCCAGGTCGGAAACGACGGAATTCACTCGATCACCGGCGGGCTAAACTACTACATCCACGGCGATTCGATCAAGCTGATGCTCAATTATATTCATACGTGGTCGGATTTCCGCGAAGCGCATCCACAGTTTGGTGACGATCAATTCGACGAAGTGATCGGGCGCATTCAGGTGATGTTCTGAACGAAAAATTTTCGGGGTGTTCACACAATTGTTACTTGGCTGCCATACGCCTGTAACAAACGGCTTCTAGTTTGCCAACGTTCGACAAAGGAGATTGCTCACCGAGCGGACCTGCCTCTCGATCTAAACCACCGAAAACCAAGGAGAAACTAATGTTTATCAAGAAATTCATCTTGCGGGCAGTGGGCGCGAGCCTGGCTGCATTTGTTCTGCTGGCCACGCAACCGCTTCGAGCCGAGACAACTTCCGAATCCGAACGGCTCCAGAAACTCGAGCGCGCGGTCGAGCAGTTGCAAAAGCGTAATGCCGAGCTGGAAAAGGAAGTCAGCAGTCTAAAAAAACAGACTGCGCTTGCGCCTGTTCCCGCAGGGGGTCCGACGAAGAAACAAGTTACCTATGACGGGAAAACGTACGTTGAAAAAACGGTCGCTGCAGAGGAGCAACCAAAGGTTTTCGCCGAGGCGCGTGGGCCGGAGATCAAACTGACGCTCGGCGGATTTATCCAGGCGAATTTTGAGGATGGCGATGTCTCCGCGTTCGAGGGCCGCTTCGGTTTGACTGCTTTGAAAGACCGTTTCCGTCTGCGCCGTGCAAGAATAAATTTGACCGGCGAGTTCGCCGAGAACTTCGACTTCAAGATTGAAGGCGACTTCGAGCAGAGCGACGGCACTTCCCCATCGAACCGGACCGACTTTTCGGGCACAGACATTTTCGTCAACTGGCATCAATTTCAGGAGGCTCAAATAAAAGTCGGCCAATACAAGGCACCGTTCGGTTTGGAGCAGCTTACCCCGGACACCAGCATTTTCACGATCGAACGGAGTCTGCCGACCGGGGCGATCACGCCAGAGCGGCAGATTGGAATTCAGCTTTGGGGCAAGCCCTTCACCAGTATCTGGCCGGAGCAGAAAGACCTGCTGACGTACTACGCCGGCATCTTCAACGGGAACGGACGCAACATTAACAATAACGACAACAACAATTTCATGTATGTCGGCCGGCTGGAGTTGCTGCCGTACAAAGGCAAGATTTTTGGCCAAGATGTTAGTCTGAAGCTGGGTGGCGACGTTCTCAACAGCCGCGATGACAAGGGAACAAATATCTCGCAGACGTTGAACCTGTTGGTCAACAAGGATGGCTCGCTTTCGGCGTTCGTCCTGCCGGGCGCGGACGAGCGAACGGCATGGAGCGCGGACGCCTGGCTCACGATCGGTCCGTTTGATTTGATCGGCGAATATCTGGCCGAAGATGTCGATGGCCGCACCGTGGCCGGCGTGAAGCCTGGCTTTAAAGACTTCGACCCAAGTGGCTGGTACGTGCAAGGCAGCTACTTCATCCTTCCGAAGAAACTACAAGCCGTCGTGAAATGGGAAGAACTGGAACCGGACCAGGTGGATGACGACAACATTCACTCCATCACGGCAGGGCTCAACTACTACATCCACGGCGATTCCATCAAGCTCATGGTCAATTACATTCATACCTGGTCGGATTTCCGCGAAGCGCACCCGCAATTTGGCGATGACGAATTCGATGAAGTCATCGCACGTGTGCAGGTGATGTTCTAAACCAAAGCGGCGAACGCAAAACGTGCTTCAATCAAACAGGGCAACACGAGGTTAGGTCAACAAAAGCCCGCCGGGATGCGCCTCGGCGGGCTTTTCCTCGTTACCGAACAGATTTCTAGCACATCCCATGTCGACTCTGAAAACATCAAGGTTTCCGATGGAGCCGTCATTTCCGAAATCACAATCCGGGCGGCGGGTCCGGGCAGCTTGGATCTCGGATGTACATTTGGGCACACGAACGAGCAACGCGGAGGCGCTGCTCAAGTTTTTGCGCGATTACGATTGCGAAAAACTTTATGTAGTCGGCGATTTGATCGACATCTGGCAACTGCGCCGTGGCCGCTACTGGCCACAACAACACAACGACGTGATTCAAAAGATCCTGCGCAAAGCGCGCAAGGGCGTGCCGGTGATTTACATCCCAGGAAATCACGACGAGTTCGTGAGCACATTCGCCGGAGCTTACGGAAACATTTCGATCCAATCGAATGTCATCCACGAAACGGTGAACGGTCAACGCATGCTCGTGATCCACGGCCATGAGCTCGACACTGTCGTGCAAAACGCAAAGTGGCTCGCTTATCTAGGCGATCTCGGCTACCAGTTTTTGCTCTCGCTCAATCCGTCGATCAATTTTTTCCGCCGGCGGTTCGGTCTCGGCTACTGGTCGCTCAGCGCCTATGCCAAGAAGCGCGTCAAAGACGCGGTCAATTTCATCGGCGAATTCGAGAAAGCCATCGTCCGTTACGCCGAGCAGTTTCGTGTCGATGCGGTCTTATGCGGACACATTCACAACGCCGCGATCCATCAACTTGGTGGCGTGACCTATTACAATTGCGGCGACTGGGTCGAGAGCTGCACCGCGCTGGTGGAGCATCTCAACGGCAAGATTGAGCTCGTTCGTTATCCAGCCTTTGCGGTGCGGCCGCCGGTTAGAATCCCAGTCTCCGCGGACGAAATCGCTTTCGCATAAATTCTTGGATGAAAAAGAAAGTCCTTTTTATTTGTGTCCACAATAGCGCGCGCAGTCAGATGGCGGCCGCGCTGCTCAGCAAGCGATGCGGCGACTTCTTTGAAGCTCACAGTGCCGGGCTCGAGCCGGGAACATTGAACCCGCTGGCGGTTCAAGTTCTCCGCGAAATTGACATCGACATCTCAAAAAACAAAACCCAGGCGGTGTTCGACGTTTTCAAGTCGGGCGAACTCTTCGCCTACGTCATCACCGTTTGCGATGAATCGGAAGCCAAAGGCTGCCCGATTTTTCCCGGCGTCACGACCCGGCTGCACTGGTCGTTTCCGGATCCGTCGAAATTCGACGGCACGACCGAAGAAAAAATGCGGGAGACCCGCCGTGTTCGGGACAAGATCGACGACCAGATTCGCCGGTTTTGCGCGGAGCATCGGTCCAAGTAGCTGAAGATTAAGCGCCACGTCAGCATTGTTACGAAACCGTCACGCGATTTTGACAATTCGTAACCTGATTGAGCGGAGAGCGCGGTTACGCTGAGGCATGCGCATAATCAGAATCAAGCGAACAGTTCACGAAGGAAAACGAGGGGGAACATCGAGGAGCTGTCGGTCCGTTCTGCGATTCGCTCAAGATTTCTTCGCGACTGAAAATCACCTGGAGTTTGCTGTCGAAGCATTGCTCTTCGCTGTTCTCCTGGTCATTTCCGCCTGGCCGATCGTGGCGGCGGCGAGCGCGATTAACGATCTTCTACAAACCGGGGCGAACTGAAAAAAAGTGTTTGCGGACTCCAAAACGTTCTGTTACATAGTTAACCAGATGGTTAAATATTCGCCGAGAATGTTGAATCGAACCTTTGCCGCGCTGGCCGACCCGACGCGCCGGCGGATCCTCGCCCACCTTGCTCGAGGCGATCGCTGTGTGACTGATCTGGCCCGGCCGCACGCGATGTCGCTCCCGGCGGTGTCGAAGCATTTGCGCGTGCTCGAGAAAGCGGGGCTGCTTCGACGCCGGCGCTATGGTCGCGTCCATCAATTGAAACTGGAAGCAACGCCAATGCAGCAAGCCATTCGCTGGATCGAAGAATACCGGAAATTTTGGGACGGATCACTCGATCGCCTGGCTGCCTATTTGGAAAAAACAAACAAAGCCGTCGCAAAGAAAGGAAATAAATAACCATGTGTCCCGTTTGCTTCGCCAATCTCGTTTTGATCGCAATTGGCGCGACTTCAAGCGGCGGGTTGACGACGCTCGCGCTCGCGAAATTTCTTAGACGAAAGAAACAAAGAGGAGATCAGAGGAACTAAAAATGAAACTAATGGAAATGAAGGAACGAGAAACAATGAAAACACCGCCGATCGTGTCACCCCAGAAGTGGGAGGCTGCGCGTCAGCAACTGCTCGTGAAGGAAAAGGCCTTGACCCACGCGCGTGACGCGTTGGCGGCCGAGCGCCGGCGAATGCCGTGGCTCGCTGTGGAGAAGAATTATGAGTTCTACGGACCCAAGGGCAAAGCTAGCCTGCTCGACCTGTTCGAGGGCCGCCGTCAGTTGATCGTCTACCGCGCGTTCTTCGAGCCCGGCGTGAAAGGCTGGCCCGAGCATGCCTGCGTCGGCTGCTCCATGGTGGCCGACCAAGTTGCCCACCTGGCCCATTTGAATGCCCGCGACACCACTCTCGCGTTCGCCTCGCGCGCGCCGCAGACGGACATCAAGCGCGTGAAGGCGCGGATGGGCTGGGAGATGCCCTGGTACACCATAACGGACGACTTCGACAAAGACTTCGGCGTGGACGAATGGCACGGGACGAACGCGTTCATCCGCGACGGCGACAATGTGTTCCGCACTTATTTCATCAACAACCGCGGCGACGAGGCGATGGGGAGCACCTGGAGCTACCTCGACATCACTGCGCTGGGACGCCAGGAGGAATGGGAGGACTCGCCGGAGGGCTACCCCCAGACTCCGACGTACGAGTGGTGGATCTGGCACGACGAACCAAACACGACGGATGAAGATCGACCCGGCCTCGTGCAACTTCGCGCCGCCCGGGCCTCCTCTAAAGGCGGCGACACCAAGTGAGGAACTGAGAAAATCAAACGAACGAAACAAAATGAAACTAGCAGAAATGGAAATGAATCGAGAAGTGGTGTCGGAAGCTGAATGGCTCGTTGCGCGGAAGGATTTGCTGACGCGAGAAAAAGAATTCAATCATCAACGCGACGCGCTGAGCAAGGCCCGGCGGAGTTTGCCGTGGGTCAAGATCGACAAGGAGTATGTGTTCGACGGACCGGACGGAAAAGAAACGCTGGCCGACCTCTTCGATGGCCGGAGCCAGCTGATCGTTTATCATTTCATGTTCGGGCCGGATTGGGAGGAAGGCTGCAAAAGCTGCTCGTATCTAGCGGATCAATTTGACGGAGCCAACTGGCACTTGCCGCAGCGCGACGTGACGTTGGTTGCGATTTCACGAGCGCCGTTGTCGAAGCTTGAGCCCTACAAAAAGCGCATGGGCTGGCGTTTCAAATGGTTGTCGTCCCAGGGCAACGATTTTAACCTCGACTATCACGTCTCGTTCACCAAGGAGGACGAAGTGAGGGGCAACGTTTACTACAACTACGGAATGGGAGAGTTCATAAGCGACGAACTTCCCGGCCTAAGCGTGTTTTATAAAAATGAAGACGGCAAGATCTTCCACACCTATTCCACTTATGCGCGCGGGCTCGACATCCTGGTTGGCACGTACAACTTCCTCGATCTGGTGCCGAAAGGCCGGAATGAAAATCCGGAGTCAACGATGGACTGGGTCCGCCGCCACGATCAGTACGATGCCTAAACAGCAAGGAGCAAAACATGACCACGAAGAATGAATTGGCAGAAGCAGTTGTCTTCGAACGAACCTTCAACGCGCCGGTCGGGCGGGTTTGGAAAGCGCTGACCGATGTTGAGGAAATGCGGCAGTGGTATTTCAATCTCAAGCAATTCAAAGCCGAGGTCGGTTTTGAATTTGAATTCGTGGTCGAGCATGAAGGCACGACCTATCACCATCTTTGCAAGGTTACCGAAGTGATTCCGCAGAAAAAGATTGCCTACACCTGGCGGTATAAGGGACACGAAGGCGATTCGTTGGTCACGTTTGAATTGTTCGCCGATGGCAACGAAACGCGGCTGAAACTGACCCACCAAGGGTTAGAGACTTTCCCGAAGACGGCGGCATTCGCGCGCAAGAATTTCGAGGCTGGATGGACCGCCATTATTGACTCGGAACTGAAGCAATTTCTTGAAGGAAAGCAGAAAGGAAAATCATGACCACGAAAGCATCAGA
>Ga0207684_10003034_pt1 | contig 16642 bp, 15 predicted proteins | sample KBSK5501metaG_FD_184342 | JGI IMG/M metagenome (GOLD analysis project Ga0207684, IMG submission 184342) | Corn, switchgrass and miscanthus rhizosphere microbial communities from Kellogg Biological Station, Michigan, USA - KBS K5-50-1 metaG... | ecosystem: Host-associated > Plants > Roots >...
TGGGAACGTACCCACACGGGTGGAGGCTTTCCCTGCGCTAGTGTTGTCCGCACAACACTTCCTAAACCTGTGGACTGGGTACCCGTGGCTTCGTTGTGCCAAATAGCTCATACAGTGGTTCAACACGGAAGTGTTTTGACCGCTGGCCCTTCACCAGCGAACCCGTACACTTTTCAGTTGTTCAAGGTACTATGGGTCTATTCTCACAGAGGAGCGAAAAAGTGGAAATGCATCAGAGAGTGGCTAAAGCCAAGAACGCCTAACTACGGGGGTCGAGACCCCGTAGCTTACGGCGGGCTGAAGCCCTTTTCTGTCAGCAATGGCGTAACTCGAGTGCCTGTTGCTTTCTTTTACAGCGGCAAAGCCCTCATTCAAGGTAAACCAGATGAGTCCTATTTAAATACAGTGCTAAGAGAAAAAGGTCGTGAGATCACCATAGTGCAACAAACGCATGCTGAAGAAGATATTTCGGTCGCAGCCGCATCGATATTTGCTCGTGCCGAATTTGTACGACAATTGAAAAAGCTTGACAACAAGGTACAAGCGTAGTACACTGGAGGCACTGAGAACATGTGTTCGCGAGATAGGAGCACCCCCGCATGGGCCAGGCCACTCGTACCACGAAATTGTTCCTTGACCTGGGTAGGCGAGATCAAGGAGGAGCCAATAGCCAGAAACGAGCCGCCCTTGATGCGACGGCAGAGGTGCTGACTGCCGCGCGCGCCTTCTATATCGACTTCTTTCTGGCGCATGCCCAGAAGCTGGCCGAGCGCGTGAGCTACTACAGTGACGAGCACCTGGAGCTGCGCGAACGCCTCATCTCAGCCCATGAGCTGCTCAGCTGGGCTGAATCCTGCACGGTAGAAACGGCAGCCCATCCCCATCCCTGGGCCGGTTGGAACTTTACCGAGCGCTTTGCAGGGATGCCCTTTGCCTACCGCCGCTCGGTGATCAAAGACGCGATTGGCAAAGTGCGCTCCTATCTCTCCAACCGCGCGAACTGGGAAGCAAGCGGGAAGAAGAAGGGCAAGCCCGGCCTGCCTGCGGCCAGCGATCACCCCACGCTCTACCAGGGATGCATCCAGCTGCAGCTAGAGGCCCTCGATCTCAAAGCAGCCTTTGTGCGCATCAACGTCTATACGAGAGAGGGATGGCGCTGGATGGCTTACCCGGTCACCTCCAGCCACTACACGGTAGAGCGACTCAAGGAAACGGACTGGCAGCGGCAGAGCCCGACGCTGGTCTTGCGAGCCCACTCGGCAGAACTGCATATCCCCCAAATGAAGAAGATCGCAGCCAGGAAGGTGATGGAGCGCAAGCACGACCCCGACCTGGTGACGGTAGGCGTCGATCTCAATGTCAAAAACCTGGCGGTGATCACGGTCAGACAACATAGCAGGATCATCAAGACGGTGTTTGTGACCGATCATGGCCTGGACGCGCACCGCTACCGCCATCTCAAAATGATCGCCAAGAAGCAGTGGCAGTCAGGTCGGCCGGTGAAAGGCGAGCACAGCAACCACCAGCTCTGGCGGCATGTAGATCGGCTCAACGCAGATGCTGCTCATAAGGTAGCCCGCCGCATTGCCCAGATCTGCGCCAGCTATCCTGGATGTATCCTGCTCTTTGAGCGCCTACGCACGATCAAGCCGGGCAAGGGCAGCAAATCGCGGCGCATGAACCGCAGGCGTGCCAACCAGCTACGCGGCAAAATCAACGAGCAGGCCAAAGACAAAGCGTACCTCCACCAGGTCGTCAGCGTGGAGGTCAATGCCCATGGGACATCCCAATACTGCTCCCGATGCGGCGCCAAGGGGGAGAGGTTCTCCTACCGGAACGGCCAACGCATCGTCGAGAAGTGGGGCAAGCTGTTCTTTTGTCCAGTGTGCCACTACGAGGCCAATGCCGACTTTAACGCCTCGGCCAATGTGCATCACTCGTTGTATGGCGAGTGGCATTGGCGGCCTCGTCAAGCCAAGGCGCCACCTCCAGCTCCTGTGGAAGATGGAACGTGAGCGCATGCCGCCCTCTGCGGCTACAGGTCGCGGGGGAGAAGCCTGTGGAGGGACACCCCAGCGAAGCAGGCCAGGCCGGTATGCAGATGAGCATACATGCAAGGTGGTGCGGCTATCGTTGGTCCAACGGGGACAAGCTCCAGCCCACATGTCCTCTCGGACTTAACCTGATTCAATAACCTTCCGGAATGTGGCAGGAACGCCGGGCAGGCTGGACTGAATCAAGGCGGCGAGAACGCTGTGTCCAGGTTTGTCAAAGAATCTGGGCGACAGTTGATACCACGAATGGAGCAGTTATCCAAGCGAGTAGGTAAGGCATTACCAAAGGGAGCTTCAGACCCATCGATTGTGACTGTAGGACGTGAGCTTGTTGCTGAGCATGGCAAAGATATACTGGCAGAAATAGCTAAATTGCATTTCAAAACAACCGAAGTAATCCTACAGAGTTGAGAGGAAATTTCCGTATGAATCAAGAGCGAATACCTACTGTTGGCATTCTCATCTTTGACGATGTAGAGGTGCTCGATTTTTGTGGCCCTTTCGAAGTATTTTCAGTGGCCCGCCCAGTTGGGGAATATAGCGATGAACTCAAACTCTTCACTGTTGTTACAGTTGCTGAGGAAGATAGAATTGTTAGCTGTCGTGGAGGGTTGCTTGTGAAGCCACATACGACGATTGAGAATCATCCGCCCCTTGATATTCTGGTTGTTCCTGGAGGTCAGGGGACACGTCGTGAACGGCACAATCAGCGACTACTTGACTGGATTGTCCAGCAAGACCAGCAAACAAACTTGACGACAAGTGTCTGCACGGGAGCTTTCCTCCTGGCTGAACGGGGTCTTCTTGACGATCATCGCGCAACAACACATTGGAATAGTATCGAGTGGATGCGCAGCACATATCCCAATATAGAAATGATGCCAGATAAACGCGTCGTCGACGAGGGACATATTATCACTTCGGCAGGCATCTCTGCAGGCATCGATATGAGTCTCCATGTGGTATCACGACTCTTTGGTACCGATGTGGCTGCATGGACAGCTCGACGGATGGAATATGAATGGAGTGCGCATTGACAGGTGATCACCTCTTGATCGATCCAGCGTTTTCCCTCGGCGATCAGCTTAGTCTTTAACGGAAATGGAGGGGAGATAAGCCATGTCTACAAAACAGGCATCACTTCCAGATTTGGAGTTTCAACCAGTTACACCTAATCGCTGGCAGGACCTTGAAGTATTATTTGGGAAAAATGGGGCTTATAGTGGCTGCTGGTGCATGTGGTGGAGAGAGACACGTTCCCAATTTGGGAAGCAAGCAGGCCAGGGAAACAAAGAAGCTTTGAATGCCATCGTAGATTCAGGTGAAGTGCCTGGGCTTTTAGCTTATACCAATGGTCAGCCTATCGCCTGGTGCTCAGTAGCTCCAAGAGAAGCATTTCCATCATTGGAACGATCACTAACGCTGAAGAGAGTTGATGATCAACCTGTCTGGTCCATTGTCTGTTTTTTTGTTGCACGACCGTTTAGACGACAGGGACTCATGGTAAAGTTGGTGAGAGCTGCCATAGCGTATGCCAAAGAGCAGGACGCGAAGATTGTCGAGGGGTATCCAATCGAACCCAAGCAAAGCAATCTATCTGGTTCTTCTGGCTTTACTGGTTTACTCTCCGCTTTCCAGGATGCGGGATTCGTAGAAGTGCTCCGTCGATCAGAGCATCGCCCAATTATGAGATATTTTGTGGAAGAACATTACGAGAGATGATCTCAACGCGATTATTTAGAAAGTGAAAAGTGAACCATGTATCAGGAAGTAGGCACACTCACCCCAACTCCCCCATTCGACTTTGACAAGTCTCTACAATTTTTAGGGATTTTCGGACCTACGAAGAATGAACAAACTGTTTCAACGCAATCGCTCACCAAAGCCATCAGCTTCAATGGTCAAACTGTTGTTTTTCAACTGACTTCAATTGGAACAATTGAGAAACCAAGGCTGGAATACACACTTTTTTCTGCAGATCCTTTTTCCGAAGCCACCAAAAACGCAGTTGTAGAACACATCACTTTCTTCTTGAGCTTGAAGGATGATTTAGAGCCTTTTTATCGTATTGGTCGAGAAGACGCCGACTTTGCGCCGCTCATTGAGCACCTGCATGGGTATCACCAGGTCAAGTTTTTAACACCTTTTGAAAATGCTTGCTGGGCTGTGCTCACACAACGCAATCCGATGAAAATAGCCCAGAAGACGAAGCAGGCGCTGGTTGAGAGATATGGCAACAGTTTAGAAGTGCATGAAAGCGTCTATTGGGCTTTCCCAGAACCATTCCAAATAGCCGTTGTAGACGAGAGTGAGCTTCTGAAGGTGATTCGCAATGATCGTAGGACAGAATACCTGATCGCAATAGCGAGGGCATTTAGCGAAGTCGACGAGGAGTTCCTGAAGGCTGCTCCAGACGAGGAAGTCGAAATGTGGCTGCGTAACATCAAGGGCATAGGTGAATGGTCGGCAACGTTCATTATGGTGCGCGGACTGGGACGCATGGAACATGTACCCCTCACTGAGACAAGATTGATTGAAGCAGCTTCCAAGGTTTATGGTCGAGGTGAAGAACTGAGTCGCAATGAACTAAAACGGCTAGCTGACAAATATGGACCATGGCAGGGGTATTGGGCACATTACATCAGGGTTGCATCCTAGTTTGTGACACTCCGCCGCGACTGGAAGTCGTGCGGCTTCTTTCGCCACTCTACTGTACGCGGTATGCTGAGCAATGTGGCGTGGCCACGGCTCGCTGCATACCGTAGTGGAGGAGGAAAAGCATGGAAACAGCAGCCCCATTCAGACAGCTTGTTTCCTGGGCGGTGCCATGCCCGTTGGACCTCTCATGCCTGGCGCAAAGGGAAGAATGGCCCACAGCTTGCGCTCGGCGTCCTGGAGAAGACCATCACCCGCCTCTTTCGAGGCTCACTCCCTGGGAACCTACCCGCAGGGTCGGAGGCTTTTCCGGTGGCTATTCTAGCGTTGACTGCTCTCCTTCCTAATAGCCGTGGAGTGGTTACCCGTGCCTTCAGAACAGCAAAGAGCCGGCTACAGCTTGGTAAACGCGGTAACGTTTTTACCCACCGTCCTTCACGGTGGAACCCGTACGTTATGCAGTTTTCAAGGTGCTGGAGAAATATTCTCACCGAGGAGGGCAAAAGTGGAAATGCACGAGATGCAAGGGCTAAAGCCACGGACGCCTCACTACTGGGTCTTAAGACCCGTAGCTTGCGGCGGGCTCAAGCCCCTTTGTGTCATTTTAGTTATCAGAAGATCTTCGCTTTGCTGCTTTATTTTTAGTAAAGAGTCGCAAAAGCAGGAAAAAAAGAACGCCAACAGCAATCATACTGAGGCCAATAATCAAGGGAATATAACTATTGTGACCAAACAGGTCCAGATTATCAGTAATTTGAACGGTAAATCCAGCAATGAGGATAGTGATTGCGATACCCATCGAGGTACTTATACCTTTTTTACGCATACCTTTGTGACCTTTAAAACATTTGTGGTGTAGTTCTTGTAAGGTTGCTGCAATTGTAACATAAACCAGCAGAGAAAGGTTATCCATGAGTGAAATACAGCAAAATAGCATGCTACTGAAGAAGATATCCGCGAAACGATGCATAAACTTGAGATCTTCGGTCGTCAATTAAGTATCCAATTGATCAGCACAGCAAAGGAGCAAACGATGGACAAAGTGAATCTCGTACAGAAATTTAGCCTATTCCAGGATTACTGGAGTCCGAAAATTGTGGGTGAACTCAACGATTCCTATATCAAACTGGTCAAACTCAAGGGGGAATTTGTCTGGCATCATCACGATATTGAGGATGAGTTGTTCCTTGTCATAAAGGGGAGATTGCTGATTAAACTGCGAGACCGGGATATTTTCTTAGAGGAGGGCGAGTTTGCCATTATGCCAAGAGGCGTTGAGCACTTGCCAATTGCCGAAGAGGAAGCGCAAGTAGTGTTGCTTGAGCCTAAAACGACATTGAATACGGGCAATATACTCAATGAGAGAACAGTTGCTGATGTGGAACGCATCTAAGGAGTAACGGTTAGAATGAATGTAAGGCAAGGTTCAATGGTGAAGAAGAGTCCTTGACCATGTGAACAAGCATACCGTGTCACCCTGAGCCTTGTCCTGAGCGCAGCGAATGGAGCAGCGAAAGGTCTGGCGCGACCGGCAGCCAGATGCTTCGCGGAGTTGACCCTGAGCAAAGCGAATGGGCTCAGCATGACAGGGCGGGACCTTGCTAGTGTTGAGGACCTGTCACGTGCATGTGAACCTTGCCTGAATGCCATAATAACCTGCTCACCTCGCAGAACTACTCAAAGCAAGGCGTGTCTGCGACATTGTATCAGTTGTCGCACTTGTCGCAGTTATTGCAGTTGTATCACTTATATCACTTATTTTTGATGAAATTGAACGTTCTTACTCTGAGTTTGTTGTTGTCAGGGAGGTGATGCAATGATTATTCGGACAATACGAGAAAGCGATGCAGAGCAATTTTTGAATCTCTGCAAAAAACTTGATGATGAAACCCAATTCATGATGCTTGAACCTGGCGAGAGAAAAACTACGTTGAACGAACAACGAACTCAAATTGAACTGCTTTTAGAGCAAGGGAATCAAACGATCTTTGTAGCTGAGCAAGAGAATCAACTCGTCGGATATCTTGCCGCCTTAGGCGAAAAGTTTAAGCGCAACAGGCATAGCGCGTATCTCATCATCGGCATCCTTCAACGCTTTACCGGGCAAGGAATCGGCACGCAATTGTTCCAAACGTTAGAAGAATGGGCACAACAACAACATATTCACCGTTTTGAGCTGAAAGTCATGACCCATAACAAAGCGGGTATAGCGTTGTACAGAAAACAAGGGTTTGAAATCGAAGGAACAAAAAGACATTCACTGCTTATAAATGGCCAATATGTAGATGAATATTACATGGCTAAATTGTTGGATCAGCCATCGTCAAGAACATAAGCAGGATTTCACAAGAGCTTTGTTAGGAATTTAACGTAATCTTCAGGTAAATTACAACTTTTACTGATCATGATACGTTATAATGCAAAGACACTTACCTATCACTAAAATTCATAGTCGTCGAGAGGGGATATATGGTAACGAAGAAGACCGCCCGGACATCCACGAGGAAGCATTCGAATGTTAATAACGACTTACCTGATACAGATATACTAAATCTACCGCTATTGCCAATCCGCAATACAGTCTTACTGCCTAACCTGGTCACACCTTTAATTGTGGGACGCGAGCAATCAATAAAGGCCATCGAAGAGGCGATGAATAAAGACCGCGTCCTTTTTGTAGTAACTCAGTTGAATGAAGAGCTCGAAGATCCAGGGCAGGATGATGTATATAGCGTCGGTGTCGAAGGAATGATTGAACGTGTACTGAAGATGCCAGATGGTACGACCAGTGTGCTTCTACACGGTCAACGCCGTCTACGCCGTCTTGAATACACACAACAAACGCCTTTTATGCGTGTGCGTGCAGAAATTGTAGACGAAGAAACGGAGCGAACACTCGCAGTTGAGGCATTGGTACGAGCGACTCTGGCTCTCTTCGAAAAATGTGTGAAACTAAGCAATACTCTACCTGAAGAGGCTTATATTACTGCCATGAATATTGACCAACCAGGCTGGTTGGCAGATTTTATCGTCTCTGCACTAGAACCACTTGTTGCCGTACGTCAGAGTATCCTGGAAGCCTTCAGTGTCGAGGAGCGATTGCAAAAGACTTGCATCTTGCTCACCAAGGAATTGAATATTCTAGAATTGGAGAATCAAATCCATAGCCAGGTGCAGCAAGAAGTCGATAAGAGCCAGCGTGAATATTTCCTACGCGAGCAACTAAAAGCTATACAAAGAGAATTAGGCGAAACAGACCCGACATTTCGCGAAAATGCAGATTTAGGTGAGAAGATTCTGTCCTTGGATATGCCTGAAGAGGTAAAGGTCAAGGCAAACAAAGAGCTAGATCGTTTAAATTCAACGCCCTCTATGGCACCAGAGGGAGGAGTGATTCGCACATATCTGGATTGGCTCGTCAGTCTTCCCTGGAACAATGCAACCGTAGACCAGTTGGACATTAAGGAAGCGGCAAGAATCCTTGAAGAAAAGCACTATGGCCTCGAGAAAGTGAAAGAGCGAATCCTCGAGTATATCGCTGTGCGCAAACTCTCTGAAAATATGCGCAGTCCTATTCTTTGCTTTGTGGGACCTCCTGGTGTTGGTAAGACTTCCTTGGGTCGCTCAATTGCCGAGGCGCTCAATCGCAAGTTCGTTCGTCTTTCGCTGGGTGGTGTACACGATGAAGCCGAGATACGCGGACATCGCCGCACCTATGTAGGAGCATTGCCTGGCCGCATCCTCCAAACGATGAAAACAGCAGGGACAATTAACCCGCTCTTCGTATTGGATGAAATAGACAAGATTGGCGCCGACTTTCGAGGTGACCCATCGGCAGCTTTGTTAGAGGTACTTGATCCTGAACAGAACCATGCGTTTTCCGATCACTACCTCGAAATACCATACAACCTCTCAAAGGTTATTTTCCTTACTACGGCGAATGTCTTGCATCCCGTTCCAGCGGCCCTGCGCGATCGCCTTGAAGTTATCGAGCTGCCTGGGTATACAGAAGAAGAAAAAATGCACATTGCCCGTCAGTTCCTGATCCCTAAACAGATGAAGGAACATGGACTGAAAACCTCCCGCGTTGAAATAGACGATGAAGCGTTACATCACATCATTCGCGACTATACGTTCGAAGCTGGTGTGCGCAACCTGGAACGCGAGATTGCCACAGTGATGCGCAAGATTGCTCGTAAAGTAGCCGAGGGGCGACGCACCAAAACAAAAGTGACAGTGGAAAAGCTGGTCGATTACCTGGGACCACAAAAACACTTTTACGAACTGGCCGAGGAAAAGGATGAGCCAGGAGTTGCAACGGGAGTTGCATGGACGAGCGCTGGTGGCGACTTAATAACTGTCGAGGCTACACTTATGGAGGGACGCGGCAACTTGACACTCACAGGGCAACTTGGCGACGTGATGAAAGAATCGGCACAGGCTGCGCTATCTTATGCACGTTCACGCGCCGGACAATTAGGAGTAGAAAGCCGTTTTTACGAGAAGTACGACATACATCTGCATTTACCCGCAGGCTCAATACCCAAAGATGGACCTTCCGCAGGTATTACGATGGCGACTGCATTGATCTCTGCACTCACAAAACGAGCCACACGTCGCGACGTTGCTATGACCGGAGAAATTACGCTGCGAGGTCGGGTCCTTCCAATTGGCGGTGTCAAGGAAAAGGTTCTGGCAGCGCACCGTGCGGGTATCCAGACATTCATTCTGCCCAAACGCAACATAAAAGACCTGAACGATGTACCACGAGAAGTAATCAACGAACTGAACTTTGTACCAGTTGAACGTATGGATGATGTAATCGCTGTTGCCCTGCACGCTCCAACACTCGCCCAAGAAGAGTTGGAGACATTGCCTATGCCCATCAAGACAGTAAAGAACAGAAGAGCCATTGTCCCCAAGGCGACTGCAAGCAATGTGGGATCAAATCCCCATAACCCACTAGGAGCGAGAGCAGAGTCGTAGCGTTATGAAACTTACACCCAAAGAGCTGGATCGACTTACTATCTATACACTTGCTGAACTTGCCCGCAAGCGCAAGGCCCGAGGGATTAAGCTCAATTATCCTGAAGCAGTGGCTCTTATATGCGACGAAGTAATGGAGGAGGCACGAGCAGGACGTAGCTTTGATGAGGTAAACGCGCACGGTATGGAGGTACTCACCGAAGAAGATGTGATGGAGGGGGTAGCTGAACTGGCATCAAGACTCTATATCGAGCCGCTCTTCGACGATGGTACCAAACTTGTCGTGCTCCATCGCCCCATACGAAAGGTGAGCAAGGAAAAAGAAAGTGTACGCATTTACTTGCAATCAGACATGATCACTATCAATGCTGGTAAGCCGACAATTACCCTGTCAGTCACGAACACGTCGGATCATCCGGTACAAATTACATCGCATATACCTTTTTGGGAGATCAACCAACGTATGCAATTTGATCGTGAGCTGGCCAGGGGATATCGTCTGGATATTCCAGCCGGTGGTGCCACGCGCTGGGAGCCGGGTGAAACGAAAGAGGTGCGGCTGTGCCTTTTGAAATGAGCCGTGACGAGTATCATGCCCGCTATGGTCTCACAACAGGCGATACCTTACGCCTGGGCGATACAAAACTGTATATACGCATTGAACATGATTACACTTCTTACGGCGATGAAGTGCTGGCCGGATTCGGTAAGACGGTACGCGATGGACTGATGGCAAACTCGCGTATGGGACGCGAGAGCGAGCTTGACCTTGTGCTGACCAACGCCATTATCCTCGATCCAGTACTGGGTGTAATTAAAGGCAACATTGGCATTAAAGATGGACGAATCGTTGGCATTGGCCGGGCAGGTAACCCTGATATCAGTGAAAATATTGACCTCTTGATCGGGACAAGCACGGCAGTTTTACCTTGCGATGGTTTGATTGCCACACCTGGAGGTATCGACAGTCACATTCACTTGCTCAGTCCGCGCCTGTTCGCTACTGCGCTATCATCGGGCATTACCACCTTCGTGGCGATGGAAGCGGGACCAATGTGGAACCTGGGAGTCAATCCCGATTTCTTCTTGCAGCGCATGTTCGAAACGTTTGAGGATGTACCGATCAATGTCTGTTTCCTGGCGCGTGGTTGCAGCAGCCACCCACAAGGCTTGATGCAGAGCATAGAGGGGGGCGCCGGTGGCTTAAAAATTCATGAAGACATGGCCGCTTTTCCCAGCGTCATCGACTGCTGTCTTTCAGTGGCCGAACAGATGGATGTTGCGGTGGCTATGCATACAGACGGACTGAACGAATCAGCGGAATTGAGCGATACACTTGCGGCGGTTGCCGGTCGCGCCGTCCATGCCTATCACGCCGAAGGAGCGGGTGGAGGTCCATATGATTTACTGGAAATCGTGTCGCAGCCAAACGTAATTCCTTCTTCTACTAACCCAACTATCCCTTACACTGTGCATACTGTTGCTGAACACTTCGATATGATTATGGCCGTGCATGGGTTGAACCCGGCATTTCCTGAGGATGTGCTGGCTGCACAACATCGCATACGACCAACCACAATGGCAGCAGAGACGCCGCTGCATGATCTTGGAGCGATCAGCATTACGGCCTCTGATTCGCTTGGAATGGGGCGCATTGGTGAAACGATCCAACGTACATGGCAAATGGCACATGCGATGGAGGCTCACGATATACTTCAAACTGGAGAGGCCTATTCTAACAAACGAGTGTTGCGTTTTCTTGCAAAATATACGGTTAATCCAGCTATTACACATGGCTTGATCCAACATGTCGGAACGTTGGAGCCTGGGAAACTGGCAGACGTGGTATTGTGGCGTCCCAGGTCGTTCGGTGTCAAACCAAACATGGTTATCAAGGGTGGGATGCCAGCATGGGGTGCGCTCGGAGATGGCAATGCAACAGTAGAGGGAGCCGAGCCGCGAGTGTACGGCCCGCTCTTCGGTGGAAGGGGACGAAGTGCGGCGTCTCTCTCAATCACCTTCGTTTCGCAGGCTTCACTCGATGCAGGATTACGAAAACGTTTAAACGGCCATCGCCAACTCCAACCGGTGAGAAATACACGCACAGTAGGTAAGAAACATATGCTCTTTAACGATGCAATGCCTCCCGTGCGTGTTCACCCTGTAACGCACGAAGTAACCATCAACGGAGAAAAGATAGGTATAGAGCCGCTCAACAGCGTCCCTCTGAGTCGGCTCTATATCGTATCGTAGTTTCCTGATTAATCCGGCGGCAACTCCTGGAAGATCATCTTCACATTGATGCCACGACTGGTGTTTACAGCCCTCATTACGAAGTAGATCACAATGCCGATTACCAGGAAAATGAGCGCCCAGCCAACGCCAGCGGAGTTGGATAACGATAGGTATGAAGTACCAGACTTCAACAGACCCTGATAAACAGGGTAACCAAACGCAGCCACGTATACGGGTACAATAAAGATCAGCCAGATGATCCCAGACCAGACCAGGCGAGGCAACCCCAGGAATTTACCCGTATTGTTGGTAAGCTGGAAGAGATCAGGGCGGCGATACGGGATCAAGATGGCATTCAAGCCCGGCATGATCCATGTGAGTCCGGCCAGTAAGATGCCAAAGAAAGTTGTGCTTGCAAGTGACAGGTAAATGTTAGAGGACGGAAACCATTGATTGATGAATGTTAATACATAAAATACAGCTCCGATTAGGACAGCGAGGATGATCACACGTAACGGCGCATTAGTGCGCTCATTCACGACACTGAACCATTCGGGTACCTGTCGATCAAGCGCCCAGGCCAGCACAATACGCGAGAGGAAGATCGCATATACAGGGCAAAGTAGAACATTCAATGTAATGTTACCCAGCGCTACTATCAACCACAGTGGCCAAAATTGTGGGTGCACAGCGGTTAACATCACTGGAGAAAATGGTGGCTGACCATTGAGAGGTGCACCTGCACCATTCCAGTAAAGGTATCCCCAGGCATTGACCATGTCAAAACCAAAGTGAAAACCCTGGACATCCATGTAGACCGAGTTCATGAACACCGCGAAAATCAGTGCTCCGATTACGGCAAACATGACTGCGCGCCTGACATTGCCTTTCACTTCGCCGGCAATGTATGAGGAGAATTGAAACCCAATGTACTGGAAGAGAATAACGCTCACCAGGCCCGCCAGGCCAATTAATCCCAGCAAAGAGAAGTCAGGGCTGCCAAGCGAAAAGCCCGCTTTGGTCGCCGTATCTATAATCGCTTTGGAGGAGGTGCCGAGAGCAGGTAGGGCATTGCTCATTGAAACTGGGTCCACGGTGAAAGCCCCGAAGAAATTGATAGCAACCGCGACGATAGCGAAGATGGTAAGACCCATCACAACCTTGTGGAACGTGCGCGTCTTCAAGACAGCGATACCGGCGATCACCAACAAGATAATAATTCCAACAATAAATTTGCTGGTGCTATCCTGGAGCCAGTTCGTGGCACCGTTAAAAACGCTTGTAGGAAAGGCAACGCCGAGCAAGATGGCCGTCAGTTGGATATTATGTGTTGCAACGATGATTTCAAAGCCTATGATGGTAAGCGCTGACCCAACTAGAGTCCAGCTCTCAATCCAGCCCCAGAACGGGCTAATGATACGTGAAGTGAAGACATAGTCGCCTCCGCTGCGTGGCATTGCGGTGGTGAGACTGGAAAAGATCATTCCGAGGAAGTAGCAGAAGATGCCCGTGAGAACAGCCATATAGGCATATGCCGAGATACCAAATGCCACCCATTCTGGGTAGAGCGCATAGAAGGCTATAGCCCAACCTACTGCCGTTCCTACAAATGCGGCGATATTGAAGAAGAGTGCGTTCGTCATACTGACATCACGCACCAATCCCGACGCCTGCCTGACGAATAATCCGCTTGGAGTAGCAGATTTTGCCATGAGTGCGAACCCCTTTCATTAAGATAAGGGCGCAGTTCATTGTGCCAGTAATGGATAACAAAACAAAAAAGGCGCAATGCTTGATGCACCCTGATTACCCCTGGACACGGAAAGCCCGTTCCAGCTTGTCTTTACCTAGATCAAAAACAAAACCTCGCAGAATACCCTGGTTGGCCTCGCTTCCAGCATTAAAACAGGTAGTGCGGCCGATCTTGCTCTGACCACCTGATTCGTGTACATGGCCATGCACACTCACAAGTGGCTGGAGTTCTTGTAGCGCACGCCGCACACCTGTGCTTCCGACAGGAACCCGTAAGACATCGCCCATCGTTACCCTGGGCCGCAGCGTCTTGTCAAGTTCTGGGGCAGTATCTAAACCACTATCATAAGGGGGAACATGAATCATGAAGACAGCATTACCCACATTGTTGAGTGTACTCGCGCCCATCTTGACGCGTTCATAGTACTCTTCCTCACTCCATTCACGAGGAGTATGCCACGGGGTTGGATTGGCATATTCGAAGCTGATCATCTCGTGATATTCGTTGAGATGAATTGTTTTGCCGACAGGATTGACAACATAGCTAGATTGGGCAATCTTATCATCGACGCCTTTATCATCGTCATTACCAGGCATCATATAAAACTGCACACCACCCTTGCCAATACGTTCCTCCGCTAAGGCCACCCACTCACCTACCCGCTCAATCATTTTCTCACGAAACAATTCGTGCATCAGCTTCTCATCAAATCTGAGTGCGTTGACCATTTCCTGATCAGTTACGTATGAGTAGTAGCCAATATCAGAGATGCTATTCTCCAGGTTTTGCAATTCTGTCGCGGTTTCTATGATGTAATCTTTATCCAAAAAAGTCGCGGTGTAGCGTCCGTTGCCTTGTGAAATGATTGGGACTATAGCCTTGCCTGTTAGATCACCTGCAATGAGGACAACATGGGCTTCATAGACGTTCATTTTGATGGCGTTGAGAAGTTTACGATAGGTGCGATTTGCAGCATGTAGGTCGGAGCACATATAACAGCGAAGATGTTTTGCCATGTCCTCACCTCTTGTAGGGGACAGATATGTAGCGCCTATCAAGCACAGATGAAGTTACAAGCAAGTATACAGTGGCTCAGACAAAAAATCAATGCTAGAGTAGGCTTCCATTCTCATATTTTATAGTCACTTTACACATGAAATGATCAAGTACAAGGCATTATCTTGGTTCTTCTGGTAATTCGTACCACCGAACGCGCTCGCCAACCATCGCACGCGCTTTCCAGGACATTGTTTTTGGATGTGCCTCGATGTGAGCAATCAATGTGTCAATACGTGTAGTCACATCCTCAGGGAAATCACGTTCGGCAGCAAACGCTTTGGTCTTCTTCAGGTTCAATTCAAGTGTCTTATGTAGTCCCCAGTCATTCGATACCAGTTTGGAGATATATTGAGAGTGAATACCACGATCATTATCCACAACATCATAGTCAATAAACAAGGCTACGACGTCTAACAAATCTTTCTCATTGACTTCAACGATCTGCATTTTAGTCAGCAGGAGATCGGCTAGCGACAGGGTACGCTCGTCAATATACATGCGAGATCTGAAGTCGATATTATGGCACATTTGCATACGGTCAATGAAAATATCGACCTGCCGACCATGTTCATCATCATAGAAAAGCAACGATGACTTTCCGTGAAGCGCATTAAATGTTTTGTTTCCTGTATACCCAAGGTGTGCAAACAAAGCCCTCGTTTTCGCGCTAAATTTTGACAGGGTCGCGAAATCCAGGTCCTTGTACGAACGCCTCAACTGCTCGTGTGTTCTAGCACTTGGGCTTTGAAGATAGATCGCAAGTCCACCCAGTAATCGAAAGGGGATGCCTTCTGCGCTAGCCGCGTCAAGAATGCGAACTGCTTCTTCGGTAATTTCTGGATTTGGTCCTCTGGTATCGCTCATACTACTTTGTGTACGCGACGTGAAGTCCTGGGCCCCTACATTCAGAAATGCATGGAAAAGAAACGCCGCTTCTCCTTTCTCATTGCGCAGATTGTATCACTTTTCAAAGCTATATGAAAAGAACAAAACTCTTTGAGCGCTACTACCAATTTTAGCCGATAGGGTGTATAGTGTTATGCAGTGTATGAAATAAGCAGGGAGTCGCCCTTTTATTCAAATTGCTGCTTGAAAGGAGCTTAGATGGTTTTCTGTGGTAAATGTGGTTTCCAATTAACATCAGGAAATATAACATGTCCGCGCTGTGGCACACCTACAGATACTGATTTGATCTTAGAGGAATCACAACCAGACAGCCCAACTATTGCATCTAGCACGCTCTTTGGAGTGAATCAGTCCTACCCTGGAACGCAGGAAACTATTAGCCCGGGCAGACCTGTGGAACAGCAGCCTCTTATTCTGGGTTCTAATCCAAATGATTTTGGCAATGCAGAGCAGATGGCAAATGAAGCTACCAGCATGATGGGTTCGCAAAATGCCGGTTCAGGTCAAGTGCCAACCAGAACAGCATATCCTGGTTACATGCCACAGAACACTGCCAATTATCCACAGCAGAGTGCATCGTATCAGGGCTATACTATACAGGGAGGTACAAACAACCAGCAATTTGGAGTTTCATTGGAAGACGCTGAAAAAGTAAGAGCGAGAGGCCGAATTGTTGGACTTCTTCTTATCTTGATTGGCTTACTTTTTATACTTGGCGCAATGGTCTTATTTATATTGACACATAATTCTTCGACATCGGCATCCTCATCTATACAGCAAGCACATGCTACTTTTGCTTTACTATGGCCCTCCTACTTGTAGTAGCTAAAGCAGGATAAAACGTGCTACAATGCACCTCATGAGTGAATTAACAAACCAAATTGAACGCCTGCAGGGGCGCGTCCATGAAACTATGGTGCGTCTTTGACCTGGCACAAAAGAAAACACAGATAAGCGAGCTGGAAGCGGAAAGTATGGCCGAAGACGCACCATA
>Ga0207684_10003036_pt1 | contig 16639 bp, 19 predicted proteins | sample KBSK5501metaG_FD_184342 | JGI IMG/M metagenome (GOLD analysis project Ga0207684, IMG submission 184342) | Corn, switchgrass and miscanthus rhizosphere microbial communities from Kellogg Biological Station, Michigan, USA - KBS K5-50-1 metaG... | ecosystem: Host-associated > Plants > Roots >...
TGTTGTATCGCCTCCATTGTTACAGGACGGTTAACAAACCGTGAATACACGATGAAAGAGAAGCCATCGAATGCATTACCGGAAACCGAATGGGAGGACAAAACACCGGGAAGCGACCTCCAAATTCCTCATTTCGCCGGTAGTATATAAGTAAGTAGATAATTATAATAGACATTTTGTACCTAATCCGCACACTCTAGAACCCCGTCTGCCGGTCTTCTTTCCCTCGTGCGGCGTTCTACGTGGCGGGAGTCAGTCCCCACTTATGTTGCAAGTGGCGTTCCATGGATTTGAAAATCAGACCGTCGACAATGTATCCCAGAGCAATGATCAGAATCATGACGGCGATCACAGCATTCATGTTGCTGGTTTCTCGCCCCATCATGAGCACTTGTCCCAGTCCGAGGCTCACATAAAGCATTTCAGCCGTGATCAGGGAGCGCCAGGCGAAGGCCCAGCCCTGTTTCAATCCGGAGACGATAAAGGGGAGGCTGGCGGGCAACAGCACATGCCAGAACAACTGGAATCCGCGAGCCCCGAGGTTGCGACCCGCCATGCCGTAGATTTTGGGCATTTGCTTGCGCCCGTCTTCCATGGCCAAAGTGACCGACAGCAACGATCCCATGATCACCACAAAGAGAATGGCATTTTGGTTGAGGCCGAACCACAATAGCGCCAGAGGCCACCAGCAAATGCTGGGCAAGCTCTGCAGACTCACCAGCAGTCCGCCCATGGTCTCTTCGAGAAACTTATTACTGGCTACGCCTAACCCCAGAATCATGCCGGCCACCACAGAAATCGTGTACCCGATCAACACTCGACGCATACTGACGGCGATGGCAATCCAGTAGCTATGGTCAGAAAAACCGTCATAAAGCTCCTGCGCCACTCCCCAGGGCGTAGGAAATAAGTAAGCGGGCCAGATTTTGAGCTGTGCCAGAAGCGCCCATAGGCCGATTAGACAAGTGTAGAAGATGACGAGTCGGGCCGCGCGCTTCATGGCTCCGCTCCCGGTACCACGTGGGGCCTCACTCCCACGCTGTACTCAACCTCCAGCGAGCGATTTATCTCTTCCCGCAGTTCGTCGAGTATGGCGCGGGCTGCGTGGGCGACGTGGACATCTTCCAATACTCGAGGCCGGGGCAGATCGATCAGAAACTCCCGCTTCACTCGACCCGGACGGAAAGTCAGAAGAACCACGCGATCGCCGAGCCGAATGGCCTCGCGCACGTTATGGGTGACGAAAATGATGGTCCGCCCGGTCTCAGCCCATATACGTTCCAGTTCATCGTGCAGCAGATCTCGCGTCTGCGCGTCGAGCGCGGCAAAGGGCTCGTCCATCAGCAGCACATCCGGCTCTGTCGCCAGAGCCCGAGCCAGGGCTACGCGTTGGCGCATGCCGCCGGAGAGCTGGTGAATGTAACTATCTTTGAATTGTGAGAGATGCACCAGGCGCAAGTAGTAACGGGTCTTCTCTGCCCTGCCCGCCTTGCTGACGCCCTTCATCTTCATTCCGAACTCCACATTCTGCCCAACTGTGAGCCAAGGAAAAAGGCCCAGTTCCTGGAAAATCAGGATGCGGTCGGTGCCAGGTCCCTCGACTGGCTTGCCGTCCACCAGCACCTGACCCGAGGTCTGCTGATGCAGCCCAGCAATCAGATGCAACAGCGTGGACTTGCCACAGCCGGAGGGTCCCACAACGCAGAGAAACTCGCCAGGCTTAACCTCGAGGTTGATGTGATCAAGCGCCAATAGTCGTTCCCCGCTCTGCGTACGGTAGCTCAGGCATATTTCGCTCAAGCCGACCTTGGCGATCTCGGGCGAGATACCGGGCAAAGAACGGCCGACTGAAGCCGGGCCTAACTTGCCTCGCGGACCGGCGGCGCGTGCCGTACTGCGGGGGTCGACAGGTATGGGAATTGGCCCGGCTGCGTTTTGTATATTGGAGCTCATTGGATTCCTTTTCGCTTGGTCTCCGCCAATACCTGATTCAGCAATGTCAGGTCGTAGAGGCGGGATAGGTTAGGCATCTTTCGTCCCAAAAATCCCGCATCAAATGACGACTTGGCAGCCGTCATCAAAGAAGACCGCAAAGGGTCGTAGGTAACTTGCAGGCGATCAAAGGCCTCATCCAACTCTGTGGGCGGAACTGCTTTGCCGGTCTCCGCTTGTACCTCGAGGTTCAATATCTTCTTGGCCTCCGGCAGATGGCCGTTGATCCACTCGGTAAGCTCCACATGGGCGCGAAGCCACTTCTTCACCAGCTCCGGGTTGTCATCGAGGAACTTCGTGCTCACGATCAGATGGCAGGTGATGAACTTTCCTTGGGGCCACAAGTCTCGTTCATCGAGAAACAGTCGGCCGTTCCCTTCCCTGATCAAGCGTGTGGCCCAGGGCTCAGGCGCCCAGGCGGCATCCAACTCCTTTTTCAGAAACAGCGTGACCTGATCCGGATTGGCCATCGGAATCACTTGCACATCGCCGCCCTTGTCGACGGACTTCATGCCATGCGCCAAAAGCCAGGCACGAAGCGCGACATCCTGCGTATTTCCCTGTTGAGGCGAGGCTACTCTCCTGCCGTGAAAGTCTTCAGGCTTCTCGATACCGGAATCCCTACGGACCACCAATGAGGCGCCACCGCTCGTCGCCCCGGCAATAATGCGCAAGGCTTCACCGTTCGACCGAACATAGCCCTGAATGGCCGGATTCGGACCGATGTAGGTCATGTCGATTGCCCCGGCAAAAAGCGCTTCAATCGCGCCCGGTCCGGCGTTGAACGTCTTCCACTCGATCTTCACGCCCGGCCCCAGGGCTCTCTCAAAAAAACCATTGGCCTTTCCCACCATTGCCTGCGAATGGGTTATGTTGGGAAACGCGCCCACACGAATCGTGTTTGCCGTTCGCTGCCCCCAAAGCGGAAGACCTACCGGAAGCCACATCGTCAGCCACAGAATCAGCGTGATGGCGAGTCGCTTATTCACCCTTCGATCCCCCCACAACCATGGGAAGAACGCTGGCGGCTGATTTTCTCCTGCGTTTGCCGCCCTTGGCGGACCGCGGTTTTGGACCTGAAATCAGATCCGCCAGGGTGGTGTGTTCGAGTATGTGGGCCGCTGCATCGCGCACATCGAGGAAAACCTGGTAGAGCGCGCGGTGCGGAATATCGCGGTCAATCAGCACGCGCAACTGATCCGCGTCGCCGAAAGGGGCCAAAGGCCCGTCAATCAGCCGTATGATTTCGCTCAGGTGAATGTCCGCGGGATCGCGGCGCAACTGGTAGCCGCCCTTAGCACCGCGCACGCTCTCGACCATGCGAGCGTTCTTGAGTTCGAGCAGGATCAATTCCAGGAACTTCTCCGGAAGATTTTCCTCATACGCGATGTCTCGGATCCTGATCGCACCCTGCTGATATTTGCGGGCGAGCATCATCATCGCCTGCAGTGCATACAGTCCTTTTTGCGAGATCTTCATGGGCTTGACTGATTATCCCATAAACCCTATTTAACTAATAGAGTTTATTGAAGTAAGGGACAATGCAACCTTCCTGCCATTGCCCGGAGCCGCTGCGGCACAAATAAACAGATTCTATTCAGTGCTTTGCGAGATCCGGGAGGTGAGATTCCGCCAAGAAGAGTGCATTTAATTGCAGCTTGGGATCACTGCGTTCCCCGGTGTGTCGCCAAGGTGAACGAAGGATGAAGAAGGTCGCGCAGCAGTCAGGACTCCAGCCGTACAACCTGCACCGTGATATTGTCCGGCCCACCTCGTTCGAGGGCCATGCTCACCAATGCGGCACAAGACTCTGAAGGGCCGTTGCTCTTGATCACGGTTTCGAGTTCTTGCTCGCTAACCTGGCTCCAAAGGCCGTCGGTGCAGAGCACCAGGGCATCTCCCTTCTCCAGGTTGCGTTCCTGTTCGCCGCTGTCCGCCAAGGACCCCTCGCCCACCCCAAGAGCCGCGGTCAGGATGTGGCGCTGGGGGTGAGTCTCAGCATCCTCGGAACGGACAATGCCGCTCGCCACTAATCTGCCGACATAGGAATGATCCCGAGTGAGTTGTGAAATTCCGGCCCCACGCACCAAGTAAAGGCGACTGTCGCCGATGTGCGCGAAATAGACTTGGCGGCCTCGCAGGACGAAGGCGGTACAGGTTGTGCCCATCCCGTAAAACTGCGGATGCTGCTCAGCATAGTTTTGAATGCGTTCGTGGGCGGCAGAGAAGGCTGCAAGCAGAGCTGCCTGAGGAGTATCGCTGAAGGCCTGGTCATAGACTTCGCGGACAGTTTGGACCGCCAGACGGCTCGCTTCTTGGCCGCCTTCGTATCCGCCCATGCCATCGGCAACTATGGCCAACCGGCCCTTACGCTGGAACTCCTCATCGCTGCCCGGCTCCCAATAGAGGTAGGAATCTTCATTGTTTTCACGCTGGCGACCGATGTCGGTCAGGCTAGCCACTTCAATGCCGGGTCTTGCATTCATTAATGATTAGCGGCAACTACTAGCGGGCCGCGCTGCGAGAATATTACACATCCACCCGAAAGTCTTCCAGAAAACGACTAGCTTGTTCTGATCTGCGATTGAACAACCGCGTTGAGCACGGCTCATTATAGTCAGGCCAATACTCAGGCCCCGGTCGGACGGAAATGACAGTGTTGTCCATGGGTATCGAATGCTAGCGGTGACCCGTACATTACTGACGTCAATGACTCAGCTTCCGGTTGGTGAGAATAGATTTTCCACCGCTGCGTGCCAGCAGATACCGAGACTCACCCCGCAACTCCTTCGGATCGTCTTCGGAACTCCATAGAAATACCGTGGCAGGTCCACTCCACAGGGCAGCAAGAGAATCGGCGGTTTCGAATACGTGAGGAGCATCCGGGAATTTCGAGCCGTACCACAGATTCCCACTAGGCTCGTGCAGAACACGCAAGGGAATGCCGGTGTAGAAATTCAAAGACGATGCCTCGTGGTATTCGCCGTCCACAACCAGGATGTCTCCTGGACGGTAGCGCTGCCCAATGGCCACGGCGAGCTGATGGGACGACAAAATTGGGGAGAAGGTCACGAATGCCGAGTGAACGCAAGCCAACAGCCCGACCATCATCAAGGCCAATGCCATATTTCCTTGCCCCGGGCGTCCGCGCCTCCTTAGAAAGTAGTTCGATCCTGCCCCCAAGAACATTGAGACAACCGCCCCCAGCAGCGGGACTCGAAAAGCTCCCATGGCCTCAGGGGTTAGATCAAGAAAGTGGCCAAGAGAAAGGTCATATTCCTGGGGGTGTTTCTTCAGCGAGTCGGCCAAGTCCGTCCCCGGGGCTGGGGCTCGCGACGAAAGCAGAAATACCAGTCCTATGACAGAAGCAATCGCGACGATCACGAGGAAAACCAGGGAAGAAGTTCTGCCTGCGCGCCGCTCGGCCGAATCTGACGCAGACTCCGATTCTTTTGCCAACCAGCCTCCAATGAGCAGCGCCACGCCCGGCACTGCAGGAATGGTGTAGTACTCCTGGCGGGTGGAGAAGCTAAAAAATACTACAATCACCAAAACCCAGAGTACGAACAGCAGATTGGCCCTTTGCTGCGTGTTGGATGCGCCGCTCAGTCCGCGCCACCTTCTCGGAATCTCGCGAACGGCCTGCGGAAGAAAAATGCACCATGGCATGAGCCAGAGAATCAACAAACCCCAAAAAATCAATAGCGGAACCGTGTCGTAACCAGGAGGCACCCTTTTGTTTACGTATCGCAGGAACTGTTCATTTACAAAGTAGAACCAAAGAAAACCGCGCACTGGCCCCTGCGACGGGTTTCGCAGTGCCGCCAGAATGTGCCAGGGCGCTGCAATCAGCAGAAAAACAATACTGCTCGAGACCAGCCGAAGCTTGAGCAAACGTGCCAGGTTGCCCCTGAGCAGTAGATACAGGACAACAGTCGTGATCGGGAACACAAGCCCAATGAGGCTCTTTGTCAGAACATTCAAAGCGCAAGTGGCGGCAAATCCCCAGCAAGCTAGCCTTGAGGGTGGTTCTTCTTCGAAAGATTGCAGAAAGAAAGAGAAGCCTAAAGTGAGCCATAGGCCGACCATGACATCCGGAATCTGAAACCGCGTGAAAATGTAAGGACCTACACAAGTGCCTAGCGCCACCGCGGAATAGAATCCGCCAGTTTCGCCGTAGGCACGCTTGCCCGCGCCGTAGGTTGCGAGCAGCAGGGCCAAAACGGTTAGCATCAAGGGCAGACGTGTACTCCAGTCGCGGATGCCGAATAGTTTGTAGCTTGCCGCTACGCTCCAATACATGAGAGGAGCCTTCTCTAGGTAGCGGACCCCATCGGTATAGAGGGTTACCCAATCATGACGCAACACCATTTCCCGGGCCGCTTCAGCGTGGACTGTATCGACATCATCCAGGAGGGCCGGAGTGAACATGGCCGCGGCGTAGATCGCAGCCCACAGCAGAATGATGATTAGAACGGAACGAATGGGAATAGATTTCCGGTGAGTGGACGGCGGCGGGGGGAAATTACCCGCCAGGCCTCGGTCCAACGAAGCAGCGGACAAGTTCATGCGATGTTCCGAACACAATTATACGGGACTGCGTTCCGCAGTTTTGCCGCTGCTTTGTGGTGCTCATCTAGAGCGCGACAAAGCCGGTCAACAAGGATCGTCAACTTCGCCGAATCCATTTCTTTGCTACTTGTTCTGCAATGGGACGCCTCTGTTGATCTGTAGGTTGCGGGGCCATAAGCGGGGCCTCCATCTCTGTCATAAACCAAGCTACCTTCGAGTCAAAACTGTGGCTGAGGCGTAATGCCCATTCACACACTTCGATGTACTACTCACTATTTTCCTCACGTTTCACTTGACGTACTATTTCCGTGTCCGCCTGGTGAGGGCCGCATGCTTCGTAAGGGGCCTCATAGTTCGTCACGCCAAGTGGTATGGGTCGAAGGGCAGAGTGTCAAGGGATGGGGTTGCTCTGAATGTGCTTGGGTATTTCACCCTTCTGGCCCGCCCACTGGCGAATCACTCGATGAAATGAAACGGAATTTTCAGACGCGGTGCGACCAAGAGTTTACATTGCATGTTTGCGCTGCTCACCGAAGAGCCAAGAGCGCAAACTCTTGAATAATTCAAACCACATGAGGATCGAACCCGCGACATCCAGCTTGGGAAGCTCCGGCAATGCCTGGTTGCACGCAGAATCGAGCACTTGGAGCGGGTCAGGCAGGGCAGAATGTGGCCTGAGCGGCACTGGTTGACCACCCTATGGAGCACAGCTTTTCCTCACGCTGTTTCCGCGACCGTTCAGGAACGTGAGCGTCGTGGGCTTTTCATGGAAATCTCCTCGCACCACCACTGCTTTCGTCGCTCCCTCTAATCGCTTCCACTTTCGCCGGTTCCGGTTTCTTCCTGTCGAGAGCGGACTTGACTCCGTGAACGTTGACCGCTTGCTCCAGCTGGGTCATGAGAGTTTGAAGGTTCTGCTGGCCGGTGTCCAAGATCTTGCGCAGTTCCGCGCCCGCCCTCATAGCTTGCTCATACGAATCCCGAGCCTTGGTAAGAAGCGGAAGCTGTTCAATGAACGCAGTAGCGTTCTTGGTGAACTCGTTCAGCGCTTCTGTGTACGTCGTCATGGTTGGTGACGACGATGACTGATGGTGGTCTTCGGCAAGAACCTTCCGGGGACCAACTGCGGAATCCCGTTTTTCGAACCGGCTGTCCATTAAAGACTCAATCAGCGCGTCGTCGGGCGACTCCAACTCCGGCGTCTGCTTGGAGTCGTAGTCTGGCTGCGCGCCCATGGCATCATCCTGCTTTTTCCACATTGTTTCACTCCTTTTGCGTGGACTGTACGTGTGCGACACAGTGGAATTCACTCCTGGCTGCGCGGCGGGGGCAGGTGGCATTATGAACTTGCTGGCTAAGAAGATCAAACTTCACTGCGCGCGCAAGGCACTGAGCCCAGCACGAAGCGGTGGGTTCGTCACAACAGTCACGCACGACGCGCTGGTGGCGAGAACAGGTTGGGAACACTGCCCAATTACTGAATAGGATTTTGAGCTGTGGGCTTTTCTCTAGCTGCCACTTGCTCAAGTAATTGCAAGGCCCGGAGCGCATCGTTCAGAGCGTAGTGTTCGTCCTCTGACTGGTTGGTTACTATTTCTTCGGCTCTATCGACGATCGCCCGGTGCGCAGCAGCAATCCGCTCCGGCAACTTGCTATTGTCGAGTTCCAGCATTGCGCATTCGTAGAGCTGTTTCCATGTAGAACTGCAGGATGTAGCAATGGGAATGACGTTATTCATCTGAGCCATAAAGTGTCTTTTCTTTTTGGATAGCTTCAGACTAACCAAGGCGGGGCATATTGTCGGTGCGTCAGCGCACACTTAGAGCTGGTTTGTCGACAGAGACCTGTGGATTTCAAGCTGCACCACCACCCAACCTTGCGGAGACCCGCAAACTTTTCGGTGGAGCAGCCGGGCACCTTTTCCAACCGCACGATGCTGAAGGCGTTCCTAGTGGGAGCCGTGGACGCGGAATTGATCGGGAAGAATCCGGCGCGTAAGCTGGTCAACCCCAGTCTCAACGCAAGAAAAAAGACATCGTTGGGGCTGCCAATGACTCGGTACAGGAAGCGCAGAAGCACGTGGACGAGTTGCGACACAAATTGGAAACGATCGATCAGAACCGGGTGGAAGCGATCGTTGAACCTTAATCACTATACAAAAAAGACCATTGATCTTAGCGCGTCGATAGAACTCGCATTCCGGATCAATGACCGGTCCGGTAATGTGATCGGCCAGCCTGTCGACGTGTACAAAAACAACCACAAAACCGCGGTTGTCCTCGAGAATGTCAGGCCGGAAGATACCGAAGGAATTACCAACCAGAGCGTGGAGCCAGACGAAGCTCAGTTTCTGACCGACCTGGAGATTGAAGCCCGGAATGCCCTGGTCAAGGCGGTTCGGAAAAAAGCATCGGAGCTGCCGCCACGGTCCTCCAGGAGGGGCGAACCCACGCGCAGCACGGCGACCTGGATGGCGCCGCAGAACTGTACTTAATGTACCTGAATTCCACTCCTGAGACTTCGTCTCCCGAGCGCGACGAAGCCGCCAAATTCCTGCACGATCGATTCCATCTAGCTGTCCCCGTCGCTTCCAAGTTATAAAACTGCGCGCCACCTGTGGTTTTGAGAGTCGTGAGTGCCGATCGATACCATCCCAGATGTGCCAGCTATCTTCGGACAGACTTGTTACGGCGGTAACATCGACAATGGCCAAGCAGTAAACTACGCTCACACCAGGCGCCCTGCAAAACGCAAGCCTGCCCGGCGCGGAGGAATCTTACTGCTATGGCACAGAATCCGCAGCCAGGTCCGGAGCTTTCATCACGTCTGAAAAAGGCCAACGAGGAACTCAAGAGCCTGGAAGGGTCGGTGAAAACCGGAATGATCAATGTGAAAGTTCTCATGGACTTCCGGAACGCCGCTGAAAGGACGCGGCAGGCAAGCGCAGCCGTACAACAATGGTTGGAGACGCAAGGAAAAGGAAACGATCCTTACAAGCTGATGTCGCAGGTCATGAGCCAGCGGGTGGAAATGGCGACCCAACTTGTTAAGGAAGTCACACATGACCTGGAGAGCGGTGACGTGGATTTCGACACACCCCGGCTTCCTGAATTAACCAAGGCGGTGCGCACCCTTACGGAACGGTTGAGCAAGCTCTTTCCCCGTTGATCGAAAGTCTTGCGTCTCAAGCAATGCCCGGACTAATCATCCGGGCATTGCTTCAGTCTTGCGAGCTGCGCCCTGCTTATTTCTTCCTGCGAGCGAACCAGGCTGCGCCAGTGAGCACCCGGTCGAACACTCCTATCAAGGGCTGTCTGAGGACTCCAGAGCGGGATGTAGTCTTGACACAATGTCGAATCGCCCTTGACATCGGAGGTTCCCTGGCGCACAATCTGCCGACTCTTGGCCCCGCCCGAGAGCAGCCCTGATTTCGGCCCCCCGGTCAATTTTGCTCTGCAAGTTGCTGCAAACGGAGGAAAGCGATGCCGCCACTTCTGACCTTCAGCGGATTACTCGACCTCCGCCGCTACCGCCTGTATGCCCTTGCCCTATTCGCTCTCGCTAGCATCACTGAAGCTCAGGTCGCCGTCACCACTCAGCATACTGACAACAAACGCACTGGCCAGACTCTGCACAATCCCCCTCCGCCACCATTGCCGAGAGCCCGATTCGCGGAATTGACACTCTGCCAAAAGGATCGCCGGGTCGCAGCGGCGCCCTCGGAAGCGCGGTCTGTACGTGCGTTTCTCGTGATGGTGCCGCGCCACGTGCGGTTACAGCCGAGGGGGTTGATGGTCTTTTCGTAAGGGTCAATCATTCCGACTATGTTGGCGTTCGAGACGGTGAGGAAACCTTTCGACTATATCCTATCGACGGAGGCGATCCCAAAGTTGTGACCGTGCTGATCAACTCTGATCACGTGATTGGCGGGGCTTCTGGCTCAGAGACTCTTTATGTGACATCAGACGCCTCAGCCGTCCCTATGCAGGTGTCCAAGCTGAACATCCGAACTGGAATTCGGCAGCCGTTTGTCACTATTTCGCCTACCGATCCTGCGGGAGCCTTCTTCTTATCTCCGCCGATCTTCGCGGCTGATGAGAAGCGATACGTTGAGACACACTTTCGTATTTTGTCAGTCCTGTATGTTGCAGACGGCCTGAACTAGTTGTTGACCCAATAACTGAAGACGGCAAAGCGATTGGTCAATTCCCGGGACGGCAAGCTCGGATTTCGCTGCCAACCGTGCACAGCGAACCGGGTAGTTCTGGGCGCAATGTCGGCAAACCTTCCCTTACCGCAAGGGCTCCCCGTCACTCGTGCACAATCCGGAAAGGCACTGTTGGATCAGGCTGGGTGGATCAGATTGCGGGTTGCTCGGTCAGTCAAGCAAGCCACGCGAGTAGAGCTTCTCGTATGTTTCGATATCACGTTCTCGTTCAGGTGCCAATGCCCGGAATATCTCAGCTGCGAATGCAAAAGGGGCCAAACCATTTGCTGTGACAACATATCGATCGTGCACCGCTGGCGACACCCGGTAGAATTCTTCACCACGATACTCACGAACATATTTCCCGATGAAGTTTTTACCGTTGCTCGTATGCAGACGATCGTCGAGCAGGCCCTATGAGCCAGCGCCAGAGTCGCAGCACAAATCGCCGCAACAGGGCAGCTGAGAGTCACCATAGCCCGTACCACTTCCGAGACCTGGGGTTTGGTGCCAGAGGTTAGAGACATCCGTGCGCGTCATTTATAGCCTGCGCAGCACGTTGGAGAGGATGGGACGATTCTGAGTGTGTTGTCGGCAACCCTTACCTTGGGATTAGTTCAGGGTTGCCCGTGATCCGGGCGCAATCAGTAACGCTTCCGAACTCAACGGACAGTAGGTCAAATTGACGACGTTCATTGGGAAACTCGTGTTTCATCACGAGAACGAATATGGAGATCGCGAAAATAATTGGCCTCTTCTGTGCGGGCTTTGATCTTCTGAAAACCCGGCTCCGCGGAGAAGAGGCCAATCCATCTAGCGATTCATGCTCGCGTACAATTTCGTACCCTCGCGTTTATTGGCAGCCAGGCAGTCTGAAGGTACCGATCCGCGTACTCCATAGGTTCAGTGTCGTTGCCTTGTAATATTCATTGACATACCAGAAGGTACAATCGTCAGCTGGATCAACGGTCATTGCAGTGTAGTCTCCCCAGCGGCTGCCCCTGGATAGCTGTGAACCGTTGCCCTCGATAATGCTGGCCTCACCCAGCGTCATCTGGCCTAAGGGGTCCCCACTCAGCCTGCCGGTGTAACGAATTCCAGGGAAAACGTTGCTATTGCCGACGCTGAAGCCGACAGCGATGTTGCCGACCCGATCCATGGCGATGCTCGCCATCCAGCGGTTCACGCCATCATCGGGCGAGTAGGTGCCCTGCTGATATAGCAGGTACTGGCCATTGATCCGCCGAATCTCGTACCAGCGCACGCCCGCGATTCCCGGGCGGGCCTGCACCGATTGGTTGGTCACCATGGTCTCGTAGCTCCCGAAGTTTCGGTAGGCGAGTCGGAAGGTCGGGCGCTGCCGGTAAGAGAGCACGTCAATCTTGCGGGTCGTGCCGGGCTGCGGAATGCAACTGCGGGTTTGTGAGGCTCCCCCGGGAGTTATCGTGTCCGTACAGGGAAAGGTTGAGTCGAATTCGGCCACCGGAAGTTGCGCTGCCAGCTTAATTGAGGCGGTTGGTTGGGCACTCCAGCGAACGAAGAGTTCGTAGATATTCAGCGCGTCGAATGGTGCACCGTACTGGGCGCCTTGATCCATGGTTCCGACAACGGGAGCGGGTGCAATGCCGCTCGGGTCCTCATCGCCGTCTACATCAGCCGGAAGCAGGCCATCTCCGATTTGAGATATGGGTACCACGGCCGAATCCAGGAAGAAATGCACCATGCGGGCGTTCGGATCGCCATCAAGCATTTTCTCCTTCTCCAGCGCGTATACGCTGATGCCATACTCAGTGGTAGGTCCGAAATCGCGCGAGGTAAGCACATACGAGTTGCCGAATGTCCCGTACTTCGGATAATCGGGGAAGAAAAACTTCCCGTCTTCTGTGGTCACGAAGGCATACCGGAAGTAAGCCCCAGTGGGATCTTCGGTTTGCGAGATTGCGACGCAGTCGTAAAAGGGGAGGGTCGGATTGCTCAAGCCGCGAGTAGTGAGTTGGGACAGGAGCCAGCGGTCTGCGTGCTTGTCATACAGCACAATGGGGTCCCCGGAGGGGTCGGTGCAGTCGGGTATCGCGAAACCCTGCCAGAGGTCCCCGGTCAGAGTCGGCCCTGACAAGAGATGGCCTTGCTTGTCATATATGGCGAAACTCACATTGTCCATCTCGACGAAATGGTCCGGGCCGACAGCCCCGACCGGGTCAGGCGGCGTGAAGCGGAGGGTGGGAGGGTTGTCAAGGTTTCCCAATCCATCAAAATTCAGCAATGGCGTGGGGATTGTTGCGGCGTCGCTGAGAGCGGCACGCATCGATGGCTGCACGGCTGCGTCGCCGGAAAAACCCTTGGATTTGCGGATGGGACCGCGCTCCGGTCGAATCTCCCGGTCGACCGAGAAAGGCACAGCAGACATTCTCGATGTTCGTGCAATGTTCCGCACCGCAGGCGATCGATCAAATGCCACAGCTTTCGAAAATTTTGGGTGCGGCGGGGTGAATGTGCGTGCGACACGGACCTGGGCCGCAGGCCCTGGAATGAGACTTGTCAAGCTGATTATCGTCAGAATTGTTAGGGAGAGGGCAAAGATTCTTTTGATTCTCATGCGTATTCCTCCTGAATGAGGGTTGGAAGTTGCCGGTTCGGAATTTTGCTTGTGCTGGACTTGCGCCGGGGATGACGCACGAATTGTGTTCTCAAGAAATACGTCTTGTCAACATGCAAGAGTCTGCAAGAGTTTGCATCGCCTCTCTTCTGACGCTGACAGCTCGGTTTGCGGGAAAAACTGGCCATCGCCTTTGCTGGTTGATTGGGGGCCCATCGGAGGAGTAGCGCAGACCGATCATGTGCCGATCGATTGGCGCATCACGTCCTACCCGTAGATGTCGTCGTACTCGGTATTTCTGCTCGACTCGAGTCTGCCAGCCAGGAGGCTAACGGAAAGGGTGTGATCGGACTCAAGATGGCTAAATGGCCGCATCGTGGATGTGTTGTCGGCAACCCTTACCTTGGGATTACTTCCCGCTTGCCCGTCATCCGCCCAGAATCGCTCACTCGCGCCCGACATTCGTCAGTCCTTCCAGCAGAACGATGTCGGAATCGCCCTCGGCTACCGCGGCTAGGATTGAGCGCCCGTCCAAGGACCAGGACACGCGGCGGGCGATGAACGTCGCGCGGTCGCCGAAATCGGTAATCTGACGCCATTCGCCGGTGGTTGTCGAAAGCGCCCAGAGGTTGGTGGTAAATCCGTCGGTCAGTGCCTGCGCCAGCCATTTGCCGTCGGGCGACAGCGCGGGATTGACGATCTGCCAGATTGGCCCGCGCGAGGCGGGAATGCGCGCGAGCACGCGAAAGGGCGCGTTCTCGGGAGTGGCAGCCCGGATTTCGAATTCCGGCGTGCCGTCGACGAGCGGCCGCTCGACGGCGTAGTACAGAGTTGTGCCATGCAGCCCGATCACATTTCGTAGCCGCTCGGTCCTCACAGTGACAGCGGGACCTCCGTCAACCGGCACTTTCTTCAGCGCGACCTCGGTTGCCGCCGGGCCGCTCCACGTTGAGTAATAAACCCAGCGGCCATCCTGCGACCAGGCAAGGCCTAAACCGGGATTCGCGACATTGCGCAGATTGCTTCCGTCCGAATCCACCAGCCAGACTCCAAACGTCAACCCCTGGTTGCCCCGCGAGCAGACGAAAGCGATAGTGTGGCCATTGGGCGACCACATTGGGACCCCCACGGCCACCTTCGGATCGCGCTCGTACGTGATCTGGCGCAGCGCGCCACTATCGGTGTTCACGACCCACAGGTTGGCATGACCGCCGCTGTCGGATAGAAACGCGACCTCCTTATCGTCGGGGCTGACCGTAGGAGTGAGGACCTGCCCGGTCTGTCGCGTCACACGAACGCCGCGGCGCGTGTTCTCTTTGGGTAGGCCGTCGACGGGGAACTTCCAGATGTCGGTCTCCAGCTTCATGCGGCTGACCAATATTGCGCCACTCCTGGAGATGTCCGGACTCATATACGAGGTCTCGCCCGATATGACCCGCCCGATGCGTCCATCACGCAAGGTCACCTGCCACAAGCCTAGCGTCGGCAAATAAGGCATGGTGCCGCCGCGGCTTGAGCTGTAGACAATGCCGGTGTTATCGGGCAGCCAGGCAAAACCGCTCATCATATCGTTGTCATGGGTTAGCTGGTGCGGTTCCCCTCCAGTTGCCGGCGCCACGAAAATGTCGAACCGGATGCTGTCTCCTCGCTGAAAGGCGATCCACCTGCCGTCGGGCGACCACCGAGGATACAAGTAGTATGTAGTGGGCGCGAACTGGGCAACCACCTCGAATCTGGAAAGATCGCTCGGCGCCGTCACCAGCTGTATGCCATCCTTCGCCAACCGGAAGAGCGCGAGCCGCCCATCCGCCGGGCTGACGTCGGCACATCCCACGCTGGTGACGTCCCGCCGGGGCACTCCGCCAAGCGCCGGGATCTCCCAGATGCTCCCTTGGACGGCCCCTGACACCGCCGGCGAAAAATACAGGATCGAGCTTGAGTCGGGCAACCAGCGAGGGCACTCGTGATCGACCGCATCGCGCGTGATTTGCAGCGGGGCGCCGCCAGCAATGAGCCGCACGAAGACTTGTCGTTTGCCACCCACACCGGCGGTGAATGCCACCGACCTGCCGTCTGGTGAAATGGCCGGAGACTCCTCAAGGCCGGGGAGATCAGTGAGACGTACGATGCGAACATCCGCCCGCGATGGCTCCGCCGACGGCCTTCCGAATCTATCGCGCTCCACCCAGAGCAAGACGAGGCCTGTCGCAATGCCGAGCGATACTGCGGAGACTGCGAGGCGGGACCACCGTTGCGGCAGAGCCACTGGAGCCTGTTCCGCAGGTGTGGCCATCGCATCTTCGAGCTCGATGCGCGCGTCTGCGATGTCATGAAGCCGCCGCCTGGCATCTTTCTGGAGACAGCGTGTCAGCAAACGTCGGATGCTGGCCGGCGTGTCGGCCGGCAGCCACTTCCATTCTGGTTCGGCGCCGACGACCGCGGCGATGGTGTCCGTGGCGGTGTCGCGCGCGAAAGCTGAAGAGCCGGTTAGCATCTCGAAGAGCACGCACCCGAAAGCCCAGATGTCGGTGCGTCTATCGACCGGCCTACCTCGCGCCTGCTCCGGGCTCATGTACGCGGCGGTGCCGAGAATCACGCCTGCGATCGTCCCGCTCGCCGTCATGGTCGCAGACTTCGACTGATTCGGATCGGACCCTTCGGCCGTTAGGGCTTTTGCGAGACCGAAGTCAAGCACCTTGACCACCCCATCCGGCGTGATCTTGATGTTGGAGGGTTTGAGATCGCGATGGACGATCCCGGCGCTGTGGGCGGCGTCGAGCGCGTCCGTGATCTGTTGCGCCAGGGCCAAAGTCTCCGAGAGAGGCAATGGGCCTCGGCGCACGCGATCGTCCAACGTGTCGCCCTCCACCAACTCGAGCACCAGGGCTGGCACGTTGCCGGCATCTTCGAAGCCGTAGATGGCCCCGATGTGCGGATGATTGAGCGATGCGAGCAGTCGTGCTTCGCGTTCAAAGCGTGCCACGCGATCGGCGTCCGCCGTGAATAACGGCGGCAGGAACTTCAGCGCGACCTCACGCCCAAGCTTGGTGTCGCGGGCACGATACACCTCCCCCATACCGCCGGCCCCTAGCGGTGCGACGATCTCGTACGGCCCGAGTTTCGTGCCACAGGTTAGGGCCATCTGTGCGCGCCATTATAGTCCGGAGAATGCGGCCTTCACATTGACGGCCTACAGGTATTTTTGACCGCGGTTGTTCTCGGTGGGGCTGGCAGAAGAAACGGTTCGCTGCCATAGAAACATACGATCCCAT